>Ga0210393_10000094_pt1 | contig 100473 bp, 92 predicted proteins | sample IncBWC27OmetaG_FD_160068 | JGI IMG/M metagenome (GOLD analysis project Ga0210393, IMG submission 160068) | Forest soil microbial communities from Barre Woods Harvard Forest LTER site, Petersham, Massachusetts, United States - Inc-BW-C-27-O ... | reverse complement strand
TGCTCCATTTTGACGTCGTGCTGCAGGTAGTAGTCGCGATCGGGCATCCCCAAACCGTCCTGGCCCAGATCGAATACATACTTGGTGGAGTCCTTGGCATCCTGATGCACGCCCGGCGTGTACGGTGCAGTGACCCCGATCTGGTTGAAATGGGCGATCAGCCCGGCGATCTCTTTCTTGTCCTTGAGCGCTTCGATCTTGGCGAACTCCTGATCCAGCGGCTTCAATCCCAGGCCTTCCAGGGTCGGCTCGTCCATGAAACTGGCATACAGGTCGGCGATCCTCTGCTGGTCCGCGTCCTTGGGGGCGGCCGAGGTCTGTAGACCCTCGACGATGCTGCGCAACTGCACCTGAGAGTCGTCGTACAGCTTGTCGAACGAACCGTAGCTGGCCTTATCGGCCGGAATCTCGGTGGTCGCGAGCCATTTGCCATTGACGTGTTTGAACAAGTCATCCTGCGGGCGGACAGCGTCATCCGCGTATTGAACGTCGATGCCGGAAACCAGCGCCGGTGCCGGCGGCGCGGCAGCCTGCTGTGAAACCTCCGGCGCCTTGCCGCAGCCCGCAACCAAACAGGCGCACACCGCGCCAAGAAGCAATTTGTTCATCGCATTCCTCTTGATATTGACCTTGTTTCTTTCAGCCCACACGCAGCGCGAGATTTCCTACCCGTCGAACCCTGTCGGTCTCTCCGCTGCCACGTTCAATTCACGTTCGAGCGCCACGCCCACCCGCCCGATCGTACCCTCATCGAAAAGACGCCCGATCAGGGTCACGCCATGCGGTACGCGGCGCGGCGGATTGAATTTCGGCAGCGGCATGGCAGCATCCGGCGCCCAATCGCTGCGCGCCTCAGAAACTTCGACGAACCCCGCGCGCAGGGTCAGTGAAGGATGGCCGGTGGCGTTCGTGATGACCAGGATTTCGTCCCGCAACGAGGGCACCAGCAGCAAATCCACCTCGGAGAAAACTCGCGCCATTTCCATCGCGACCTTGCGGCGCAATCGATCGGATTGGACCAGATCCACCGCGGATAGAAATCGCGACTGTCGGAAGATGTTGGGCCATGCATCGGGAACCTGCATCTTCAACCGATTCAGGCCGCCGCTCAACGTGAGTTCCTCGAAGGCCGCAGCCCCCTCAGCGAAAAGAATCACATTCAGAGAATCATACGGCCAGTCCGGAATCGAGACTTCGGTGGCGGTCGCACCGAGTTTTCGAAGGCCATCGAGAGCGGCGCGGTCGACTTCCGTTGCCTCCTTCATCCATTGAGGGAAGTAGCCGACGCGCAAGCCGGTAATCGGCGCTGCCGCATCATAGTCGAGCGTGCTCGGCACGCAGGCGACGTCCAGGTTGTCCGGTCCCGAAATGGCATGCAAAACCAGCAGGGTGTCTTCTACGCTGCGCGCCATGGGGCCGAGCTTGTCGAGCGACCAGCACAGGGTCATTGCGCCGGTGCGCGGTACGCGGCCATACGTGGGACGCAATCCGGTAACGCCGCAACGCATACTGGGGGCCACGATGCTGCCGCCGGTTTCGCTGCCCACTGAAAAACCGACCAGACCCGCTGCGGTGGCGGCGCCCGGCCCGGCACTGGAACCCGACGAGCCTTCCTCGAGAAGCCAGGGATTCATGGTCTGGCCGCCGAACCAGATGTCGTTGAGGGCCAGAGCGCCGAGGCTCAGCTTGGCCACCAGCACGGCACCCGCCGCGTGAAGCCGCCGGACCACCGTGGCATCCGCGGTCGGTACACGACCCTTGAAGGGTTCTGCGCCATACGTTGTCGCGATTCCGGCCGTGTCCAGCAGATCCTTGGCTCCCCACGGGATGCCATGCAACGGCCCCCGATATTTCCCGGCGGCAATGTCCGCATCCGCGCGTTTCGCCTGTTCGAGCGCCAGCTTAGGCGTCGGTGTGATGACACACCGCAGCTTAGGATCGAATTGTGCCAGCCGTTTAAGATAGATCTGCGTGAGCCGTTCCGAGGAGAGTTGCCGCGACTCGATCCAGTGCGACAATTGCGTCACCGGCGCAAAGGCAATGTCTGCATCGGCGGCCGGCAACGGGCGCGTGTCGATCTTGCTGCGAACGAACCGATCGGCGCGGGGATGGGTCTTTTGTGCGTATTGGCTGGGTTCCCAACGCGAAGCCGGTGCCAGTGTCGCCTCCAGCTGCAATTTCTTCGGCCCTGTGCGCCGCTCATACAGCGGGGCCATGGCCTCTCGCCAACTACCCGCGGCTTCGAGCAATTCCTGATGGCTCAATTCGACCTGCATCAGCTTCTGGGCTTCACCAAAAGTGGCGGCGGAGACCTCGGGTCCCACGGGTGGCGAGGTGGCAAATGCGGAGGGCGCACCGGGCGGGGCGCTGCTCTGCGCAGAGGCCGATTCGAACGCGCCGATGGTGGCGCCGACAACGCCCAGGGAGGCGTTGGTCAAGAAACGTCTGCGTGATTTTTTCAACGTGTCCCCCGATTTCCCTTTATTCTAATTACGTTGAGCTCAGTCCGCCGCAGATTCGGCATCGACGGTGAGCGGACCCGAATATCAGTTCCAAATTTCGGATCAGTGTGGTAGCCCTGTCCCGCGCCACACGGATGGAATGTCCGCCGGCCGCCACATGGTTGCGGCGAAGTAGCCCCATCAAAACGGCAGCGGACCCAAGTCCGGGTCGACCCACATTCTCCGTGCGGCTGCGGATAACAATACGGGTCTCGACCAGTAGGTTAGAAGCCAATCGGAGCGGCCCAGGGCAGTCGCCAGCATTTCCTCGAGCACCGCGTGCAGCGGCATTCCGGGTCGGCCTGCGAGCCAGGCGTGTCCCGCACGCAGCGAAGCGAGCGTAATCGTCTCGTGATATCCGCTCGTGTCGGTATTTGGTACGCCGGTGGCTTCGTTGTAAGCCCGAATGAGGGGCGGCATGTCGATCATGGCATCCGCGCCCCGACATCTCAGCAGCCAGAGCGCGGCCGCGAAGTGCGCGGCATGCGTCCACGAGGGCTTGGGGAGCGAGCGATCGGTCAGTCCCCGGGCGATGCGCTCGATCTCAGCATCAGAACGAAAATGTGACATGTTGAACTCCTCGGTTGTGGACCGACGAAGCCCAACAGAACCCCGCCGGCGGCGGGATCGGTGGTGATTCCAGAAAGACGATTATTAAGACTGATTTCCGGAATGACCGCGCGCAATGCCCGCGATGTCGTGGCGGACTTGTTGTTGATTGCGCGGGGTTGCGGAAATCATCCCTTGACGCTAGCGCCTCGGGTTCTGTTCGTCAAGCCAGGCCGCCGCTTTCGAGTGCCGTGCGCACCAGTCCCAGTTGACATCATGCGGCGCTCCCCTAATACTTCACCAAATAGGAAACCATAAGCCAGGAGCGCGGCGTATGCGGACAAGAAGACGGCCGGTGATCGGACCGGGAGTGTTCGGACTGGCTTTTCTGCTCGGTGCCATCGGATCGGCCTGGGCCGACGATGCGAAGCCTGCTTACCCGGCCATGGCGCCCATCGAGCAATACCGTGCGGCAAGCGCGTCCGAGGAGATCGCGCTGTCGCGGAGTGCGGCGCCGGATTCGATCTCAGGCGATGCCGGCGTTCTGACGCTTGGTGATCACGGCTACGAAACGGCCCATAAGGGTAGGAACGGCTTTGTTTGCCTGGTCCAGCGGTCCTGGGCGGCCGGTTTTGATGATGCCGAGTTCTGGAATCCCAAGCTTCGGGGACCGATATGCTTCAACCCCGTCGCGGCGCATACAGTCCTTCCCGCCTATCTTGAAAGAACGCGATGGGTCATCGCCGGCGTTTCAAAAGCCGACATGATGAAGCGCACGAGTGCTGAGCTAGCCGCGCACCGCATCGCAACACCGAAGCCCGGCGCGATGGCTTTCATGATGTCGAAACAGGGATACCTGGGCGACAGCGCCGGCCACTGGCATCCGCATCTGATGTTCTTCCTAGCCCAGACCAATGTCGCCGATTGGGGCGCTGATCTTCACGGTTCGCCGGTATTTGCGGCACGGGACGATTTGGAACGCATCACGACGTTCTTCGTTCTGGCCCCCACATGGTCCGACGGAACACCCGCGGTCCTGGAGAGCCACTAGGGAGAGCCACTAGGCCATGCCTGTATAGAGCCTTGCGCCTCAGGCAAATTCTCGATCCAGATCCGCGGCAACTCGCGACAGGACGCCGTGCCAATCGCCGGAACGCGCTTGTCGATAGAGTCTGGCCGAGGGATACCACGGGCTGTCGTGTCGATCCAATAGCCAGCGGCAATCGGGATTGAAGGGCAACAAAATCCAGGTCTTGCGTCCCAGCGCGGCGCTCAGGTGCGCGACGCTGGTATCGACGCTGATCACGAGATCCAGACATTCGCAGAGCGCCGCCGTCTCAACGAAATTCAATTCCTGCCACAGGCTGAAGTCGACGGAATGCGCGGCGACAGTGCGCTGTTCCAACTCCGTAAGCTCTTTTTGCAGACTCACATACTGAAAACCGCTCGGCAGGTGCGGCAGGAATTGCGCCAGCGTCAGGCTGCGCTTGTGATCAATCGGGTTGTCAGGATCGCCGCGCCACACCAGGCCGATCCGGGGCTTCGTGGACTTGCCTAACTTCTCCTGCCAGCGTGCCAACGCCGCGAGCGGCGCGCTTAGATATTTTTCGGCGGGAATCGTGGCAAGCTCGATCCTGAGCGCCAACGGCAAGCTCAACAGTGGGCAGTGCACATCGAAGGGCGGCGGCGGCCCCGTATCGGCGACTACCTGCGAGACGCCCTCTACCTGGGAGAGCATTCCCACCAGCGGTTCTTGAACCTGCAAGAGCACGGTCGCGCCCAAGTCGCGCACCATTTTGGCAAAGCGGCAGAACTGCAGCGTGTCGCCGAGGCCCCTCTCGCAATGCAGCAGGATGGTTTTTCCGGCGATCGCCTCCGCGCCGCGCCAACGCGCCTGTGAAAAGCCTTTGCGTTCTCGCAAGGCGCGACCGTGGGAGGTTTCCCAGCGCCATTCGAACTCCGCCCAGCCTCGGGCGAAATCACCCTGCAATAACCAAAGAATGGCCCTGCTGAGGTGGGCCTCGGCATGTCCGGGGCGGATGGCAATCGCCTGGTCGAAATTCGCCAGCGCCTCGTTCCAGCGGTTCAAGCCGGCGAGCGAAGCACCCCGATTTGAATACGCATCGGCCGAGCCCGGGTTGATGGCAATGACTCGATCGTAACCGGCGATGGCCTGCGCGAAATCGTCTTGTTGAGCCGCCATGAGCGCGAGCAACGAGAGCGCCTCAAAGTGCCCAGGCTCCTCTCGCAGCAGCTGCTCGCACAGCGCACGCGCATCATCGAGCCGGCCCCCTCGATGGAATGCCTGCGCTTGTTGAATTCTCGACGTCGATTGAACCGACTCCTTTACTCCGCTCCATCAAAGACGAGGATAAGCCCATCGCAGAGGGGTTGCTGAACCTTGATGCGCATTCCTAATGCGCATACAATGTGCGCTCATAAAATGGAGTATAAGATGTCCACCGCGCGACGCAGTAAGAAGGCGGTCAATGTTTCTATTTCTGCAGATCTGCTGCAGGCCGCCCGCAAAAGCGAGCTCAATCTGTCGGCAACTCTGGAGGCGGCCGTCGAGCATGAGTTGCGGCTGCTTCGGAGACGCGAATGGCTGGAACAAAACGAAAATGCGATTCAAGCCTATAACCGCGACGTCGAAGAGCAGGGCGTGTTCAGCGACGGTCTGCGCACGTTCTGATGCCGCAGTTTGCTCTGTATCGGAATCGCAATCCAGCGTCGCGAACACGCTTTCCGCTGCTGCTCGACATTCAGTCTGACTTGCTGGAAGTGTTGGCCACACGCGTTGTCGTTCCGCTCGCTCCGGCCGGTGCAGCGCGCGCACGTACAATGCGGACGTTGACTCCGATCCTGAATTTCGAGGGGAAGGAATTCCTGATGCTGACGCCGCTAGTTGCCGGCATTCCCGCGCGCGAGCTTGGCCCGGTTGCCGGAGACCTGGCATCCGACCGGGACAAGATCATTGCTGCGGTTGATTTCTTGCTATCAGGAATCTAAGCGATCCAAGGGGAGACAGGAGCGCCTTATGCAAAAAAAATTGAACGCCGCATTTGAAGCCGATGTCACCCGCCGTTTCGGCATTCTTCCGAATTTCTTCCGCTCAACGAGCGCAGCACCTGAACTCATCGAGCAGCTCTGGGGTTTCGCGAAGGCCGGGTATCTTGACAACCCAATGCCCTCGGTCTTCAAGGAGCGGCTGTTCGTTTGGCTGTCTCGATTCTGTCCGATGCGCTACTGCATCGTGCGGCACGTCGGATTTCTGTTGGGCGAGATACATGGACGGGCGGCCGGGGATGCGAACGCCCGGCCGCAAACCGTGGACGAGGTGCTCACGCTGCTTCGCCGTCCGTCTCCCTGGATGCGGGACATGACACCGGTCTATGCAAACCTGGAGGCGGCTCATCGCCCCGCCGGAGCGTGGCCTGCGGCCGGCAGCCAGTTGGAAGACGAAATTTTCGCCTGTGCGGCGGTCATGTTTGTGGAGCCGGCTCGATGCGATAGCGCCAGACGGGCGCTGATTCGCACGCTGGGGCAACGAGACTATGAATTCTTCAGCGGATGTCTCGCCTTCATTCGCACGGCGCACTACTGGACGATGCTGCATCCCGAGATCGAATCAGAAGAGGACATGCTGGCACTCATGCGCGGCCACGAGGAGCTTGCGCAGTTGTTGATGGACGATTCGGAAGCGGATCGTTGCGAAATGAGCGTGCGTACGTTTGCGGAACTCGAGTCTCTGCGAGAACTGAATGAGCGCCAGGAGCTACGAAAGGCGAAGCAGGCACTCGAGGAAAAGGATCGCCACAAGGATCAATTCATAGCGGTTCTCGCCCATGAATTGAGGAACCCGCTGAGTGCCATACGCACCTCTGCGTACGCGCTGCGGCGTCTCAACCTTCAGGATGAGCGCGCGGCGCCCCTCGTTGAACGAGTCGACCGTCAAACCACGGCGATCGCCCGTATGCTGGAGGATCTGTTGGACGCCTCGCGTATCGCCTTTGGAAAAATCTCCGTCCACCTCGAGCCATTTGATTTGCGGGCATTCTTGAAAGACGTGATCGATGAACAAGAACCACATGCCCGACAGGCGGGCTTACAATTTTTTTCAAAGATCACGGAAGACACTTGCTATGTCAATGCGGATCGAATCCGCCTGCGGCAAATCGTCGACAATCTATTATCGAATGCAATCAAGTTCACTCCGGCCGGCGGCAGCGTGAATCTGACTCTCGCCATTGAGAATGACACGGCAGTTGTTTCGGTTCGCGATAGCGGCATTGGTTTCGAGACTGCGCTTTCTGAACGACTCTTTGAACCGTTCGTCCAACAGGAGCAAGGGCGCGATCGGGCTGCGGGGGGTTTGGGACTCGGATTGGCCATTGCCGCGCGCCTGGCGATTCTGCAAAGCGGTTCGCTGACCGCTTCAAGCGGTGGAATCGGTCGTGGAGCGCTATTTACTTTGACGATTCCCATCGCGCCTCGACTTGATGATCGCCCGTTCAATGGGGGTCCGGTCGAGCAACTTGGTTCCAAGTCTGTGCTCCTGGTGGAAGACAACAAGGATCTCGCCGATGGGTTTGCCGAGTTGCTTAGATTGCACGGTGTTCATACGCGCGTCGCCTATGATGGTGCGTCGGCAATGAAGAGCGCGTTGGAGGCCGCCCCAGATATCATCTTGTGCGATTTGGGATTGCCCGGCGGAATGGACGGATTTGCGGTGGCGCGCGCCTGCCGCGCCGAGGCATCTCTTCGAAAGGTTCGTTTGGTGGCGGCCTCGGGCTATAGTTCTTCGGAAGATCACGCGAACGCCATCACCGCAGGATTTGATTCCCTGATGATCAAGCCGCTTACCGAAGAATCCTTGCGCAAGCTGATTATCTGAGCGGCTGCTTCAGAGGCCGCGCCGGCCACAATGGCGATGCCGTCATTCGGAGGCGCTTCCTTGAACCCAATTTTATACACCGGTGCTCACGCCGCCGCTTTCAATGCGCAGAGGCTTTGCGTACGCTCCGCCATGGCCAGCAAGGACCCGGGGTGGTCAGAGGTAACCGATGATGTGGGTCAATCAGCTTCGTTGGGCCGATCGGCCGTGTACCGCGATTTCTTTGCTTGCGCTTCTCCTAGGTGCCCCGACGATAAAAGCCCAAGCGGTGCATCCGATGGACGCGTTGCAGTTCTACGTCGGTACGTGGTCCTGTCTCGAGCGCAAGGCTAGCGAACCTCCCTTGTCGAGCACGTTTACGTTTGCCATTGAGTCAAACCTCATGCGCCAATGGATCGCTCGACCCAAACAGGGCTCTATGCAAGCCCCCTATGTGGTCAACTCGACGTTTGCATACGACGCTACGCGGCATCGCTACGTACAAACCGAGATGGACAATGACGCAACTTGGTACGTTTCCATTGCCGAACCATGGCAAGGCAACACCATTCGTTGGGTCGACCTGGCAACATCTACAAAGCTTTCCCGTTGGCGGATGACGAGAATCGATAACACCACCTTTACGATTGAAAGCTTCGCCAAGGTTGGCGACAAAACGCCGAACTACACGGCCAGCTGCAAGCGCGATTAGCAACTAGGGGCAAACTGGAGTGAAACTAGATCGACGTGCATTCATTGCAGGCTCCGTGGGCGGTGTTTTGGCCGGGACAGGCGTGACCGCCACGGCCGCCAATGCGCAGACTCGCCGTCCGATCAGGGCAGTTCTCTTCGACGCGTTCCCGCTGTTTGATCCGCGGCCGGTGCTCGCAGTCGCGGAGCGGGTCAACCCCGAGAAAGGCGCGATGCTCGTGCAGGCTTGGCGAACTCGGCAGTTCGAATACCAGTGGCTGCGTGCGCTTGGGGATCGCTACGTCGATTTTTGGCAGGCCACAGAAGACAGCCTCGTTTTCGCAGCGCGGCAGGTGGGACTTGCGCTGACAACCGAGCATCAAAAACAACTGATGGCTCCGTACGCTGACCTCGCCGTGTGGCCTGACGTAACGGAAGCGCTACCCATGATCGAGCGTCTGGGCGTGAAGATGGGCGTTCTCTCGAACCTGACCAGCTCCATGCTGGAGTCGGGCCTGGCCAAGGCAAAGATCCGGAGTTTGTTTTCCCATGTCCTCAGCACGGACCGGGTTCGGTCCTACAAGCCCGCTCGGGCTGCTTATCAACTGGGTGTGAATACCTTGGGACTCGAACGAAATGAAATACTCTTTGTTGCATTCGCCGGGTGGGATGTTGCCGGGGCAGTATGGTTCGGCTACCCAACGTACTGGCTAAATCGGCTCGGGAGTGTGGCCGAGGAACTGGACGCAGCGCCGCTCGGAACGGGCACAGACCTGCAATCACTACTGGCCTTTCTCGCTACTCAGAATGCATGAGCGCGAATGGATCACCGATTCGATTTGCGTGCAGGCTACCTTCCCGGCGCAATTCGTTCCGGCTTTTCTCCTCCATACGATTCTATCGGCGTTGCAGGTGCGAAAGGGGCCCGGGATTCAGAGCGCACTGATTGAGACGTAGTATCCGTCCGGATCCCGGAGTGAGAACTCCTTGGTTTCAGTGCTCGGGTTCACGTGCGGCTCCTCGTCGAGCCTGGAGACAAGAGCGCGAGCTCTCTCAAGCGCCCTGTCGAAGTCATCGACACGGAAAAACAAGAGTAGTCCGTTTCCAGGTCGCGCCTTGTCCGGGCTCATCAAGGACGGATGCTCGTGCGCGCCCCACCCGTGGAGACACAGCAACACGGTTCCATCCGAGTCGAGGATCTGGCCCCAGTCGTCATGACCCGGAGCCGTTTGGGGCTGTCCAAAGAGCGACTGGTACCATTTGAAGCTGAACGGAACGTCTCTGACGCCGATGATTGTCCATGTGCGCTTCATTTGTGCATCCGCGTAGCCTTGGCCAACCACCTTGCGTTTGCCATTCCTAAGAAAGCAATATTACCAGACGTATTGTTCCAACCATGCCGTGTTCGATCGAGTGCGGGTGAACTCGGATCGCGCACTGATCGAGCGAACTCGCTAAGGCCGGCGCAACAGCAGAGGCCCATTGGGGTTTACCGTGCGTTGCAGCGATGTCCGTGATCAGTCGCACCTGCAAATCAAGCCGTGGCTTTATAATCAATAGGTTACTTCGCCATTTGATTGGCGAGTACAGCGCATCCGTTGGTCGGATTGCCTAGTTGTTCCACAACTCGCGCAGGATCACACTTATAAGCCAGATCGCAAACAGACCCAGCCAGAGGCGATGGGGAGAGATTCATGCGCGTTCGCCATCAAAGCGCGAATGTCAGTCCGGCGCTGATCGCATTTCTGGCGCTCAGCTGCAACTCGCCGACGATCCGCGGCGAGGTCGCACCGCCGGCGCCACTATTCGTGGTCCACGGCACGGCGCGAAATTGCAGTTCCATCACCCAATTGGATAGTGCGTTGTCCAGCAACTACCAGCCCTTCTTCGCGGGTTGGAGTGAACAGGACTACGTCGATGCCATCGCCTGGTCTCAATCGTGCGCGGACTTCGGTTGGCACGTACCGGGTCGCCCCAGGATCCCACTGTTGCAGGCACAGCACGACAAGGTATTGGGACCCGTGCCGGCGCGGGTCGGCACACCGGCGGACAGCACATTGCAACGCCCGCGTAGCCCCATCGATGCCGCGGTGTCGCGTGAGCCTCCGGTCCGCGCGCCGCTCGAATTGCCGGCTGACGGCTCTCCCGTGATCGGCAGCGACACGACAATTTTGTCACACTACCGAGACACGCTGTTCGACATTGCCCGCCGTTACGGCCTGGGTTACGAGGAAATCGTGCGCGCCAACCCGGGCGTCGACATTTGGTTGCCGGGCGAGGGAACGCGCGTTCTTCTACCCAGGCGCCGCATCCTGCCGCCCGGATCACGCGACGGCATCGTCGTGAACTTGCCGGAGCACCGGCTCTATTATTTTCCGAAACCCGTCAAGAACCAGGCGCCGCAGGTCATCACTTACCCCGTGAGCATTGGCAAGGACGGAGACACTACGCCCCTCGGGCAAACCCAAATCATAGCGAAGACCGAACATCCGTTCTGGATTCCGACGAAATCCATCCGCGACGAACACGCGGCGAGCGGCGATCCGCTGCCGAGGGTGATCGGCCCCGGCCCGGACAATCCCATCGGTGACTTCAAAATGCGGCTTGGCTTTGGTGGCGGTACGTACGAAATCCACGGCACCAACAAACCGGCCTCGGTGGGAATGGCCGCAACGTATGGCTGCATCGGCATGTACCCGGAGGATCTGGCGGCGCTGTATGCGCTGATTTCCGTCGGCACACCGGTACGTCTCATCAACGTGCCCGTCAAAGTTGCGTGGAGTGCCGGCACTCTGCTCGTCGAAGCCCATCCGGCGGTCGACGCTCGCGGGCGAACGGTCGCGCCCACCTTCGACCAGTTGGCCGATCTGCTGCACGAGACGGCCCAAGATACGAGGGTCTCGATTCTGTGGGAACGTGCGAAGTACGTTTTCGAGCGGGCCGACGGAGTCACGGCCACTGTGGGCACCCGATTCTCCGGTGGGGTACCCAATTCCAAGGATGGCCGGTCCGGCGTGTTCCGCTAGCAGAAAATCCTCATCGAACTCTAAGCGCACGATTGATCGAGGGCATCGATTGCTAGTCGCGATCTGGAGCGCCCAGAGGGAATAACTTGCGGTAGGGTCGAGCCTCCTCGACTGTGCGGGCGATGGACGGCCGCGCAAGCAGCCGGGCACGGTAGGCACGAACACCTGGGAATCGGTCGCCGATGGGATGCACCCAATCCGCATAGAAAAGCGCAGGGGCAGCGGCACAATCCGCCATCGTGAAGTGGTTGCCGGCGGCCCACGCTCGTGGCGCAACCTGCTTGTCCAGCCACCCGTAGGCGCTGTCCAACATCGTCCTGGCCTCTGCGACGCCCTTGGCGTCGTGCTCGCCATCGGCTCTCATGCGATCCAAAACCAACTTCTGAGATGGCGTCATGATGTAGTTGTCAAAGAACCGATCCATAAAGCGCACCTCGAGGGCTGCGTCGCTTCCCTCAGGAATCAATCGCGTTGGTCCCGGGTACCGAAGCATCAGATGTTCAATGATGATGCTGGATTCGATGACCAATGCCTCGCCATCCTTGAGAACAGGGATTTTCTTGAGCGGCCAAAGTCCTTCCAGCTCGGCGGCTGCAGCTGCATCGTCAACCATACGAAGGTGGAACGGCGCGCCGTTCTCATACAAGGCGATCAACACCTTCCAGCAATAGGCGGCGAACGGATGAGCGTAGAGAGTCAACGACATACGGATTCCCTTTGTTGGCGATGTAAATGTGCGTCAGCCGGACAACCCTAAAGGCGACTGCTATCCTAAGCCATCGGTGACGATCTGCTTCGGATCGGGGGCAGATTATTATGGCCAGAAGAAGGACGAGACTAGTTGCCCGGATTGGGCTATAAGAGGCACTGATTGCGATGCAAGCTCGCTGCACGCGATACGAAGGTGCCGAGGAACATTGGTGGTCCTGATGCATAACTGGCTTGGCGTGACTCTTGCGTGCGTGGTTCTGAGCGTTCGCGCGGACATCAGTGCGGCGCAGACCCAGCCCGCTGCCTATATACGGGCGCAAACGTCTCTGGGATTCAATCCCAACACACGGTGTCCGGAACTGCGGGTCGCTGATGAGGGAACCGCAGCGGTGATTGTTTTCTGGCTTCCAAAAAATGGCATCCAGTCAAAGATCTCCGTCAAGTCGTCTTCGGGTTCGGCTGCTCTGGATTCCGCCGCGCTCAGTTGCGTCTCCAAGCTTCGATTCGCATCCGCAACCCGGGTGGGCGATGGTGAGCCGATCGACTCGTGGCAGCAGATTGCCTTCAGGTGGCACAATCAAGGCAATGCGGATGAGACCCAGGCGGTGTCCTCTCAAAACCCATCATCGAGGATGAGTCGACCATCGGAACCCGTCGCCGGAGCGCCGGCGCAGATAGCGGCCAATGCGAGACAGGATGACTCCGGTGGCCAGGCCAAGAGCGTGACTGTGCATGTCTGCGTCGATGAAACGGGAAGACTCGAAAAGGACCCGACGATCGTCCATTCTTCGGGAATGACGTCTCTGGATCAGGCCGCTGTGAGAATCGCAGCATCCGGTTCTGCTTACTACCGGCCGGACGCCTCGTCGAACGGGCCGCCCATGTCCGGCTGCGTGCAGCTGGCGATCAAGTTCGAAACGAAATAACGCGATAAGGCCGAGGCACCTCGCATCAATATTCAAGGGTCAAGGTGATGGACCTTGAATATGCCCCCGGCGACAGCGATTGGAAATTGGCTGCCAAGATTTTCCCGTACAACGTCATCATTTGGTTGGACCCGTTTCTGGCAAGGCCGAGCTGCGCGCCGGGTGAAGCGTTCGGCAGTTCGGCGCCGCCGGGCGATACGATGCTCAGGGCAAACGGCAAGCTGTTGCCCCCGGACAGCAATGTTCGTGGTGTCACGGAATAGAGGGTGGGCGCGGCGGCCACGTCGCTGGTGCAATTCACCCAGAAGCTGCTGCCACTGTTCGTCGTGACGTCGCCGGTGCCGGCCAGTGCCACCACCGCGCCGAACGACAGCGTTGCGCCCGATGCTATGGTGCAGGTTGGGGCTGCCTGCGCCGACGAGCAAGCACCTGCCAGCCACATCGATGAGAGCCACGCGATTCGCGACCCGCGCCGCCGGTCCGCCGCCGTTCGCCGGCAATCAGTGGATCCAAAAGTAATGTTCATGGCGCAACTCCGCAAATCAATGGCCCGAGGTGCGGCGCCTCGGCACCTGGAACTCGCGGCGGTAGCTTCAGCGGCAATTGACAGCCGCCATCCTTCCAGCGCACCGCGATCTGATTATCCGCGGCGAGATTCATCAGGTATACCTCACCGCGCCGGGCGACGATAAACTCTTGGTCTCCGGGTGACACCAACACGTGTGCTCCCGCGGGCACCGGCGATCCGTCGAATTGCCGCAGTACGACCAGGGCATTGCGGGAACGCTCCACCGAGAAATTGACGAACGCGCCACTGCGTGCATAGGGAATCACCATTTCGCGCACTCCATGAATTTCGACGTCAAAGGGCAATTGATCTGGATTCAGCGTCAGTTGATTGGATTGATAGGGAAGCAGATTGGGCACCAGCGCCAGCCCCTGGGCATTGGTGATGGCCGCGACCTGGTTGCTCAGCGACACCGGGATGTTGGGGATGTCGCCGACTTTGACGATGGCGAACGCCTCCTGGTCAATGCGGCGCGACGCAAATGCCAACCCCTCCATCCACCCAACCGACCCGCTCGCGCCGAGGCGAATGGCGTTCGCGCCTGCGCCTTGATTACCCTCCACCTCTACCTGGCCGTAGTTGCTGTTGTAGGTGGCGCCGGCTTGAAAACGCTGCGTCAGATTATCGCTCACCGCGCCACGCCAACCCCAGCCGGGACCCGTGGGCACCGATTGGGTGGCCTGCACGGTATTGATGACATGGCCGTCGGGATTCTGTGCGCTGCCGGCGGCCAGCGTTCGCCGCGTACCCAAGGGCACGATCAGATTGATGGCGCCGCCGCAGTTCTTGCCTGCGTTCAGTTCCCGATTGGCCGAAATGCTGAGGTAAGCGTTATGGGGCAACGCCAGGCCAAGATTCGCGCCAACCAGCGAAAACCGAGCACCCTCCCAGGTTGTTTGCCGGACATAGCTCAGGCCTGCGGTAATGCCGTGGCCGAGTGGGCCCCCGCCGGCGGCGTTCAGCTGATCCTTGGGTTTGGCTTCCGCCGCGCCGGCACCTAACTGCGAGAACCCTTGGTCGAATCGCTCAGCTCCGAGACTCACGCCGAATTGGGGAGTAATTCGTTGTACGTTGGCGACGTAGTCGGCGCCGTGTTCTCCCTCCGATGCTGAGTATCCTGCGGCAAGTCCTACGACCAAAAAATCGTTGATGAGCGCTGAGATGTCCAATCCGGCCGCGGTGCGCCCGCTCTGCACTTCCGCGCGCGCTTCGCCCGTCACCGAGTCCGTAACGCCGCGCCGATAGGTTCCCGCACCGAACGTTTCGCCGTAATCATTGCTGCGCACGCCGTACTGCTCCCGAAACGAGCCCGCTTCGAACGAAAAATCCGACAGTTCAGGCGCGAGCAACTGCGGCGCGACGTAGTAGCTTTGACTGATGAGGGTTTCACGGCCCAGCATATCGCGCACCACAAGCTGCATTTGTCCCAACCCCGTGACGAGGGGCACTTGCGTCAAATCGAAAGGTCCCGGTGGCACCTCTGAAGTCGCCGCGAAGCGATTGTTCACCAGCAGGTTCACCGTCGAGGGCAGTGCCGCCGAGCCGGATATCGAGGGAGTTGGGTACGTGATGTAACTTGGCGCCAGGGTGAAATCGCGCGCATAGCGCACGCCGCCGTATCGCACGGACCGGCTCCAGGTCCCGTCGCTGCTGATGGTATCGCCGATAACCAGGGTGTCCATGTCCCCGGGCATATCGGTGCGCCAGTAGGTGTCGGTGCGAATCAGCGATCGTGTCTCGCCGTCGCGGATGATCGCCACATCGGCGACCACGGCACCGTAGGGGCCGAAGCCGACGGCCTCCAATAGGGCACCGTAATTCGAGGCCGAGCCTTCGGCGCGATCGGCGGAAACATCATAGGTCAGGTAGCCTCCGAGCGGCGACGGTCCGGTCGGGAGAGATCTGGACTTGGCAAGCGACAGCGCCGTCGCATCGAATGCCGCGGGCGGCGCAGTGATCTCGAGGGTAGCCTTGCTGCGGTTCAATTGATAAACGACACCCGGCGAGGCCTCGAGTGCATATCCGCCTCCGCCATCTCCCATCGGTACCAGTTCGCCGGCCGCCGTGAGCCGCGCTTCGCGCCAGGTTTCGCGCGGGAGAACCAGGCGGTTATTCGTGCGCTCTGCGCGGATGATTCCGGGTAGCGAATGGCCATTGACGCGAACGTCGAGAAACAGGAGCTCGACTTGGGAGCTCATGCGAGCGTTCCTCTCCGACGGGGTCGAGATGTCTACCGACTGCGCATGCGAGGGCACCGCTGCGCACAACAGCAGCCGCAAACTCCAACCAACTAGCGCGCGAGACCGGACAATGTGAACGTCACCAGCCCAGCGGTGGTGTCGGCTTGCACTTGCAAAGGTCCCGCCGCGTGCGGCGGCACTTCGAAGGTCCACTGACGCCAGGCGCCGGCCAGCACCCGAGCGCCTGAATTGAGGTCCTTGCGCCAATCGGTGCCCGCGATCGACAGCGACTTGACCTGCAAATAGTGATTGCCATGGTTGTCGAGGCGGACACAGCTGCTGGTAGGACTCGGGGCCGAACCCAGGTTCGCGCAGGCGCCTAAGCGCGGTTGCGCCAGCGACTTTCCGGGGCCGGCGATGAACACCGGCAAACTGTGATTCACGCGTATATCAATGGAAGCCTCGCCCGCGGCATGCGCCGTGGAAACGATGTCGGTGATGTCTTCGAAGATCAGCCGATACGCACGCTCCTGCGTAGTCGGCGCCTCGCGCGTGGTGACGCGAAAAATCTGGCTTGCCCCGGCGCCTATTTCGGCAATCGGCGGCACCACGATCAGTTCGTCGGATTCGTTGTACACATCGGTGCCGTCGGATTCGCTCCACGCCAAAGTCTGCGTCTGGAAACTCACCGGATGATCGGCGGCGTTGAAAATGGTAATCGACGTAATCCGCCGGTCCGGTGACAATTCCACCAGCACCGGCGAGATCGTCAATGCCTGCGTCACGTTGCTCCACAATCCGAGCAGAACTGCAGCACTGGCCGAGACCGCCAAGGCAACCACAAACTTGATCACGGCTTGCGGGCGCATGCCGGACTTAGTACGAAACGGTCACGACGAGGGGGATGGCAGTGGCATAGGCCCCGGCCGCCTTCGCGGCAAAGTTCGCAAGGGGTACCCTGGCGTACAAAACCACCGGATGTTGGGCGCCGTCCTGGGTCAAACCGAACGAGGTGGCGGGCCCGATGGCGATCGCCAAGTCATTCGCACTGGCCCCTGACGTCAGACTGAGGTTGAAAGCGATCGGATTGAGGCCGCCGGCATCGACCATGGCACGTGTGCCCGACACAAACATGACCGGAGTAAGTCCGGCCGAGCAAGCGACTTGCAGCGAGGTACCGCTGTCAGCCGTCTGATCGGCGCCGGCAAGCGTGGAAAAGCTGGCGAAGCTGATGGTGGGTGCGGCAGAGACCGAGCAGGCGGAGATCATCGTCGCGCTCACGGTCAAGTTGCCGACCTGGGTCGCGGCACCGGCTGCGCCGCTCAATGCAACCGCGCCGGCCAATAAACCAATCTTGTATTTGGTGAACATACGCATCACTATCCTTCAAGGTTATCTATGACCACACCACGATTGGCCTAGCTGCTCTTGAAAGGTAGTGAAGCGCCTCGTTCATCAGCGTCGACGAACAAGCGCACACGGAATCCGGTCCTCCGGCCTGCCTGGCGGTCCCGCTGTCCTAGGATTGCAACATCCCTTAGACCGGTAACTTTGCGTCCCCGCGTTTCCGTCGGGTTTGCCCTTTTTCAGAGCCGACGCCTCCTGTGGCAGGAAACGTGGACCTCAACATTGTCCTGAATCGTCGCGTCGCAGTCTCAGCGCGCCGCCGCGCCGAACATGGCGAGGATTCCGGGCCAATTCGCGCAGGTTACCGCGTTCGCTTGGCTTACGCGCACGAGCGCGTCTCGCTTTGCCCGAACGCGGCCTGAAGTTCTGCGAAATGAGGCTTTCCAAGGCCCGGGACCGCTTTATATGCACCCCGTCGTACATCGTGCGCGTCGACGGCGGCTCGAAGCCCTGAGCCCGGCGGCTCACGGCCGCTCAATGACTTACTTCGCCAAATGTTAAACTTCGATTCCATGTCCTTCGTTCCCTCGTATTTTCGATTTTGTTCCATGGCGCGATTGTGTAGCACCGCGAAGTCGAATGGATCGAGACAATAGTCTTCTTCCGGTATCCGAAAGACTCGTCCAAGGCAGCGGCAATACCAGGAGATGAATTACGAGATACCCGGATGATCAATCCCTGCTCGAGGCCTGCCATTCTCAGTCTGTCGACCTGTTGAAGCGAAACCTGACGCCCGGCGGCATCCTCGCGGCCTCGCCCACTCTGCAGGCTGACAAGCGCGGGTATACGGCGATCTTCGGGCGAGACGCCGCCGTCTGCGCGATCGGCATGGTGCTGTCCGGCGATCAGTCTCTGGCGCGCGCAGCCGCAGCGGGTCTACACACCCTGGCGCAGCATCAGGCGCCCAATGGACAGATTCCAAAATTCGTCGACATACAAAGACAGGAAGCTGATTTCTGGTATCTGGGATGCATTGATTCGACGTTATGGTGGCTGATTGCGCTGGCGTTTCTGGATCGGCACCGCAGTCCCAGCGGCTTGCTGCGGCAATACGCCAAGCGCATCGAGCTGGCCGTTCAATGGCTCTTGGCGCAGGAGCATCAACGCTTCCATCTGCTGCAGCAAAATGAGGCCAGCGACTGGGCCGACATCATGCCGCGCTCAGGCTTCGTTCTCTATACGAATGCATTGTGGTACTTCGTGAAGCGGCTCTTCCGCATCGGCCACGCGGCTGAGACGCGCGAGAATTTCAACGGGCTCTTCCATCCCTTCTCCTCAGGACTAGCCGAGTATCGCCGCGCCCGTCTGCTCAACGATTACGTGTTGAAGCGGGGACGCAATTCTGATTTGTACCTTAGCTTCGTCAATTTCTCGTTCTTCGGCGAGGAGGGCGATGTTTTCGGCAACGTATTGGCCGTTCTGCTGGGACTTGCCGACAGGACCGCAAGCACGCGAACACTCGATGCGCTGACGAAGACACAGGCAAGCGATCCTTACCCTGTACGGGCCGTCACTCGTCCGATCAAACGAAGCAACTCGCTGTGGCGCCCGTACATGGCACGGCATCGGCAGAATTTCGTCTGGCAGTACCATAACGGAGGCATTTGGCCGATGGTGGGCGGTTTCTGGGTAACGGCGCTCATGTCGGCAGGGCGTGTGGAACAGGCGAAGTCGGAACTGATCAAACTCGCGCGCGTATGCGCGCTTCGAAATTGGCGATTTACCGAATGGCTTCACGGAAAAACGCTCGCACCGCGAGGAATGCCGGGGCAGTCTTGGAACGCCGCGGCATTCCTCATGGCGGAGCACGCAGTCTCGGCCGGCAAGACCGCATTCGCCGACGCGACCAAGCGGTGACTCGACTTACGGTGCGAATCGTCGGCCAACCGAAGCCACGGACGTTCGGCCGGCGTCGAGACGCATCACCCAGCCATTGAAGCGATACAGTCCCAGGCCGCCGAGCCGCTTTGCCATCGAAGGCGGCCGTCGCGCGGCATCCCAACTGCCGAGTAGGGGCCGTGATCAGGCAATCCGAAACCGCGGGCTGAGACCTACGAGCCCATTGGGAATGACCGAGCGGCATACCGATTTCTAATAGATTATATCTATCATTTCGATACAAAGAATCGATTCGCTCTATGTAGGAAAATCGCTTCAAATACGGCCGGCTCATTTCCCTAACATGCCTATCAGGAGAAAAAATCATGCGGAAAACTTTGCCCCGGCTGTTCGCGGCTTGTGCGATCGCCGCGACCCTGCCCCTGCTGCCGGCCCATGCCGACGGCACCCAGGGCGCACCTCAAACAGCCAGTTTTTGGTGGCCCGATCACCTGGACCTGTCCCCTCTGCGCCAGGGCGACCCGAAATCAAATCCGTTGGGTGCGGATTTCAACTATGCCAATGCCTTCGCCAAGCTCGATCTCAATGCGGTAAAAGCCGACATCCGCAAGGTCCTGACGACGTCGCAAGACTGGTGGCCTGCCGATTATGGCAACTACGGCCCCTTCTTCATCCGCATGGCCTGGCACGGCGCCGGCACCTACCGCATTTTTGATGGACGCGGCGGCGCCGACGGTGCCGATCAGCGCTTCGAGCCGCTCAACAGCTGGCCGGACAATGTCAGCCTCGACAAGGCACGGCGGCTGCTGTGGCCCATTAAGCAGAAGTACGGCCAGAGCATCTCCTGGGGCGATCTCATGGTTCTGACCGGCAACGTGGCGATGGAGTCCATGGGCTTCAAGACCTTCGGCTTCGCCGCCGGCCGCACGGACGACTGGGAACCGGACCTCGTCTACTGGGGACCGGAGATGAAGTGGCTCGCCGATGAGCGCCACGCCAACGGGCAGTTGCAGAAGCCCCTGGCCGCGGTGCAGATGGGCCTGATCTACGTGAACCCGCAAGGCCCGAATGGCAATCCGGATCCGCTGGCGGCCGCTAAGGACATTCGCGAGGCCTTCGGTCGGATGGCCATGAATGACGAGGAAACCGTTGCGCTGATTGCCGGCGGCCACACGTTCGGCAAGGCGCACGGTGCGCATGATGCGGGCAAGTGCCTGGGACCCGAGCCCGCCGCTGCCGGCGTCGAGGAACAGGGTCTGGGTTGGAAAAATAGTTGCGGCAAGGGCAAGGGCAACGACGCCATCACCAGCGGTCTGGAAGGCTCCTGGAGCGCCAACCCGGTGGTCTTTACGACCCAGTACCTGGACAACCTGTTCAAGTACAACTGGGTCAAGACCAAGAGCCCTGCCGGCGCAACGCAGTGGATTCCGGACGATCCCAAGGCCGCGCAACTGACGCCTGACTCGCAGGATCCGGCCCAACGCCATGCACCGATCATGTTCACGACGGACTTGGCGCTGAAGTTCGATCCGGCCTACAGCAAGGTCGCGAAGCGCTTCCACGAGCACCCCGAGGAATTCAAGCTCGCCTTCGCCAAGGCGTGGTTCAAGCTGACTCACCGCGACATGGGACCGCGTGCGCGTTACTTGGGTTCGGATGTGCCGCAAGAAGATCTGATCTGGCAGGACCCGCTGCCCAAGGCGGATTATCCGCAGATTGACGCGGCCGACATCTCAGCCCTGAAGACGAAAATTCTCGCCTCCGGGCTGACGGTGCCGCAACTGGTGCGCACGACCTGGGCTGCAGCGGTGACCTTCCGCGGCACCGACTACCGCGGCGGCGCCAACGGCGGACGCATCCGCCTCAGCCCCCAGAAGGACTGGGCCGTCAACGATCCGAAGGAACTGAGCGATGTGTTACAGCATCTCACGGCCATTCAGAAGGACTTCAACCAGGCGCATGCCGGGGGCAAGCGGGTCTCGCTGGCCGACCTGATCGTCCTCGGCGGCGACGCCGCGGTCGAAAAGGCCGCGAAGGCCGCGGGCCACCGCGTCGAGGTTGCCTTCACCCCGGGCCGCGTGGATGCGGCACAGGAACAGACCGACGTCACTTCGTTCGCGGTACTGGAGCCCACGGCCGATGCCTTCCGCAATTACTTTGCGAAGGGCCAGACCCGCTCTCCAGCCGAGCTCATGGTGGACCGTGCGAACCTGTTGACGCTGTCAGTGCCTGAGATGACGGCGCTGGTCGGCGGCCTGCGGGTGTTGAACGCCAACGAGGGCCAGTCCCCCAACGGCGTGTTCACGAGCCGACCGGGCACACTGAGCAATGACTTCTTCGTCAACCTGCTCGATATGTCCACGGCCTGGAAGAAGTCCGCTACGGAAGGCCTCTATGAGGGCCATGACCGGAAGACGGACAAGCTCAAGTGGACCGCATCACCGGTCGATCTGGTGTTCGGCTCCAACGCCGAGCTGCGGGCAGTCGCCGAGGTCTATGCCGAGTCCGACGGCGAAGATCGCTTCGTGCAGCAGTTCGTGCAAGGATGGGTCAAGGTGACGAACCTGGACCGCTACGACCTGCACCGTTAAGCAACCGAAGGTGGGTCTGACCCAAGGCCAGACCCGAGACGCAACGGCGGTGGCGCAATGCCACCGCCGTTCGTCGCAGTCGTTTGGAGCTAGAGCCGCTCACGCACCGGCACGGCCATACGCTCACCGGTAGTTCCCGGAGGAATCAGCGGATGATGCGGGCTCTTCTAGATCGCTATGCCGACGCAAATGCGACGGCTAACAAACGGTTGGAGCGATCGCGGGGGTAGCGTCTTCGGTGAGCCCAAGGAGGTAGTCGGCAGGCGGAGATCCCTTTCGGACAAATATATGACGCGGTTCGCGGCCTGCTAGTGCAGTCTCGGCAATAGTTGCGTGGGCACACGAGGAGACGATCAATGTGGCCGCTTGGAGATCCGTCGATCCCGGATGCGGTCGAAGGCAGCGAACGGCGTTGCTCAGCCAGCGGCACCGTCCGTCGAACTCGCCGTATGCGCTGCGCGTTTTGCTTGGTTCTCATGGGGATGATTCCAGCCGCGCCGGCGTTGGCTGGTTCAGTCGAGGGTGCTGCGATCGGGCAGCTTCGCAGCCTGATCGCCACGAACGATGCAGCGGGTCTGTATGACTTTCTCAATCAGCCGAGTTTAAGGGGCAAGATTGACAGCACGCCGGAGATTGAAAGTATCGCCATCGCCGCGATACGCGCGGCTCCCGGCAATCGCGGAGGAGGCTCGACGAGGCGCCGATTTTTCGCCGCCCTTCGCGGCTATCGGTCGACGGTGATCTTCCGCTATCTGATCGCGACCTACGAATCCGATCTCACCGATGCGAATTCCGCAGCAGGTGGCTTGAACTACAGCATCCTCCGGGAAGACGCGGACAACCTGCTGCGCGGTGACGCCGACTCGATACCGCATTTCGTGCAAGACCTGACGGCGCTTATGCCGTTGCTGCCGGACCTATGCGCCGGACAGAAGGTGGTCGAATTCCTCACGGTGCGGCCGGACGCCTTTGCAGGCATTCGCGATCTGTACCTGCGAATAGGCTTCGAGCCGACGCAAGCCTGCCGGGACAGCGGCTCGAACCTGACTCATGCGCTGGCGAAATTGCACACCCCGGCTGCGACTGACGCGATCGTGCAACGGCTGCACCTTTGGGTCGAGCAGCGGCCGCTCTCAATGCTTCGGGATCAGCAGATCATGGATGCCACCTCGGTGCTGGGCGACCAGCCGCCAGAGGCCCAGGCGGACCTCGACGCGCTCGAGCGAGAGCTCGCAGCCGCGCCTTGGTATTTCCCGGGAACTCGTGGGCAAATCAAGGTGCTCCTGGATCGTCAGCGTGATCTCGCGGATCGGTCCAAGCATCTCCCGCTGCAAAACCTCGTGGATGCGATCGAGCGCGGCAATGTGCCGTCCGTCAAGTCTTTGCTCGAGAGCGGCGCCGACCCCAACTGGGTGGTCATACCCTGGGGCAAGAACAGCTCCGTGGCGTACCTGTCGGGGGTGACCATGCTCAATCTTGCCATTCTCCGCGACCGATTGGATATCGCTTCACTGCTCGTCGAGAAGGGTGCGGACGTCAATCGCGCCGACAGCAATGTCGGGGCCCTTCGACCTCTGCATTGCGCCGCCGATAGCCGCGGAAACCGGCACGTTCCCTCCGCCTCCCTGGTCGCGTTCCTCCTGGAGCATGGCGCCCTAGCCGATGCGCGGGACGCCGCGGGAGCCTCTGCTCTCCACGATGCAGTTTTTAGCAATACAGACGCATCGGCGGCGGTGGCGGCCCTGCTCATCAAAGGCGGTGCTGCCATCGACGCACATGACTTTGCCGGCTACTCACCATTGGCCTATGCGGCAAAGTCTGGCAGCGTTCCCGCTCTGGAGGCCCTCATCGCTGCTGGCGCAACGCCTGACGGCAGAATCAGCGCCCCTACGGACCGCGATGGCAAATCCGCCTATAACCCGACACCGTGGGCGGTCGCCGCGACGCCGCTGATCCTGGCCGCGGCCTCGGGCGAGTCTCAGACGGTCACGGCGCTGTTGCAACACAAAGCCGATATCAATGCCACGACGGCTGTAGGAGTGACGGCGCTGCGAATTGCAGTGGCGGGCGGAGATTCAAAGATGGTCGCGCTGCTCCTCGAGAACGGAGCAGATCTTCGCGCGACAGCGCCGCAAGCCCCTGCACCCTTGAATTTGTCACTGGTGGCTCTGGCTCAGGAAGAGCATGAGCGGCAAAAAGCCGTGAACCCCATTGGCCACTTGTACGTGCTGGATATACTCGCCGCACACGGGCTGCATTCGGACCCGGCGACAAGGGCCAAGTACGCGATGGAAGAAGCCTTTCTGAAATGTTGTTATGTACCTTTGAGTCACTGATGAAGACGTCATCGGCTCGCAGCTCAAGTCGAATGATGTACTCAGCTGGACTGGATTGCGCGTTTCGGCGCAGGCAGCGCTTCACCTAACCGAGGTTTCAGTACATGCGTGAACTTTTATTTGGCTCCGCTCTATTGATGTCGCTTTCGTACTACGCCTACGCGGCAAGCCCGCCGAACGGCCCAATCCTTACGGATCGCATCTACGCCATTTCGACCGTCAGCCCGGAAAGCGCGAAGGCGGTGGGTGTGAATTATCCGCATCCCATTGCAGTGCTTGGAGAGAAGCACACCTACATTGTGGGTATCGGTAGTGATGAGATCGCCAAGCTGGCAAACATGCCTCAAGGCAAGATTGTTTTGAAGGACAAGAAGACGCTTTATCTGGACGGCGGGAGGCTTTCGGGTTCGATGAACTATGAGGTCATTGGCTCCTACTCGGCCAACTTTCAAGTGAACGGCGTAGCAATACCTCCTGCACCGTTAAATGGCGTCAATTTGCAAGACGGCGCAACGATCGTCAATTTCTATAAAGGTTCTGCGACAAGTCAGCCGTCACCAATGAAGAACGCAACTGTCACCATTCTCAAGGCGCCCCTCGTGGCTGGAGCATTCCTGACGTGGGCTGTGGTGGATCTAACTTTCGTCACCGTGGGTGTTCATTGAATGCGAGATTGGCCGATGCTTGTAAAGGATCGGCCAAAGCCGGAAATTCGGAGACCCAGATTGTCCATCCGGTAGCTGCCGTTCGAAGGGGGCTAGTTGGTGTCGGAAAGCATGGGTATCTATCGTTTCGTGCGACACGAACGACGCGCACTCATACCGTCGTTCGTTCGCGAAACTGCCGTGCCTGGCGCCGGGAAATCTGGATCTCGCAGCCACCATTAAGTTGAACGTGTAGCCGGCCGCCTACACCCAAATCCACGCTGCGAATAAATTCCAGATTGATGATCTGCTGTCGGTTCGCGCGAAAAAAGCGCTGCGGATCGAGCTTGCTCTCGAGTGCCGTGAGCGAGCGTCCCAACAGCGGCCGCTCCTGTCCCCACTGCATCCGGACGTAGTTGCCCTCCGCACTGAAAACGCTGACATCGCGCAAAGGGATGAACCAGCAGCGCGGCCCGTCGCGGACGAAGAGTTGTTCCAGATGGGAGTCCTTGTGTGCTGCCCGTCTCGCGGCCGGCGGCGTCGCCTGCAGCTTGTGCAGTGCCGCGGCGAGTCGTTCCGGCTCGATCGGCTTCAGCAGGTAGTCCAAGGCATTCACATCGAATGCATTGACCGCGTAACGATCGTAAGCGGTGGTGAAGATGATGCGAGGTACGCAATCGAGTCGCGCCAGCAGATCAAACCCTGTGCCGCCGGGCATTTGGATGTCGAGAAACACAACCTCCGGCGCCAGCGATTCAATGCGCTCGTGCGCCTCATCAATGTCGCTCGCCTCGCCGGCGATCTCAATTGACGGGTGAGCGGCCAGCAGCCGGCGCAATTCCCGCCGGGCGAGGGGCTCGTCATCGACAACCAGCGCCTTCATGCGGGGAGGCGAACTTCCGCGGTCGCTTCGCCGAGCCGTGACATGTCGAGGCGCAGGCTTGCCCGACTACCGAACAATAGCCGCAGGCGCTCCGACGAGTTCTTAAGTCCGGTGCCCTGTGCGGGCGATACCGGCGCGTTGATCGGACGCGGATTGATTATCCGGATGGTCAGCTCCGCGTTGACGACATGCGCTTCAATGCGCAGCGTTCCGCCCTCTTTGAGTTCGGCTATCCCGTGCTTGATGGCGTTCTCAATCAGCGTCTGTATCAGCATCACCGGAATGCGCGCTTGCGTGGCTTCCGGCGCAATATCACGCGCGACGTCGAGCCGATCAGCGAGGCGCAACCCCTCGAGCGCCAGGTAGTCATTCACCATCTCGAGCTCACGCGCCAAACTTACCAGTTCGTCGTCATTCGTGGCGAGCGTATAGCGCAGCGTGCGAGCGAGTTGCGTGACCGCATCCTGCGCGCGTGCCGGCTCATCTGCGATCAATGCGCGTACGCCGTTCATCGCATTGAAGAGAAAGTGCGGATTGAGCTGTGCCTTGAGCAGTCGCAGCTCCGCAGCGTTCAGCAATTGCGCAAGTTCCGCCTGACGCACTTGCGCATCGTAGCGATGACGCTGCACCGCAAAGCCAAGATACAGTCCGACCCATATCAACGTGACGATGAGAGAACCGACGAATTGATTGAACAATTGCCCGTCGGGTGAAAGCCTTCGATAGAGAGCGCCGACTATCGGTGCCACGGGTGTATGGTATTCAGCCAGTGACAGCACGATGGTCATGAGGTAGAGCGCAAAGGCCAACAGCGCGACAGCGATCAGCGTCCTGATCAGCAGAGCCCTGGGCGGAAGCGAGAGCCATCGCCCGCGATTGATGATCCAGCGCAGCAGATGCGTCAACGCAAAGCCGCTGACACAGAAGCCACCCCAAAGGGTTGCAGCTTTGCTCCAGGGTACATCGGCAAAGATGACTTCCCCCGAAGCCTGCGCCCAGAAATAGAGAGCCCATCCGGCGAACTGCAGTGCCCAGTAACCTAGGCTGGTCGCAACTCCTTGGCGCGAACGCAGCACGGAAAGGCTTGTGGCGGAGTCGAGCATACATTGGTGATCGTTACACGATCGGGGTAAACCTTCCACCCAACGTATATCTCGACCGCGACCGCACAGCGCGGAAGTTCACCGCCCAATCGCAGGTCGAGCCGTTTGTCATGGCAATTTGACCGTTCGACATCTTTCTCGGGCGCGATCCCCCGAACCGGCCTAGTCTGATGGCGTCGGAATCTCGTTAGGAAGGTCACATGCCGCCGAAATCGTCGTTGGTATCCCGTATCCGCGGGCTTTTGCTCGCTGTTGTCCTGCCGGGCGCCTTGTCGGCGGCAGACCTCCAGATCGAGCACGTAACGGTCGTGTCACCCGAGCGGGTCATTCCCATGCGTAACGCTCTGGTACGTGTGCACGATGGCCGCATCGTCGCGATCTCGAGAGCCGACGGCGCCACCGCTCAGTCCCGCAGGGACACGATTGTGATGGATGGCTCAGGCCTGTTCCTGACTCCCGGTTTGATCGACAGCCATGTTCACCTCGGCGCAATTCCCGGGATGACGCCTGAACAGGAGGTCGAGCATCCAGATATCGCGCGAGCGGCGCGGGAGCAGATTCCGCGCAGCTTCTTGCTCTACGGCTTCACGACTCTGGTCGATCTGGTCTCGACGCCACAGGAATTGGCGCGCTGGAAAGGCCACGACATCGTTCCAGACACGTACTTCTGTGGCGGCGCCGCGCTGATGGATGGCTACGCGATGAACTACGCGCCCAAGCCGCAACGCTACGAGTGGTGGCCCTATATGCTGATCGAACCGGGTACCCAGGCGCCCGACGGGATCGATCCGGCCATGCACACACCACAGACCGTGGTTTCAAGAATGAAGGCCGATGGTGCGATTTGTGTGAAGACGTTCTTTGAACGCGGCTTCGGCGGGGTCCAGGATCTGCCGGTGCCGAAGCTTGAAACGATTCGCGAGGTCGTGAAGGCTGCGCACGCCGCAGGGATGCCCGTGCTGATGCACGCCAATTCAGACGAGGCTCAGAGGTTTGGGCTCGATGCGGGCGTTGATATCATGGCCCACGGTCTTTGGAACTGGAACCAGCAGCGTTCCACTTCGACCGAGCTCACGCCGGCTATCCGGAAGATACTGGACGACGAACTCGCGCAAAACGTTGGCTGGCAACCGACGATCCAGGTGCTCTACGGCATTAGAGATCTCCTCGACACCTCTTATCTTTCAGACCCGCGACTCTCCCGCGTTCTGCCGTCGAACCTGCTCGAGTGGTATCGCTCCCCTGAGGGCCAGTGGTTTCGTGTGGTGCTGTCGCAGGAGATGAAGTTGCCCGCGGACGCGAGCCCAAGTCAGCTCGAGGGCGTCTTCAAGAATTTTGCCTCGGCCGTAGATCGTGTCAAAAATGCGACGACATACCTGGTTGCGCGACACGGCCGGGTCTTATTCGCCACCGATACGCCGAGCGCCCCCACCTACGCCAATCCACCTGGTCTCAATGGGTGGCTGGAGATGCATCGGCTCATCGACGCGGGCGAAACTCCGGCGCAGATCTTCATGTCCGCGACGCTGACGAACGCTCGGGCACTGAAGTTGGATCAGGACATCGGTACCGTGCAGGTCGGAAAACGCGCCAATTTGCTGCTGCTCCGACAGGATCCGACGCAGACGATCGACGCCTACTCCGGAATCGCGAAAGTGATACTCAACGGCCGAGTATTGGACCCGTCCCAACTGGCGGCCAACGCAGTGCGCTGAGGTCCGGAGCGCTAGACCTTCCCAGCAACGTGCCCATAAATGACCAGCAACTCAGCGGCGTATCCTCCCCGGCTTGGGGTTATATGGCGGCACTGATCAGCAAGTTAGATGCGCCAGCCATAGCCTGAATTGGCTGGCGCGGAAACGGGGTTTGGAGCGGGCGATGGGAATCGAAAACACCGCTTGGGAGTCAATAGTCAGTTCGAATCAATGTGTTACGACATTGGCCGAGCGCTGCGACCATCCACACGGCGCTGTTGGCCTGATTTCAAGGCCGATTTTGAATACGTAGTGCATGCCATCTACGATTGCGCTGGTGGGAAGCGGACGTTCACGGTGGGCTGTTCAGGGCACATCGGATCAAAATTTGGCGACATGCGTCACCCTCCCACTAGACCGATACGGTACCTGGCAGCCGAGCCGCTTTGCCATCGAAGGTAGCCGTCGCGCGGCATCCCATCTGCCGATTGTGAGCGGTAATGAGGCAATCCGAAAAACCGCATGCGCTATCCTTCCAATGAAACAGCGCTTCTTCCAATGCCGGCTCATCTTCAAATGAAAGCTCGCGCGCCTCAAGCAGTGCGCGGAATATGTTCAGGAGGGCTTCACGATTGAATCCATAGCGGCTGCGCAGGACCCATTCCGACTCGAGCAGCACCAGCAGCGACACCAGCACCGGTTCATCGCGACCAATCGCTTGATCTACCAGCTTGCGCGCACGGCGCGTTTGTTCCGCATCGTCCGAAATGACCAGTCGGATGACCACATTTGTGTCGATGCCGAGCATCTAACTACGGCTAGCGCGTCATCTGGGCGATTGATACGCGCTTGCCGCCCGGGGGCTTAAAAGAAATGTCTCTGATGCTTCTGTTCTTCACACGTACGATAATCGTGCCGTCATCAAGAACCGTGAAATGAATTCGGTCGCCGGACTTGAGATTCGCAGCGGTCCGCACCTCTTTGGGGATAGTCGTCTGACCTTTACTGGTAATTGTTGCGAACGCCATATTGGTTTGCACCCGTTCTTACGATTAGTAATATTGTAAGGCAACCGCTTTGGATCGTCCATCCGGGTATTTGGTGGCTTGGCGCACAAATACGCGGCCCTGCCACGTAGACGGGTCAGACCGGCGAGACTGCGTGTGAAACCACGTCCAGCGCTTGCCGACGTCTACCAACGTCCCGTCGGTTGTAAGCTGGAGATCAAGTTGGCTGGCATTGGCCGGGGGTGCCGGGGAGTGGAGCGGGCGATGGGAATCGAAAATACCGTTGGTGCAGCGTTAGTCGATAAGAATCATAGTGTTGGATGCGCCGAACCGCGCTGCGTGTGATTTTTGTGTGAAAATCGGCGCTACACGAGCCAACGCCAGCGAACCGCAGCCAATGTGACGTTGGCTGCGGAGGTCATCTAGGGTTTCGGCCCGGGCGAACGCACCTTGGGTGCTTGTCGCTACTATGGTGTCCGACGAGTTACGGCACTGTCGCATTTATACATTTATTAGTTAAGTTATCTAATATTGATAACTTCACAAACATTGGAATCGAACCGAGGACTGCGCAACCTACTTTCCTTAACTGTTCAATGCCTTAGCTCTCACCCACGTCATTGCGTTTGACTGCGTATTCCGCCCAAAGTGAACGCCGATTCCACGCCATCGTGAACGCGGTGTGAGTGTCGGCGCCGGAGGCCGCCGACATCAGGTGAGGTGTTCACGATGAGATCGATGACGGGCGGATTCCAGCTATTCCGCGCTCAAATTTACAGCCGACGCGGAATGTCGGCGTCTCGGCATTCGTTGCCGGCGGAGCCGGGGGTGTAGTAACCCAAATTGCCCGAAGGCCTGCTGCGCTGGGCTGCAGCAGCGGGTACGGCGGGCGGCATACGCCAACTTCAGACCGTGACGATCATGAAATGGTTGATGTGAAGCCAGTCGTTCGATTATCGGCTTCGCGCGACAATGTTGCCTGTGACCCGGTTATCGCTGTCGGGCGCTGTCAAGAATGTTGCGTCCGGCTTCGTTACGCAACACCACCAAGCTAATTACATCAACCACCGAATGCAAAACTGCGGCCGCTACGAGACCGATCCCAATAAGTACATGGCCCATCAGCACAGACGCAAGAAACACGAACCCGGCGTATCCCCACTTCGTCGGATTCATCGACTTGAAACCACCAGTGCCATAGTGGGCGAGCGTGAAAAGCAAGCTGGTCCACCAGATCCCCAAGAGGGGTTGCAGCGCTCCGCGACACAAAGCTTCTTCGCCTACGCCGGCGCACAGGCCGAACCACAATGGGTTCAATCCACCGAGGTCAGCTCGGTCGGCGTGCTCTAGCATTTGGGCCCTGAAGCTTCCGAAGATATTGATTTTGAGAACTACGATCCACGCAGGTATGGAGAATGCGAGACCAATCGCGATGCCCGCACCGACTTGCCAGCCCAAACTTCTGCCATCTGCCACGACTGCCCACAGCGACTTCGGCCCAAATAAAGTAGTTATCAGGAAGGCCAGAGCCATCAAGACCGACCATTGAAGCAGACACGCACGTACGCCAATTACTTTCCTCTCCGAATTCGTAGTCATCTGCTAACCATCCTGCTGGTCGGTGGTGAGATAACTAATCAACGATCGCGTCAACTCTTGCTGTAATTCCTTATCGCTCCCTGGTACCAAGCCCTTCAATGCTTTGGTGTTTGGTGGGTACACCACAAGTTCCCACAGCGCGCCCACGATCATTGCTACGCCCAGTCCAACTGCCACGCGCGGTTCGGCGTGGCTAATCTTGCCCTTGCTGGCGACAAGGAGATCGACGACGTACTCGAAAGTCCGCACTTCAAGTCTGGTGACCTTCTTCCCGAAGGCAGTGCCCTCGCGCTCTTGCGCAAATTGACGCATCGCGCGAAGCAGTCCCGCATTCTCTCGATAGCTGATCAGCAAGCTGCTGATGACCTGTCCTGCCAATACCGCGGCAGGAATCTCGGCCGCCATTGTCGTCGTGATCGCCTGGCGCATATATCTGTCTTGATCCTCCATGATCTTCAGAATCATCGTTTCGAGAAGAACATCCTTGTTTCGAAACCTGCGGTACACCGCACCCGGCGTTAAGGCGGCGTGTGCCGCAATACGAGGTATTGTCGCGCCGGTTAGTCCGTGCTGCCCCAACACCTCTGCCGCGGCTTTCAGCAGGCGACGTAGGGATTCCCGGCTTCGCTCCTGCTGCGGCTCCAACGTCTTTACCTTCTTAGGCATGAATCAAATTCTAGGGTATATCGGCATTTTTGTAAATGCGGATATACATTTACATAAAGCTAAAAAATCACCAGAAACATCCAATCAAAGTGCGAAGTGATTGATGGGCATTCCAGATAGCTGACGTTCGCGAACGCCTCCTACGGGTCCAATTCCAGGCAATGACCGGATCGGGCATCAGGAGCAGAAGCGCCGGTCGCATCGGGACGATCGCCTTCTTTGGCGGGCTTTGTACCCAGGCTTGATCACAGTCGGCGCGTAGAAAGAAAGCGCCAAAAAGCGACCCATCAGCCCCACGCCGCCAGATTTTTGGTGGCGATTCCCATAGCCGTTTTTATGATCACGATGCCGGCGCGGCATTGTCATCGCCATTTCAGCGAACGCGGAAAATCGATCACCAGCACGATGGGATCGTATTCACGTTCCGTTGGAATCCGCGTTCATGCGGCAATTACTCACCTTGCACCCACTTTGATACAGTAGTATTGTCACTTTTATACAGATTATTGGAGGACAATATGGCGTCTGCACCACGACACTCTGAAACGACGCGGCGAATGGGGCGCCCTCCCAAAGGCTGGGTACGCAAGAATCTGCACATCGATCAGCGGAAACTGGACGCTGCCCGCAAGGCGCTTGGCGTGAAGACGGAGACCGAGGCTGTAGACGCTGCGTTGGACGCAATCGCGTTTCGGAGTGAAATTTCGGAAGGTATACAGCGTTTACGCGGAGCAGGTGGACTGACCGACATCTATGGGAATCAGCCATAGCTCTGAGGACGAGTCATGGCCCGCAAGTACATCCTAGACACCAACATATACATCAACGCAATCCGGGAGCCTGCAGACGAAGATGCGCTTGGAGTCTTTCTGGAGAGGAACACCCCAAAGACATTCATGAGCGCCGTCGTCATGCAAGAACTGCGAGCTGGCGCCGTCACCGATGCACAGTCACGTGCCCTCCAGGACGGAATTCTTGGCGCGTTCGAACGTCGCAACCGTATAGCAACTCCCTCTGCCGGCGCATTTAAGGACTGTGGTCGAGTCCTGGCTGCGCTCTTTCGTAAAGATGGGGTGCCATATCGAGATCGCCCTCGATCTCTGGTCAACGACATCTTGATCGCAATAACCTGTCGGGAAGGCGGATTGACTCTGATCACTGCTGATGATGACTTCAGGATCATTCACCCCCACCTACGCGGATTCAAATATATCCCACCATGGCCGGAGTCAGCGCGAAGTTGAATTCCGGCCGTGGCAGCACACCACCTTGGCTACAGTTAGAGGTTTGGAGCGGGCGATGGGAATCGAACCCACGGCTCAAGCTTGGGAAGCTTGGGTATTACCATTATACGACGCCCGCTCGAGGCGACTGATTCTCGGCAAACGGGATTCTAGTCGCCTTTCAATCATGCAGGCAAATCCCGGTCCCGGACGAAGGAAGGGCGCCCCGCGGCGCCCTTCGCAACTTACAAACAAACGAACTCGCGTCTAGAAGAACTTGTAGTCCGCCTCGAGCTGCAGAGCCCGTCCGAGAATTCCCGAGAAGTACGTCGTGGTTCCCGGCGAGTAGTTGCCGCCCGTGCCGGCAATGGCCGGGAACGGCGGCAGTTTGTTGAACACGTTGTCGACGATCATGCGAACCTGGAACTGGGGATTGAACTTCATACCCACCGTCGAATTGATGAGCCACCATGAACCCACGCCCAGGATGTTCTTCTGCGTCGTCGTGTCCTGGTTGTCGAAATTCGCCGGCCCGACGAAAATGCCCTGCCAATCCCAGGAGAATCCCTTGTTGGCGTACAGCAGGTCGATCGATCCCTTGCTCTTGCTGTAACCGAGCTGACCTGCAATATCGAGCGGGGCTGCGGTTGCAATCTGCGATTTGAGCCGCGAGGTATCGAGGTAGTGCGCACTGGTCTGCATGCTTCCCAAAGCCCACGGTAGTTCGAAGGTGTAGTCCAGCGCCGCCTGAATGCCCGTGAACTCCAGCAAGCCCGCGTTGACGAAGCCGGTACTGAAATTCGAGATCTGGCCGTTGGCGTTACGCGTGAACGTCTTGCAGGACGGGTTGTCCGGATAATTCGCCGAGTCATAGCAGGCGTCGAGATTGTCCGTCAGCGTCAAAGCCGAAATGGCATCTTTCAAAGAGATATCGATGTAGTCCACCGATATGTTGAGTTTAGGCACATATCGCGGACGCAGCACCACACCGAAGGTCTTGGAAAAGGCGATTTCGCTTTGCAGGTTGGGGTTACCCGCCTGGGTGCCGGCCACGGTCGCATTCACGACCTGTGAATTAAAGGTGCTAGCGGTGTAACCACCGGGAATGCCCGCGAGTGCCGTCTGACAGTTCTTTAGGCGTGTCGCAGGCACCGAGCCCTGGCCCACGAATTGTTGATCGCAGGGATCGTTGCCGAAAGAGCTTACGGTTGCCGTCGGCAGGAACAACTCCGTGATCGATGGCGCCCGAATGGACTTCGTCTTGTTGGCACGGAACCCCACATCCTCAATCGGCGACCAGCGCACCGCGTAGGTGTACGTGGTGGCATCGCCGGCAATGGAGTTATCGACACGCCGCGCAGCGCCTTCCAGCTCGAGACGATCCAGTCCCGGGATGTCCTGCGCCGGGGAGAAGATCGGAAACAAGGTCTCGACATAAACTTCGTTGGTTATGTAGGAACCCTCAATCCCGTTGATCTGATTCTGGCCCAGATCTTCCGTATAGAAAGTGTCGGGTGAGAACTCCGCCGTCTCGCGGCGATTCTCGAATCCGGCCGAAAACTTCCATTCGCCGGCCGGGACCTTCATGATATCCCCGCCGATGAAGGCATTGGTGTCTCTTTGCGTATTGAATGAATCGACCGTCGCCAGATGCGTGATGTACTGCAACGCGGCCTGACTCGGCGACCCTTCGCCAAAAATGTTCAGCGGTGCGCACGTGCTCGATGCTGTCGATACCGGGCCGTTCACCGGCGTGCCCCCGCAGACGATCTGGCCCGCGGCATTCCTGGTGGCATTGAGCGCGTTGGCCAAGTTCTGGAACACGTATGACGGCGTGTCTTGCCTGTTATCCGACGTGCCGTAGTTTAACGACACTTCCCAGTTGAATTTTCTTTCACCCCAGGCGAAGTCGCCATTCAATCCCACCACACCGCGAACCACTGTTTGAGTGTCCGTTGCCGCACCGTTGTCCAGGTCCACATTGGCGCGATTCACGTAGAACTGGCTGGTGTTCCACGCGGGGTAAGCCACCGGCTGCCCAGGCCCGACGTATCCCTGATACAGGGGCTGGCCGACGCTGACTCCCGGATAGATGGTGCCGCCTAACGGCAGTGTCGCTGCGTAATTATTCAGCGCCGTCTGAATGGTCGTGCGATCGGCGGCACTCAAGAACGGGTTATTGATGCTGAGGACGAAAGAACCTTGGGGCGTACCGGCTATGCCATACGGAGATGTGGTGCTGAATAGAGTCGTGTTGTAGGACTGGGATACCAAATTCCTGGCGTGCGACTCGGAGAAGTAGCCTTCGCCGAAGGCGTTGACACTATCGTTGATCTGAAAATGCATGATCGTGTCAATATTGGTGCGCTCGGTCGGTGACAGCAGGTTGGTGACCTGCGAGAGCCGCTCGCCATCGCCACCGGTGGTAAAAACCTGATTGCCGGTGACCGTGCCGGGGTTGTAATTCTGGAGCGTACCGCCGGGACCGAAAGCCTGCGTTTGGCCGGCGGCATTGGTCACACCGATCACGCTACCGGTGAGACCGGCGCCGGGCGCCAAAAAGAGGTCGTCCACCGTCGGAACGCCGCCAAAACTCACTGATGGCACCGAGTTGCCGGGCATCAACACGGTGGTGCAGCATTGGCCTGCAGCGGGCTTGTTGACGGGCGCCAAGAAGCCCAAGTCTTGTGCAAATACCGCACGATCCGTCCCCAACAAACCGTCGGTCTTCGTGAACTCCGCCACCGCGGTGATATTTGCCCTGCCGTCGAACAGGTTCTGGCCGCCCAAAATGCGCGTCCGATAGTTCCACGCGTCTGCCTGGCCTGACGCGCCCACTTGAGCATCGACATCGAGACCCTGGTAGTCCTTCTTCAAGATGATGTTGACCACACCGGCGATCGCATCGGCGCCGTAAATCGGGGCGCCACCCACTGAGACCACTTCGATGTGGTCGATCAGTTTCGTGGGAATGACATTGAGGTCAACCTGCTGGCCGTTACCGCCGTTATTGGTATTAGAGTTGGAATTGGCCAAGCTTGCCGTGCTCTCGGAGACGAAACGGCGGCCGTTGACCAAGGTCAGCGTGCGCTGCGAACCCAAGCCGTACAGATCGACGAAGCTTTGGGCAACACCGAAGCCGGACTGTTGATTCGCCGCGCTCGATGGCGCCACGCCGAATGCCGGCAGCTCGTTGAGCGCCTGGCCGACATCGAGATAACCACGTTGGTCGAAGGTCTTCGAGTCAACGCTCGTCGTCGGCTCCAAGTTGTCGAATTCCGGACGCGCGATGCGCGAGCCGGTCACCACCACTTCCTGAAGCGTCGTGTCTTCCGCAGCCGCCGCCTTCGGGGTCACCTGGGCGTGGGCGCTCATCGCCAGAACTAGAAGACAGGGCAGCGCGATCCCTCGGCGCCACGCACGGTATCCACGTGATCGGGTAGTCATCATTTGGTATTGGTCCCTTGCAGCGTTATATTTGGCAATTCCTGCCCCAAAAGATATATCTCTAGGGGCAGATGCGAATAAGTAACAAATCCACAGAGCCCTGTAAAGAATCCGCAAGAAAATAAATCTCATCGTTGTCCGCGCCTAGAACGCCCGGTTGCGCGGCACAATCCATTTGGTCACTCACGAAGGAAGAATTCATGGACCGTAGAGGCTTTATTACAACAGCAGGTGCCCTATCGCTGGCCGCCGTCGCGGGCGATTTACGGGCCGCCGACCGTGATTTTGACCCGACGGAGCAGTCCATCGGCTCCCTGCAGCGCGCGCTGGCCGCCGGGACGGTCAGTTCGGAAGCGTTGACGGCGTCGTATCTGCATCGCATCGCGCGCTTCGATCAGCATGGACAGGGATATCGCTCTGTATTGGCGCTCAATCCCAATGCACTCAGTATCGCACGAGCCCTTGATTCGGAAAGAAAATCAGGGAAGCTGCGAGGACCTCTGCACGGCATTCCGATCCTCGTCAAAGACAACATCGAAACCCGCGATCCGGTCGCGACGACCGCCGGATCCTACGCCCTCGCCCGCTCGCTGCGCCCCGCCGATGCGCCGCTCGCGGCGCGCTTGCGGGCCGCCGGCGCCATTTTCTTGGGCAAGGCGAATTTGAGCGAGTGGGCAAACTTTCGCTCGACGCGTTCATGCAGTGGTTGGAGCGGGGTGGGCGGCCAGGTTCGAAATGCCTACGATCCCGCCCGCAACCCTTCCGGCTCGAGCGCCGGCTCCGGCGTCGCCGCCGCGGCGAGTTTCTGCGCGGGGGCCATCGGCACGGAGACCAATGGCTCCATCCTGTCGCCCGCCTCGATCAACGGGCTCGTGGGCTACAAGCCCACCGTCGGCGTCGTCAGCGGCCAGGGCGTGGTTCCGATCTCGCCGCGCCAGGACACGGCCGGACCGATGTGCCGCACGGTGGCCGATGCCGCCATTCTCGCCTCGGTGATCGCCGAGCGGCCGCTGGGCTTCGGCTCACACGGCACCGATGTTGAAGCGTTTCGCTTGCGCGGCGTGCGCATCGGCGTCATGCCCGTGCCACAGGGCGCCCACCCGGACACCACAGCGCTTTTCGCCAATGCGCGTGCCGTGCTCGAGCACGAAGGCGCGGTGACCGTGGACCTCAAGCCGCCGAAGGCGTTCGATGAGAGCGGGGAATACCAGCTCGACGGCTTGCTCTATGAGTTCAAGGACGCCATCAACGCCTACCTGGCGACGCTCGATCCCTCGCAGGTCGACTGTAAGACCCTCACCGACCTGATCGCCTTCAATCGGGCGCACGCGGACCAGGAACTGATCGTCTTCGGCCAAGAAATCTTCGAAATGGCCGACGCCAAGGGACCCCTGAGCGATGCGGCCTACCAGAAGGCGCTCGCCGGCTTGAAGCGCACCGCGGATGTCGAGGGTCTCGCGACCCTGCTCGGCCAACAGGGAGTGGAACTCTTGATGGGTCCGAGCAACGGACCGGCCGATCTGATCGACCCTGTCTGGGGTGACCGGCGCGGCGGCGGATCCTCGCAGATCGCGAGCGCGGCGGCCATCGCGGGTTATCCCAGCCTCACGGTGCCCGCAGGCCTCATCAACGGACTGCCGGTCGGCCTAACCTTGGTCACGGGCCGCAACCAGGACGGATTGCTGCTGCAAGTGGCGCGGGCTTACGAACGCGCGAGCAATGCGCGCGTACCGCCGCATCTGCTGAGCTAGCGCGTCGGGCGCTGCCACGAGGCGAACGTCACCGGCGCAGGTAAGCGTCGGTGCCGTTCAGCCAATCCTGCCGCGGGGGATTGAATACATCCACGTCGAGCGTGTCTTCGAGCGCCACGGCGCGATGTTCGAGATTTGACGGGATGACCAACACTTCTCCGGCGCGCACGATCTGCTCGCGGTCGCCCTTGGGGCCCAGCCAGAAGTGCAGCGCACCTTCGAGAATGTACGTGATCTGTTCGTTCTCATGAGAATGCGTCGGCACCTCATCGCCCTTTTTCAGACGCACATGAGCAATCATCATCCGATCCCCGGTGATGAGCGCGCGCGTGATGCCGCCCTTCATGGGCTCGGCCGGTAGATCTGCCCAGCGATAATGCTTGGCGCCTGCTTGCGTATCTTTCATTGTTCAATTCCCGGTTCGAACCCAAACAAAAAATCCGTCTCGCCAACTCGTCCGCCACCCGAACCCCAAACTATCGCAGGCAAGGGCACTGTGCAATCATTACCACGATATAGGCGGAGATCGAAAAAGAAATGGCGCTCAAACACCTTCTGCCCGGGGCCGCCGCGCTCATCGCTGTCTTCATCGCAGGCGCCGCATGGTCTGCCGGCGAGGCCGCCGCTCAGCGTGGCGGATACTACCGTTATCCATCGGTGCACGGCGACAACGTCGTGTTCACCTCGGAAGGCGATCTTTGGTCGGTCGGTATTCGCGGCGGCAGCGCGCGGCGCTTGACCTCCAATTCAGGCGTGGAGTCGATGCCGCGCATTTCGCCGGATGGACAGACGGTTGCATTCGTCGGGCAGTACGAAGGGCCGAGCGAGGTATACACCGTCCCGCTCGCCGGCGGGATTCCCGAACGACGTACCTGGAACGGCGATTCGATCCCTGCCGCCTGGGCTCCGGATGGCCGCCTGCTGGTGAGCACCAACCGCTTCTCGACGCTGCCGGACCCGAAACTGGTGCTCCTCGACGATCATGGCGGCCGCGAAATCCTCCCCTTGGCCGAAGGCTCGGAAGCCGCGTATTCCTCGGACGGCCGCACGCTTTTTTTCACCCGCTGGAAAAAGCAGCCCAGTTTCACCAAGCGCTATCAGGGCGGTCTCAATGAAACCCTCTGGCGCTTCGACGGCACCGGCGAGGCGATGCCGTTGACGGCCGATTGGGCCGGTACCTCGCGCAATCCGATGTATTGGAATGGACGCATTTATTTCCTGTCGGACCGCGACGGGGTCATGAATGTCTACTCGATGGATGAACGGGGCCGGGACCTCAAGCAGGAGAGTCATCAGCATGGGTTTGACATCGCCAGTGCGTCGCTGTCGGAAGGGCGCGTGGTCTATGCGTGCGGCGCGGATCTGTGGTCTCTTGATTTGAAAACCGGCCGCGAGGAAATGATCCCCATCTCCACGGTGTCGGATTTCGATCAGCTGCGCGAGCACTGGGTCAAGGCGCCGCTCAATTACCTGACCAGCGTGCATATCTCTCCGGATGGCGCGCGCGCCATCTTCACCGCGCGCGGCGAGGTATTTACATTGCCGGCGAAAAACGGCCGCATCATCAAGGTCGCCGGCAATCCGGGCGTTCGTTATCGGGAAGCTCTGTTCTTGCCGGACGGCAAGAATGTCGTCGCGCTCTCGACGGAGAGCGGCGAAACCGAATTTTGGAAGTATCCGGCGAACGGTGCAGGCGCCGCGCAGCAATGGACCCGCAATTCGAAAGTATTGCGATGGGATGGGATCCCCTCGCCCGATGGCCGTTGGCTGGCGCATCGGGACAAGGATCAGCAACTCTGGATTTATGACATCGCCACGAAACAGGACAAGAGAGTTGCGCAATCCCGATTCGGCGATTTCAACAATCTGACCTGGTCCCCGGACAGCCGCTGGCTGAGTTTTGTCCAACCGGCTGCCAACCAATTCTTGCAGATCAGCGTTTTCAATGTGGAGTCGGGCGCGACTCAACCACTCACCTCCGACCGATACAACAGTGTGAGTCCCGCGTGGAGCACCGACGGTAAATGGCTGTATTTTCTGTCCGACCGGTCGCTCAAGACCACGGTTGAGTCTCCGTGGGGCGCGCGGCAGCCCGAACCGCATTTCGACCGCCCGGTGAAAATCTATGAGCTGGCCCTGACTCAGGGTCTGCGATCGCCCTTCCTGCCTCCCGACGAGCTGCATCCGGATGCGCCGGCCAAGGAAGAAGACAAATCTGCCGACGCAAAACCCGGTGCGAGGTCTTCAGACGCCAATGCGGCCGACTCCAAGGCGGCGGGGAAACACGCACCCACGGTCGTTTCCGGAACGAAGCTGCCGAAGGACGTGAAGATCGACTTCACCGATCTGCCGTTGCGGTTGAGCGAGGTGCCGGTGCCCGCAGGCAACTATGACAACCTGCAAATCACCGACAAGCGACTGTGCTGGTTGGATGGCTCGGACGAGGCACCGCGCAAGATGGCGTTGAAGTGCGTGGACATCGCCAACAAGGGCGATGAGCTGGAGGCCATCGCCGGCGACCTCAAGAATTACGAGATTTCGCTCGATCGGAAGAAAATGCTGATCGCGAAGGATCGCGCCTTTTACATCGTCGACTCGGATGTGAAGGCGGCGGCCTTCGCGGATCCGAAGGTGCTGGCGAAAGCGGCGATCAATCTGTCGGCCTGGAGCTTCTTTACGAATCCGCGCGCGGACTTTCACGGCATCTTCTCCGATGCATGGCGGCTGGAAAGAGATTATTTCTATGACCGCAACATGCAGGGCGTCGACTGGAACGCCATGCGCGCCCGATATTTGCCGCTGGTGGATCGGGTATCCGACCGCGAAGAATTGAATGATGTGATCGCCCAAATGGTGGGCGAGCTGTCCGCTCTGCACATTTTCGTGCGGGGCGGCGATATCCGCAGGCCCGCCGATCAAATCGACCTGGCCGCACTCGGTGCCCGCTTGAGGCGCGATGAACAGGCGCGCGGCTTCGTGGTGGAGCACGTGTACTTGCACGACCCGGACTTGCCCAACAGCGCGCCGCCCTTGGATCGTCCGGAATCGCGCGTCAAGGACGGCGAAGTCATCGTCAGCATCGATGGCGAAAGTGCCCTGGGGGTAGCCGATGAGCGCGCCCTGCTGCGAGGCAAGGCCGGTTCGCAGGTTCTGCTGCGGGTCAAATCCTCCGCGGGCGAGGCTCGCGACGTGCTGGTCACGCCCATCAAAGCCGCCGAGGAGGCGAATCTTCGGTACGCGGAGTGGGAGTACACGCGGCGCCTGAAGGTGGATGCGGAGTCCGGCGGGCAGATCGGCTACGTTCATTTGCGGGCAATGGGTGCCAACGACATCGATCAATGGGCGCGCGATTATTACCCCATCTACAAGCGCCAGGGCCTGATCATCGACGTTCGCCACAACGCCGGCGGAAATATCGACTCGTGGCTGCTGGAGAAGCTCCTGCGGCAGGCTTGGTTTTACTGGCAGCCGCGGGTGGGCGATTCTGAATGGAACATGCAGTACGCATTTCGCGGCCACATGGTCGTGTTGTGCGATCAAGAAACCGCATCCGACGGCGAGGCGTTCACCGAGGGCTTTCACCGCTTCAAGTTGGGCAAGACGATCGGCGTGCGCACCTGGGGAGGCGAGATCTGGTTGAGCGGCGCCAACTTCGAAGCCGACGGCGGAATCGCGACGGCGGCGGAACTCGGGGTTTACGGACCGGAAGGCAAGTGGCTCATCGAAGGCCATGGGGTCGACCCGGACATCGTGGTCGACAATCTTCCCCACGCCACCTTCGCGGGCGCCGATGCGCAGCTCAAGGCCGCGCTCGACCTGTTGAAAGAAGAGATACGCAGCGATCCGCGCCCCATTCCCGCACCGCCGCCGTACCCGAACAAGGCGTTTCCTTACCAACCATAGCGGCCGGCGGCGCGCGCGCCATGGCTGCCGGCAACCGCGCTAAAGTTCAGCCGGCCGCTCAGCCGACCGCTTCGATTTCAACGAGCAAATCCTCGCGGCAGACGTCGGCTTGCAGATACACGATGCCCTTCGCGCGGCGCAGCAGCTGCGACAAGGTGGCTTGAATGTCCGGCAGATCGGTCGGGTTGCGCACATACACCTTGAGGTTCAAACCCTCCAGAGAATAGCGGGGTGCACCGACGATGCGATTGGCTTGCTCCAACAAGGCGGTGATATTGACCATGGTTTCGCGCGTCTGCGCGACGACATTGCCGGGATGAATGGTTTCGTGTCCGACGATGCTGGCGGTGCCGGAGACGAATAACGTACCGATTCCGGAGTCGCCCCACAGGCAGGCACGCGAAAAAATCGGACTGTGTCTGCCGAACTTCCGCGGGTAGTGGTAGGCACTGGTCTGGCGCGGGTTTTCGATCATTCGCGGGGCGCCGCGTGCCGCCAGAAAATGAATGGATATCGGGCTGCCGGCCGGCGAGCCCAACGCGCTGGCGGCGGGGACGGTCCCCATGGTGGCCCGCCCCGAGTTGCGAAACGCCATTTGGCGCGCCGAGTTGAAAAGCCGATAACGCTCGTCACCGCCGGCGCGCGCGTTGATTCGCGGCAGATAATTCCAAATGCGTATCAAGTGCCGATGTCCGGTTTCGTTGAGGACATCGAAAATTTCCTGGTAGGCAGCCTCGGTGGCGCGCAGCAGCGTTTCCGCTTCGTTGCGCGCATCGATGGCCTGCTCGGTGATGGCCACGGAACCGAACAACAAATCATTCGACCCGCGATATCGCACGCGGCCCTGCGCCGATTCGCCGCCGGAGGAAAGCATCTGGGGTGCCGTCACGCGCCACACCTCGCACAGATCGCTCGCGCCCAGCGCAGGCGTCATGCTCGCCGTCACGGGTATGCGAGTCCGGGCGAGGGTGGGTGATTTTTCGAACCCCACGACTCCCAGCACACTCTGCCACCATGAGTCAGGCTGCAAAGCGAGGCTATGGGAAGCCAAAATCTCGAGCTGGAGAGTTCCTGTGCCCGTCGCCGTGGAAGACGCCGTGGTGTTCATGGAGAGGCAGTCTATCCTGCCTCGCAAGACCAAGGATAGCCGCCGGCCTTTGGCCTAAAACGCGATGTAAGGCCCGGTTCCGACCGATGTCATGCTGCCTTGGACAGCCACCGCCACCCGCTTGCCGTAGAAAAACGCCAGGCCGTAATCAAAGCTGCCCGCATTCCCGGCCGGAAGCGTGCCGGCAAGCTGCGGAAGGACGCTGTACGTGTCTGTAGGCGCCGTCGAAATGATCGTCTCAGTATTGCCCACACTGAAGGTCAGGTTATTCACCATGGCCCCGTTAGTGCCCTGGATACTGAGCGGCCCCACGGTCAGGGTATTCGCAGGACAGTAGAAGGTGCTAATTTGCGAGTTGGTGCAGGTTACGATACTGCTGTCGGCGAAAAAAATGCCGTTCGAGCCGCTGTCGATGAAGCTATTGGCCAAGGTTTGGCCATTGAATGTCATCGACAATTCTGCCATGCCATCCACGGTCAACACGGTTTGGGTCCCGGACTTATTGTCCGATTGCGTATCGATGCCGAAGATCAGCGAACCGGAGAGCGTTACCGCACCTGCGGCTGCGACCGCGGGCAAATCGATGATGGTGCCATTGTTGTCCGCGGCGAACAGGGTCACCGGATTCGCCACTTGCATGGCGTCCGGCACCGTCGTGTCGGTGCAGCTCGTCGCACACGCAAAGTACAGGCCGTTTGTGGTGGTATCGCAATCGCCGCAATCCAACGCGAAAGGACCGATTCCCATAATCCCATTGGCGCCGAAGGTCGTGACGGTATCTTCTTGCGTGCCGCCGGTGCTCGAACATTCGGTCGGGATGTTGGTGAATCGGGGGTCCCCGATAACCTGAACCGGCAGCGACTTCGCGGTCTCGCCGGCGATGGTCAAATCCGCCAAGGCGACGGGTCCCCAACTGTAGCCATCGACGAATTGCGTGCACTCGACGAGAGAAGCACCGCTCGACAGGGTCTGCACCGGCAGCGTGAGTGTGAGCACCGACGACAGGAGACGCAGTCCATAAGATCCTGTGTCCACCTGAATGTGATCGATGGTTTGGCAACTGGTCGTGCTGCCCGGCACGCACACCGTGACCGACGTAAACAACGTATTGATGCTGCCGATGGCGCTGCCATTGACGGTGGGTCCCTGATCGACGATCACACTGGTCGTGTTGACCGTGGGCGCCGGCGGCGGCGGCGGAATTGTGGATGTGCCGCTCGCACCGCCCCCACCCCCACCGCCACCCCCGCAGGAGATGGCCGACAGGCATAGGGCAACGCCAAGGCCCGTCCGCAAGGCACGCAGGAAAGCCATCAGTGCAAGTCTCCGAGATTGAAGCCGCTGGGCAGGGCGCTCGCCAGGTACGCCCGGCCGGAGAGGGCGCGCATATGACCGCTGCCCTGAACGATGAGATCGCCTTGTTGAATGTTCATGTGCCGGCGATCCACGAACTTGGGTCTGGGCGCGGCAGCATAGGTGTCGAAATACTTGCCCAGCGCCTGACGCAAATTCGGCTTGGTGGGCCCGTTCCAGGCCACGGCAAACACATTGCCGTTCGGCGCGACAAACTCGCGCAGCAAAGTGCTCCCCGGCAATTGAATTTCGTGAACGCGGTAGCCGGCTCGATCTTCCGAAGACTTGATCGATGCACGCAGCTGCGTGACGTCGCTTTGCACCGTGATCTCCGGTTCGCCCAAGGTAGCGCAGGCGATTCGCGGCCCGAGTGCCGCCATGAGCAGCGCGCCCGACAGCGCCGCGATTCTGAATTCACCCGATCGAAATAGCGGCATGTTTATCCTTTGATCCTTTGCACGTATTTGAGTGGCGCGACGCCATTTGGTTCATTGCTCCGGCTGTCGGACATCAGCGACATCACTCCTTGACGGGAGCCTTGGCGCGGGCCTGGCCTTGGAATGACAGCATCCAAGCGGGGTATTCCGCCGGCAATGCGCTGATTTCATCGAGCTGCTTCTGCTCCGCATCGTCAAGTTGCACACGCGTCGAGTGAATATTGTCCCGCAATTGGTCCATCGTTTTTGCGCCGATGATCACAGTTGTGACGAATGGCTTGGCCAGGAGCCACGCCAGCGCGATCTGCGCCACCGATACGTTCCGTGCAATGGCCATGGGGCGCATGGCATCGACGCACTTGAATGCCCGCGCCTTGTCGACCAGGGGGAAATCGAAGGTACTGCGGCGCGCGCCGGCCGGACCCTTATCCTCGGCACCGCCGAACTTGCCGCTCAGGAGCCCGCCCGCCAGGGGACTCCAGACCATCAAACCGAGCTTTTGGTCCTGGATCAGGGGCACCAATTCACGTTCCAGATCCCGACCGGCGATGGTGTAGTAGGCCTGCACGCTGACGAATTTGGCCAGTTTCAGGCGGTCCGATAACCCCAAGGACTTCATGATCTGCCATGCCGCCATGTTGCAAAGTCCGATGTAGCGCACCCTCCCCGAGCGGACCAGATCATTCAATGCGCTCAAAGACTCCTCGAACGGCGTCAGCGGATCGAACCCGTGCAACTGATACAGGTCAATATGCTCGAGCTGCAGGCGTTTGAGGCTGGCATCGACTTGATTGAACAAGTGGTGACGCGATTGACCGCGGCCGTTGGGCGAGTCATCCATGGTGCCGGTGGCTTTCGTGGCCACGATGAGCTGATCGCGCGCGAGGCCCAGCGCCTTCAGCGACTGCCCGAGGAGGATTTCCGACTTACCCATGGAATACACATTGGCGGTATCGATGAAATTGATACCCGCATCAACGGCGAGCTTCACCTGTTCGTTGACGGCATCCTGCTGCAAATTGCCTATGGATTCCCAAATCCCCTGGCCGCCGCCATAGGTCATGGTGCCCAGACACAATTCGGAAACATACAGTCCGGTCTGTCCCAGCAAGCGATAGCGCACGTCCAATCCTCCGGTCATGTCAATGCAGACAACAGCCCCAAAGCTTACAATGAATCCCTTGACTGAGCCGGACCTCGAGGCCGATTCAGCAACTACACAATTCTTAACGCGAATTTGCGCTCGAGCATGGCATGAGTTCGCTGCGCGGCTGTCGTATGGGAGTTGTCAGTTTTTCCGGAGAGCAATGATGAAGACACGGGTCGTGATGGTGGTTGCGCTGGGATGCGCGCTGTGCGGATGTCCCATCGGCGGCGGCACTACGTACACGGTCGGCGGCACCCTGACGGGGCTCCTTGGAAGCGGCCTGGTGTTGCAGATCAACGGGGGCGACAACCTGGCCTTCACCGCCAATGGCGGTTTCGACTTCGGCACTCGGCTCGCCAATGGCGCCTCCTTTTCTGTGACCGTCGCGACTCAGCCCTCCAATCCGGCGCAAACCTGCACCGCCCGCAATGCTTCGGGAAGCATCAACAAGTCGGACATCACCAATGTCATCGTCTCCTGCACCCAGACCGGACGCTTCGCCTATGTTGCCGATCGGCAGTCGAACACGGTGTCCGCCTATGCAATCGCTACCACCGGCGCGCTGGTACCCATCGGCGGTTCACCGTTCGCGGTCAACGGCACGGCGCCGACCGCGCTCACCATCGACCCCAATGGCCAATTCCTCTTCGTCGCGAACAATGGATCGAACACGGTCTCGATATTTTCCATCGACGTGAGCACCGGAGTTCTGACGGAGGTCGGCCTTCCCGTCGCGACCGGAAACGGTCCCGGCGCCCTCGCCGTCGACCCGACGGATCATTATCTTTATGTGGCCAATCAGACCGACAACACCCTGTCAGCCTACACCCTTGATAACGGCGTCTTGACGCCGATTGCGGGGTTTCCCGTCACCGTGGGCGATGAGCCCGTGTCCTTGGCCATCGATCCCAATGGCAATTTTCTCTACGCCGCCAATTTCACCGGCAACAATGTCACGGTGTTTCTCATCGATCTGTCCAACGGCGTGCTGAGCAACGTATCCGGATCCCCGTTCGGCGCCGGCGCGGGCCCGTTGTCGATTGCCATCGATCCGACGGACGCGTTCGCCTTCGTCGCCAATGAGGCAGCCAACAGCCTGTCCGCGTATTCCCTGAATGCCACGAACGGTTCGTTGACGGCCGTCGCAGGCTCGCCCTTCCCGGCGGTGACCAATCCGGAGTCGCTGGCGGTCGATCCGGCGGGACGCTACGTGTTCGCGGCCAACGCCGAAGCCGCGGACCAGGTTGCCACGTATTCCATCACGCCGAGCAGCGGCGCGCTGACATTGCTCTCCACGGCACCGGCAGGATCTCTGCCGGTCGGTATCGCGATCGATCCTTCCGGCCAATTTCTGTACACCGTGAATTTCAACTCCAACGACGTCTCCGCGTACACCGTCGCGCCTTCCGGCGCGCTCACCGCGGTCGCGGGCTCACCCTTCGCCGCGGGCGGTCAGCCGCACGCGGTCGCGATCGACTAGTGCGGACGCGGCGTAACGCGTAATGTTGCGCCGACGCCGCAGCGCAAGGATCGAAGAGATGAGCATTCACGATGTAACGGCCGGCAAGCAGGTTCCGCAGGAATTCAACGTCATCATAGAAATTCCGATGAACGCAGACCCCATCAAGTATGAAGTCGACAAGCAGAGCGGCGCCCTGTTCGTGGACCGATTCATGATGACGGCGATGCACTATCCGGCCAACTATGGCTACATTCCCCGGACGCTGGCCGAGGATGACGATCCGGTGGACGTGCTGGTGCATACGCCATATCCGCTGCTGCCGGGCGTGGTCGTGCGCTGCCGAGCGTTGGGGCTTCTGCGCATGGATGATGAAGCCGGCGGCGATGCCAAACTGTTGGCCGTTCCGACCGATGATATTTGTCCGCTATTCACGCATTGGAAGACCATCGACGATGTGCCGGAGATTCGTCTCAAGCAAATCCAGCATTTCTTCGAGCACTACAAGGACCTCGAATCCGGCAAGTGGGTCAAGGTCCTGGGCTGGTCCGGCGTGGAACTGGCCCACGAGGAAATCCTGCAGGGCATCCGGCGTCACGGGGCTGAACGACAGACGCGCGGTTAGCCGTGGGCATGGGGAGCCATCGGGGACTGTGGATGGCCGGCGCCGGCATCGCAGCGCTGCTCGCGGCCACCCTGCTGGCCTATAGAACGCCGCCGGCGCTGGGACCGACGGTTTCGCCGACGATATTTTCCGCCTCCAGAGCGCAAGCCATCCTCGAGGATCTGGTGGGCGATGGTGTGCCGCATCCTATCGGCAGCGCGCAGAATGCCAGAGTGCGCGAGCGCATCGTGCAGCGGCTGACCGCGCTGGGATACACCACCGAGCTGCAGACCGGCCTGGTGTGCAATGACTTCGGGGAATGCGGCACGCCCACCAACATCGTGGCGACCTATGGCCCCGCGGCTGCCGTCAAGGACGCCGTGTTGCTCGCCGCGCACTACGACTCGGTGCCCGCGGGACCCGGCGCCTCCGACGACGGCGCCGGTGCGGCCAACCTCCTCGAGATCGCACGAATACTCACGGGTGTGCCGGCGCGCCGGCATCCGATCGTGCTTCTGCTGACTGACGGCGAGGAGGCAGGATTGCTCGGCGCGCTGCTGTTCACGCGCGAACATCGGCTCGCGGCCCAAGTCTGGGCCGCGGTCAATATGGAAGCGCGCGGCGTGTCGGGTCCGAGCCTCATGTTTGAAACGGGGACGGCCAATGCGTGGCTGATGCATCGCTACGCGGCGGCAATGCTGACGCCCATCACCAACTCACTTTTCTACCTGGTCTACAAAACGCTGCCGAACAACACGGATTTCACGGTCTTCAAGGCCGCCTCGTATCAGGGTTTCAACTTTGCATTCATCGGCGACGTTGCCGACTACCACACGCCGCTCGACAGCGTGGCTCACATATCGCCGAGCACGTTGCAGCACCAAGGCGACAATGCCTTGAGCGCGGTACTGGCGCTGGCCGACTCGGCGGACGTGCGTCCCCCGGCGCAAGATTCTGTTTTCTTCGATGTGTTCGCACGCGGCGTCGTCGTGTGGCCGGCCGCATGGACACTGCCCGCGGCGCTGCTGGCCGCGTTGCTGTTGATGGCCGAGGCGATCATTCTCAATCGGCGCGGTCAGCTGCTTGCGCGCCAGGCAGCCTACGGGGCGCTCGGCGTGCTGGTCAATGTGGCGGTGGGTGGCGTTCTCTGCTTTGCCGTACTCGCCCTGCTGCGAGTCATGGACAGATTGCCGCCGATCGGCGCGCCGTCCTGGATAGCCCATCCGCTGGCGATGCACATCGGCTGTGCGGCGCTCGCGGTCTTCAGCACCGGCGCCGTTGCGGGTTGGTTCGCGCGCCGCGCCGGCTTTTGGGGTTTTTGGCTCGGAGGCGGCTCGAGCCTGGCGTTGCTGTCGATTGCCTGCGCCGTGGCGGCCCCGGGAGCCGGTTACGTGGTGTTGCTCGGGGCGTTGGCGGCGGCGCTGGCGCCCTTGCCTTGCGTGTGGCACCTGGCTCGAGGCCGCACGCCTTCTCAGGGAGCATTGGATTTTGCCGCGCTGGCGCCCGGCCTCATCATGCTGGCCGCCCTGCTGCCTCTGTTGCTGGCGATGTACTCGGCGCTCGGCGCTCTGGCATGGCCCATCACCACCCTGGCACTGTGTTTGACCGGCAGCTTCCTGCTGCCGCTGCTCGCCGACGAGACTGCGGAAGCACGACAGTTCATCGTGCGATTGGGCGCGGCCGTGACCTTCGGAAGCCTATGCATCACGGTACTGCTGCCGACGTACTCCACGGCGTGGCCCCAGCGCATGAACGTCGAATACTGGGTCGATGCCCAACGCGGCGCTGCGCATTGGTGGATGCAGGCCGCCTCAGGGCATTTGCCTGAGGCCATGGGAGGCCTGGCCCATTTCGATCCCCTTCCTCGCGCACGCTTCGCCGGATACCCCGGGCAGGGATTTTTCGCGGACGCACCGAGCGTGAAATTGCCGGCGCCCGAACTCGTGCAGCTCTCCGCAACACCAGGCACCTCGCCCGCCACGGTGCATTTCGAATTGCTGGTGAGATCCCCAAGGGGTGCGCCCACCGGGTTCGTGGTGTTCCCGGCGCACGCCAAGGTACAGGAGGCCGTTGTCGCCACCCGTATAGGACCGCTGCGCGCCAGGCTGCACCAATTTCGCAGCGGCGCCACGGTGCTCGGGATTGCCGGCATTTCAAATGAGGGATTTCGGTTTGGGATTGATGCGGCCGCGGCACCGATCCAGGTGATGCTCTTTGATCAGAGCTACGGGCTACCCGAGGGGCTGGCGCAGGGAAAAGCGCTGCAACAGGCTCGGCCACAGAATGCGACCAGCTCGCAGGATGGCGACGTCACGGTGGTGCAGCGCACCGTACGGCTCGATCCTGCGGCCGGCCGCTAAAGCCGCATGGCGCCTTAACCGGATTTCGAGGTGGCAGCGGCATGCACGGCCGCCAGGCGCTGATTGTGGATCTTGCTGACGGCAGCGGCGATCGCCTCGTTGCGGCATTCGACAATGGTTCCGTTGGGGATACGGCTACTGGTGGGCTGCGGGCACACTGCTTCGGCGGCCACGGTCAGGCGATGGTATAGCGCGCGTGCGCCGCTGTCGCTGGCCAGCATGTCGGCGCTGTAGCGCACCGCGATCGAGGGCACATCTGAACTCGTCGGCGAGGCTGCGGCTACGCCGGCGGCCGCGAGGGCGACGAAGCCCCCCAGCAACATCATTTTGTTGGCTAATCGGGTCATGACATCTCTCCTACGGGCTAATGATTTCGACACCCCTATGAGACCCCCCGAGAGGGCTTCGGGTATCGGGCCGGACGTCGAGTTCGTCCCGCATCGCGACGACTTCGTCCCGCTGCCGTATGCCGGCGCCGCAAAGTGGGACGACTTACGGTAGGCTTGGGGTCATGATCGGAACCGGTTCGGCACAATCGTCGCATCGCTTCGCCGGGGGACTGACCCAGATGCAGTTCCTGGGCATCGTGTGCCTGTTCTGGGTGTACGTGACCATATCGAATCTCTTGTACAGCTACAGCATGGGCGCCGAGCTCGCTCGCGTGACCAGCGCGACGGTGTTTGCCACCTGGGACACGCGGCTCTTGCAGCACATCCTGTTGCTGCCCATGCTGTTGGTGTCGTTTTGGGCTTCGCTCAAGGTGCAGTGGCGCCCGATCCTGGTCGCCTTACCGTTGCAGTTGATACTCGGTGCGGTGTTTTCCGCGATGGCGTATCCGGTGATGATTCTTTCCCATCTCATCATGGATGCGGACTCGTCGCACATGGCTGAGCCCATGGTGAACGCAGGGGGCGAGCACCTGTCGGTCACCCTGTGGCTCGCGAGTTTCGTGAGTTTCCTGCCATCGTACGGTTTCGGACTGGCCCTGGTCACGGGCCTGGCGCTGTATACGCGCTTTCGGGATTCCGAAGTACGGCTCGGTGCGCTCGAGCGCGAGTGGAGCGCCGCACGCCTGGCCGCGCTGCGCATGCAGCTATCGCCGCACACCCTGTTCAATCTGTTGCACACCATCCGCGGGCACATCGAGTGGGATCCAAAAGCCGCGCAGTCGATGGTGGTCCAGCTGGCCGATCTGCTGCGCCGTTTGCTCAACGCCGGCGAGCGGGATTTTTCACGCCTCGCCGATGAGCTGCAATTTGCGAAGCTCTACCTGGAACTGCAGCAGCGGCGCTTCACCGACCGGCTCATCGTCAAATTGCCCGGTGCGCATGAAGTCCCGGCGGTCTGGGTGCCGAGCTTGATCCTGCAGCCGCTGATCGAGAACGCGGTGGTGCACGGCATGGCGGGCCATCAGGGCATCGTGACCGTGAGCGTCACGGTGAGCATGGCCGATGAGACGCTGTTGCTGCGCGTCACCAACTCGATGTCCGCGGAGCGCACCGCGGGCGCGCATGGGATTGGCTTGAAGAATGTGCGTGAGCGCATGGCCGTGCAATTCGAAGGCCGGGCCGGTCTGATTGCCGGCGCCGATGGCGGCGAATGGATCAGCGAAATCAGCATGCCGGCCATACGCGAATCGCCGCCGACCGTGCGCGAGGCGCCGGTCGGCGACAAATTGCCCGCGACGTCGCTCCTCGGCACATGATGAACGTCATCATCGTGGACGATGAGGCCGCCAGCCGCCGTACGCTGCACGAATATTGCGACGCGGAGAGCGATTTGCACGTCGTCGGCGAGTTCGGCGACGGTACCGCCGCGCTGGCGGCCATTCGCGCGACCCAGCCGCATCTTTTGTTCTTGGATATCCATATGGATCCCTTGAACGGCATTGATCTGGCGCGGGCCTTGGATCCGTCGCACCTGCCTTCGCTGGTATTTGTCACGGCCTACGATACGTACGCGCTCGAAGCCTTCGAGGTGTGCGCGGTCGATTATCTGCTCAAGCCCTTCGACCAAGACCGTTTCCGCAAGACCCTGGCGCGCGTGCGGCCGCGGCATTTGGACACCGGCGTCGACCGCCAATCCTTGCTGGCCGGATTGCTGGCGCAGCTGGAGCGCGGCGCGCGGACCCCGGCGGAGGAAAAGCCACGCCTGCTCGCCGAGTTCGGCGGCCGTCTGCATGTCCTGGACGCAACCCAGGTGGAAATGATCGAAGCGGACCGCAACTACGTCATCATCCGCATCGGCAAAGACAGCTTCCACGCCCGCAGCACGCTGCAGCAGGCGGAGCTCGCGCTGCGCGCGCAGCCGATGCTGCGCATCAGCCGCTCCTGCCTGGTCAATCTGAATTACGTCAAGGAAGTGAATCGCACCTTGCGCGGCGATTTCATTTTGATACTGGCCGGGGGTGCCACGGTCACCAGCAGCGAAGGGTTTCGCGGCAAGGTCAAGGAATACTTGAGCACCCTGAAGATTTCCTAGCCACTTGGCCGTAGGCTGCGCTCAGAGCAGCTCATCCGGTGCCAGCGGCGACAACAGCTTCAACCACAGCCGTTCGGTTCGACTGGTTTCCGGATCGGTGTGCCAGATCTTTTGCGCGCCGGCGTCGCCGCTCACCCATTCAACGCGGCCGCGGGCATCCAACTGCAGCTTGTAGCTGCCGTCCGTGCTCAGATCGTCCAGCAGGCTCGTGACCTGTCGGGCAATTTCGGTGCTGCTGATCACCAGGCCCAGCTCACTGTTGATCCTGGCCGAGCGCTCGTCCATGTTGAGCGAGCCGATGAAGACGATTTTCTGATCGATCACCAGCGCCTTGGCATGCAGGCTGGCATTGGAGCTGCGGAAGGGGTGAAAGCGAGCATGTTTTTGCCCCAGCTTCGGGCGCATCTCGTGAAGCTCGACACCCAGTTTGAGCAGCGCAACCCGGTAGCGCCCGTAGCCGATGTCCACCAGCGGCGAATCGGTCGACGCCAGGGAATTGGTCAGTATCCGAACGCGCACGCCACTTGCGATGAGTTCGCGGATCAACGCCATGCCCTGCTTTCCCGGGATAAAGTAGGGCGAGATGATGATGAGCTCTTGTTTCGCCTCCTGCATCAGCGCCGTGATGTCATTGGCGATCGTCACCTCCTCTTCAGGGGAACTCTCTTCGGCGATCTTGGCGGGCTGATCTGCGAGCACCGTCGCCGGCACCCAGGTCAGCTGCACGTTGTGCACATCCAGTTCATGCTCCAGCCAATTGGCGCTGATGGAAAAATCCGGCTCCACGACCGGCGCCGACACGCCTTCACCATCCACCGCCGAGGCCACCGAGCCGATCGGGATGGCGTACTTGCTGTTCCAGAAGGCATCGAAGGACGCTGATAACTCCGGCACGATGGCTCCGGCCGCGACCACGTCCAAATCGACGAAATTGCTGTACGGATCGAGAGTGAAGTACGAGTCGCCGATATTGCGGCCGCCGGTAATGGCGAGTGCATTGTCCGCGACGAACAGTTTATTGTGCATCCGATGATTGATGCGGTGGATATCGGTGGCCGAGGCGATGAACCGGGTCCATGTCGAGAATCTTCCCGCCGTGAAGGGATTGAAGACGCGCACCTCGACGTGGGCATGCGAGCTCAAGTGCAGGAAACGCCGGTCCTCCCCCGCCGTGTTCAGATCATCGACCAGCAACCGCACGCGCACGCCGCGGTCCGCCGCCAAGCGCACATGATGCAGCAGTGTCCGCGTGGACTCGTCCTGTTGAATGATGTAGTACTGAATGTCGAGCGTCCGCTCGGCATGATCGGCGAGCGTGATGAGGCTCGCCAGCGCCTCATCACCCGAGGACAAGAGTCTGATGCCGGAAAGATTTTTGCTGACCTCCCCTTGGGCGACGATGCGGCCCAGCGTGGTGGTGTCCGGTTTCTGAAAGGCGACGGACGGTGTTTTCTCGACATGCCGCGGCAAGCCGGCGCAGCCGGAGAGCACGACAATCGCGGCGGCCCAGAGCCATGTTTTGCGCATCTGCACATGATATCAGGCAGACTTTGCACCCATGCAGACACCGCGACGCATCCGCAGCTTCGTTTTGAGGGCCGGCCGCACGACGCCCGCGCAGGAGCGCGCGCTCGATGAACTATGGCCGACCTACGGAATCGACGCGGGCGAGACCACGTTGGACCTTGCGGCGGTCTTTGGCCGCACGGCGCCATGCTGCGTGGAAATTGGCTTCGGCGCCGGGGAAGTGATTGGGAGTCTGGCGGAGAATAATCCCCGGATCGACTACCTGGGGATCGAGGTGCACCGTGCCGGCGTGGGCCGGCTTTTGCTGCGGGCCGAACACAGCGGTCTGAAAAACCTGAGGCTCATCTGCCAGGACGCCGTGGAGGTTCTGCGCCATCGCATCGCGGATCAAACTCTCGATGAGGTGCTGATATTCTTTCCCGACCCGTGGCACAAGAAACGCCATCATAAGCGGCGCCTGATCGAACCTGAGTTCGTGTCCCTCATCGCAGCCAAGCTGCGCGCCGGAGGGATCTTGCGGCTTGCAACCGATTGGCAGGCTTATGCCGAACAGATGTTGGCGGTGTGCAATGGGGAGCCGGCGCTTCGATCCTTGAGCAAGGACCTGTCGTATGTGGCGCGCCCCGAATTCAGACCCGCCACCCGGTTCGAGCGGCGCGGCGAGCGCCTGGGTCACGGCGTCTGGGATCTGGCCTACTCACGAGGCGAGAAAACTGCCGCGAATGCCGTCAATGATGAACTGCACGGCGAGCGCGGCGAGAATGACGCCGGATAGGCGGCTCATCACATTGGCGCCGGTGACGCCGAACACCTTCATGAGCCGAGGTGTCGCCAACATCAACACCCAACAGACCACCATCACGAAGAACACAACCCCCAAGAAGGCGATGAATTGCAGGGGTTTCCCCCACAGCTCGCCGGAGGTGAGCAAAATGGTGGCGAGCGCCCCCGGACCTGCGATGAAGGGAAACGCCAGGGGAAACACCGAGATGTCGTCGCGCGTCTTGGCCTCCTCTTTTTCCGGCGTGGTCGATTTCGTTCCTGAGGTGCGGGCGAACACCATCTCCAGCGAGATCAAGAACAGCAGCGTCCCGCCGGCAATGCGAAACGAGCTCAATGAGATTCCCATGACGTCAAGAAACTTTGCGCCCACCAGCGCGAACAATACGCAGATGATCAACGCGATGGCCGCCGCTTTGCCGGCCATTTTTTTCTTGTAGCGGGCGCTGGCGCCCGTGGTCAGCCCGGCGAAAAGAGGAATCAATGAAATCGGCTCGACCACGACGAAGAAGACCACGAAAAACTTGATGAGCTGCTCGACCATGGAATGTTGCTGCGCGCAAAAATTACATATTGCGCGAATGGCTCATTGGGAGTTGAATTGAGGCGAGCATAGCAGACGGAGACGCCGATGAACGTAATCAGGCCGATCGTAGGCGAGTGGTACAGGGGCGGTACCAACGAGCTCTTTGAGGTAGTCGCCATCGATCATCAAGACGAGACCATCGAAATTCAATATTTTGACGGCACCATCGAGGAAATCGATTTCGATTCCTGGAATGAGCATCTGCGCGATGATCTCATCGAGGCTGCCGACGCACCGGAAGACTGGTCGGGCGCCATTGACGTCGAATCCGAAGACCTGGGCCGCGAGTTCGAGGACAACGCGAGAACAGCCTGGTCCAATCCGCACGAGCGGTCATTGCGCCGCTGAGCAATTCGCGCCGCTGGAACGCGCGCGGTTCGCGTAAACCATTCGCAGCGTCAGCGTTTCGCGTCTCCGCTGTCGCGCGCCGCAAGTTCCTTGAGCGGACGGCGCAAAATCACCAGCAAGATCAGGCCGGGTACGGCCGTAAGACAGGTCACGACAAAGAACTTCGGCCACCCGATCGCGGAGACCAGCGTGCCGGCAATGGCGCCGGTAGTGACGCGCGGAAGAGTCGCCAAGGCAGAGAGCAGCGCGTACTGCGTGGCGCTGAAGCTCGAGTTGCACAGGGACATGAGAAATCCCGTGAACGCGGCCAGTCCCATGCCACCGATGCCGGTGTCCAGCGTGGTGGCCAGCGCCATCAGCCAGAGCTTCTTGCCGGCCAACGCCAGCGCCGTGTACAGCAAATTCGTCAGCGCCTGACCGATGCCGAACACCAGCAGCGAGCGGAACATGCCCCAACGCATGTAGATCCAGCCGCCCAAGGACACGCCGGTGATGGTGGAGATCGTCATGTTGGCCTTGCCCGCGATGCTGAGCTCATCGAGCGAGAAGCCGACGCCCTTGATCATGAAGGCGCTGTAGAGGCTCAGAGCGAAGGCATCGCCGGCCTTATAGAGCAACACCAGCAATAGGAATCCCCACGCGCCCTTCTGACTGATCAAGTTGCGCAGTGGATGCCATACGGCATCGGCCAAGGTCTTCGGAGGCTGGCCCGGCGTCAGGGGCTCAGGCGCCCAGAATGTGGACAGCATGGTCGCCGCCATGATCACGGCGATGACCAGAAAAGCCACGTGCCAACTGGTGTGCGCGGCAATGAGCACGAGCACGGTGCTCGCCAGAACCGATGCCGAGCGGTAGCCGAAAGCCGTCGCGGCAGCGGCGATGCCGCGTTCGCTCGGCGGAATGGTATCGACGCGATAGGCATCGATGACGATGTCCTGCGAGGAAGAGAGAAACACCACGAGCAGCGCAATGGCGGCCAAGAAATACGGCCCTTCTGTCGGCGAACTGAAACCCATCACGCCGATGGCCACTGCAAGACAAGCCTGGAAGACCAAAATCCAACCGCGACGCCGGCCGAGGAGGGGCGGCAGGTAGCGATCGAGCAAGGGCGCCCATAAGAATTTGAAGATGTAAGGTAAACCGACGAGCGAGTAGAAGCCGATGGACTTCAAGTCGACGCCCGCGGACGCCAGCCAGGCCTGGAAGGCAAATCCGGATCCGGACAAATTAAAGGGCAGTCCGGAGGCGAAGCTCATCAGGAGCACGGCCATGATGCGTTTATCGCCCAGCGCCTGCCGGAGCGTGGGCTTGGGTTGTTCCGTCAAAGGAAAGCGGTATTCGTGACGATGCGCATCGCGCACGATAATATCAGTCCCATGGCCTTGGCGTATCAAAGTGAGTTCATCGACCTGTGCGTGCAGCTGGGTGTGCTGCGATTCGGCAGCTTTACGCTCAAATCCGGACGGGAAAGTCCTTACTTTTTCAACGCCGGGTTATTCAACACGGGCGCCGCCATCGGCGCGGTGGGACGTGCGTACGCGGCCGCACTCGCGGCATCCGACTTGAACTTCGACATGCTGTTCGGCCCCGCCTACAAGGGCATTCCGCTCGTGACCGCGACGGCGGCGGCCCTGGCCGAACACCATGCGCGCAATGTGCCCTTTGCCTTCAATCGCAAGGAAGCCAAGGACCATGGTGAGGGCGGCACGATCGTGGGCGGCCCGTTGCAGGGCCGTGTCTTGATCGTCGACGATGTGATCACGGCGGGGACCGCCATCCGGGAGTCGGTCGATATCATACAGACGGCCGGGGCAACGCCCGCCGGGGTGCTCCTCGCGCTGGATCGCCAGGAGCGCGCCGCGGGCAGCGATTTTTCGGCGGTGCAAGAAGTGCGCAGCCGGTACAAAATACCGGTGATTTCCGTGGTCAATCTTGCCGACCTCATGCAGCATGTCTCCCGGTCGGGCCAGACGGACGAACTTTCGAGCATGCGCCTGTATCGCGAGCGGTATGGGCTCGCAGACTGAGGAATTGCCCCTAGAAAACCACGTCCGCTCCCCTCACAATGGCGGCCGCTTCATCTTGAGGATAGGTTCTTGAAGAATGTCGCTTGGATGCTCTGCGGTTGCGCGCTGCTGGCCTACGGGGCCGCGCAGGGCGCGCCCCCCTCGGGCCCCGCCAACAACGGCCGGGTGCTTTACAAGTGGGTGGATGCCCAGGGGGTGACCCACTACGGCGATCACGTCCCGCCCGAGTATGCCTCCCAGGAGCAGCATGTGCTCAACTCGAAGGGTTATGAGATCGACCACCTCGACGCGCAAAAGACCCCGGAACAAGTGGCGGCCGAGGAGCGGAGGAAGCTCGATGCGCAACAGAATCAGACGCGTGACCACAACCTGTTGAGCACCTTCGCGTCCGTGCAAGAGATCGAGCGCCTGCGCGACCAGCGCGTTCAGCTGGTGGCGGACCAGATCAAGGTGACCAATTCATTTCTCGAGACCCTCGCCGGCCGCATGAAGAAAATGCGCGCCGATACGCTGCGCTTCAAGCCGTACAGCAGCGATCCCAATGCGCCGCCCATGCCGGATCAGATGGCGGAGGATCTGGTGCGGCTCACCATGGACATGCGCACGCAACAGCAAAACCTGCAGCAGAAACGCGCCGAAGAATCATCGATGGGCATTCAATTCGAGAGCGACATCGATCGTTTCAAAGAGCTGAAGCACATTCAATGACCCCAAAAACGCGAGTTCTGCTCGGAGTGACCGGCGGCATTGCCGCGTACAAAAGCCCGGATTTGGTCAGGCGTCTGATGGAACGCGGCGCCGATGTTCAGGTCGTGATGACTTCGGCCGCGCAGCGGTTCGTTTCGCCCATGACTTTTCAAGCCGTATCAGGCCGTCCGACCCGCAGCGATTTGTGGGATAACACGGCGGAAGCGGCGATGGGTCACATCGAACTGGCGCGCTGGGCGCAGATCGTGCTGATCGCGCCGGCCAGTGCCGATTTCTTGGCGCGGTTGGCGGGCGGCCGCGCCGATGATCTCTTGTGCACGCTGTGCCTGGCGACCGAAGCACCCATCACGCTGGCGCCGGCGATGAACCGCGTCATGTGGGCCAATAAGGCCACGCAAGCCAATGTTCACACGCTGATTGGGCGCGGCATTGGCTTCTTGGGACCCGCCTCGGGCAACCAGGCCTGCGGCGAGGTCGGCGCCGGCCGCATGTGGGAACCCACTCAGCTCGCGGAAGCCTTGCTCGCCCCGCCCGTCAACGCGGGACTGTTGGCCGGGTTGAATGTATTGATCACGGCCGGACCCACGCGCGAGCGTCTGGATCCGGTGCGTTATCTCACCAACCGCAGCTCGGGGAAAATGGGATTCGCGGTGGCTGAGGCGGCTCGCGAAGCGGGCGCGCATGTCACGGTGGTCACGGGTCCTGTGCAGCTGCAGACCCCGACGGGTGTTACGCGCATCAACGTGGAAAGCGCGCGCGACATGTACGCCGCGGTTCACCGGCAGGTGGGCGATACCGACATTTTCATTGCGGCCGCGGCGGTTGCAGATTTTCAGCCGGTGAACGTCGCCAAGCAGAAGATCAAGAAGCAAGGCGGCTCGGTACAGCTGGAACTCGAGCCGGCGCCCGACATCATCAAGTCAGTGGCCGATATGGCGAAGCGTCCCTTCGTGGTCGGCTTTGCGGCCGAAACCAATGACGTCGAAGACAATGCGCGCATCAAACTGAAGCGCAAGAAACTGGACATGATCGCCGCCAATGAGGTCGGCGACGGTATCGCCTTCGACTGCGAGGACAATGCGCTTACCGTGATCTGGCCCGGCGGTAAAATGGAGGTGCCGCGCGGACCGAAAATCGAGGTGGCGCGCGCCCTCATCTCACTCATCGCCAAGCGCCTGCCCCCGCCTGACGGCAGCCCGCGCCGCGGCTCACGCAAGCGCAGGACCGCTGCCGCCCTACCCCGCGACCGTGTACGCGGCCGCCGCCCGCGCCGGGTCTAGGAGATGCAACGCACGGTGAAGCTGCGGATCTTGGATCCGCGCATCGGCCGCGAATTTCCGCTGCCGCAGCATGCGACCTCAGGCTCTGCGGGCATGGATTTGCGCGCCTGCATCGACGCACCGCTGCTGTTGCCCCCCGGCGGTGCGGAACTCATACCGACAGGCGTGTCGATTTACATCGCGGACCCGGCTCTCGCCGCCATGCTCCTGCCGCGCTCCGGGTTGGGCCACAAGAACGGCATCGTGCTGGGGAATCTGGTGGGGCTGATCGACTCCGATTACCAGGGCCCCTTGATGGTGTCGGTGTGGAACCGCGGCATGCAGCCCTTCACCATCAACCCCGGCGATCGCATCGCGCAGATGGTGATCGTGCCGGTCGTCCAAGTGGCCTTCGAAGTGGTCGAAGACTTCTCCGCGACTGCGCGAGGCACGGGCGGGTTCGGGAGTTCCGGACACAGCTGATCGAGGCCGTCGGCAAGAAATCCTGACGGGCCGTGCGCCCCGACATGTCAATCTCGGCGCTCGCCATCGAAATGGCGCTGGTGAGTTTCACCGGCGCTCATCATGCTGCACGCATGGCAATTCGGGATTGGCCGGAATGTGAACGACCGCGCGAGAAGCTGCTCGAGAAGGGTGCCGCGGCGCTTTCCGATGCCGAGTTGCTGGCCATCCTGCTGCGCACCGGCACGCCGGGGTCTTCGGCCCTCGATCTGGCGCGCGGGGTACTCAAGAGCTTTGACTCCCTGCGCAAGCTGATCGCCTCCGACCGGCAGCGATTTTGCGCAGAGCCCGGCTTGGGGCCAGCCCGATACGCGGAACTGCAGGCGTCGGTCGAGATCGCGCGCAGGCAACTGTCGGAGACGTTGCGCACCGGTCCTTCTCTCGCAAGCCCAAGGGCCACCCGCGACTATCTCTCCGCGCGGCTGCGAGACCTGGAGCACGAGGTGTTCTGCTGCCTGTATCTCGACAAACGCCACCGCCTGATCCGGTTCGAGGAATTATTTCGCGGCACCATCGATGGCGCCAGCGTGCATCCGCGCGAGATCGTCAAGCTGGCGCTTCAACGCAATGCCGCCGCGGTGATCATTGCGCACAATCATCCGAGCGGCGTGGCCGAACCTTCGCAGGCCGACGAGTTCATCACGCAACGGGTAAAAGAGGCGCTGGCATTGGTGGACATTCGTTTGCTGGATCACATCATCGTCGGCGACGCGCAGTGCGTGTCGCTGGCGGAACGTGGACTTATCTAATATGGGGTGTGACGTCGTTCCTGCGGCACCGAGAACGGGATTTCACGACATCCATCTCTACATAACTTGGCTGCCACTTAGCCGCCGTTCGTTGGTCGCGGTACACTCGAGTGCGAGGAATGTTGAAGTCAGCCGCAATCACGTCCATCAGGAACGGGAAGTATGAAACACACGGAATTGTTATTGTTGGGACTGGTGTTGCTCCCGCATGCGGTTTTGGCCAATCAAGCGGTCTCCGTGTGCGTGGATGCGCTTGAACAGCTGGAAACGCTCCAGACAGGCGCTCCCGTATACAAGCTTGTGGGAGGTCAGCAACGTCAATATATGGCGAAGGCGGATCGTCCGGCAGAGCTGGCTCGTCTGAAGACAATCGTCGCTGATTCGTGCAGCGCGAGGCCCAAACATAGGCAGCGCGAGGAGTCCGAAGCGGAGCAGCTGCACCTTGTGCGCTCGCCGGGGTGCATGCAAGATCGCGACAGACTTTCGATGATGGAAAGGAAAGGCGCACGCACGCCCGAAGATGATCTCGCAAGGACGCGCAAACGAGTCCAAGCGCAATGTCCCGAGGTCGACCTTGCCGATGTATGGCTCATAGAATGGATTCCAATCCCCGTGCCCCCCAATGGGTGAGATAATAGGCATGTTACTTAGTGTTCGCGGGATCGGTGCCCGTCCAAGGAGACTGCATGCTGGGCTATGCCACGATCGGAACCAATGATCTTAAGCGCGCGCTGGCGTTTTATGACGCGCTGCTGGCTGAGGTTGGAGCCAAGCGCCTGATGGAGACGCCGCACGGCTTCACCATGTACGGTGTTACGTTGCGCAAGCCTGCGCTCGCGATCACTCCGCCGTACAACGGCAAGCCCGCGAGCCCCGGCAATGGCAACATGCTGGCGCTGGCGCTCGAGGCACGAGCCTCCGTCGATTCGGTCTATAGAAAGGCGTTGGAGCTGGGCGGCTCGGACGAAGGGCCACCCGGGGTGCGCGGCGAGGAGGGACCAGGTGCCTTCTATGCGGCCTATTTCCGCGACCCGGAGGGGAACAAGCTCTGCGTCTATAAGGTCGGGCCGGGTTAGCGTCGGCTTCGATCCGCCAGGGTTTGAGCCAGGGGGTGCGTGTTACGTTGCCGGCTCATTGACGTCCTCCCCTGCCTGAAGGCATGGGTCTGTCGCGCGCTATTGATCAAACGCCGGCAGCGTCGCGACTTCTCCGGGTGGTACCTCTTCGACGGGCAAGCCTGCCCTCACCCAGGCGCGCAGGCCGCCCTGAATCACGGTCACGCGCACTTTTCTTCCCAGCAGCATTTTCTGCAGCTCCCGCGCCACGCGGGTGCTCGTGGCCTGGCGCACGCAGGTGCAGTACACGAAGACCAATCCCTCGGCCGGGAATTGCGCTTCGGGCTGGTGAAGCGCATTCGGATCGAGCCGCCGAGACCCTTGAATGCGGGTGGCCTTGGGGTCGAAGTAACCGTGGCTTCGAACATCGTAAACCGAGGCGCCGTCCGCCATGTTCCGTGCCGCATCCGCCGGTGTCGCGAAGGGCACGGCGCTCAAACCTCGGCCTCTTACCCACAACCATACGCGAAAGAGCACGTAGGCCACGACGAGCGCAATCACGGCCCAACCGGCGATCCGGCCCACCGCGTCGTATCCTCGGGTGACCGCCTCCAGCGCACCGCTGAACACGAAGCCGGCGGTGAAATACGAGCCGATGTAGAGCACGGCACCGGCCAGATCCAAGCGCAGAAACGTCGCCAAACGCATGTTCATGCTGCCCGCCAGCGGCGGCGCCATGGTGTTGATGCCCGGAATGAACTTTGCAATGACCAGCAGCGTGCGGCCGCGACGGTAGAAGGAATCGGCCGACCGCAAAATACAGGCTTCCGGGTTGAGAGAAATGCGGCAGAGCAGCCCCAGCAGCCACCATCCGGTGTAACGGCCCAAGAGAAACATCAGCGTGTCGGCTGCCAGCATCGCGAACAACGCGATGCTCAGGGCGTACTGAACTTGCAGGATGCCGCGGGAAACCGCTCCACCCGCAATCAGCAGCGCGACAGCCGCCGGGACCGGCACGCCGATGGCCTCGAGAAATACGATGGCCGCCAATAGCAAGTAGCCGTGTTGCGCGAGCGCCGTATTCAATGTGCCCATGACTGCACGCTCCTGTCTCTTTAGTGCACCTCGAAGTCCGCGTCTTTCAACGGCACCACGTGTGTCTTGTTCCAGAGTTTGTGGCCCAGATAGAAAAGCACGAACGTGGGGATGATCAGATAATCGGTGACGAAGTCGAACCAGGAAAACTCCGGCGTCTGGAACACGCCGATGTTCGCGCCGAACAGGACCACCACGAACAAGATCAGCGCCAGCCACGGGCCGTAGGGATAGAACTTGGATTTGAACTTCAGATCGTCCAGGCTGCGTCCCTGGGCCACCCATGCCTTGCGAAAGCGCAGGTGGCAGATTGCAATCCCGAGCCAGATCAAAAAGCCGCTGAGGCTCGAGGCATTGTAGAGCAGCTGATAGATCTTCTTATCGCCCACCACGGTGGAAAAGAAGGCCATCGCACTCACCGAACCGGTGGCGAGAAGCGCCAATACCGGCACACCGCGCCGATTGAGGATGCCGAACAGCTTCGGCGCTTTGCGGCTGTGGGCCATGGCGTGCAGCATCCGCGAAGCCACGTACATGGAGGAGTTCCCGCAGGACAGCACCGAAGAGAGAATCACGGCGTTCATGACATTCGCGGCGTAGTAGCCGAATCTCGGCAGCTGCTGCAATACCATGGTGAAAGGCGAGTAGGCGATGTGGGTTTCATCCGCATTGAGAAGGTTGGGATCGGTGTAGCTGATCAAGGTGCCCGCGACGAAGATCGCGCCGATGTAGAACAGGAGTATCCGCCAGAACACGGTTCTGATCGCCTTGGGAACGTTCTTGCCGGGATCGGCGGTTTCCGCGGCGGCGAGGCCTACCCCTTCCGTTCCCTGAAATGAAAAGCCCGCCACCAGGAACACCGTCAGCATCGCGGTGAAGCCGCCCACGAAGGGAGCGTGCGTCCCCGCTTTGGGGTCGCTCAACGTCCAGTTGTGAAATCCGCTGCTGTGATTGCCGATCATGCCGGCAATCATCAGAAGGCCCACCGCCACGAAGATGATCACGGTAACCACTTTGATGCCCGCGAACCAATATTCGGCCTCGGCATACGCTTTGACCGACAAGAGATTCAGGGCAAGAAGCACCGCGAAGAATCCCATGGCCCAAAACGCGGAGTTCGAGTGCGGAAACCAGAACTGCACGATCAGGGCGCCGGCGACCAGTTCGGCTGCCAAGGTGATGGCCCAGCTGAACCAGTAGTTCCAGCCGACGGCGAAAGCGAGCGAGGGGTCGACAAAGCGCTCGGCATACGCTTCGAAGGAGCCGGGAATGGGCAACTGCGTTGCCATCTCGCCCAGCGACTGCATCATGCAGTAAACCGCCAATCCCATGGTCGCGTACGCCAGCAGTGCGCCACCCGGTCCGGCCTGCGCAATCGCAGCGCCGCTGGCGAAGAACAGGCCGGTGCCGATCGCGCCGCCGATCGCAATCATGCTCAGTTGCCGGTTCCCGATGGTGCGCTTTAGCTCGCGTGTTTCTCCTGAGGCCATGCGATGATTTCCTGGTTGGACGAGCGAGTTTGAGTCATGGCCGGCATGAAAGCCACCAAATATGCCGGTCAGCCGCCGTTACTTGGATTGATCGCGTCGAGCGCCATACAATCGTGAGTGTCGTCGAGGACCTTATGGAAAATCTGGCGGTCAGCAGAACGGCTCTTGCCACATCGCTCATGCGCGCGGCGCATACCCGGCTAGATCCAAACCCGTTGATCGAGGATCCCTGGGGAGATCGTCTCGTACCCGAATCCGTGCGCGACGTGTTTCTCCGCGATGCGCTGGCCCGAATGGATGAGGAAGCCCGGACCAGGGCACTGAACTCGCCGGACACGATTCTCGATGAGTCGCTCCGGCGCAGCGCGGCGTACTCCAATGTGATCATGAGAACACGGTTCGCGGAAGATGCCTTGCAACTCGCGGTGGCCCAAGGAGTCCGTCAATACGTCTTGATCGGTGCGGGCTTCGACAGTTTCGCGTTGCGACGCCCTGCCTATGCGGCGGATCTCAAGATCTTCGAGATCGACTCTCCTGCGACACAGAGTTTGAAAGTCGCGCGAATCGCAGGCTGCGGCCTGACGCTGCCCGCTTCGGTGCATTTCATCGCGGCCGATCTTTCCGAAGAGACGGTGGCGGCCGCGCTGGCCCGGTCGTCGTTTCGCAAAGACGAATTGACCTTTTTTTCCTGGTTGGGCGTGACGATGTATCTGACGAAACCGGCCAATCTCGACACGCTGAAATCGATCGCCTCATGCGCGCCCATGGCAAGCGAATTGGTGTTCACCTACCTCGATGAGCGGGCGTTCCACGCTCAATCGGCATCCTTTGGCGAAATGGAAAGGAGAGTGGCATCCATCGGCGAGCCTTTTCTCTCGGGTTTCAATCCGGGAACCCTCGCCCTCGAACTGAAGGAATGCGGGCTTCAACTCCTCGAGGACCTCACCGGCAGCGACATGGCGGCGAAGTACGGCAGGATCGGCGAAAACGCTCTCGGTCAAACCGGCTTCTCGCACATCGCGCTCGCGCGGGTGATCTAGCCGAGCCGGCAGCATGCCCGGCCGTGAACAGTCGTCGGTGCCCTGGCGGGCGCCCGAGCGGATCATGGGAGCTTTGAGCGAGGTTAGGCCGTTGTGGGCGCTTGTCGTATGATTCGTTCATGTCCAGTACCGCGCAAGACACGGTGAACGAGGAGAACGCTCGCTACAAGCGAGCGATTCGCACCGCCGAGGAATTGTTCAAGAAAGTGGGGTTTCGCGCGGTGACGATGGAACTGGTCGCGCGCGAAGCCAATGTGGCCAAGGCCACGCTTTACAGCCATTTCAAGAACAAGGACGAGCTGTACATGGTGGTGTGCACGCGTATGGCTCGCATATTGCGAGGATCGGTCGAGCACGCGCTGACGACGGCTGATGCGCCGCTCGATGCGCGCCTGGCGGAGGCCATCGTCGCCAAACATCGCCTGGTTTTTACGCTGGTGCGCGGATCCCCGCATGCCGCTGAACTTTTCTCTTACACACACAGCATGGCCGGTGAGATTTTCGCCAACTTAGATCTGGAAATGCTGGCCATGTTGCGCGCCGCGATGGCCGAGGACCCGGTGCTTGGGCCGCGGGCGGAGCAGATCGCCCGCGCGCTCTATTTCGGCGGTAACGCGCTCGCCATTCGCTGCGAAACCACGGCGGAAATGGAAACTGAATTGGACGCTTTTGCGCGCGCTCATCTGGCCGGCGCACGCGTCCTCGCCCGCACCGCGTCTACGTAGCAGCGAATCACGCCGGCAGGTGGTCCGTTCGGGCCCGTGCTCCCATCCGTTTCCCATCCGTTTCCACCCCATTTCCATCCGTTTCCCAAGCCTGTTTTGCCTATCTCAATTGACAAATCATACGATACGGGTATTATTCGTTCATATCGTATGATCTGTAATGCCTGGGAGACGAATATGAACCTCGCACGCCTCGGACTCATCATGGCGGTCTGTCTGGCCGACGGGATCCTGCTTCTCAGGATGGGCTCGGCCGCCGCTGCCGAGATCATCACCGACGTCGCGCCGCCCCCGCTGCGGGCCGAAAGCCCGGGGCATCCGCATGACGGCCATGTGTGGGCGCCGGGACACTGGGAATGGAGTGGGCATTCCTACCAGTGGATATCGGGAAGTTGGATTGTCGAGCATGGCCGAGCACGCTGGATTGCCGATCAATGGGAGCCTGTGGGATCCCAGTGGCGATTCATTCCCGGCCACTGGGAGCGGTAGGGGTGGGCCTTGCCGCCGAGGGTCCACCCTGGTATAAAGCGCGGCTCTTCTAAAGCTTCCAAGTTCAAAGGTTTAGCCATGTCGCGAGTCTGCCAAGTCACGGGCAAAGGGCCCAAAACGGGTAATACGGTTTCGCACGCGAACAATCGCAAGCGGCGCCGCTTTCTGCCCAATTTGCACAGCCACCGTTTCTGGCTGGAATCCGAGAAGCGTTTTGTCAGCCTCCGCGTGACCACCCGTGGTTTGCGCACCATCGAAAAGCGCGGCGTGGATGTCGTGGTGGCGGATTTGCGGGCCAAGGGCATCAAGGTTTAAGGGGCCACTCATGCGCGACAAGATCAAATTAGTCTCATCCGCCGGCACCGGTCACTACTACACGACCACGAAGAATAAGCGGCTGCATCCGGACAAACTGGAAACGAAGAAATTCGATCCCGTCGTCCGCAAGCACGTCGCTTACAAAGAATCGAAGATCAAGTAGTCCGCTTTAGGAGCCAGCGCCGCTGCCTGAGCTTCCTGAAGTAGAAACCACGAGACGCGGCATTGCGCCCGCGCTCGTCGGCCATCGCATCCTCGACATGATCGTCCGCGATCGGCGCCTGCGATGGCCGATTGTCCCCACCTTCGAAGCGGCTGTCCGCCATCAAGTCATCCGCGGCGTCGATCGGCGCGCGAAGTACCTGCTCATCCGCTTGGAGACCGGCACCGTGATCCTGCATCTGGGCATGTCCGGAAGTCTGCGCCTGGTGGGCGCAGATACGCCCCTCGAGACTCATGATCATTGGGACATCGCCCTGGACAGCGGCAGGATTCTGCGATTTCACGACCCGCGGCGTTTCGGCAGCCTGCATTGGACGGAAGAGGATCCTGCGCAGCATGCGCTGCTGAAAAAATTGGCACCGGAGCCGTTGAGCGATGAGTTCAACGGCGAGTATTTGTTCAAGGTCACGCGCCGGCGCATGGTCGCCATCAAACACTTCATCATGAACTCGCAGGTCGTGGTCGGCGTGGGCAACATTTACGCCAGCGAGGCGCTGTTCCGCGCGGGAATTTCGCCGCGGCGCGCGGCCCGCCGCATTACCCGCGCCGAGGCGGTCAAATTATCGAAGGCGATCAGGGACGTGCTCGGGGCCGCCATTAAGATCGGCGGCACGACCTTGCGCGATTACGTCAACGCCGACGGCGCGCCCGGATATTTCCGGCAGAAATTATTCGTCTATGAGCGTGCGAAGCAAGCCTGCCGTGTGTGCAAATCGCCGGTCAAACAGTTCACGCAAGGCCAGCGTTCGACTTATTGGTGTTCCAACTGCCAACGCTGAGCCGATCCCGCTTCGGCGAGTAAACCCTTTGGCTAGCTAGTAAACCAATCCCTCGCCCTCGCCACGCGGATCGGAAGCGGCTTCTACCTTTCCGGTGGCGAAATCCCAGGTGATGACCTGCATGTTGCCCCACTGCCGCGTCGACAACTTGAGCTTGTGGCCCTTGGCTTGCAGTTCTTGGATCTCGGCATCGCTCAATGCCCCCGGCTCGTAGGTGACTTCATCCGGCAGGTACTGATGATGGTAGTGAGGGTACTTGACGATGTCGGCGGCATTCATGCCGTCCTCATAGTTCAAGACTCCCAGGAGTACTTGACTGATGATGGTGCTTCCGCCGGGCGAGCCGATGATCATCAGGCCCTTGGGCGTCTCGACGAACGTGGGGGACATGCTCGACAGACTTCGCTTGTTGGGTGCGATCGAGTTGGCCGTGTTGCCGATGAGTCCGAAGACGTTGGGCCTGCCGGGCTTGGTGGAAAAATCATCCATTTCGTTGTTGAGCAGCACGCCGGTCCCCGCCGGCATGTAGCCGTTGCCGAAGAACAGATTCACCGTGATCGTGACGGCCGCACGGTTTCCCGCGGCGTCGAGCACGGAGAAATGCGTGGTGTTCATGCCCTTGGGCTCCGACTCGATGCCCGGCAACAAGTCGGAGGGCATGGCCTTGTCGGCGCGGATGCTGCTGCGCTGGCCGGCCGCATAGTCGACACTCATCAATTGCTGCAGCGGCATCTTGATGAAATCCGGATCACCCAGGAAAATCGCGCGGTCGCGATAGGCACGGCGCATGGCCTCGATGATGAGATGCTTGCGCGTGGCGGAATCTTGGGTCTGCAAATCGAAACCCGCCAGGATATTGAGCGAATCCAGCACCGCGATGCCGCCCGATGATGGCGGCGATGCCGTTACGATGCGCGCGCCATGATATTCGCCGACCAGCGGTTTGCGTTCGACGACGCGGTAGTTTTTGAGATCCTCGAGCGTCCAGATACCGCCGCCCGCGCGCACGCCGGCGACGAGATTCTCGGCCACGCGGCCTTCATAAAACCCTCTCGCGCCCTGGGCTGCGATTGCCTCGAGGGTTTTGGCCAGTTCCGGCTGCTTGATGATGGCGCCGATCTCGGGCACGTTGCCGTCGGCCGTCAAAAACGCCTTCGCGGCGTCCGGCGAGCGCGCCAAAATATCGCGTTTCGCCTTGATGCCATATTGCAGCCGCGCATACAGCGGGAATCCTTCCCGCGCCAGGCGAATGGCAGGCTGCAGGCTCTGTTTCAGCGGCAATTTGCCGTACTTGCGGGCGAGGTATTCGAAAGCGGCCGGTTCGCCGGGAATGGCCGCCGACAGCGGACCACTGGTCGAAGCATTGGCAATCTCATTGCCCGACTTGTCGAGGTACATGTCGCGCGAGGCCGCCCCCGGCGCCTTCTCGCGCGCATCCAGCATGGTCTCGAAGCCGTCGGACTGCCGATGTAGCAGGTAGAACCCGCCGCCCCCGAGGCCTGAACTGCTGGGCTCGACCACCGCCAGTGCCGCCGACACCGCCACGGCCGCATCGAATGCGTTGCCGCCTTCCTCGAGAATTTCCTGGCCCGCCTGGCTGGCCAGCGGATAGGCACTCGCGATGGCTCCCTTGTGCGCAACGGCCGGATGCCTGGCGGCCGCAGCCCGCGCGGCTGGAGCGTTGTCGGCTTGCGCCGGCGCCGCGGCCGCCAATACGCCGATGGCAAACGCCGTTCCGGCAAAGAGCGGCCCCAGGAATTTAAATGCTCGCGCCAAGCGAGCAGGGCGCTGCGGGATCAAAGCTTGCGATGCCGTTTCAGTTCGATCTCCACGATGGGATGCACGAATTCGGACACATTGCCACCCAGCACCGCGATTTCGCGGACCAGCGTGGATGAAATGAAGGTGTACTGCTCTTGGGGCGTCATGAAGACCGATTCGATTTCCGGAGTGAGGTGCCGGCTCATATTAGCCAATTGAAATTCGAATTCGAAGTCCGACACGGCACGCAGGCCGCGCACGATGACGGACAAGCCATTTTGCCGCGCGAAATCGGTGGTAAGGCCCACGTAGCCCTTCACTTCCACATTGTGCACGTCCTCGAGCACGCGCCGCGCCATCTCGACGCGCTGCTCGAGCGTGAACATCGGCGCCTTGTTCGGATTGGCGGCAATCGCCACCACCACGCGATCGAAAATAGAGGCGGCGCGCCTCACCAGGTCCGTATGCCCGTTGGTTATGGGATCGAAGGTACCGGGGTAGACGGCGTTTCTTTTGTGCATTGGCTATATCCGTCCTTTCATGCGCGCCAAATGATACCCCACCTCGCCCGCCGACTTCGATTTGAGCAATTCCCAGTGGGCGGGCAGCTGCGGGAGGCCTGCATTCCGTTCGTTTTCCAAGTAAACCAGGCCGCTGGGGGTGAGCCAGTTGCCGGAATCCAGCATCGGCACGTATTCCGCCAAGGCGTTCTTCCCGAAGGGCGGGTCGAGAAACACGATGTCGAAGGGTTTCGCGGGCGTGCGCAAAAAGCGTGCAGCGCCCATTTCCATGACGCGTCCTTTCCCTTCTCCCCCCAAGCGGACCAATTGCTCCTGCAGGGCCCGCGCAGCGGCCGGGAATTGTTCGACAAACACCACATCGGCGGCGCCTCGGGAGAGCGCCTCCAATCCCAAGGCGCCGGAACCTGCGAACAGGTCCAAGCAGCGGGTTCCGGCGAGGGAATGCTGCAGCCAATTGAACACCGTTTCCCGGACTCGATCCGGCGTCGGACGCAAGGTGGGCATATCGGGAAAATGAACCCGTCGGCCGCGCCACGCGCCGCCGATGATGCGCACGGAATTGCGGCCGGGCGGCGCCGGTAATTCCCTCTTGGATGTAGCCACTGCCGGTATCATACCTTCCCATGACCAACGAAGCCGAAAGCGCTGGTGTGCGCGGGTTTTTTAAGCGCCTGCGCGCCAAGTTAAATCAAGGCCCTGCGTGGCTGACCACCGACATCACGGAACTGCTTCCGGGACGCAAGATCGACGCCGAGATCCTGGATGAGCTCGAAACGCGGCTGATCACGGCCGATGTGGGCGTTGAGGCGTCCGCAAGAATCCTCGGGGAGCTGCGCCGGCGCGTCGCACGCAAGGAGCTGAATGATGTCGATGCGCTGCTCGAGGCATTGCAGGAGTCCATGGCGCAGATTCTCGAGCCCGTCGAACAGGCGCTCGTGATCGATCCTGCGATCAAACCCTTCGTGATCCTGGTCATCGGCATCAACGGCGCCGGCAAGACCACGACCATCGGCAAACTGGCGCACCGCCTGCTGGCCGAGGGCAGGAGCGTGATGCTGGCGGCCGGCGATACCTTCCGCGCCGCGGCGCGCGAACAACTGGAAGTCTGGGCCGAGCGCAACAACGTGCCCCTGGTGGCCCAGCAGCCGGGTGCTGAACCCGCCGCCGTGATCTTCGACGCCTTGAACGCCGCGCGTGCGCGCAACATCGATGTGCTCATCGCGGATACCGCGGGCCGCCTGCACACCCAGACCCATCTGATGGATGAGCTCAAAAAGGTCAAGCGTGTACTCGCGCGCCTGGATGCCACGGCGCCCCACGAGGTGTTGTTGGTGCTCGACGGAACCATTGGCCAGAATGCCGTGGCGCAGGCCGAGGAATTCAACAAGGGGCTGGGAGTGACCGGTTTGGTCATCACCAAGTTGGACGGCACCGCCAAGGGCGGCGTCGTTCTGGCCATTGCGCAGCGGCTGAAGATTCCCATCCGCTTCATCGGGGTGGGCGAGCAATCGGAGGATTTCGGCGTCTTCAACGCCTCGGAATTCGTCTCCGCGCTCCTGAAGTCGGAACCGCGCGACGCCGCCGCATGATTCGATTCGACCAAGTACACAAGCGCTATCCGAACGGACGCGAGGCCCTGTCCGGTGTCTCGTTCAGCATCGAAAGCGGCGCGCTCACCTTCCTGACGGGGCATTCCGGGGCCGGCAAAAGCAGCATTCTCAAACTGATCGCGCTCATCGAGCGTCCGACCCGCGGCCAGGTCATCGTCAACAGTCAGAACACGGCCGGGGTGAAGCCGCGCGGCATCCCGCACTTTCGCAGAAATCTCGGGGTGGTATTCCAGGACCACAAGCTGCTGCACGACCGCCCGGTGGCAGATAACGTCGCACTGCCGCTCATCATCGCCGGCGTTCCAAGGCGCGAAATCGACAAGCGCGTGAGGGCGGCGCTCGATCAGGTCGGCCTGCTCGGCCGGGAAAAATCCCTGCCTCTGGAACTCTCGACCGGCGAGCAGCAGCGCGTCGGCATCGCGCGGGCCGTTGTGGCAAAGCCCGCACTGCTCATCGCCGATGAACCGACCGGCAATCTGGATCCTGGGCTGGCGCTGGAGATCATGAAGCTCTTCAAACGCTTCAGCGAAGTCGGCGTGACCGTGGTGGTCGCCAGCCACGATGTGCACCTGATCGATCAGGTCGGTGCCCGGCGGATCGTGATCAGCGAGGGCCGCGTCGTCGGCGAGGGTACGTCATGAGCATCAATGCCTACATTGCGCGCCATGCACAGGTGTTGGTGGGCTCGCTCGGCCGCATCGTGCACCAGCCGTTCGCGACGTTGATGACCATGGGCGTCATCGCCGTGGCGCTCGCGCTGCCGTTGTTCCTCAGTCTGCTGCTGCAGAATGCGCGCATCGCCACCGGCGGCTGGAACGAAGCCTATGACCTGTCGGTCTACATGGACAAGAGAGCGAGCGCCGCTCGGGTGCAGGCCCTGGTCAAACAGCTCAAGACACGCGGTGATGTGGCCGCGGTACGCCTCATCACCGCGGACCAGGCGCTGGTCGAATTTCGCAACGACTCCGGCTTCGGCAAGGCGCTGGATGAATTGAGCGAGAATCCCCTGCCCGATACGCTGGTGGTCACGCCCACGTTGACCTCCAGCACGCCGCAGGGCACCGAGACCTTGAAGGCCGCCATCGCGGCGTTGAGCGATGTCCAGGCGGTACAGATCGACACCGAATGGGTGAAGCGGCTGCGCGCCATCCTGGAGCTGTTGCGCCGGGTGGTTCTGCTGACGGGCGCCTTGCTCGGGGTCGGAATCGTGCTCATCGTCAGCAACACGATTCGTCTGGACATTTTGAACCGCCGCGCGGAAATCGAGGTCATGAAGCTGGTCGGGGCTTCGGACGGGTTTACCCGGCGGCCGTTTCTCTACAGCGGGCTTTGGTATGGCTTGGGGGGCGGCTTGCTGGCGCTCCTCCTGGTGGCCATCGCATCGGTGGTACTGGCCCGGCCGGTGGCCCAGCTGGCCTTTTTGTACGGCAGCGACTTTCGGCTCCAGGGACTGAAACTTGTGAGTGGGTTTGGTGTACTAACGATTGCGGCAGGTCTTTCTTGGGTCGGTTCCTGGCTTGCTGCGACGCGACATATACGAGCAATCGAACCGTCATAAGTATATGTTTTTAAATGATTAGCTAGGCGTCCGAAGCCGTCCCCGGCGTTAGCACTCAACCCCCAAGAGTGCTATTATTACCCCATGGATTTGAGTGACGATTTCGTTTGGAGGTAGGCATTAAATGACTGCTGCTCTAGTCGCAAAACAGACAGGAATGATATTCGCAGGTCCCGTAGGGAGCCTGGATTCCTATATTGACCGCGTGTCGCAGATTCCCGTCCTGTCGAAGGAAGATGAGGTCGCGCTGGCCGTGAAGTTTCGGTCCGAAGAAGATTTGGACGCCGCTCGGCAACTCGTGCTCTCGCACCTGCGATTCGTCGTGCATATCGCCCGGGGCTATTTAGGCTATGGCCTGCCCATGGGAGACCTGGTGCAAGAAGGCAATGTCGGACTGATGAAGGCGGTGAAGCGCTTTGATCCGACCGTGGGCGTGCGCCTGGTCTCCTTTGCGGTGCATTGGATCCGCGCCGAGATCCACGAGTACGTGCTGCGCAATTGGCGCCTGGTCAAGGTTGCCACCACCAAGTCGCAGCGCAAACTGTTCTTCAATCTGCGCAAGATGAAGAAGAACCTGGCCTGGCTGTCGGAAGCTGAAACGGCCGCGGTTGCCCGCGATCTGGGTGTCGACGTGGCCGACGTGCGGGAGATGGAACAGCGCCTGTCGGCGCGCGACATGTCCTTCGATCCGACGCCGGAAAGTGACGAGGAAGAGGCTTATTCACCGGCCATGTACCTGCCGGCCAGCAATGCCGATCCCGCGGTGGAAGTGGAACGCGCCGAGTGGGAAGAGGATTCGACCGACCGCTTGAGTGTCGCGCTCGAGAAGCTCGATGAGCGCAGCCGCAGCATCTTGAAGCGCCGCTGGATGAGCGATGACAAGGCAACGCTGCATGAGCTGGCCGATGAATACGGCATCTCCGCAGAGCGCGTGCGGCAGGTGGAATCCAATGCCATCAGCAAACTCAAGGGTTTGATGGCAGCCGCCTGAGGCCTGAGCCGCGATTTGAGTTGCCCGCCGCAAGGGCCTGCGGTCGCCCCATGCGCACCGCCGATCAGTGGTTGGACGAGTATGGATCGCGGAGGCCCTGGCCACGGTGCGGACGCCGCGAAGGCCGCACCGGCGTCCGCTGGCCGTTTGACCGTCCATGCGCTAGGCTTCCTACCGTAGCCCGATATGAATTGAAGCCGCAAGGGAGGGAGTAACTATATGCGTGCAATCATCTTGTTGACGGCGGCGATCGTGGCCGCAGGATGCGCGGGGCAACCCACCACTACACAGCCCCAATTGGGTGGGGGCGAAGTCTCCGCCACCGACGCCCAGCGATTGGCGGCCGCTCGAAATCTCAACCTCAAATTGGTCAACAAGGACGGGCAGCAGCTTTACTGTCGGTCGAATTTTCAAACCGCTTCCCGCATTCAACGCGACACGACCTGCTACACCGCCGACCAGCTCGAAATGTTGCAGCAGCAGAACGACCGGGATATGGACTATTTGTCGAGAGCCTCCGCTGTCGGCGCCGCTCCTCACTAGCTTAGAGATGGCTACCTAGCGCGTCACTTCGAGAATTGCCAGGCTTGACCGCGTTGCGCTCATAGGCCTGCGCTTCCCGAAACACATGCGCGTGAAGCTCAGCGGTTCGCGCACGCGTCGGGGCGTATCCGCCTGCCAGGACGATGACCAGCGGCACGCCGTGCCGGCGCACCGTCTCGATCACCAAGCGATCACGCCTCCGGATGCCCTCCTCCGTCAGCGCCAGCCTGCCGTAGCGGTCCCCCGCCGCGACATCCACACCCGCCACGTAAAACGCCAAGTCGGCTTGCGAGCGTTCGATGACGCCCGGCAGATGCTGCTCGAGTTTCCCGAGATATTCGTCATCGCCGGTGCCGTCGTGCAGGGGCACATCCAGATTTGAGCGCATTTTCACGCTGGGGTAATTGCGTTCGCCATGCATCGAGAAGGTGTAGACATCCGCGTCGCTCTCGAAGATTGCCGCTGTGCCGTTCCCCTGATGCACATCGAGATCGACGATCGCGGCTTTGGCGATGGCGCCTTCGGCCCGCAGCTGGGCCACGGCGACGGCGACATCATTGAGCACACAAAATCCCTCGCCGTGATCGGCGAAGGCATGGTGGGTTCCACCCGCCAGATTCGCCGCCATGCCCTCATCCAGCGCGGCACGAGCGGCCAGCAGGGTTCCGGCCGCGGCGAGCCGCGAGCGGCGCCAAAGAGCCTCTGACCAGGGAATACCGAGGCGCCGGGTCTCAGCGGCGGAAAGCCCCGCGCTGCCCAGTTTGTTCAAATAATCGCGGGTGTGCACCCGCTCCAGAGTTGCGATATCGAGCAGCTCAGGCTCGAGGAGGTCGGCCGGCGCAATGATGCCTTCCCGCAGAAGCTGCGCCTTGAGCAGGGGATACTTGCTCATGGGAAAGGGGTGGCCCGGCGGCAGCGCGACTTCGTAGTCGAAACTATAACTGCACTTCATCCGCCCGAGTATGGCGTCCCGACCGTCGAGAGTCGAATGCCGCGCCCCATGCACGCTACGCGGCTGAGCGTACTTCCCCGCGAGACACAACCGGCATGGATTGCGGCCGCCCGTCCAGTTCGGCCAGCTCTTCTCCCAACGCGTCGCGCAGCGATTCCAATTTGGCCAGGCGTTCGCGGGCATCTGCCCAGGCGGTTTCCGCCGCGGCCATCGCTTCGATCAGCGCTTCGCATTCCGCGCGCGCGCAGGAGGCAGCCTTGAACGCTGCAAACCAACGGCGCTCCAGCATCTCGGCGGCGGCATCGCCATCCATGAAGCGATTGCTCATGACCCGGCCCCCAACAGGCCATCCTCCAGCCGCTCGATCTTGGCCATGATGCGGGCTTTCAGTCCCTCGGCGCGCTCCAGGCGATCGTGGGCTTTCGCGAGAATGACGGCATTGGGCCTCGGTGTGGCGGCGAGTGCCAGCAATTCCTCGCGTGCCGCCATGCTGATGTCGTATGCCTGACGCCACTCCGACTCCAGGTTGCTCATCCGGCTGTCGAGGTCGATATCGAGACTGCTCATGGATTTCTCTCCGCGCCCGAGTAATGCGGCGATACTGCCCCGCGAACATGACGATTAGCGGACAGTCGTGCGGCATTTTGTTTAAAAATGCAGCAGGACTCCAGGTCTGTGAGCCGGTTGGAGTTGGCCGCCAGGGCCGAACTGGTCGCGCGTACCGGCATTGTTGTCGCAATATCGAATCGATATGAGCCATGGGGGTCGCAGCTGAGCCGCGGTCAAAGCGGCTTCCCGCAGATGGTCAATGGCACCGCGCCTGCGGTGGAAACAGGCCCGGACTTTTTGATCGGCGGCGCAACTGCAATGACGCAGTTGGCCCCGGGTCCCCCTACTGAATGATACCGGCCAACCTCAGTTCACGGCTGCGCGCACGAACCAGCCAGGAGTTCGCCGCCCTCTCCGGGACCTGCGATCTGCCCGGATGCGGTGAGTCGCAAATCCGGAGATTCCGGCCGGATTCCATCCCTCCTGTCGCGAAACCGCTCGCCAGATTTTTCTGCAGCGTGCGCCAGGGCGAGCTCCAAATTTCGTTGACATCGCTCATCAGCATTCCGAAATCAAGCGGCCTGGCCGACGGGCAGCCCGACGGGTTCCAGCCTGGCCTGCTCGCGCAGCTTGGGCCAATCGATGATGCGCAACTGTCCATTCATGTCCTCGACCAGCGAGGTGCAGCTTTCCACCCAGTCGCCGTCGTTGCAGTACAGGATGCCTTCGATCTCCCTGATCTCGGCGCGGTGAATGTGGCCGCAGACCACCGTGTCGACGCCGCGCTTGCGTGCTGCCTGGGCGACGGCTTCTTCGAAGCTGCCGATATATTGAACGGCAGTCTTGGCCTTCTGCTTCAGATACATGGACAAAGACCAGTGCGGCAGGTCGAATTTGCGCCGAAACCAGTTGATATAGGGGTTTGCAGCCAAGAGCATGTCGTAGATGCTGCAGCCCAATTTCGCCAGCCAGGGGCTGCACTTCACGACGCTGTCGAATTCATCACCGTGCAATATCAGCATACGCCGGCCATCGGCGCCCTCGTGGATGTACTCGCGGTGGATTTCCAGATTGCCGAACACCGCACCGTCGAACTCGCGAAACACTTCATCGTGGTTGCCCGGAACGAAAATGACCTTGGTGCCGCGTTTGGCCTTGCCCAAAATCGTCCGCAGCACATTGTTGTGGGACTGCGGCCAGAACATGCTTTTTTGCATGCTCCACACATCGATGATGTCCCCGACCAGGAACAAGGTATCCATTTCCACGCGATGCAGGAAATCAAGCAGAAGATCGGAACTGCATCCTTTGAAGCCCAGATGGATATCTGAGATGAATACCGTTCGCAATCGCATTGGCGAGGGGGCGTTACGCTCCAACATATCTTCCTCCTGGATCTCCCGAGTCGCGTCTAAGATCGCGATTTGGTGTTACGAATCCATGACTCGACGGAGAAGATTTGCTTACAAAAAAGCGGGTTAGCCGTGGAACATCGCGTGAAACAGCAGAAACGCTATTTGTGTGGCGAGAAACTCATCTCTCGATGAACCGGTAGCCGAAGCCGCGTACCGTTTGGATGCATGCGTTGTATCCAGGCTTCGCCAGTATCTTGCGCAGACGCTGCACGTTGACGTCGACCGTGCGCTCATCGATGTGGGTATGGCCGGCCCATACGTGCGCGAGAAGCTGAGAGCGGTTGAACGTTCGGCCGGGATGGGACATGAGGAATTCGAGCAATCGATACTCGGCACCCCGCACGTTCAGCAGCGCGCCTTGCGCCGTCACCCGATTTGTCGCGGTATTGAGCGTCAAGCTGTCGAAGCGCAGCGCGGGGTGACCGGGGTGGTGGCGGCGCGTCCGCAAGACGGCGTGAATCCTTGCAACGGCTTCACGCACTGAGAAGGGCTTTGCGATGTAGTCGTCCGCGCCCATGTTCAATCCGGACACGATCTCCTGTTCCCCCGACTGATCCGAGAGGATGATCAGCCTGAGCGGCTGTTCGAGCCGTGTCTTGCGCACCCACTCGAACAACTCGAGCGGAGCGAGGCCCGCCATGTTCCAGTTGACGATAACCAGGTGCGGCGCGCGTTCCTGCAGCACTGTCATGGCCGTGGCGCGGTCGCCGGTGGCGTCGGCGATGAATCCCGCCTGCTGCAGCTGCCGACGCAGCGGCTCGGCCGTCTCGGCGTCCGGATCGACAATCAAGATGTGCTTTTGATCTTCGGCGGCATGCATGCGCCATGGCATTAAAGGCTTCGCGGATTACAATTCGGTGACGGTTTCTTGACGCTGGAGGTCTGCCGCACGATTCGCGGCACGCACCGAGACCTTCGCATAGCCGCGCAGCGCCTCGGGTCTGTTGCGCACAGCGGCCTGGGCATCTGCAGCGGCATCATTGTTCGACGCATTCCACGCCGCGAGCAGCAATCCCAGCGCCAGCCAGTTGAGCGACGCCTCGCGGCGCGTGGACCAGAACTCGGCGGCGGTGTTGCGGCCCTTCAAAATGGCATTCGGCATAAGCTTCTCCTCGTCTTCTGGTACGAGGCCAGTATTGACGGCCAATGCCTATTTTTTCGGGACGCAAAACGGGCAATCTCCGGGCCAATTGTGGCCAATGATGGCAACGCTCATCAGTGCGGCGCTTATCGCGGCTGAATGCCCATCTTCGGCTATGATTCAGGTCATGAAAAAGCAGATCGCGATCGTCGAGGACGAGCCGGCTTTGCGCGAAAATTACTCGGCGGCGCTGGCTCGCCAGGGCTATTCGATCAAGGCCTATGGCAACCGCCGGACGGCCATGCAGGCGTTCGGCATCCGGTTGCCGGATCTGGCCATCATCGACATTTCGCTGGAGGACGAGGCCGAAGGCGGGTTCGATCTATGCCGCGATCTGCGGGCGCTGTCGGCGGAGCTGCCCATCATTTTCCTCACCGCCCGGGATAGCGAGCTCGATGCGGTGTCGGGGCTGCGGCTCGGCGCCGACGATTTCCTCACCAAGGACGTCAGCCTGGCGCACTTGGCGGCGCGCGTTGCCGCGCTGTTCAGGCGCATCGATGCACTTCGGCGGCCCGACAACGCCGCCGACCTCGTCCGCCGCGGCGCGCTGTCGATCGACGGTGAAAAGATGCAAACCACGTGGAACGGCGCGGCCGTCACGCTGTCATTGACCGAGTTTTGGATCGTGCATGCCCTGGCGCGCAATCCGGGGCATGTCAAGAATCGCCAGCAACTGATGGATGCCGCCAATGTGGTCTTGGACGACAACACCATCACCTCGCATATCAAACGCGTGCGCCGCAAGTTCCAGCAGGTCGACGCGGCATTCGATGCCATTCAAACCGTCTATGGAATGGGTTATCGCTGGGTCGAGTGAGCATTCGACTGCAATTGCTGATTGTCGCGCTCACCACCCTGGTGCTGCCGTGGGCGGGTTGCCAGTACGCCCGCGAACTCGAAACGGCGCTGCGCAGTTCGCAGGAACAATCTCTGCTGGCCGGCGCCGGCACGATAGCCAATGCGCTCGCGGCGCAGCCGCAGCGCGTATTCCGCAATTCCGGCGACGCGCAGGCATTTTCGGCGGCCGCGGGCGACTTGTACGTATTCCCTCTGGTCACGCAGCCGCTGCTCGACGGTTATCGCGAGGATTGGGACATCCCGGCTGAACCTACGCCGCTGCCCACCAAGACCAGGTATCGCGCCCGCCTCCAGGCCGGATCCACCGAGCGTTATCTCTATATATATCTCGAGGTCGATGATGCGCATTTCGATGCGGAGCCCAACAATGTCCAACCCGATAAGGACCGCTTCGATCGGGTCAATGTGACGCTGCAGGGTCCGAATGGCCGCGCCACGTATTTCTTCGGCACGACGGCGCCGGGTTTGATCGCCGCGCAGGGCGTGGTCCAGGGGGACGATGGCGCGTATCGGGTGGTCACGGAACCTCGAATCCAGGCATTTTGGCTGCAGACGGCGGCCGGCTACCACTTGGAAGCGCGCATTCCCCTGAGCTTCGTGGGCAGCCGCATGTGGATCGAGGCCATCGATGGGCGCGGCAACGGCAACTCAGGATTTGCCGCGGACAGCACCGAGGGCGGGCGCTTGTTTTTTGCGACGGCAGGATTGGACGCGCTGCTGCAGACATACATCGGCGATGGCACCCGGGCGACGGTGGTCGATGCCAACGCGCTCAAGCTTGGGACGGCCGGCAGCGTTGCGTCCAAATCCTCGAGCGACACGACCGAGTCGGAGCCCATCTGGTATCGCTACCTCATGCGCATCGACACCTCCGACATGCCGCGGGTCTCCTCATCGCCCGATCGTCTGAGCGGCGACAGCGTCCGCGCGGCGCTGCAAGGGCATCCGCACGCCCAGTGGATGCTCGGCCGAAACAGCCGTGATCTGCTGCTGACGGCCGCCGCGCCGATCGTCATCGACGGGCAACTGCACGGCGCCGTCGTCCTCGAGCAGGCCGCAGACCAGCTATTGGCGCTGCGCGATCGGGCGCTCACGCGGCTGTTCAACCTCACCCTGATCGCCACCGCCTCCGCGGTCATCATCATGTTTGCCTTTGCCACGTGGATCAGTGTGCGCATCGGACGGCTGCGGGCCGCGGCCGACTCCGCGGTGGGCAGCGATGGCAGAATCCAGCTGCGCATGCCTGAATCCGCCGGCACCGATGAGATCGGCGCCCTGTCGCGCGGCTTCGAGCGGCTGCTGGCGCGGCTCAATGAGCACACCCAGTACCTGCGGACCCTGGGCGGGAAGCTGTCGCACGAGCTGCGCACGCCGCTCACCATCGTGCGCTCCTCGTTGGACAATCTCGAGTCGGAAGGCCTGCGCGACGATCAGTTGCGCTACATCACGCGCGCGCGCGAGGGCACGCAGCGCCTGCAATCCATCTTGAACGCCCTGGGCGCCGCGGCGCGGGTCGAAGAGAGCATCAAACAATCCGAGCGGGTCAATTTCGACTTGCGCGATCTGCTGCGCTCCGCATTGGCGGCATATCGCGACGGCTTTCCCACCGCGAGCTTCTCACTGGAAGCGCCGGAAAATACGTGCTTCTTTTTCGGCGCACCCGACTTGGTCGTGCAGCTGCTGGACAAGCTCATCGAGAATGCGGTCGATTTTTGCCCGCCCGGCGGCACCATCACCGTGCGGCTGGCGCACGTGCAGGACCGCTATGCGCTGCAGGTCGAGAATGACGGGCCGCTCATCCCGCCGGCCCTCATGGGACGTTTATTCGAATCCCTGTTCGAACAGCGCCAAGGCCGGGATGAAAAGCCGCATTTCGGCTTGGGGCTTTACATCGTGCGGCTCATTGCCGAATTTCACGGCGGCACGGCGCTGGCGGCGAACCGCGAAGACGCCAGCGGGGTGGTTTTCACCATTGCGCTGCCGATGATCTAGGCTGCCCAACCCGGACGCTCGCCGCGATGCCAGTGCCGTCGGGGGTCGCGCGAAGCGCGATGGAAAGCTAGCTATCACAAGCGCGAGGGCACTCAGGGTCTACAATCCGTCTTGACCCGTGCCGGAAATCCTAGGCGGCAACGCCCGAATTCCCCACCTCTCCCAAAGCCAGTGCGCCGGTGCCGGGGTAGCCCTCATGCGTCAGCAACCATTCTTTGCGATCGAGACCTCCGCCGAAGCCGGTCAACGAACCGTTGGCGCCGATCACGCGATGACAAGGAACGATGATGGCAATGGGATTGCGCCCATTCGCCAGGCCGACGGCGCGCGAGCCGTTGGGATTGCTGATGCGCTTGGCGAGCTGACCATAGCTCCAAGTTTTACCGAAGGGTATTTTCGTGAGTTCGCGCCACACGCGCTGCTGAAATTCGCTGCCCTGCATTTTCAAGGGCAGGTCGAACTCGCGCCGAGTGCCCGCAAAATATTCTTTCAGCTGGCGCACGGCGGCCGGGAGCGCGCCTTGCGAGGCGTTCTCCGCCCAGTCTCGACCCGGGGCCGGCTGCTTCATCGGCTTGTTCCTGTACAGATTCATGTACAAGCCGGTGAGAGCGGTCTCGTCCGAGGTAAGCATCAGCCGTCCGATCGGACTGTCGACATAACAAAAGCTATTCATGGCGCGATCCCCTGTATTTGCCAAAGATACTGTGCCGCATACGCACGCCAAGGCCGCCAGGCCTCGGAACGCTGTTCCAATTGCCGCCGATTGGATTTCGCGGCGCGCATCAAAACCAAGTCCCCTGTGGGAAATGCGTCGGGCCAATGCAGCGCGCGCATGGCGATGTAATTGGCGGTCCAGTGGCCGATGCCGGGCAGGCTCATCAAATTCTCGATCTGCTCATCGACATTGGCTGCGTAGGACAGCGCGATTTTTTGCATCGCAACCGCTTCAGCCAGACCCACCAGGCATCGCGCACGGGCACTCACCATCCCTAAGGCCGCGACGTCTTCGGCGGCAATACCTGCCATCGATGCCGCACTTGGACTCAAGCGATTGAGCTCAGGGTAAGGTGTCGCGATGGGCTCGCCGAATTCATGAGCCCAGCGCCCTGCAATGGTGCTCGCCCCCTTCACCGACACCTGCTGTCCCAGCACCGTTCGCACGGCCAGCTCGAAGCCGTCGAAGGCACCGGCAACCCGCAGACCCGGCAGTCTTCGCACCGTCGCGGCCAGAAGATCGTCTTGCCGCAACACCGTTCTGACCGAATCCGGCGCCGCCCCCAAATCGAACAAATGTTTCACTCTGCCGATCACCGCGCCGATGACGGGAGTCAACGAGGGAGAGATTTCCAAATTCAGCGCATTGGCGCTCGAGTGCATCGACACGGCAATCCAGCCCTTTGCATCTCCTATGGCCACAGTGCGTCGATAGTGTGTGGCATCGGCCATCTCCACGCTCGGAATACCGCGCAGCCGCAAATAAGCCAGTAAGCGTTCCCAGGCCAGCGGCGGTCTGAATTCCAATTGAACACTCAAGGTATCGGTGTCGATGGCCGTGCCGCGCACCGCGCGCGGGCTCAAGCCATAGCGGGACTTGAACAGGGCGTTGAAGCGCCTGACGCTGCCGAAACCGCTGGCAAAGGCGATGTCCGTCTGACTGAGAGAGGTTTCGCGCAGCAGGCGCTTGGCCAGCAGCAGCCGCTGGGTTTGCGCCAGTTCAATGGGCGAGACTCCAAGCTCAGCTTCGGTGACCCGGCGCAAATGTCGGTCGCTGACGCCCAGCGAGGCCGCCAGCTCGCCTACGCGAGCGCTCGACAATGCATGTTCTTCGATGCCGGCCATGGCCGCTCCGACCAGGCGGCTGACCGCATCCACCGGCGCCAATCCCGGAGCCCGCTCCGGGCGGCAACGCAAGCAGGGCCTGAATCCTGCACCTTCCGCCGCCGCCGCATGCGAATAAAAGCGCATGTTCTTGCGAAGCGCCGGCCGCGCCGTGCATATCGGCCGGCAATAAATCTGCGTCGAGGTGATACCCACGAAAAACCGGCCGTCGAAACGGCGATCGCGGGCCCGCACCGCGCGATAACAAGCATTCGGGTCGAGTTCCATGGCGCTACATTAGACCTTATCCGGACCCAATACTCGCCGTTTTCGGACCTCGATATCCGCATCGGATCGGATCGGTGAACGTTGCCTTTGCCTCGAAGCGTCAGTCGGAAGCGCGCAATCCCAAATACCGCAAAATCCCCTGCGCGGCTTCGCGGCCTTCGAATACCGCGGTCACCACCAAGTCCGAGCCGCGCACCATGTCGCCGCCGGCAAAGATTTTCGGGTTGGTGGTTTGGAATCGAGACTGCGGTGCGCCGGAAACGCGCACCCGGCCGTTGGCGTGCAGATCGATTTTTTGCGATTGAAACCAATCGGCGGGACTCGGCAAGAAACCGAAGGCAATGATCACCGCATCGGCGGCGATGGTTTCTTCGGTTCCCGGCACCGCCTCCGGCACACGGCGGCCGCGCGGGCCCGGAGGACCCAGACGCGTCTCGACCAGCTTCACGCCTTGCACACGGTCGACCCCGACGATTTCAATGGGCTGGCGGTTGAAAAGAAAGTTGACGCCTTCTTCCTTGCTGTTTTTGTAGTCGCGCCGCGATCCGGGCATGTTGTCTTCATCGCGCCGGTAGGTGCAGGTGACGCTGGCCGCGCCCTGGCGTACGGCGGTTCGATTGCAATCCATGCCGGTGTCGCCGCCCCCGAGCACCAGCACGTGCTTGCCCTTCATGTCGAGAAAATCGGCGCCGTCGCGTTCGAGCTCGAGCTCCCGATTGATGTTCGAAATGAGATACGGCAGGGCCTCGTGCACGCCCGGCAGATCTTCCCCGTCAAAGCCGCCTTTCACATAGGTGTAGGTGCCCATGCCGAGAAATACCGCGTCGAATTCTTCGGCCAGTCGCTCGAAGGCGATGTCGCGTCCCACATCCACATTCAGCCTGAATTCCACGCCCATGGTCTCCATGACCTCCCGGCGCTTCTCGACCACGTCCTTCTCGAGCTTGAACGGCGGAATTCCAAAGGTCAGCAAGCCGCCGATTTTCGCGTAGCGATCGAACACCACGGGTGTGACGCCGTTGCGCACCAGAACATCGGCGCAGGCCAGGCCGGCGGGACCCGCGCCGATCACGGCCACGCGCTTATCCGTGCGCACCACATGGGACATGTCCGGTTTCCAGCCCAGGCGGAAGGCCTCGTCCGTGATGTATTTTTCGATGGCGCCGATGCTCACCGCGCCCAGGCCGTCGTTCAGCGTGCAGGCACCTTCGCACAGCCGGTCCTGCGGGCAGATGCGTCCGCACATTTCCGGCAGCGAGTTGGTTTGATGCGACAGCTCCGCCGCTTCGAACAGCTTGCCGTCGTTGACCAGCGCCAGCCAATTGGGAATGTAGTTATGAACCGGGCATTTCCACTCGCAGAAAGGATTGCCGCAGGAGATGCAGCGGCCCGCCTGCTGAGCCGCCGATTCGGCGCTGTATTGTGAGTAGATTTCGCGAAATTGCCTGGTGCGCACGTCCACGCCCAGCTTGTCCGGATCCTTGCGCGGGATGTCGAGAAATTGCAGATGCCTGTCGGCCATGGGGGTTTGGGCGGCGGCTCTCAAGCGGCGCGGCGCAGGTTCTCCAGCAGCGAATCGATCGCCGAGGCCTTCGGCTTCACCACCCAGAATCGGCCGATGTAGGTGCGAAAATCGTTGAGCAACTGCGCGCCCCAGACGCTGCCCGTGGCTTGCGAGTGCTGCTCGATCAGCCCGCGCAGATGCTGCACGTGCGTGCCCATCCCTTCGGGCGACACCCGGTGGATATCGATCAAGTCATGGTTGTAGCGATCGACGAAGTCGCGCTCCATGTCGAGCACATAGGCGAATCCGCCGGTGAATCCGGCGCCGAAATTCACCCCGGTGGTCCCGAGGACGCACACCACGCCGCCGGTCATGTATTCGCAGCAATGATCGCCGGTGCCTTCCACCACCGCGAGCGCGCCGGAATTGCGCACCGCAAATCGCTCGCCTGCCCGGCCCGCGGCATACAGCTCGCCGCCGGTCGCGCCATACAGGCAGGTGTTGCCCATGATCACCGTATCGCGCGCGACGAAATTCGAATGCGGCGCCGGCTTGACGACGATCTTGCCGCCTGCCATGCCCTTGCCCACATAGTCATTGGCCTCGCCTTCCAGATTCAGGTGCAAGCCGCCCGTATTCCAAACGCCGAAGCTCTGCCCGGCGGAGCCTTTCAAGTTCACGATCAGGGGCGCCGCGCTCATGCCCGAATTTCCCCAGCGTCTGGCGATCTCCCCGGAGATGCGCGCGCCGATCGAGCGATTGAAATTGTTCACCGCGTAGGAAAATTCGCCGCCGGTCTTTTGCTCAATGGCCGCGCGCATCTCGCTCAGCATCCGTTCGGCGAGCACGCCCCGATCGAAGGGCTCGTTATGCGGATCGACGCAGTATTGCGGCTTGTCCGAGACCAGCGCGGCATTGGCGAGCACGGGCTTCAAGTCCAGCTTGCGCTGCTTCGAGGTTTCGCCGGGCAGAATCTCCAGCCATTCGGTGTGCCCGATCAATTCGGCCAGGGTGCGCACACCCATCGACGCCATGATTTCGCGGCATTCGCGCGCCACGAACCTGAAATAATTGATGACCATTTCAGGCAACCCGATGAAGTACTTGCTGCGCAACACATTGTGCTGGGTGGCGATGCCGGTGGCGCAATTGTTCAAGTGGCAGATGCGCAGGTACTTGCAGCCCAGGGCCACCATCGGCGCCGTGCCGAAGCCGAAGCTTTCGGCCCCGATCAATGCCGCCTTGATCACGTCGAGACCGGTCTTGAGGCCGCCGTCGGTCTGCAGCCGGACACGGTGGCGCAGCTCGTTGGCGCGCAGCGTCTGGTGGGTTTCCGCGAGGCCCAGCTCCCAGGGTGTGCCGGCGTACTTGATCGAGGACAGGGGGCTCGCGCCCGTGCCGCCGTCGTAGCCGCTGATGGTGATCAGATCCGCGTACGCCTTGGCCACGCCGGCCGCGACCGTGCCCACGCCCGGCTCCGCCACCAGCTTGACCGACACCAGCGCCGTCGGATTGACCTGCTTCAAGTCGAAGATCAGCTGCGCCAGATCCTCGATGGAATAGATGTCGTGATGCGGCGGCGGGGAGATCAATCCCACGCCGGGCCGCGCGAATCTCAAGCGCGCAATCATGTCGTTGACCTTGTGTCCGGGGAGCTGCCCGCCTTCGCCGGGCTTGGCGCCCTGCGCGATCTTGATCTGCAGCACCTCGGCATTGATCAAGTATTCCGCCGTCACCCCGAAGCGGCCGGACGCCACCTGCTTGATCTTGGAATTCTTCTCCGTGCCGTAGCGCGCCGGATCCTCGCCCCCCTCGCCGGAGTTGGAGCGGGCGCCGAGCGCGTTCATCGCGATGGCCAGCGCCTCGTGCGCCTCCGGCGACAGCGCACCCAAGGACATCCCGGCGCCGTCGAAGCGCGCGACGATGGCCGAAATCGGTTCGACTTCCTCGATCGGAATCGGCGCCGTGCCGCTCTTCAATTTCAGCAGATCGCGCAGGCACGAGACCGGCCGCTCGTTGACCAGGCTCGCGAATTCCCGGTACTGCTCATAGCTGCCCGCCATGACGGCCGATTGCAGCGTCGCAACCACATCCGGGTTGTACATGTGGTATTCACCGTTGTGCATGTACTTGAGCAAGCCGCCCTGTTCCACCGGCGTGCCCGAGTCCCAGGCGCGCCTCGCCAGAAACTCCGAATCCGCTTTCAGATCCTCGAAGTCGGCGCCTTGAATGCGGCTGTCGGTGCCTTCGAAACACAAGTCCACGACCTCATCGCCCAAGCCCACGATCTCGAACAGCTGCGCGCTGCGATAGCTGGCCACGGTGCAGATGCCCATCTTGGACATGATTTTGAACAGACCCTTGCGGATGCCGCGCCGATAGCTGCGCCCCAGTTCCTGGCGCGCGATGGCCTCCATCTTGAGCACCCCTTTGCGCATCAGATCGAACAGCGTTTGGTAGGCCAGGTACGGATAGACGGCGGTGGCGCCATAGCCGATCAGACAGGCGAAATGATGCGCGTCGCGCGCGGTCCCGGTCTCCACCAGGATGTTGCACTTGCAGCGCAATCCCGTGGCGACCAAGCGGTGATGCACGGCGCCGGTGGCGAGCAACGCGTGGATGGGCAATTTCCCTTTGATGAGATAGCGATCCGACAGCAGCAGCACCAGCTTGCCCTGCCGCACCGCGGTCTCGGCCTGATCGCACACGCGCAGAAGCGCGCTCTTGAGGTCCAGATGCTCATCGTATTGCAGGTCGATGAACTCGTTCGGCACGCCGGAATCGGCGAGAGCCACGATTTGCCGCAGCTTGCGTTGCGAGAGCACCGGCGAACTCAGGACGATCTGCTCGGCATGCTGCTGCGCCGGCACGAAAATGTTCGCCTCCGGACCGATCTGCGTCTGCAGGGACATCACGATGCTTTCGCGCAGGCTGTCGATGGGCGGATTGGTGACCTGGGCGAATTGCTGGCGAAAATAATCGTACAGAGAGCGCACTTTTTTCGACAGCACGGGCATCGGCGTGTCATCGCCCATCGAGCCGACCGCTTCGCTCTCGTCTTCGGCCAGCACCCGGATGATTTCATCGCGTTCTTCGGCCGACACATTGAACATCTTCTGATACTGGGCCAAGGTCTCACGGTCGAAGGGCTCCGCGGCGAGCCGCGGATCGATGAGATCGGTCTGCAAATACCGCACGCCTTTTTTCAGCCAGACCTTGTAGGGATGACGGCTCTTGAGCAGATCGTCCACGCGCTTGGTGTTCATGAGCTCGGCGGTTTGCAGATCGAGCGCCAGCATCTCGCCGGGTCCGAGCTTGCCCTTATCGACCACATCCTCGGCAGAGTAGTCCCACACCCCGGCCTCCGAGGCGATGGTGATGTGACGGTTCTTGGTGATGACCCAGCGAGCGGGACGCAGGCCGTTGCGATCGAGCGCGCAGCAGGCATAGCGGCCGTCGGTGAGCACGATCCCCGCCGGTCCGTCCCAAGGTTCCATGTGCGTGGCGTAGTACTCGTAAAACGCCTTCAGGTCCGGATCGATCATGTCCACCGATTGCCAGGCGGGGGGTATCAGCATGCGCATGGCGTGCATGGGATCCAAGCCCCCGACGAGCAGCACTTCGAGCATGTTGTCCAGCGACTGGGAATCGGAGCCGCTCAGGGAAACCAGCGGCAGAATGTCGCTCAAGTCCGGCAGAAGCGGCGATCGGAACAGCGGGCCGCGCGCCACCGCCCAGCTGCGGTTGCCCTGCACGGTATTGATCTCGCCGTTGTGGGCCAGGTACCGGTAGGGGTGCGCGAGGCGCCACTGCGGCAGCGTGTTGGTGGAGAAGCGCTGATGGAAAACCACCACCGAGGCCTCCATTCGCGCGTCCATGAGGTCGGGATAAAATTGCGCCAGAAATTGCGGCATCACCATGCCTTTGTAGACGATGGTGCCGGCCGACAATGACGGGATGTAAAAAACCGGGTCCCGGGCTTCCAGTTTTTTCTCAGTGCGTCGCCGCGCCAAGAACAGTTTGCGGTTGAATGCGGCTTCGTCGATGTCGCCGCCGCCATTGACGAATACCTGTTCGATGAGCGGCAGGGTTTTGAGCGCTTCCGAACCGCAGGCGGAAGGATCGGTGGGCAGGGCGCGAAAACCCGCCACCTGAAGCTTCTCCAGTTGCAGTTGCTCGCTCAGAAGCCGGCGTGCCTCCGCGGCCTTCGCGGCATCGCGATTGAGAAACACCAGGCCCGCGGCGAACATCGGCGCCAGCGTGAACCCCGCCTCTGCCGCCACCGCTTTCAAGAATGCCGTGGGCCGCTTGATGAGCAGGCCGCAACCGTCGCCCGTCTTGCCGTCGGCGGCAATGGCGCCGCGGTGAGTGAGCCGATTCAGGGAGCTGATGGCGGTCTGCAATACCCAATGGCTGGCCCGATCATCGAGGCTGGCAATCAGCCCGAAGCCGCAGGAATCCTTTTCGTAGGCCGGGCGGCACAGACCCCAATCCTGCGCACGCGGATCCGCGCCGTCGAGGCTGGTGTTGAAAGCGGCCGTGTGTTCGATCGGCATAGCGCGCGCCCATACAGAAAGCCGGCCCTGCCCGGATGGTGCAGGAGCTTTAAAAACAAGAACTTAAATCGGTTCTGGGCGCTTGAAAAATTCAAGCGCCAGGTGGGGCAAACGCCGCGAAGCGCGCCTATGTGGGGTTTACCTTATATGGAGGCCGCCCTCATTGGCAAGCCGTTCATCCGGCAATGTAGCGTTCCAGCTGCTCGATGTGCTGCGACTGCTCCTCGATCACCGCCTTGACCAAATCCCCGATGGACAGCATGCCGACGACGCGGCCGGCCCTGACCACGGGCAGGTGCCTGAAACGCCCTTCGGTCATGAGCTGCATGCAATGATGCACCGTATCCTCGGGGGTGACGCTGACGGCCGGCGAACTCATGATGTCGCTGACCGGGGTGTCGTGGGATGAGCGATTTTTCAGGATCACTTTGCGCGCATAGTCGCGCTCCGAAATGATCCCAAGCAAAGTGCCCTCGGTCATCACCAGCAGCGCGCCCACATGCCGCGTGGCCATGATCTCAATGGCTCGCAGCACGGAATCCTGCGGCGCGACGGAGAAGATCTGATTGCCCTTGACCTGAAGTAACTGGCTCACGGTTTGCATAGGCACCTCCGTTATCGCTGCAATCGGACGTCTTCGGCACCTTTGACTATACTCGCGCCTCGTACGAGGACAACCCATTTGACCGAATCGGATCGCAAGGCCCCGGCTGACGCGCTGAAGGCCCCCGTCGCGGCTCAAAAGCCTTACCGGGTGGCTTCGCCCTACGGCGTTCGAACGGACCCCTATTACTGGCTGCGTGACGATACACGCACGAACCAAGAGGTGCTGGCCTACCTGAAAGAGGAAAATGCGTACCGCGAGCGCAGCATGGCGCACGCGAAGCCGCTGGAAAATGTGCTCTACGAGGAAATCTACGCACGCCTCCGCCAAGACGATGCCACCGTGCCTTATCGAAAGAACGGCTACTGGTACAGCCTCCGCTTCGATCCCGGCAAGGAACACCCCATTTTTGTGCGCCGCAAAAGTTCGCTCGAGGCGCCCGAAGAGATCCTGCTGGACGCCAACGTGCATGCCGCCGGCCATGAGTACTATCGCATCGGCGCCATGGAAATCTCCCCCGATTCCAAGTGGCTGGCCTATTGCGAGGACACGGTGGGCAGGAGCCGGTTCACGCTGCGCTTCAAAGACCTTCACAGCGGAGAGATCCAGCCCGAGGCCATCGCCGACGTCGAGGCCGACCTGGCCTGGGCCAATGACAATCGGACGCTGCTCTACGTCGAGAAGGATCCGGAGACGCTGCTGGGGCTGTACGTCAAGAAGCATGTGCTCGGCGAAGACCCGAAGCGCGATCGGCTGATCTTCGAGCAGACCGATCGAAGCTTCTACACCGGCGTGTCCAAGTCGAAATCGGACGCCTACATCTTCATCCATATGGAGAGCACCTTGTCTTCGGAGTGGCGCTACGCGCGCGCCGATGATCTTGAGCTTCGCTTCGACATATTTTTGGCCCACGAAGCGAATCATGAATACGACATCGAACATCTCGGAAGTGACTTCATCGTCAGGTCCAACTGGCAGGCCTGCAATTTCCGCCTGGCGCGGGCGCCCATCGGCAGCCATTCCCAGCGCGCCGCTTGGATCGACGTGGTGGCGCATCGCGACGATGCGTATATCGAGGAGTTCGATGTCTTCGACCGATTCATCGCGCTGTCGGTGCGCAGCGGTGGGCTGCACAAGATCGGCATTCACCCGCTGGCCGGTGCGCCGGCGTTTTTCATCGCCAGCGACGAGGCCGCCTACAGCACCTCGATGTCCATCAACCTCGAATTGGACACGGAGATCGTGCGCTATGCCTATTCTTCCCTGACCACGCCGACGACGGTGTACGACTACAACATCCGTACGCGCGAGCAGGTGCTGCTCAAGCGCGACCCGGTGCTCGGCCGTTTCGATCCGAACGACTACGGCACGGAATTTTTCATGGCGCCCGCGCGCGACGGCGCGGAAATTCCGGTATCGCTGGTGTATCGCAAGGGTTTCGAACGCAACGGGTCGGCTCCGCTGCTGCAATACGGCTACGGCGCCTATGGCCTGTCCATGGACCCCGGTTTCTCCTCGGCGCGCCTGAGTCTTCTCGATCGCGGCTTCGTCTATGCCATCGCGCACGTGCGCGGCGGCCAGGAAATGGGCCGCGCGTGGTATGACAACGGGCGGAAACTCCATAAAAAAAATTCCTTCAACGATTTTGTCGATGTGACGCGCGCGCTGGTGGAGCGCCGCTACGCCGCCAAGGACAAGGTGTTTGCCATGGGCGGCAGCGCGGGCGGCTTGTTGATGGGGGCGATCGCCAATATGAGCGCCGCGGATTATCGCGGCATCATCGCCCAGGTGCCGTTCGTGGATGTGGTCACCACCATGCTGGACGAGAGCATTCCGCTCACCACCAACGAATATGACGAATGGGGCGATCCATCGGTGCGCGAATACCACGACTACATGTTGTCGTATTCGCCGTACGACAATGTCCGCCGGCAGGACTATCCGGCCATGCTCGTGACCACCGGCCTGTGGGACAGTCAGGTCCAGTATTACGAGCCGGCCAAATGGGTGGCCAAACTCCGCGCGCTCAAATCAGACAACCATCGCCTGCTGCTGCACGTGGAGATGGAGGCGGGACACGGCGGCAAGTCGGGGCGCTTCCAACGCTATCGTGAGACGGCGATGGAATACGCGTTCTTGCTGGATGAGTTGGGCGTGCGGGCTTAAAAAAAAAGGCGCCGCGAGCGGGAGGGGGAAGCTTGGAACCGCGGCGCCTCGGGGGTTGACCCAGAACCTTGAGAAAATCATTTCGCGGCGGACGTCTCCGGCCATGAACGCCCATGCGGCACGGGAACATATCGAGCGGCCAGCCGCGTGGCGGCGGCCACACGCGCGTCGAGTCTTGCAAGGGCAAACTGTCCATCACTGCGGCGAACCACCAGCGTGGCTTCAGGGCTGCCCTCGGCGCCCAACAATGCAAAGATTTTCGATTGCATAGGCTTTGGTGAAGCAAGCCGCATGCCAGGGGTCTCACCCTTTACAAATCAGTGAGTTATGCAGACGCCGCGATATTCAAGGTGACGCGAAATGTCCAGTGCTGACACGCGCCGCCACCCCCCCCCCGACGAGGCAGCCTTACCTCGGCGTCCTAAAGACCATTACGTCCTAAAGACCATTACAATGAGCAAACGCTCTATCCGCCTTCAGCTCATGGATGAATCAGGACGCAGCCCTGGGAGTGGGCTTTGAGCGCTTTGCAAATCGAGCCGGCGCGCGCTTCGCTCAAAGAGGCGACCTGCAGGCGGTACAGCGTGCCCGAGGCGCCCTTCTTCGGCGAAACTTTGGGCGACAGCCCCGAAAGCAGCTTCGGATATTCCTTTTCCAGCCTGGTCCAGCGCCTGTTTGCGGCGTCGGCGCCGGACTTGAAGGCGCCGAGCTGAATGGCATAGGCCCCTGATGATTTTGGCGCCGCTCGGGAGCCCGGCGCGGCCGGCGCTTTGGAAGCAGATTTCGGTGCGGGCTTCGGCGCGGGTGCCGTATTTTTCGGGACCGGTTGCGGCGGACTGGTCTCGGGCGTCGCCTTATCCGCCACGGGCGGGGTCGTGCTTACGGGAGCGGATGCCAGCGTGAAGTTCTCCACGCGGATGCGCGCTTCCTCGGTCCACTTGCCTTCAGGATACTGCTTCACGAATGCTTGGTACCCTTCGAGGGTGTCGGTATCGCGCGCTTTTTGCCAATCCCGTTCCTCGTAGAGTTCCTTGACGCGGGCCTGCGCCTGGGCGGTGAACTCGCCCTTCGGATACTTCTTCAAGAAAAGTTCATAGGCGTCGGTGGTGTTCGCGGTGCGGGTTTTCTCCCAGTCACTCTGCTGCCGGCTGCACCCCGAGACGGCCAGGACGGCCGCCAAAGCCACTACCATACACAGCTTGTTGATGACGACCATATTCACACTCTGCAAGAGTTTCAAAAGATGCCGCATTCTACGTCGGCGACGCCAAGCTCGTCACATCACGCGGTATGCCGATAGGATAATAAGTGGCCATGCCCCAAGAAAAACGCCGATTTCTGGACAGCAACTCGACCTCGCCGACCTTCATCGGGGCGAATTCGGTGTTTGTCGGCGATATCCGCGGCAGCGGCCAATTCGTGGTCTCCGGCGAAGTGCACGGCGATGGCGAGCTGAACGGGGCGCTGAATCTCTCGGCCTCCGGCAGTTGGCACGGCCACATCCGGGCGCAGCAAGCGATCGTCGCCGGGACCATCTTGGGGGGCCTCCGCGTCGAGGGTAAGCTGGAGATCGGCTATACGGCCGTGATCCGCGGCAAAGTCAGCGCGCGCACCGTTGCGATCGCCAAGGGGGCGATCGTGGATGGAGAAATCGAAGTGACCTCCGACAATCCGGTGCTGCAATTCGAGGAAAAGCGCGACGCCAAATCCGACCGCACCTGAGATGAGACGCCTGTTCGCGAATGGCGACAGGATCGCAAAGTTGGTGTGTTCGAACGGAATCACGCATCCTTGAGGCTAAGGACGGGCCTGACGCCCACGCAAGAAACCCTCAAGATTTAGATGAAAGAATACGATGTGGTCATCATCGGCGGCGGCATTCACGGCGCCGGTGTACTTCAAGCGGCGGCGGCGGCAGGCCATAAGGCCTTGCTCATCGAACGGCAGGGCCTGGCCAGCGGCACGTCGAGCCGCTCGAGCAAGCTCATTCACGGCGGACTGCGCTACCTGGAATCGGGTCAATTCGCCCTGGTACGCGAGAGCTTGCATGAACGTGCCGTTCATCTGCGCATTGCCTCGGAGCTCGTCGAGCTGAAACCATTTTTCATTCCGGTGTACCGCGACACCCGCCGCCGGCCATGGCAGCTGAAGCTCGGATTGTGGATGTATGCGCTGCTCGGCGGCTTCGACGCGGCCACGCGCTTCGGCAGCGTGCCCAAACTTCAGTGGCCGCAACTCGACGGCTTGAAGACGCAGGATTTGGATGCCGTGATCCGCTACCACGATGCGCAAACCAACGACGCCTTGCTGACACGCGCGGTGGTCAAATCCGCGCTGGGATTGGGTGCGGAGCTTCAGATGCCTGCACGATTCACGCGCGCCGTTTTGAGCGAGGACGGCGTGACGGTGAGCTACGCCGTATCCGCTTCCAACGTCGAGGTGAGGGCTCGGGTTCTCATCAATGCCGCGGGCCCCTGGGCGACCCAGGTGGCGCGCGCCGTCGAGCCCGCCGTCGCCGTTCCGGACGTGGATCTCGTTCAGGGCAGCCACATCGTGATTCCCCATCCGATCACGGCGGGCATCTACTACGTGGAGAGCCCCACCGATGGGCGCGCCGTGTTCGTCATGCCCTGGGCCACGGGCACCTTGATCGGAACCACCGAGACTCCGTATCGCGGCGATCCCGACCAGGTGCATCCTACGCCTGAGGAAGAAGAGTATCTGCTGGCCGTGGTGCGCCACTATTTTCCGGCCTTGAGCTCCCTGACGCGCAACGACATCACGGAGCGTTTCGCCGGACTTCGCGTATTGCCCGCCGCCACGCAAGCGGCCTTCGACCGGTCGCGTGAGACCATATTCACCACGGACCGAGACGCACGCCCGCGCGTTCTCGGCATCTATGGCGGCAAACTGACCGGGTGGCGCGCGGCCGCAGCCCATGTGATGCGACGCATCAGTTCCTCCCTGCCGCCGGCGGTCAAACGGGCTGAAACGGATCTGTTGATTTTGAGGAAACCGACATGAAGAAGAATGGCGTGGGGCTCATGGTACTGGCGTTGTGGGCGACCGTGGCGTACGCGGACGACTATGTGAGTCCGACCGAGGATCGGGTCCGTTTATCGCTGGGAGTCGTGCGCTACTCGAATCAGACGGACCTTCAACTCGACAGCAGCACGGGCGTCCCCGGCACGCCCGTCAACGCCGAAGATCAATTCGGACTGGACAAGGCGGACTACGAAGCGAAGATCCAGGCCATGGTGCGCGTCGGCGAGCGCAATCGGCTGCGCTTCGATTATTTTTCGCTGGACCGTAGCGGTCAGGCCACCGTGAATGAACCCATCATATTTCGCGATGTGGTGCTTCAACCCGGCGATCCGCTGAATTCCGACCTGTCGATCCGCACGTTCGGCATCACCTACGGATATTCATTTTTACACAGCGATCGATATGAGGTGGCGGCCACGATAGGCATCAACGACACCGACATCTCCGCGCGCGGGCGGGTGCAGACGCAGGCGAGGCATGTGGACCAGACCGAAGATCAAGCGGGTCCTATTCCGACGCTGGGACTCGACGCGACCTACGTGATAAGCAAACGCTTTTACCTCGACGGCCGTGCCCAGTACTTCAGGATACGTATCGACGACTTGGATGGCTCCCTGGGCATTTATGAACTGGATGGTCTATACCGCCTGCGTCCCAACGTCTCCTTCGCGGTCGGCTACACCTCTTTGCGGGCGCATTTGACCTCGGCGCAGGTCAGGCAGGGTGGACTGTTCAGCTTCGATTCCAGCGGCCCGGAGATTTTCCTCAGAGTCGCTTTCTGAATTACCCGGCCATGATCACTGGGCCGGCGTACTGGGCGTGCTGGACTCCGCGGAAAACTCGACCCGATTATTCGCCGCAGCGGCGCGATTCCATTCACCGGCGGTGAGACTTTCGGTGCGTGTTGGATACGGCGTACCGGCGTGCGCGGTGCCTGTGCTTTCGAGCGCAACGGTGATCGCGCCCGAAGTGCGTTGACGCACGCCGGCGACCAGATTGGCAAATGCCAGCGACTGGCGCTGCTGGCCGGACAGGGCCTCGTCCAGCGGATTGCCGATCATGTCGCAGCGGTTGATGGGCAGTGTCGGCGGCGCGGGTACATAGCCATCGGTGGCGTTGCCGCTGAGACAAAACAGTCCCGCCGAACTCGAAATCTTCACGACCCCGTGAAATCCTTGAGCCTCGAGTTTGATCAGCATGTCGCGCAGCACTTCCAGACGGCTGTGGTCGAAGGCGATTTCGCCATAAGGCACGGATTCGACACGCGCCGCCGGGCCGGCCGCCGGGCCGGCCCCCGGAGCGCCAGGCACCGCGAATATCCCGCTCGAATTGGCCGTCGAGAGCGCGGCGGTCAGGTCCTTGACCGCGGCGGCGAGGTCGACCCGCGCGCGTTGCAATTCGGCATTGGCGGATTGCAGTCCCGCGATTTCCGCATGGGTGCGCGCGAGCTCATTGCGCGCCGTCAACCAGGCCGCCGCGAACGCAGCGGCGACGGCGAATACCGCCACGATCGCGGTCACCCAGGGCCATACCGGCTTGGGCGGCTTGGGCGGCGGGGCAATCGGGTCGAGACCCTGAATCGGCATGGCACTGCGGACATCGCTGATGATGCGCGTGGAAAAGCTGTCGAGGCTCGCGACGATGAAACGGCGAATGTCCACCGCCTGGTCCTTCACCGCCGCCTCGACCCGCCGTCCCCAGTCGACGGCGCCGCCGGCCGCCGCGGGACGTTGCTGCGGCGGGCGCTCGACGGGAATGCCGGAGTCCAGCTCCACCGGCAGCAATGCAGGCTCCGCCAGGTCGCGCCGATCCGGCAACAGGTGCAGCTCGTACAAAACCTTTGACACGTCGACGGGGCGAACCTGCTTGGGCAAGACGCCCATCGCGCCGAGAGCGCGTGCCTGACCGACATACAGTTCGCCTTCCTGCGAGGTGTACATCATGATCGGAATCATGGCGGTCTGGGGATTTCCCTTGATGGCCTGGACGGCCTGCAGACCATCCATCCCCGGCATGAGATGGTCCATGAAAATCGCATCGGGCCGATTGGTCTTCAGATATTCAATGGCCTGCTCGGCCGACTCCGCCATGTCGACTTCGATGTCGTACTTTTCGAGCATGCGGCTCAAGATGACACGTGCCGACTTCGAGTCGTCTACGACCAATGCGCTTTTGCGAGCCATGAGATTAGTGTAGCGCAGTCCTTCAATGCGCACGGTCACCGCGCCATTCGCCCTGCCCGTCGCGAAGTCGCGACGACACCGCGCGTGCCCGGCCGCTCAAGGGCCTAAGGTATAGCGGCGACCGCGCACGCTTACGCCGGGTCGGCGCTCTGCGATTCCTTGTTCTGAGAAATCCAGGTCAATGCCGATTCCACATCGGCGAGTTCACTGGCCGTGAATCCCTCGATCCTGACCCCGGTGGCCTCCGCCTTCTTCTTGGCGAGTTCCGCGGCCGCCACGGAATGCACCCACACCAACCCGCGGCGCACTTTGGCCGTGAATTTTTGCTGCTTTTCTTCGGTCATTTACCTACTCCTTAAAAATAGCTACCGCAGTCTACGGTGCCGCGATGGCGCGGTCCATCCGGTCACTGTAGTTGTTGAGCGCGCGGGAGACCACCCCCATGTATTGATTGGCCTCGTCCCAGCGCCGCTCTTCAATGGCCTCGCGAATTCCGGGCAAGGTCTTTACGCCATACCCGGTATGCATCCCCGGTGCATAGATCATGTGCTGATACCACTCCCGGCCGGGTAATCCATGCGGATCCGTCAAGTTCTGCTCGAGCGTCGTGAGCGCCGAATTCACGCGCTCGCGGGCGGCGCTCAGTGCCGGATCGTTGCCGGCATCGAGGCGCGCGTATTCCCGGTCGAAGGCCTTGGCACTCTGTTCGAGTTTGGTCACGGCATTGTCCAACTCGGCAAAATTCAGGTGCGGCACGTCGGCCACACGCGCCGGCGGCGCGCGCGGATACTCAGGATTCGCGCTCAGCTTGTAGGCCTCGTCGTCCAGCAGCTTGCCGAGTTCGAGCGTCTTGGCGCGCATGGCATCGGCGAGCTTGTGAAGCTCGTCATTGTACGCGGCGACCGACGCCGCAAAGTCGCTTTCATGCGCCGGGATCATTTCGGCCTGCGCCGCCCGCAGCATGATCCGGCCGGCCGTTTTTGCCAGAGCCACGCCGTACTCGAAGGTCGGATCGACGAAACGGCGATAGTGGTCGAACGAATCGTAGGCCGAGTGGTACACGCCATACTCTGATTCGCCTTCAAACCCCAGATTGACGGAGTTGATGCCCAAGTGCTGCAGGAAGGGCGTGTAGTCGGAGCCGGATCCCAAGGCGCCGAGCTGCAGGTCGGTGCTCGAACCGGCCCGCGCCGCGGCGTCGCTTGCGCCCGGGGACTCGTAATTCGCGACGCGCCGGTGGGCCAGCGATCGCGTCAGCACGCTGGCGCCGGTTTCCGGATCCTTCACATCGCGCGCCACTTCACTCAAGAAATGCTGCAAGGCATGGCTGCCCTCGGCCTGCAGAAAGCCGCGTCCGTTCGTATCGGAATTCACGTACAGCACAGCCTTGACCTTGAGTTCCGAGGCATGCTGCTCGGCCCATTCGGTCGAGCCCAGCAGGCCCGGCTCCTCCCCGTCCCAGCTGTTGTAAACCAGCGTGCGCCGCGGACGCCAGCCATCCTTGACCAATTTGCCGATGGACTTCGCTTCGGCCATGAGCGCGACTTGTCCGGCGAGAGGGTCCATGGCGCCGAACACCCACCCGTCGTGATGGTTGCCGCGGATGATCCATCGGTCGGGCTCGTCGCTGCCC
>Ga0210393_10000093_pt1 | contig 100761 bp, 118 predicted proteins | sample IncBWC27OmetaG_FD_160068 | JGI IMG/M metagenome (GOLD analysis project Ga0210393, IMG submission 160068) | Forest soil microbial communities from Barre Woods Harvard Forest LTER site, Petersham, Massachusetts, United States - Inc-BW-C-27-O ... | reverse complement strand
ACCTGTAGCAAATGTTGAAGATGCGGCGCGTATGACGGCGCACAAGTTCCTCCCAGGCCGAACCGTCGCCCTGGAGGCATTGCTGGACCAGTTGGGCGTCCTGCTCCAACGTATCATCAGCCTCGAATCCCGCTACGGTGACCAGTCTGCCCCAAAAGTTGCATGGAGCCAACTTCGGCCTGCAACTATGGAACGCAAACTGCTCTCGAAAAGTTCCCTGTAGTTCTGGCCCGGGCGACCAACCGCGAGTGAGGGCATCTTACTCGGGGTATTGGCTCGGGCACAAGGGCGGCCTGCCGGGTGTAGCTCCCCCCTCTTGTGGTTGAACGTCCTGCTCCGATGCGGTTCTCTGCTCGCGGGGGAACCCGTCTAAGTCGCTGAAATGGCTGAAAATTGTGGATGATTCATAGCTTCCGTGTGCTTAGACGGCGACTTGTTCGAGGAGCAAACTCGTGTCTATATGGGAGGTAAGAGGTCCTTCCTTGGGCGTGGTTTACGACCAATTCGCGCAGGAGCTTGCGGCTTGGCAGGTGAAATATGCCGGGCGGCCGCGGGATGAATTAATTGGGTTGTGCCTGCTGGCGCTGGAGCGCGAGGAGTTGGTTAGTGTCGGGTATCGCGAGGAATTGATGACGCAGCGGCTATCGGCGATGCCGCTTTCGCCGGCGGTGCGCGAGTTGATGCGGCACGCTTTGATTTGGGCGTGGCGCGACGAGGAGATGCACTCGATTTATATTCGCGGGGCGCTGCTCAAATACGGCGGGCCGTTGTTGCGGATGAAGGCGTTTGCTCAGCAGATGGGCGGGCTAGTGGGAGGTTGGGCGGGAGCGGTGCGGCAGCATGTGCCGTGGTCGAAGGCGCCATTCTCTCGGGCAGGGGCGACGTTTGTAACGTGGCTCGGGGCGCTGACAGGGAAGGTTCCCGAGGATGTTCGAAAATATTTGAACTATGGGCCGTTCCGCGAGTTTTGCGTTTTCAACATCGACGCCGAGAAGACGGCCAGCTTGTGCTACGAGCGAATGATCGTGCTGGCGCAGGAAGCGCCAGAGCTCGGACGAGAACTTGCCCAGGATTTTGTGCGGGTGCGGGACGATGAACAACGCCATGCGCGAATTTTCGAGATTCTTGCTGACGCGCTGGACGAAAACGACCGCCTCGCCGCGGGAGAGACAGAAGAGTCGTTGACTCGGAAGATTGAGGATGTTGGCGAGTATTTTTTGCCGCGGACGCTGCGGAAGCAAACCGTAGTGAACAGCAAGATCGGGAGCGGCGGACGCGTGTTTGCCTTTGAAGGAAAAGCCGCCGCGGAAAAATGCGTCGTGTTTCGCCGCTTGCTTGAAGAAAGCGGGTTGGCGGAAAAGCTGCAGCAGCGCGCAGCCGCATTGGAAAAACAAATGGCGGAACTGCGGATAGTCGTGAAGCCCTCCTTCATGCTGGGGTATGCGAGGAAAGACCAGTCGATCATTACCGATGCAGAGTTGTTGCGGGAGCTTGCGGGTTTCTTGGGGGAGCGTGGATTCGGAAATGCCGTGATCGTTGAGTCGGCGAATATTTACGACCAATTTTTCGAGCATCGGACCGTGGCGGAAGTCGCTCTGTATTTTGGGATCGGTGAGTGCGGGTTGCCGGTTGTCGATGCTTCGAACGACCAGGTGGCGCACGAGTATTTTCGTGGGATGGCGCAGAACACCATTTCGCGGAGCTGGAAGGAGGCGGACTTTCGAATTTCTTTTGGGAAGATGCGCAGCCATCCGATTGAGATGGCGTATCTGACGATTGGAAATTTGGAGTGGATGGGCGGACGGTGCGATGAATTCCTTTTTGTGGAGCGGCAAGCGCACCGCGAGACCGCGTTGATGATGCTGCTGGACGGATTTCCGCCTGATTTTGTGCTGCTGGATGCGTATGACGAGGCCTCCGATGGGCTTGTGGGCGTGATGGGGTGCCCGCGGCCGCCGACGCCGCGCAGGGTGTACGCGGGCGAAGATGCGTTGGCCGTGGATTTGGTGGCGGCGCGGCACATGGGCGTCCTTGAGCCGGAGGAGACAAATATCTTGCGCGCGGCGTGCCACTGGTTCGGCGATCCGCGGGAGCGCATAAAAGTCATCGGCGTGAATGAGAATTTGCGAGGGTGGCGAGGGCCGTACGAGACAGAATTCTCGACCATGCTGAGTTTCGTGGCGTATCCCGTGTATGTGTTCGGGAGCGGACGCGGATCTTTGTTTGTTCCCGAGATGGACGAGCAGGCCTTTCCTCCACTCCAACGAGTGACGTTTTCGCAGCGCGTTTTGCGGGCGGCGCTGCGCAGACTTCTCGGCTTGCACTTTCCCCGATCAAAAACGTCGCGGCCCGCGGCGGCCGCATCCCAATGAAAAAGAGCGTCGTAGTTATCGGCGCGGGGATGGGGGGCTTGACGGCTGCGCTGCGGCTGGCGCGGGAGGGGTTTCGTGTTCAGGTGTTGGAGGCGCGCGCCGAGGCTGGCGGCTTGGCTTCGGGAAATAGGTATGAGGGATTTTCGTTCGATGCGGGGCCGTACATTTTGCTGGACCGGCCGGGCTTGGAATGGGCTTTTGCATCTGTCGGAGTGGTACTGAGCGAGCATCTCGAACTGCGGGCGATCGATCATGTTTATAGCGTCGATTCGCCCGGCCATCCCACCGTCAACATCTATTCGGACGATGCTAAGACCGCGCAAGAGATGGAGAAAACGTGGTCTGGAAGCGGGGATTTGTATTTGCGCTTCGTGCAGAAGACCGGAGCGATTGAAGCGTCGCTGCGGCCGCTGCTCTACGGTTCTGCCCCGGGACCGATGTCGCTGCTCGGCGGCGGGCGCTGGAGGCACGCCGGGTTTCTCTTGCGATCGCTGCAATCGGTGCTCCGCACATCACGGCTTCCGCAGCCGGTCGTGGACGCGCTTTCTATCTGGACGCATGTCGCGGGGCAGCGGCCGGGAGAAGCGCCGAGTCCTTTGGCATTTGTGCCGGCATTAGTACATTCCGTCGGATGTTTTTATCCGAAGGAGGGGATTCGAGCGATCCCAAGGGTTCTCGAGAAGGCAGCCGTCGCGGCTGGCGTCGAGTTTAGATACCGCACGAAGGCGAAAAAGATCTGCACGGAGGGCGGCCGCGTGACAGCAGTGGAATCGACCGAGGGAGAAGACTTTTCCGCCGACGCTGTCGTTTCGGACTGCGGTATTGCCACATATCTTCAATTGCTCGACGAGGTAGCGAGCGCGAGCCGAACTCGATGCGAGAAGTTGCCGCTGCAATCGCCGGGTGTGTGCGCTTACCTCGCTGTGAGGAGCAAGATGGAGCCGCCGTACTTGCGATTTTTACTCCCTGGCGGAGAGGCGCGCTGCAGATTGTTGATTCGGCCCGGCGTGCTGAATCCGGGGGAAAAACAGGGCGAGTGGTATCCCGCGAGGTTGCTGGGTCCGATGGACCACGCGAAAGCGCAGCGCATGGGACCAGAGGGGCAAGGTGAGTATCTGGAAAAATTGTTGGAAGAAAGATGGTGGCAAGAGGGAATTGACGAGCATCGCGTGGTCGCGCGGCGCACGCCGGCGGAGTGGGGGGCGGAATATTCGCTCGCCCGGGACAGCATGAATCCGGTGATGACGGCGAAATTCATGCGCGAGGGAAGGCTGGCGCACCGCAGCCCTGATTTGCATGGATTATATTTGGCGGGAAGCTCGACACATCCCGGGCAGTGGGTCAGCTTTTGCGCGATTTCGGGAGTGCTGGCGGCGGATTGCGTGCAAAAGGATTTCGCGTGATGCTGGCGGCGTCGACCGAAACGCACGGAGGACGCAAGCTGCGCGTGGCGCGTCTTGGCAGCGGCCCGCCGGTGATCCTGCTCCACGGCTATCCGGATAACTTGCAAATTTGGTCGGAGCTTGCGCCGAGGCTTGCGACACGCTTCGAGGTCATTGCGTTTGACTGGCCTGGAATGGGGTACAGCGAAGCGTGGAGCGGAGGCGCGACTCCTTTTGATTTTGCGCGGCGGCTGGGCACGCTGATGGATGACTGGAAAATCGAAAGGGCTACGATCATTGGGCACGACATGGGCGGACAGCCGGCGCTCGCGTTTGCGGCGGAACATCCGGACCGGATCGGTCGCCTCGTGGTGATGAATTCGCTCGCAATCTGGGACGAGAAAACCTCATGGGAAATTGCCTTGCTGAGAAAATTTGGATGGAACCGCGTCTTGCTGGAGCGGCTGCCGCGTGCGGTTTTTTTCCGAGCGACGCGAACATTCTTGCCGCGCGGATACAAGCTCATCCCGGAGTTGCGTGCTGATTTGTGGGAGAGTTTCCAGCGTCCCGAAGTTAGGAGATATGTGGTGCGGATGTGCGCCGGTTATCAAGGAACTTTGCCGCGGCTGAAGCAGCTTTATCCGGCGATTCGGACGCCGGCATTATTTTTGTGGGCAGAGCGCGACAAACATTTTCCCGTGGCACACGCCAAAAAGCTCGCCCTGATGGTTCCAGGCGCCAAGTTCGAAGAGATTGCGCGAGCGAGACATTGGATGGCGCTGAATCTGGCGGAAGAAGTGAGTACTCGCACTTTGCGATTCCTTGGACCCAGCCATGGCGAATGAATCGGCGTTTGCGGCAATCGCCGCGCGAGCGCTCTATTACCGATCTCTATTTCTTGCAGCGGCCGTGTGGAACGCACTATCCGCCTGTGCGGTGTTATTTTTCCTGGCTAACGCGAGATTTCGCGAGGAACTGGGGTTCCCCGGGCCGCCCGACACGATCAGCTTGCAATTGTTGGCTTCGTGCCTGTTGGTGTTTGGCTTGGGCTATTACTGGGTGAGCCGAGATCTCTCGCGTAACCGCGATTTGGTGAAACTCGGAGTGATCGGAAAGCCGCTGGTGTTTCTCGTGTTCTTCGGGCACGCGCTTGCCCAACAAATTCCCATGCGCCTAGTCATTCCATCGGTGGTGGACTTGCTGTTTGGAGCGCTGTTTCTGGAGTTTCTTCTACGCACCCGAGGCAAAGCGCAGTAGTCTGGAAAGGTGCGCGGCGAAGACGCGGCGGTCAAAAAATCAAATGGCAGCTGATTCACAAGTTGATTCCCTAGCTCAGAGTTTGAGCGCGAAGCCGTATCGCTCGATTCCCCGCATTTTTCTGGATCTCTTGCTGTGGATCGGCGCGGCGGCGTTGGCGATCTATTTTCACCGATGGTGGCTGACGGCGTTCAGCGTCTTCCTGATCGGATTCGGGCCGTTCCACGATTTGCTCGTGCAAGGACATGAAGGAACCCACGACCTGATCTCGCGGAACCGGCGCGTCAACGATTTTCTTACGTGGTTTACGCTGGCATTTGCGGGAATCTCCGCCGAGGCTCACCGGCGTTTTCATCTCGATCACCATCGCCACGCACATACTCCTCAGGATCCCGAGTATCAGTTTTTTGACCGCGTGGTTCGCGGCGTTCCCGGCTGGGCGTACCTCTTGATTCCTGCATTCGCGCAAATTGGCGTGAACACGTATGGTTTGCAGAAGAAAATGCCTGCCGAAGTGCGGCGGAGAATTGTCTTGGAGCTTGCCGGCGCGGCTCTTCTCCATGGCGCGCTTGCGCTTGCTCTGGGATGGCGGCGCTATTTGCTCTTCGTGATCGCGCCTATGGTCACCGGTCTGTACGCCGCTTCCGTCCTTCGCAGCGTAACCGAGCATCACGACGTCACCGAAGGCAGTGAATGGACCAACGCGCGGTCGATCGTGACCCATCCACTGATCGAGTTTCTCTGGTCGAACGTGAACTACCACCTCGAGCATCATCTCTACCCCTCGGTGCCATATCATGCGCTGCCGGAGTTGCGGCGGGCGCTCTCGACGGATTATCAAGCCCACCAGAGCAATGTCGAGAATGGCTACGGCCGGACGGCGATGGTCTTGCTCCGCGACCCGCGGCACTTCGCTTCCAAGTAAGGCCATCGCGTGCCGCTCACCAAATGCGCTGTCCGATGCGCCTTGACGCATCGCGTGTGTGACCGTTAGTCTGACAAGCTAATGCGTTCATGGTCGAGGAAGTTGCTCATAGTTCTGCTCGGGCTCCTCGTTCTCGGGCTGGTCATCTACTTTTCGCGGGGGATCATCCACCTCCGGGGTTTTAGCGGAGAGAAGCTTCTCCACGCCGTTCGCAACGCGAATCCCTATCTTCTGATTCTTTCGATCGTTGCCATTTACTGTTGCTACGCCCTGCGCGCTTTGCGATGGAAGGTTTTCCAAGGAAATCTCGGGCCGTCGAGTTTCTGGCCGATTTATTCGATGACGCTGGCTGGTTTCTCGGCCGTATTTTTGCTGGGACGAGCGGGCGAGCCGGTGAGGCCGGTTCTATTGGCGAGGAAGGAACGGCTTCCCGTCGCCGACATGTTCGGCATCTACGTGCTGGAGAGGATCTTCGACCTGGCAAGCATGGCGGTGATTGCAGCGATTGGATTGCTGCTCTTTAAATCGCATACACGGGTTGGGGATCAGGCCGGAACGCTCGAAGCGGCTGCGAAAACCGCGGGCACCGTATTTGCAGCAGCCGTCCTGGTGGCCATCGGCTTTTTGGTGTATCTGAGGTTGCACGGAACGGCTCTGCTTGAGCGCAGCCTCCAAGGCTGGAACGCTTCACACGGCTGGCGCGCGATCGTTGCCCGCATTTTGCTCGGGCTCGCACGGGGCGTGCAAGCAATTCGTTCGTTCGGCGAATTGGCGCTCGCGTTGTTCTACTCCGCCGCTCACTGGTTCTTAGTGCTGCTGGTTTATCTTTGGGTTTCGCACGCGTTTGGCGGGGCGCTGGGAACGATCAATGTCGGTGATGCCATGCTCGTGCTCGCCTTCACGCTGGCCGGTTCTGCGGTGCAACTTCCTGGCGTGGGCGGCGGAGCGCAAGTGGCCACCTTCCTGGCATACACGGCAATTCTTGGAATAGAGAAAGAGTCCGCTATGGCCGCGGCAATTGTCCTCTGGCTGATTTCCTTTGCGGCGTGTAGTCTTGCGGGTGTGCCCCTGCTATTCCGCGAAGGATTCTCGCTGGGAAAACTGCGGGAGATGGCGCAGCACGAAAAACAAGAGCTCGAAAGCTAACGTTCCTAGTTCCCGCGAAGGAACCGGGAAGGAGACGACTGAGTGAAGTGTCCGTTCTGCGCGCATCTGGACGATAAGGTGATCGACTCGCGTGAAGGCCGCGCTGGAGATACGATTCGGCGGCGGCGGGAGTGCCTCAAGTGCAGCCGGCGATTTACCACCTACGAGCGCATCGACGAAATTCCGTACATGGTGATTAAGAAGGACGGCCGGCGCGAGCGGTTCGAACGGCAGAAGATTCTGCAAGGATTGTTGAAGGCTTGCGAGAAGCGGCCGGTGGCAACGCCGAAGCTTGAAGCCATCGTGGATGAAATAGAAAGCGTGGTTCACGAAGCGACCGAGCGCGAGCTCACCACGACCGAGATCGGCGAAATGATCATGCATCGCCTGAAAAAACTCGACAAAGTTGCTTACGTGCGCTTTGCGTCGGTCTATATGGATTTCAAGGATGTACAGGAGTTCATGTCGGAGCTGAAGAATTTATTGAAGGACCGCGGGAAGAAGTGAAAGCGTGAAGGAAGAGCGTTCTCAGCGTGGCCAGACGCCGGCGGTAAATGTTCGAATCGTGGTGAATCCCAACTTTTCATAGAGCTGAACGGCGCCATAGTTTTCCGAAGTGACGGTCAGCGTTAATTCCTTGAATTTCATGCTGCGCAGCGTTTCGGCGGAAGTTTGCATCAGCATGCGGCCTAGGCCATGGCCCTGATAACCGGGAAGGACGCAGATCTGCGTAGTGTGGCCGACGCCCGGCGAGACTTCGCTGGTGAGGACGGCGGCGACGAGGTCCTCGCTACCCGGCTGGCGAAGGACAAACGATGCCGGCGGGACGAAGTGACCGCAGCCCGGCAACAGGATGATATTTTTCAGAAACTTCAGCGCGCCAGAGCGGCTGCGGTATTGATCGTTGATTTCGCCATCGATGTGGTTGGCATAGGCCAGATAGATCAGCTTGGCGCAGGGTTCAAAGTAGCGGTCATTCCAGCGGTCCAGGCGCATTCCGGCGGAGACGCCGGGCTTTGCTTCCGGCAGCTTCTGCAAATCCTGGAGCATAAATTGGCGGGAATAGAGCCGAAAGCCTTGCTCGCTCAGCGGGACTTCCACCGGACCGCTGAAAGGCATGAGTTGCGCTTCAATGCGCGAAAGCTGCGGAATCGCGCGCATGGAGAAAAGCATCTCGTCGAGCAGGCGCTGTCCGATGGTGGCTTGCGAAAACTGTGCGGAAACGTAGAGGCCGCCAATCAGGCCCTTTTGCTCTTCCAGGACGTAAAAGGAGTAGCCCGCGGCGTTGCCATTTTCAAAGGCCACGCATCCTGCGAGAGCGTGAGCGTCCATGAATCGTTTGATTAGTTCCAGAGCGCTGCGGTAGTCCCAATGGAGTTCATCACGCCAGTGGCGCGCTTCCTCTTCAAGAAGCGGCTCTATTTGGCGGACCGTCGTCTGGCGCAAGTCGACAATATTCATGGAGAATAGGACTGCCGCGCGGCCCCTGACCGCAAGCTATATGATAGCCGAATCGGTGGCCGCAGAAACAAGCCGCGCGGCGCGGCGATACAATTCCGACACAACGGGGAAAGGCGGCCGGAAGTGGTGTGGAAAAGGTGTGCTAACATCGCGCCTGTGATGTTTTTTTGTGAGGTGTGAAAACCGGCGGCGCTGGCCGCGTCATTACGCAGACTAAGAATGTCGATCCTCTACGAACTACGCTATCCAACCAAGTGGTATATGAAGTTGATAACGGCCGTTTTGGCGCTGATCTTTTTTGCCGTGCTGGCGACGGCGGCCATCGCGGGATTCCTCGTTTACAGAATCGTCAAGCCGCAGCGCACCAGCAGCGAAATCGATATGGAGAGCTTTCCGGGCAAGCCGGACCTTGTGGATTTTACCGTTGCGGGAATCGGCGTGCGCCACGGCTGGTTTTTCCCGGGATTGCGGGGAGCGCCGACGATTGTCCTTTGTCATGGATACGGCTCGAGCCGCGGCGATCTTTTGACGCTGGTTTCGGCATTGCAGGATCACCAGTACAACGTGTTTGTTTTTGATTTTGCGGCGCACGGCGGAAATGAAGGCATCACCACGTTTGGATACCGCGAGACGGACGAAGTGCGCGCTGCCGTCGATACGGTGGCCGCGCGCAACGACGTCGACCCGGCGCGGATAGGATTGTGGGGCTACAATTTGGGCGCGTATGCGGCTTTGCGCGAAGCGGAAAACGACCATCGCATCCGGGCCATTGTGCTCGATTCGGTTTACGACCAGCCGCAACAGATGGTGAAAATTGGCGTGGAGCGCACCGGCCTCGGCGGATTTCCGCTCATGGCGCGCTCGGCGCAATTCAGTTTTACTTGGCTGAACTACAAATACCGCGAAGATCCGCCAATATCGAAGAAATTGAGCGCGCTCGCCGGCGTCCCCAAACTGTTTATCGAGGCGTCGGACGATCCCGAGCTTGCCGATATTACGCGGCAAATGTTTATCAAAGCGCCCGAGCCGCGCGATCAGATGATTATTCCGCACGGCAATTTCGTAGCCATGGACGACAACGATAAGCGCGATTATGAGAATCGTGTGGTGAGTTTCTTTTTACTGAGGTTGCCCGCTACTGGGTCCCCCAGCCGGTAGGTCCGCATCGTTACAAACTATTACAGCGTGTCTGAAAGTGTTGAGAGGGCAGTTTAGCCCTTGGTCTCGCAGTTCCCGTTCTTCACTGGCGGGAGCAAATACCCAGCCTGGAGGGCGACCCGGCAACCAATCAGGGAGTTCCCGATGAAAATAAAAATTCAGGCCATATTGGAAGGATCGCGTAAGTTTGTAGGTTGATGTCCGTTCGGGAGAATAATTATTCCAAACGATCCGTGCGGCCTGGGGCGCGCTGCGCGCGGAATAACGCCCGTCCAGGACCTCCCGCGTATTCCCCGTCAATGACGAAGCGATGGCGAAGACCACAGCGCCCACGCCAATTGCGAGTCCTAACCGCAAATCTCTTAAAAATAGAATTGTAAATCCGCCTATGCCGATTGCCAGAGCCGGCCACTCCAAGGGCGTCCGCTCAACCTGCAACATGCCGAATATTCCGAGAAGGATGAAAGTCACTCCGCTAGTGATTCTAATCCAGCGATCGCCTGGGAGGATTTTGCGCAAGCGCAGCGAAACGTTCTGTGCCATCAGAAGCCCCATGGGCGGGATGGCCGGCAAAATATAACCTGGCAGTTTTGATTTAGAGAGGCTGAAGAATAGGACTGGGAATAGAGCCCAGCAAATGAAGAAAAGACTGGCGAACTTAACCAATCGTCAAGTCTCGACGAGCGTCCTGTGCCCCCGGCGATGCGTGCGAAGCTGAAAGTCCATGGAAGCAGAGCGACCAGAAGCACCGGAGCGTAAAACCAGAAGGGCTGGATGTGCTGGAATTCGGGGGTGAGGAAGCGTTTGAAATTGTGTTCGATGATGAAGACGCGGATAAAGTCGGGATTGCGGCGGGCGCAGAGGATGTACCACGGGAGCGCTGTCAGGCAGAAAGCGGCGATGGCGGCTGGATGGAACAGGCGAAGCGCGTCGCGCCAGCGTTTTGTGAAGAGCGCCCAGAAGAAAACCGCGCCGCCGCTGAGAATGATTGCCGCGGGGCCCTTCGCGAGAACGGCTAACCCCAGGAAAAAGCCGAAGAGGATTAGGGCGAGCCATGGCGTGCGTGGGAGTATGGGAGAGTTTTCGTTGCGAGTGAGGCCGAGGATAACGGCGGCGCAGACCATGGCGATCGTGAGCATGCCGCTGAAAGGCATGTCGGTGGCGGCGGCGTGGGAAAATCCGATCATGCCTACAGACGTGGGGAGGAGCAGCAACAGCCAGCGGGCAGTTTCTTCCCCGTAGAGACGCGCGGCCAGCCACCCCAGCGCCAGTGTTGCGAGCAGAGCGGAAATCGCGCTTGGCAGACGGGCGGCGGTTTCGCTTACACCAAAAACCTTGAAGCAGATCGCCGCGCCCCAATAGAAGAGCGGGGGCTTTTCAAACCACGGCTTGCCGTACAGCCGCGGCGTGACCCAATCCCGCGTTTCAGCCATGTCGCGTGCAATCCACGCGTAGCGGGGCTCGTCGGGGCCGACAAATCCGATCGCCCCGAGATGGCTGAAATAACAAATGTAGAGTGTTGCGAGGATGAGAACGGCCCAGCCGATTCGGGCGGCAGTGCCAGCAAGCGGTTTTTCAGGAATGGAGGTGAGCGATTCGGTCACGGAGGGGAAAGTCTAGCATTGAACCTCTATCTTCGAGGCTGCTACCTCTTGCATACTGTCGCGCGCCGGCCGCTGAGCGGCCTTTTCGGCAACCGATGAAAGAATGGCTCGAATTCGCCGCTGTTTGGCTGCTCGTGAAGACGCTCGGAGCGCTTCCGCAGCGCGTGGCGCGCGCGTTTGCGGCGTCCGTCGCGAGCCTGTTTTTTTCCTTCGAGCCAAAGCTGAGGAAAACGGCGGAGTTCAATCTGCGGCTCGCGTTCCCCGATTGGACTGACGCAAAGCGTAAGGACGTAACGCGCAAGATGGTTCGGAATCTCGGCTGGATGGCGGCGGAATTTGCGCGTATCCCCCGGCTCACGAGAGAAAACATCGAAAACGTGGTGATTCTCGATGGACATGAAAATTTTCTGGAAGGGCAGGGGCGCGGCAACGGTGTCCTTTATCTGACAGGCCATATCGGCGCCTGGGAGCTTTCTTCTTTTGCCCATGCACTCTACGGGTATCCGCTGCACTACATGGCGCGGCCGCTCGATAACAAGCGTCTCGATGCGCTGGTCAATCAGTATCGCTGCTCTTCCGGCAATCGGCCCATTTTCAAGAATGAATCCGCGCGCGTCATGCTCAAAGTTTTAAAAGACGCGGGCACCATCGGCATCCTCGCGGACCAGAACACCCTGCCGGCGGAAGGCGCATTCGTCGATTTCTTCGGCAAACTTGCATGCACCACAACCGGCCTCGCGCGATTGGCTCTGCACACCGGAGCGGCCGTCGTGCCGGGATACGCCTATTGGGATGAGGGCATCCAAAAATATCGCCTGCGGTTCGAACCTCCCGTGGAATTGATTCGTACTGGCGATACCGAGCGCGACGTCTTCGAGAATACGCAGCGGTTTGCGAAAGTCATTGAAGAGATTATTCAGAAACATCCGGACCAATGGGTCTGGATCCACAAACGCTGGAAGACGAGGCCTAAGGGCGAGCCGGCGCTGTATGATTTTTGAGAGAGGTCTTCGATGATGCAAACGGCAAGGTCGTTGGCGGAAGCAGTAGGCGCAAAGCTGGAAGGCGACGGCGGCGTCGAATTGCGCGGTGTAGCGGCGCCCGAACGCGCCGGCGCGCACGATCTCATCTACGTGGAGAAGGCCAAGCATGCCGAGCGCGCCTCAGCATCAGCGGCTCTTTGCGTGATTGCGGCGGAAAATATTGCGCTGCCCGGGAAGGCCGTTCTGCGAACGGGGCAACCGAAACTGGCGTTTGCAAAAGCAGCCGCTCTGATCCTCGGAAAAGCTCCCATTGCCACCAGCATTCATCCGAGCGCGATTGTGGCGCCGCTTGCGAGAGTGAGCGCGAGCGCAGGCATCGGGCCGTTTTCGGTGATTGGAGAAGATGCCCGTGTCGGCGAACGCACGCAAATCGGCGCGCACAGCGTGATCGGCGCGGGCTGCTGGATCGGCGACGACTGCCGCATTCATCCGCGCGTAACTCTCTACGCGGGCGTTCGCATCGGCCATCGCGTGGAAATTCATTCCGGCGCGGTGATTGGCGCGGACGGTTTCGGCTACGCGCATGGGGAAGGGCGCTACTGGAAATTTCCGCAAGCGGGAATCGTGGAGATCGCGGATGATGTGGAAATCGGCGCGAACACGACCATCGATCGCGGCTCGCTGGACGATACGCGCATCGCCGAAGGCGTTAAACTGGACAACCTCGTGCACATCGCCCACAACTGCCAGATTGGCGCGCACACGGTGATGGCGGCGCAGGCTGGCCTCTCCGGCTCCTGCGAATTCGGCAAGCATGTGGTCGTCGGCGGCCAAGCCGGTTTTGGAGAGCAATGTTATTTGGAAGATGGCGCAATTATTGGCGGCCAATCCGGCGTTCTTGGCGGCAAAGTGGTTCGCAGCGGGCAAACCGTTTGGGGGACGCCCGCGCGCCCGCTGGAAAAGTTCAAAGAACAATTCGCGTGGGGAGCGCGTCTACCGGAACTGGCCGCGCGCATCAAAGAGCTGGAAGCGAAGTTGGAACAGAAACGGGAAGACCAAAGCAAAAGAGCATGATGTGAGCCGAGCTTCGCGCTGGCGCGTGATTGTGGTTGGCGGGCACACCCGCAGCATCGGGAAGACGCAACTGGTGTGCGATATCGTCAGCGCGTTCCCGAACGCTAACTGGATCGCGGGCAAAATCACGCAGTATGGCCACGGTGTCTGCGCGCAGAACGGAAACAATTGCGACTGCGCTCCTGACGAGCATGTTTGCGCCATCGAATGGGAATCGCTGCCGCAATCCGGCACAGACAGCGCGCGATTCCTGGCGGCAGGCGCGAAGCGCTCGTTCTGGCTAAGAACAAAGCAAGGTTTTCTCGCCGAAGGCCTGCCGCTAATGCGAGAAGCCCTGCGGCAAACGCTGTCGGCAACCGATCAGGACTCGCCTCCGCTGATTCTGGAAAGCAATTCGCTCTTGCAATTCCTGAAACCCAGTCTCTACTTCGCCGTGATCGATCCCTCCCGCGAAGATTTCAAAGACTCCGCGCGTGCCGCTTTGGACCGCGCCGATGCACTGGTACTTCGCGGCTCGATCGGGACCGCCACCTCAGCGCCCTCCTGGACGAAGCTTCCGGCCAATCTGCTGCGCACCAAGCCCTCCGTCGCCCAGAGCGAAGGCGAGCCCCTGCCCGAGCCACTCCACGTGCTCATCGAACGGGTGTTGCAGTCCCCGCCAAGTATCGTTCTCTAGTAGGGCCCTGACAACGAATCGGTAACGCCCTTGCATCTTAGAAGTTGACCCAATGCCGGAACACGGCGATAATTTACTGGTACTCGTGTTACTCGGTCGTCAGCGTTTCCTGGCGCTCGTGCCAGGTATCGTGGGAAGTGACTAGGAATAAAGCAGTTAGGCCGTTTGTAGCTAGATTGGGCGAGCCTAATCCGCCCGCATTTCTTTAGACCTTCGTTCGGGGGACGCGATTTGGCAACAGGTACTCGCATTGGACTAGATAAACCCGCTCCTGCCATACCACCGATTTGGCACGAGAAGGATCTGTCTGGTTCTCTTGAACAAGCCATCGAAAACGGCGCGAATCACTTGGTCTCACTGCAAGCCGAGCAAGGTTACTGGCTTGGCGAACTTGAGGCCGACACCACGCTTGAGTCCGATTACATTTATTACTTGTATGTACTGGGTAAGGCCGATCCCGAGCGCATCGCTAAGCTCGCAAATTACGTTCGCCGGCGGCAATTGCCCGATGGCGGTTGGAATATTTTTCCCGGCGGTCCTTCCGATCTCAACGCGACCTGCAAAGCGTATTTCGCGCTGAAGCTGGTCGGCGATGACGTGGATGCGCCGCACATGACCCAGGCGCGCGAGACCGTGCACCGTCTCGGCGGCCTCGAACTCACAAATTCTTATGTGCGTTTTTATCTCGCGCTGATCGGCGCGGTTGGCTGGGAACTGGTTCCTTCGATCCCGCCGGAACTGCTGCTCTTGCCGAACTGGTTTTATCTGAATATCTACGAAATGTCGTCGTGGACGCGCGGCATCGTCATCCCCATGGCCATTCTTTCCGCTCTTCGGCCAGACTGGCGTTTGCCGGAGCGCGCTCGCGTCGACGAACTATTCAAAGACATCTCGCACAAAGCCGCGGCGTTTGACTGGAGCAAGCAGCTTATTTCGTGGCGCAACGTTTTCCTGGCTATCGATCGCGGGCTGAAACTTTACGAAAAGCTTCCCTGGAAGCCGCTTCGCCGCCGCGCCCTGCGCGAAGCGAAAGCGTGGATGCTCGCACACATGGAGCGCAGCGAAGGTCTCGCGGCCATTTATCCGGCGATGATGAATTCGATTTTCGCCTTGATGGCGCTTGGTCACGGTCCTGAGGATCCACTTACCGCACGCGAGATTCGCGAATTTTCGCGCTTCGAAATTGAAGAAGGCGACACCATTCGCATGCAGCCGTGCGTTTCCCCGGTCTGGGACACGTGCATCGCGATGGTTTCTTTGGAAGAGGCGGGGCTGCCCGCGGATCATCCCTCGCTCGTCAAGGCAGCGGATTGGATGCTCTCGAAGCAGGTGCTCGGGCCGGGCGACTGGCAGTTCAAGAACAAAGATGCCGAACCCGGAGGTTGGGCGTTTGAGTTTCGCAATGATTTCTTTCCGGATGTGGACGACACCGCATTCGTCCTGATGGCATTGCAGCGCGTAAAGCACCCAGATCCCGAGCGCATGGAAACTGCTGTGCGGCTTGGCATCCAGTGGCTTCTCAGCATGCAAAACAAGGACGGCGGCTGGGGCGCTTTTGACCGCGACAACGCCCGCCAGCTTTTGTGCAACATTCCTTTCGCTGACCACAACGCCATGATTGATCCTTCCACGGCGGACGTGACGGCTCGCGTTCTCGAGTGCCTCGGCCGATTCGGCTGGCCCGCTGAGCACCCGGCGATTCAGCGAGGCGTGAAGTTCTTGATCAAGGATCAGTGTGAAGACGGGTCGTGGTTCGGGCGCTGGGGAGTGAACTACGTTTATGGCACAAGCGGCGCGTTGCGCGCTCTCGAAACGGTTTCGCTTACGGCCAAAGAATTTTGCCAGCGCGCAGTGAGATGGCTGCGCGCCGTTCAGAAGGCCGACGGCAGCTTCGGTGAATCCTTGTGGAGCTACACCGATCCGAGCACCAAGGGGCTGGGAAATAGCACCGCCTCGCAAACCGCATGGGGCCTCATCGGACTTCTGGCGGGCGCCCAGGCGAATGATCCCGCGATTCAGAAGGCGGTTGCCTATCTGGTCCACCAGCAAAATACGGATGGTTCCTGGAGCGAGGCGGAATTCACAGGCACCGGCTTTCCGGGCGTCTTTTATTTGAAGTATCACCTCTACCGCAATTCATTCCCGCTCTACGCGCTCGCGCGATTCCGTAATCAGGTGCAAGGTCCGCACGAATATTGCGCCATGAAATTCCAGCCAGCCGAATTCCGGCTGCGGAGCGGGTTCTAGAGCCCGCGATGACGTTTTCTCTGCGGCTCACCGCGGATCTCGGTCTTGCTTTGGCCGCCCGCGCAATCAGCAATAAATCTGGCTGTCCCCCCATTCTGCATCTTTCGGCTGAAAATAATTTCGATTCTGCCTCCATTCCCTCTGCCGCGGGAGATCCCGAGTCAAAGGACTCTTCGTTTCAGTCTGTCGCGCGCGTCTCGCGATTTCGTTCTCCCATCATTTGGGTTGGCGGCGTTGAGCCACTCGATCATCCTCAAGCAGCCCGGTTTGCCAATGCCCTCGCGGCTTCCGGGCGTCACGTCTTCCTTGAAACTTCCGGGGCCTCCTTGAAGCGCCGTCTTCATGAATTTCGGCCAAGCTCGCGTTTTCACTTCACGGTTCGGCTAGCTGGGCGCCAGCCGTCTGATAACCATCGAACCTCCAGCGAGGGCGCGCTCCGCGTGGGGCTCGAAGCGCTTCGAATGGCACGGCTCGCTGGTTTTCTCACTTGCGCGCATCTGGCCCTGCCATCGGACGCGGCAGCCGCCCAAGTTGAGCAATTGCACGCTGAAGTTCAAAAGCTCGACGTCGATGGTTTCTTGATCACTTGTCGGGAGTTCGCACCCGAGCTGCAGAAGCTTGCTGTTCAACTGCGCCGCCGTTTGCTGAGCCGCCGCTGGGCGCTGCTCTCGCGCCTCTTGGACGCCAGCGCTTCCCCTCTGAAGAGGAGCAGCCCAGTGGATATCGGGCAACAGCCATTACCGCAATCGCAGGCCGAGCGTTATGGCGAAGGCGCCGAAGCCGGATGACCACCCTGGTCACAGGAGCGTCGGGCTTTCTCGGCAGCCACGTTGCGCGACAACTGGTCGCCCGTGGCGACTCGGTTCGCGTTTTGATGCGTCCCTCGAGCACCAACCGCGCCGTGGGCGATCTTTCCCTTGAGTACGTGACCGGCGATTTGCGCGATCCAGCCTCCCTCGAACGCGCCTTGGCTGGCGTGAAATGCGTTTTTCACGTTGCGGCTGACTATCGCCTGTGGGCTAAGAAATCGCGCGATATTTACGACTCGAACGTCGGTGGCACGAAGAATCTTCTCGAAGCTGCGAAGCGCGCTGACGTAGAAAAATTCGTCTATACAAGCACCGTCGCCACGATCGCCGTGGACCGTCCCGAATTGCCGACCGAAGCCACGGACGCCAGGCTCGAAGAGATGGTCGGCCACTACAAGCGCTCGAAATGGATGGCTGAACGCGAGGCGCTCAATGCCGCGAAAGAAGGGCTGCCGCTTGTGGTTGCCATGCCGACAACTCCTGTCGGTCCCGGCGATTGGAAACCCACGCCGACAGGAAAAATCGTTCTCGACTTTCTAAATGGCAAAATGCCGGGCTATGTCGAGACCGGACTGAATTTTGTCGGCGCCGAAGAATGCGCGGCAGGCCACTTGCTTGTCGCGGAAAAAGGCAAAGTGGGCGAACGCTATCTTCTCGGCGCCGAAAATCTGACGCTCAAAGCGATGTTGGATACGCTGGCCAAGATAACGGGCCTGCCGGCTCCAACGCTGAAGATTCCTCACGGGCTAGCTTTGGGTGTAGCCTACATGAATACAATTTTCTCGCGGCTGATTGGGAGAGAGCCGCAAATTCCCGTCGAGGGCGTGAAAATTGCGCGGCACATGATGTTCGTGGATTGCACGCGGGCGCACCGTGAACTTGGTTTTAAGCCAGGCTCGGTGGCGGCGGCACTGGAGCGCGCGGTCCGTTGGTACGAAGCCAACGGTTACGTAAAGCCCCGTCGCGTCAAGAAAATGCAGCGCGCCGCCTAGGGCAAGGCTGATCGAGGGTTATCCCACCCGCTCGGGAAGAAACTTTTCTAGGGTCGGGGCTCATATATTCTGGAGGGGCCCATCGCGTCTTTTAGCATAGGCAAGTTGTAGCCATGAGCTTTCTTCCGGCATCATAGATTTACAGTAGATTTACAGAAATATGCGCATCCTAGTCACTTTCGCCATCAAAGCCGAGTTCTCGCAGTGGTCCTCTCGTCATCCGTTCGTCCCCTACGAATTTGAGAATTGGGAGCGCCGTCGCGAATTCGATCTTTTTAAAGCGAACATCGGCCCGAACGAAGTGACAGTGCTTTTAACAGGCATCGGCGGTGATAGCGCCGCCAGAGCGATGCTGTCGATTCCAGTCGAAGTTCACGACGTATGCATTTGCTCGGGGCTCGCCGGTTCGCTCGAAGCGGCCTTGGAGCCGGGAGATATCGTCGCAGCGTGCACAACGGAAACGCTGGGCAAAAATTGCCGAGCCGAAAGCGATCGAGGCTTGATCGGTCTCGCTGTTCGTTGCGGTGCAAAGGCTGTGAATGTTTCTCTGACATCTGAGAAAATTATTGCCACGGCCGGCGAGAAGGAGGACCTGGGCCAGAAGGGAAGTATCGTCGAGATGGAGTCCGGCTACATTCTCGCAGCTGCGGAGCAGGCGCACGTGCCGTGTGTGGCCGTTCGCGCTATCAGCGACGCCGCCGACGAAGATCTGCCCGTCGATTTTGCGCGCATTCTGGATTCGCGTGGCCATTTGAAGATGGGCGGGCTTCTCAAAGAAGTCGGCCTGAGCCCTTACCGCATTCCTCTTTTGATTCAATTCGGCCGGCAGAGCCGCGCGGCCGGCAAATCGTTGGCGGACTTTTTGGATCGTTATGTTTCTGCGCTCTCAGAAAACCGGGCGAGAGCCGCCGCCCCTAAAATAGAAGAGGTTTCCGCAACATGAGCAGCATTGGAACAGCGGCAGAGACGCTGAGATCACTCGGGCCGATTCCGAAAACCATGCGCGCGGGTGTCTACCGCGACAAAGGCGTCGTCCGCGTGGAAGAAGTCCCGGTCCCTGAAATTGGCGAAGGGGAAGTGCTCATCAAAGTCGCGGCCTGCGGCATCTGTGGCACCGACATCAAGAAAATCTTCCAGCGTTACGTCGAACCGCCCCAAATCCTCGGCCACGAACTGGCAGGCACAGTTGTCGCCATCGGCCCGGGCGTGACCAAGTGGACGCCCGGCGATCGCGTGATGAGCTTCCACCACACGCCGTGCGCGCGATGCTTTTACTGCGAAAAGCGGCTCTTTTCGCAGTGCAAGCAGTATAAAACGACCGGCCTTACCGCCGGTTTTACTCCCAATGGTGGCGGGTTTGCCGAATACGTTAAAGCCATGCCATGGGTCGCAGAACGCGGCATTGTGGCCCTCCCGGACCATGTCAGCTTCGAAGAAGCCACCTTCATTGAACCTATCAACACCATCGTCAAAGCCGTTCAAAAGGCGCGTATTATACAGGGCGAGACCGTCCTGATTCTCGGCTGCGGCCCCATCGGGTTGCAGTTGCTCATGGTGAGCAAGCTCGAAGGGGCCCTGCTGTATACCAGTGATCCAATTCCACAGCGCCGCCAAAAAAGCCTCTCCCTCGGCTCGTTAGAGTCGTTTGACCCAACCAGTGGTAAGCTTGTAGAAGAGATACGGACCCGCACGGACGGTCGGGGTGCGGACGCGGTGCTCGTGGCTGTCGCGCATCCGTCGGTCGTAACGGATGCTTTGGCAACAGCGCGGCCCGGGGGGCGCGTTTTGCTTTTCGCGGCAAACGATCCGGTTACCAAGATAGAGTTTCCTGCCGCGGCTGTGGGCATCGACGAAAAGGAAATCCTGGGCAGCTATAGCGCAGCCGTAGACATCCAAGATTCAGCTGCGGATCTGGTGCTGGGAAAGAAACTGCCGGTGATGGAAATTGTCACCCACCGGTTCCCACTGGATAGAATCCAGGAAGCCCTGGAACTTGCAGCCAGGCCAACGGCTGAATCCCTGAAGATTCTGATTACGCACGCATGAAGACAACGACCACGAAGAAGACGGAAGTTGGTGAAGAAGTGAAGTTTGCCGTCGCGCGGGCCGCCGTTCCCTCGAAGATGACCGCTGCCGTGTTGTATGGCAGCGAAGATCTGCGCATCGAGATGATCGATGTGCCGCGCCTTGCCGTCGACGAAGTGCTTCTCCGCGTCCGCCTCGCGCTGACCGACGGCACCGACCTGAAAGTCTGGAAGCGCGGCTACCACGCCAAAATGATCCAGCCGCCCGCTGTCTTCGGTCATGAAGTAGTTGGCGATATCGCCGCTGTCGGAAAGCGCGTGGATGCGCGCTGGCGCATCGGCATGCGCGTCGTCGCCGCGAATTCCGCCCCTTGTCTGCGCTGCTATCACTGCCGCCGCGGCCAGGAAAATCTTTGCGAGGATTTGCTCTTCAACAATGGCGCGTACGCCGAATACATGCGCATTCCCGGCCGCATCGCGATGGAAAACATGCTGGAAGTGCCGCACTCGGTCGATGACGGAAGCGCCGCTCTTGTCGAGCCGCTCGCATGTGTGCTCCGTGGCATTCACGAAATGGAGGTCCGCGCCGGCGATACCGCGGCCGTGATTGGCTGCGGTCCTATTGGCCTGACCTTCGTCCGCATGCTCTCGCGGCGCGGTGTCCGCGTGATTGCTCTGGCGCGCCGCTCCGCGCCTCTCGATGTAGCCCGCAGGCTCGGCGCGATTGCCACCATCAACGTGACGGAAACACCGGACGTTGTTGCCGCCGTGAAGGCTTTGACCGAGGATAAGCGGGGACCCGACTCCGTGGTTGAAGCCGCGGGCAATCCTGCGACCTGGCAACAAGCTCTGGCCATGATTCGCCGCGGCGGAGTCGTGAATTTCTTTAGTGGCTTGCCATCGGGGACGAGCGTGGCGATCGATCCCGCCGGGATTCACTATTCCGAGATCAAGCTGATTTCGCCTTTTCATCACACGCCACGCTTCATACGCGAAGCCCTGGAAGCCATCCGCCGCGGCGATATCGTCGGGCAAGACTTCGTGACCGAAGAGATCCGCCTGACCGATCTCCCGCAGGCCTTCGAGCGGATGAAGGCCCGCAGCGGCGAAATCAAGCTGGCCGTCCGCCCATGACTCTGGAGTGCGGCAGCCACGCTGCCGCTTTGGCGGCTGGCGCGCCAGATAGCATCGATCCAGATTCTCTAGCGTGCTTTCATCCTGCGCCTGAACTTGTCGTCATTCCGAGCGAAGCGAGGAATCTTCTTTTCCATGTTGCGTCCCGGTGAACTCGAACTAGCCGCGAATCTTCCGCCGAACAACTGCTCTGCGGGAGCCGCCCAGCAGTACACGCGCTGGCTCGCTACGCATCACTACGAAAATTTCAACGTCGTTTCCTGGCTGCTTCCCAAGGATCTGCACCAGCATTTCTACAATGTCTACGCGTATTGCCGCTGGGCCGATGACCTGGGCGACGAAGTTCCCCAAAAAGAACGCGCCCTCGAACTGCTCGATTGGTGGGAGCGCGAACTCGACGCTTGCTACGATGGCCGCCCGTCGCATCCGGTTTTTGTCGCGCTGCGCGAGACCGTCGCCGCAAAAGATATTCCCAAGCAGCCGTTTGCGGATTTGTTGAGAGCGTTCCGCCAGGATCAAAACGTGAAGCGCTATCCGACGTGGGAATCGATGATCGGGTATTGCGTCTATTCCGCGAACCCCGTCGGTCGATTGGTCCTCTATCTTTGCGGTTATCGCGACGAAGAACGCCAAGCCATGTCCGACGCCACGTGCACCGCTCTCCAGCTAGCGAATTTCTGGCAAGACGTTTCCCGCGACCTCGAAAAGGGCCGTATCTACATTCCTCTCGATCTTGCCGCCGCTCACGGCGTAACCGAAATGGACATCGTCGACCGCTGCTTCGACCATCGTTACGTCAATCTTATGGAAGATTTGATCGCTCGCACGCGTGTTCTCTTTCGGCAAGGCGCCCCGCTAGCAAAAATGGTCACTGGCCGCCTAAGCGTCGACCTCGAAATGTTCAGCCGCGGCGGCGCTGCAGTGCTCGACGCCATCGAAGCGATGGGTTACGACACGCTCCACACCCGTCCGGCCATCAGCAAATCCAAGCAGGTGCGCCTGCTCGGCCGGTCTCTCTTGGCCCATCTGGTTGCCAAGCCCATGCGCCCCGAATCCGAAAGCGGAGGCTTCGCCTTCGTAGGGGCCCGGCCTGCTGTGCCCGTCTTGGGCACCTCGGTCTCTAGCTCCTACAGCGAATGCCATCGCATCGCCCGTGCCGCCCACAGCAATTTCTACTACGCGTTCTACCTGCTGCCAAAGCCGAAGCGCGATGGTCTTGCCGCCCTCTACGCCTTCATGCGCCTGGTCGATGATGTCGCCGACGAAGGCCGCGACCTCGCCGCGAAGCAACGCGGTCTGGCGGATTGGCGTGCCGCCTTGGACGATGCCGTAATTGGCGAGGAGCGGCTGGTTGACGGCTCGGCGGCCCCAGCCGGTGCAACCGAAGTCTTGCCCGCGCTCGTCGACACCATGCAGCGCTACAAAATGCCCGCGCGCTATCTCCACGATCTAATCAGCGGCGCCGAAATGGACTTAACTCTCCGTGCCTACCCGACCTTCGACCGCCTCCGTGAATACTGCTACCGCGTCGCCGGCACAGTCGGCCTGACCTGCACTCACGTCTTCGGCTTCCACGATCCCCGCGCCCTCGATCTCGCCGAAAAGCTCGGCCTGGCCTTTCAGCTAACCAACATCATTCGCGACGTCCACGAGGACTACGCCGTCGGCCGTGTCTATATCCCCGAAGAAGACCTGGCGCGGTACGGAGTCTCCTCGCAAGATTTTGGCAAAAGCGAAGCAACTCTCGGCGTCCGCGAACTCCTGCGTTTTGAAACAGACCGTGCTTGGCAATGTTACGAAGAAGGCTCCGCTCTTTTCGGCTTGATCGATCCGGAAAGCCGCGGTGCCCTCTGGCTGTTGGCGCACACGTACAGCGCTCTGTTAGCCCGCATCGAGTCGCTCGATTTCGCCGTTTTCGGCGAACGCGTGCGGCTCTCGAAAGCGGAAAAGATGTTGTTCATCGCAAAGGCGCGCTTCGGCCGCCTCTCGGAAGAGAATATTCTTGAAAAGCGTGATCGTGATCGGCGGCGGGCTGGCGGGACTGGCAGCCAGCGTCGCGCTGGCTGAAGCAGGTTGGCGCGTTCGACTTTTTGAGCAGCGGCCGTTCCTTGGCGGCCGCGCGGCTTCCTACGTCTTGCCCAATGGGGAGCACGTCGACAATTGCCAGCACGTCACCTTCGGCTGCTGCACCAACCTCGAAGATTTTTATCGCCGGGTCGGCTCCGCAGGCAAAATCAGATTTTTCGACCGCATGGTACTTCTCGACCCGCAAGGCCGCCGCGGCGAAATGCACGCCGGCATTCTCCCCGCGCCCTTTCACATGACCGGCTCTTTCCTCACTTTTTCTCCGCTGGCTCTCAAAGACAAGCTTTGCATCGCCCGCGCCTTCTATTCCATTTTAGAAAGCGGCGGTCATCCGCCCGATGTCGACGAACCAGGCGGCATCTCGATGCTCGAATGGCTTCGCCGCCAGAAGCAAACTCCCGCCGCCATCTCCCGCTTCTGGCGCGTCGTTCTCGTCAGCGCCCTCTCCGAAGAGCTCGAACGCATCGACGCCCGCTACGGCATCGACGTTTTCTGGAAAGCCGTCCTCTCCAATAAAGCCGGCTACCGCATGGGGGTCCCATCCGTCGCCCTCGGCGAACTCTACGAAGGCTGCCGCGCCGCCATCGAACAAAAGGGCGGGGAAGTCGTCTTCCGTTCGCCGCTCCGCGGTCTGCGCATCGAAAACAAAAAGCTGGTCGCCGCGCTCTTCGACGAGGGCCGCGAAGAAACGGCCGATGCTTTCGTGTTGGCAGTTCCCCATGTCGCGCTTTCAGAGCTCCTACCTGAGGACGCCAAGCACATGGACACGGGTCTCGCCAATCTCGACCGAATTGCGAACGCGCCCATCACTGGCGTACATTTCTGGTTCGACCGCCAGGTCATGAGCGAACCGTTCCTCAGCTTGCTCGACACGACCACACAATGGATCTTTAACAAATCAGCGCTCTACGCTGGCGCCAACGGCACCGGGCCCGCCGCGGCCGCCGCTTCGAACAAAGGGCAATATCTGCAACTGGTCATCAGCGCATCCTACGATTTTCTGCAGAAGCCGCGCCAGGAGATCATCGATCTCTGCCTCAAGGAAGTCCGCCACGCGCTGCCCGCCGCTCGCGAAGCGAACCTCCTGAAGGCCACCGTTATCAAAGAAGCGGCCGCAACATTTTCTCCGCAACCCGGCGTCGACCGTTGGCGTCCAACTCAACAGTCAAGCATCGGGGGTCTGTTCCTCGCCGGTGATTGGACCGCAACCGGCTGGCCTGCCACCATGGAAGGTGCGGTTCGCAGCGGCTACCTTGCCGCCGAAGCGGTTTTGCGCTCGGCAGGAGAGCCCAGACAATTTCTTCAGCCCGATTTGAAGCCCGACGGGCTGGCTGGATTATGGGCAAAGAGCTAGGACCGCGTTGGATCCTTGCGGGGGAAACGTTCAGCGGAAAAGCGCAAAAATCCACGCCGCGTTTCAATGGTCGTCGGCGAGCAGCTCGAAGTCACCGAGTTTGCGCTCGGCAAGCGTGAGTTCCTCGTATCGTTTATCGAGCGCCAGGTATCTATCGGAGTTGTTTTGCCGGAAGGTTTCGTAAGCTTTTTTGCTTTCCCAGAAGTCGCAAGTTACATAGGTGCGCTCGCGGAATGGGTCGTGCAGAAGGAGAGTTCGCTGGTAAGCAGAATCACGCCGGAACAACTGAGCCCAGTCGCCGGACGGCCCATATACACTTTCAAACCGTTCGTCACATCCTGGCTTGACATCGAACTCCCAGAGGACTAAAAACATAGATGTCCCGTCTCCTGCTTGGACGTAGCCAATCCTGTTCTGAACCTCTGGTAACGATTGCGCTGTGGGCCGAGTGTAACAATCCGGTCGGATATACCACGGTTAGAGTGCGTACCAATGCGGAAGTCTAGTCAGTCGTAGTCACAGTCCGGCATTGTGTCCGGACGGAGGCGTTTGTGGATCGTAAGTACGGCCATCGCGGCTATCGCGACACGGAAAAAGGCGAAAAAAGAGAAAAGCACGAGCGCAAGCCGCCGCAGGGCGGTCCGCGCTCGGATCAGTTTGGCCCGCGCACCCCGCGCATGGTCGGCACTGTCACACGCGGCCGATGTTCTAACTGCGGCGCAGTTCTGACAGCAGGCTTCGACCCCAACGGCCAATGTCCCAAGTGCCAGTTTGAGCTTCACAGCTGCAAGCAATGTCGCTTCTTCGATTCCGGCGCCCAATTCGAGTGCACGCAACCCGTCCCCGAACGTATCACTCCCAAAGACACCAGGAACGACTGCAAATTCTACGAATTCCGCATGACCATCGAAAAAGATACCGCCCCCACCTCTTACGCCCAGCCTGCCCAAGTGGCCGCCGCCGCTCCCCCGCCACGCACCAACGACGCCCGTCAGGCCTTCGAGGACCTTTTCAAGAAGTAGCTCGCCCTTTACTTCGACAATCGCCCCACCCGTTTGGATTTTCTGTCTCGCGAATCATCGTCTCCCTACGGTTTCGCCTGGCGCTCCCGGAACAACAAATTTTAGCGATTTTCCCGATGCAAACATTTCGTTGGCCTTCTTTTCCAGCCACTTTCACAATGCACTCACACGGAGTCCCTCAATTGAACTCCGCGAGCTTTTCTATATCCAGGTCAGACGGCCCCGGCAAAAATTAGGAGGATCCAACATGAAGAAGCGCATTCTGCTATTTATTCCCATTCTTCTCCTCGTCACTGTTCCTCTTCTCGCCCAGGACGACAGTCATTCCAAGAAGACCACCAATTGCTCTGGGGTCATCAGTCAGGACGGCCTGAGCTTCGTCAGTGACAAGGATCATCGCACCTGGAAGATTGCCAACCCCGCGGTTCTGCGCGACATGGAAGGCCATCATGCCAAGCTTGTCTACCATCTCACTTCGAATGCCGGCGAAATCTTCGTGACCTCCGCCGCGATCGTACAGGAACAGCCAACGGCCGCCCATAACTCCGGCGATCCCGCTGTCCCCAAATAACTCTCTTCAAATCGCCGCCACCCGAAATTTGCCCGTCCGCACCTTATACCGCTACGCTTTCGCTCGTCCAAAGCAGCTGAACCTAACGAAACAGCGAAGTCTCGCGGCCTGGTTCACGTTCTTTTTGCTCCGCAGCTTGCTTTAGGGGCGACCTATTAAGTAAACAAAAGACTTGCCACCGCATCCTTTCAAGAGAAACATGGACGCACTTCTGTCAAGTGGGATGATCTGATGGCTGGCATCTGGCAAGACGTGCAGTATGGCGCGCGGAATCTGAGGAGGAGTCCGAGTTTCACGCTCACCGCGTTGCTCTCACTCGCGCTGAGCATCGGTGCCACCACAGCCGTATTTAGTGTTATTTATGCGGTACTGATTCGACCTTACCCATATGCTGGTGCGGAGCGCATGGTACGCGTTCAGGCTCTGGACAAAGCGGGAGTTGCGCGAAATTTTTTCTTGACCGGCCGGCAACTCGAACAGCTGCGGCATGCCGATGCGGCCGAGAGTGTACTGGCACAATCAAACTGGGAACAATCGACCACTGGGAGTGAGCTGCCCGAGGATGTGAGAGCTGTTTTCCTGACGTCGAACGCGTCCAGTTTTTTCGGCGTGCCAGCTTTTCTGGGCCGGGGACTGCTTCCATCGGACGCGCCGGATGGCCAGGACCCACAGCCGGTTGCCGTTCTCAGCTACTCATTCTGGCAGCGGCATTTTGGCGGAAGCCCCGATGTTTTGCGCATGACCTTGGGAATGGCTCACAAAAACTACACAATTGTGGGTGTTCTCCCGCCGCGATTTGCCTGGACCTTTGCCGACGTCTATCTTCCCTTGAAAACCACGAACGACCTTAAAGAGCTGGTTTGGGTGTCTTGCGTGAAGCTCAAAAAGGGCGTGAGTCAAGACGCGGCCGAAGCGGAATTCCAAACATTGCTGGAGCAGTTTAGCAAAGAGACCCCGAAGAACTTTCCGGGAACTTTTCGTGTCCAGTTTCGTCGATTGATGGACGAGCATGGCAAAAGTTTTGAGCAGACGCTTTATCTCTTATTTGGCGGAGTCACGCTGCTGCTAGTCATCGGCTGCGCGAATATTTCGATATTGCTACTGGCGAGAGGCACTGCGCGTCAGCATGAGCTGGCGGTGCGAGCGTCTGTGGGGGCGAGCCGGAATCGCATCCTCCGTCAGTTGCTCACCGAATCCTTACTGCTGTCTTTGAGCGGCGTTGTGCTCGGAATATTGCTGGCGTATAGCAGTCTAGTGCTTATCGTCCGGTGGCTCCCGCGGTCTGCCTATCCTTATGAAGCAGCCGTCGAAATCAACATGCCGGTCTTGTCGTTCAGCGTTGGTGTAGCGCTTCTAACGGGGCTTGTGTTCGGGCTTTCACCCGCACTTCAATGCAGCCGCCCCGACATAAGTCAGGTGATGAAGTCCAACGGTCACACGGTTGGAGGGGGAGGACGCGCGAAGCGAACGCATAGTTTGTTAATCGCCGGGCAGATCGCGCTAACACTGTTGCTGCTAGCGGCCGCCGCCGCGGCCATTCAAGGGTTTCTCCATCTGATGCGTACCCCGCTTGGGTATGCTCCGCACAACACGATAGTTGCCGGCATACCACTTCATGAAAACACGTATATGAAATGGGAAGAACGAGCGGCCTATTTCCATCAGCTTCGCGAGAGTGTGGCGGCGATTCCTGGAGTGATTTCAGCGGCCATTGCTACTGAAGCGACGCCACCGATGAATGGAAGAAACGAGACAGTGGAAATCATGGGCCGACCGGCGGTCGAAGAGCAAGGGATTCATCTAAGTATGGTTAGCCCGGAGTATTTCTCCGTGCTCCATATTGCGCTGCTCGAGGGACGAACCTGGGACGAATCCGAGACGATGCGAGGGGCGCATGTGGCGGTGATTAACCAGACGATGGCACGGGAGTATTGGCCTGATCGTGATGTGCTGGGCCGGGCGATCCGAATGCCGGAAGTGAAGAATGAGCCTTTCCGTCTTGCGCCGGCGGGAAGCGACCAGTGGTTCCAGATCGTTGGGGTCGTCGAAGACGCAAGAAATGATGGTCTGGCAAACCCGGTGAGACCCGCGGTCTATGTGCCTTACACAATCTGGATGGAAACCTATACGCACATTCTGGTGCACGCACAAGGGGTCCCCGCCGCGGTCTTCCGTGCTGTTCGTTCACAGGTGCGTTCGGTCGATCCCGATCAACAAGTGGAGGGAGAGGGACAAAGCGTCAGCCTTGAGGAGTTGGTAACTGGATTGCCGGAGTGGCAGCAGGGGCATCTGGCGTCGCTGCTTCTTGGCGCATTCGCCTTCGGGGCGCTGATGCTGGCGCTGATCGGTCTCTACAGCGTGGTGTCATACAGCGTTGTGCGAAGGACGGGCGAATTCGGGATTCGCATGGCGCTGGGGGCGCAGCGTAGGGATGTCTTGTGGCTGGCCGTCTCGGCCACAACGGTCAGCATGGGCAGCGGCCTCGCAGCAGGAGTTTTTCTGAGCATGTCGCTGACGAAGATCCTGGCTCGTTGGACGGAAGCGAGTTCGCACGAACCCCTATTGATTTTGTGCGCGGCGCTGCTTTTGCTTGTTGCTTCAACGTTAGCCTGTTTCTTGCCCGCCCGCCGTGCCTCGTTGATTGACCCCATGACAGCGCTTCGCTGTGAATGAGGCGGAGAGCCGTTCCGCCGCCTCGCAAAAATCTTCCCTCCGGTGCATACTGTTACCCTTTTCTTCGTCCAAAGGAGTGGCAGATGTTGAAACAGCGAAGTCTTCTCGCCGGTGTCTTGATTCTCGTGCTGTCGTCTTTCGCACAAGCCCAGGAGAAAGCTCAGAGCGGCGCGGTTCCCACACCAAGCGGATTTTTGGGATTTGAAGTTGGCGCCGACCGCAAGCTTGCTGACTATCGCCAGATCGCTTCCTATTTCAAAGCGCTTGCTGCTGCTTCTAATCGCGTTGAAATCCAAGTACTCGGCAAGACCACCCTCGGCGAAGATATGTTCATGGCGGTCATCTCCGCGCCGGAGAATCTCGCCAACAAGGCCAAGTACAAGGAAATTGCCCGCAAACTCGCCGACCCCCGCGGCCTCACCACTCAGCAAATCAATCAGCTGGCCCACGATGGCAAAACCATCTTTCTCCTCACGTGCAACATTCACTCCACCGAAATTGGCTCCAGCCAAATGTCTATGGAATGGGCTTACAACCTCGCCACCTCGCAAGATCCAGAAATTCTCCGCCGCCTCAACGATTCCATCGTCCTCCTCATTCCTTCGCTGAACCCCGATGGCGAAATCATGGTCACCGAGTGGTACAGAAAATATCTCGGCACCAGGTATGAGGGCGGCGAAATGCCTTACCTCTATCATCACTACGTCGGCCACGACGACAACCGCGACTGGTTCATGCTCACGCAAATCGAAACCAAAAACGTCAATCGCATGGTGTACCACGAATGGTTTCCGCAATTCTGGCTCGACGAACATCAGATGGGCGAAAACGGTCCGCGCATTTACATCCCGCCCAACGCGGACCCCGTCGCCAAGCTCGTCAATCCATTAGTCCATCGCGGCAACAATCTTATGGGTGCGGACATGGGTTGGCGCCTCGAAGAAGCAGGGAAGTCGGGCGTAATTTTCGGTTATTCCTTCGATGCCTACTGGCCCGGCGGCACGCGCAACACCGGCTGGTGGAAAAACATGTATGGCGTTCTCACGGAAGTTGCCTCCGCCCGCATCGCCACTCCTATCGAAATTGAATCCACCGAACTCCAGGGCGGCGGCAAAGGCCTCACCACTTACGAGCAACAAATCAATTTCCCGAATCCGTGGCCGGGTGGCCTCTGGCGCCTTCGCGACATCATGGACTACGAGCTTCTTGTCTCCGGCGCCGCTCTCGAAACCGTCAGCAAATATCGCCAGGAACTTCTCCGCGGCGTAGCGACCATGGCCACGCAAGCCGTACAAACTGCCGATCCCAGCGTCTACTGGCGCATACCTCTCGACGGTCAGCGCGATCCTGTCACCGCAACTCGTCTTGCCGCGCTGCTCCTCGAACATGGCGTCGAAGTTCGCTGGCATGCCGACAAAAAGCTTTTCCTCATTCCCACCGCGCAACCGTATGGCCGCTTTGTTGACGAAATGATGGGCATTCAGCGCTATCCCGAAGTGCGGCCCGCCGCCAACAGCGGCATCCTCGAGCCCTACGACGTCGCTGCCTGGTCGCTTCCGTTAATGATGGGCGTCAAAGCAGAACGCGTCAGCATCACGCCTGACGTTCAGAATTCTTCGCAGCTGCTGCAAAATGTGACGTGGCCCATGGGCAGCCTCGCAAGTACAGGCAAGTATTATTCCATCGCCGATCACCAGAACAACGTCTTCGCGCTGGCCAACGCCCTAGAAGCCGCCGGCGGTCAAGTGTTCCTCTCGCAAAAACCGAATGAGACGCCCGAATTTATTTTCGCCGCGCACGCCCAGCTGGCCGCCAACGCCGAAAAATTTCATTTGCAGCTCCAGCCTCGCGCCGATCTTCCGCAGGGCGCCATGCCGCTCAAGCAAGTCCGGGTCGGGCTCTACAAACCATACATCCCCTCACACGATGAAGGCTGGACCCGCTTCCTCCTGGAACAATATGGCTTTAAATTAAAAAATATCGAAAACAAGGAAATGCGTGCAGGTAATCTCAACAATTCCTACGACGTCATCATTCTTCCCGACTCCACCCGTGAAGTAATCGTAGATGGCAAAGAAAGCCGTGGCGGCTACTTCGAAGAGATGCCGCCCGAATATACCGGCGGCATCGGCAAAGAAGGTCTCCATGCCCTCCGTGATTTTGTGGACAAAGGCGGTACGCTCATCACCCTGGCCAACGCCTCCGATGTAATCTACGGTGAGGAATTTAATCTACCGGTTCGCAACGCGCTGGCAAGCCCGAGCGCCGCAGCCGGCCGCGCCGCCACCACCACTTCCGACTTCAACATCCCAGGCTCCCTCCTCCGCGTCTACGTCGACACGAATCATCCCGTCGGTGCCGGCATGCCTCACGAAATCGCCGCTTTTGTCGATTCGCCCATCGCCTTCCAAACCTCCGCCCCTCCGCCCGACATCCAGCGAAGCGTCATCGCGTGGTATCCCGACGACGCCAAAGACATCCTCGTCTCGGGCTACGCCCACGGTGCCGAACGCCTCCAACGCAAAGCCGCCGCCGTCGCCTTCACAAGGGGTAAGGGCAAGATTGTAATGTTCGGCTTCCGCGTCCAGCACCGCGCGCAAACCGAAGGCACCTTCCAACTCCTCTTCAACGCCATCTTTTGGGGAGGAATGTAACTCTCAGGAGGGAATCCTATCGGTCGGGCTTGCCCGGCCCTTCTATTTTGAAAATCGCTTCACGCTCAGCGCAATGGGCAACCCTATGCATACCATGTGTACCAGCAGCCCCTGAATCAGACCCGCAAGCCGGTACGGCCCTTTGGCATGCAGCGCCGAAAGTGGCAGAACGATCAGTGTCATCACCAGGAAAACAGCGATCCCGTAGAACATTCCGCACACCACCGCATGCTCCGTCATGAACTCCAGCCGACGGCTCGCCATGTAATAAATCGCAGCCGCCGAGCACGCAATGAAAAAGTGCAGCAGCACGCCGAGCACATACGGCCCCGTCCCACCCTGCGAAGCCGTTCGCCCGAGCAATCCTCCCGCAATCGCCCGCGGAACTCCCCACCCAAAAGTAAGGAACGCCGAGGTCAGGTCCAGCGCTCCGGCGATCAGCCCCCCTACGAAGATGGCCGGCAATACCCTCGACCCCTGCATGGAAAACGCCGCTACTGTCGTACTCATCGTTTCCTCCGTGCCAGTGCCATAAACGCCGTCCATCATCGCCCAGGCCGGCGCGAGAAGTCGCTCAGATTTGTACGATGCACAACAGGTTCGGCTTGCGCCGATGGCCATCCCTTGCCATTTCAGGGCTAGTTCAAGTGATAGTTCGCCGGTGGAATGCTCAACAGGCCGATAAAAGCGTGGATGCCCCGGCTTCGATTGGCGTTTACCCCAGCGAGGCTGCGGAGGACGAGGCAGGGAAGTTCTGCTTATTGGGGAATTTTTGGAGGCTTAAACATCTTCTCGTTCCGCGCCGCGCTTGTTCCGGAAAAAATACGACGACGCGCCAATCACAATCGCGAAAAACGCCACCACGGCCGCCAGCATTGCAAACGCTCCCAAGTCCACCCGCGCTCCCGGCACCGCCGCAAACTGATGCGACCAAATCGCCGCATACCCCAGCGAGTTGTGCGCCGCGTCGCTCCCCGCCGGGGTCGTGGTCCACGGAGCCGCGCAGCACAAAATCGCCAATCCAATCACAAACGCAAACAGCGTCACTTTGAGAAGTGTGTTCATAGGCCCTCAGTCTACACCTGGGGGCCGCCATCCAGGCTACCCACACCGCCTTTTCATCGCGCGTGAAGCAACCGGTTTATGGGAGTCATTTTCAAAAATCATGAGATTCTTGACGGAACTCCCGTACTTCTCGGAACGCATCCAAAGACTTTTCGGTTACCTCGAAGGCGGAGAAACGCTCAAAGACTTTCTGGAAGGATTTCCGACCGTCTCGCGCGATTTCGCTGTCGCCGCTCTCGAGGAAGCAAAACACCTTTTGTTCGCGCGTCCCTAAAGCACCGCGCGCCTTTGAAACTCGAAACCCCAAAGAGTGCGCCATCCAATTCAAAAGCGCAGCTATGTCCTAACCCAACTTCCCCTTTGTGCCTGTCACAATGCAGAAGTCGCACCCTTCGACACCGCAACACCACTCGTCGCCCCAATCCTTCGCCCGTTCTCTGCGGCGGTGCAACCACGTCCCGTGTCTTTCGCACACCAGCGTATTTACGCCCGGTTCCGGGACGGGATTTACCTGTTCGGGCATTCCGATTAATGTGAAGTACCCGTTTAGCAGGTCATAGCGAACGCTGCATCCTTCGTGGCCGCAGCGATAGGCCGGCCGGTTGTCGGTGCCTGAAGGAAGTCCGCTCGCCTCGTATCGCATGATCTTATCGTCACGCGGGCAGAGCGGTTCTAGCCTTGCATTCAATGCATAAGAATAACCAGGTTGCATCATCCCGGCCTCCCCATCTATTCACATATAAAGTGATAGATGTTTCGCTTCCGTTGCACAACATTCCGTGCAGCCAACGGAGGGCTCGGGTTTCGGTTGTCTGTTAGCGCAGGAGAGCAGAGAGGCGGCTCAGCCAGCTCCCCTACAATGTAGGGGTTTCGTCTCGCTACTCTCCTCCATTCCATTTTCCCGCCGCGAAGTCTAGGTGCCCATACCACAGCACCCCTAGGCCCGGCGCGGATTTGCTGTACTCCTGCGGATTTTAGTGACGGACACCCCCCAGTGTATCCGCCCGATCGCCTTCCCAATCGCTAGGCGCTGTAGTTCGCTACAACTCGCGCCACTTTTCCAGTCGCTGACAGCTCCATGAATTCCGCCGTGCGTGTCCCTTTCTGATTGAGGTAGCAGAGCACCACGCTGCTTACGCCCCAGAACACGTCCTCAAGGTGAAAGTGGAGTTCGGGGAAGGCAGCGAGCCCTCGCTCGAAGTAAGCTCTCAAGTTTGCCTTTCCGGACACCTTGCCATCCGGCGTCCCCAAGAGCTGCGCGGCCACCGGCGAAGTCAGCTCGACGACATCGTCATAGTGCGTGAGGATCAACTCCAGATCATGAGCGTTCCAAGCCGCCACCCAATGCTCAGCAAACTTCGAAGCCTCGTCTCGCGTCACTCCCGTTCCTCCAGTCACCCGTCACTACCCACCCGTCGCTTCCCTTTAAATTGTCATCATCGACTAGCCAGCACAGCCGCCTATATTATTCCCAGCTTATTGAGATTACTCACTTTTTGCCCAACGGAAACAGACTCGGCTCAGCGGGCGGGGAATCCGCAATGGCTTCCAGCTCGGGGTACTGCACACGCAGCGGCTCGGGCACCTTCACTTTCGAGCGTTTCAGAATGCTGATGATCTGGAGGGCGTTGACGACACCTTTGCCCTGGAAGTGGTTATTGGTGATGACGAAGACTTCGCGGGAGCGCTCGGCGACTTTCGCGACGCGCTTGGCCCACGGAGCGAGCTCTTCCGTGGAGTAGAGATAGTTGTAGCGCTCGTGGGAAGGCACGGCCGGATCGTCAGTGAACCAGGTGTCGTACCGTCGGCCGTGTAGACGGACGTAGCCGATGGGAGAAGTGGTTTCGGCGCTCGGCTCGATCGAGCGGCCGATGACGGGCTGATCGATGTTGCAGAATCCGGCGTTCGATTCTGCGAGCAGCGCAAAAGTTTCCGGCGTCTGCCACGACGCGTGGCGGACTTCGACGACCAGCGGGTAGTCGGCGAAGCGTTTCAGGAGAGCGGAGAGATGCGCGACGGTTTCGGGCGTGCGGTGGAAGGAAAAAGGGAATTGCAGCAGCACCGCGCTGAGTTTGCCGGCGGCGCGCAGAACGTCAAATCCGGCGCGAACGGCGCGCTCTTCCTCGGCCGTCGCCAGAGCAATTGCCGAAGCGGCCGCGCCCGGGGCAGTCGGTAGAACTGTTTCGTGAGTAAAGCGTTGCCAAAGCTTTGCCGTAAAAACAAATCGCGGATTCGCGGCGACGCGGTCGATCCACTGCGCTGCGTGGTCGGGGCGGATGGGATTGTAGAACGAGGTGTTGATCTCAATCGTGTCGAAAAATTCGGCCAGATACGTGGCTTCGTGAAAACCCTTTGGGTGGCGCTTCGGGTAGACATAGCCGAACCAGTCGGGATAGGACCAGCCTGCAGGGCCTACGCGGATGATGGCCTTGGAGGAGGCGTTGAGGTTGGAAGAAGGTTTTTTCGGTGGAGGCATAGCTCGGGTGTCTTCGTAGGGGCAGAGCACGCTCGGCCCGTCGCCGATGGAGCAGGGTAGAGTGGAGCAGCCGCAGCTGTCAACGCAGGTGAGGTGCTTTGCCGTGTTGAATTTTTTCGCAGCACGATTGCCGCGAACAGGGCGCGCTGGTATGCTGGTGCCATGATGCGGTGGAAAGAGCAATTCCGCGTCGCCCGCCTTTTCTGTAAGAACTCCTACAGGTGCATCCATGAAACTGTCGATCAGCTACAAGAACGTCGAGCCGCACACGCCCGCGGAAAGAGAAGTCGAGCGTTATGCGAGCAAACTGAATCGTATTTTGAAATGTTATGAGCCGGACCTGGTGCTGTTGCATGGCGTATTCTCGAAAAATCCGCATCGCGAGGAACTTTCCTTTTCGCTGAATTTGTCGCTGCCAACCGGGACGCTGCACGCCACCGGAACCGGCGAAAACGTTCGAGCCAGCTGCAAGCAGGCGTTCAGCGAACTGGAGTCGCAAGTGAAGAAGCACCAGTCGCGGCTGCGCAAGGATTATGAATGGAAACGCAAGCGGCCGCGCCCGGCAATCGAAGCGCTCTCGTAAGCGCGGGGGGCCAGCACGGAATTTGGGTAGTTCGGCCATCTCAGTTTGAGAATTAGAGGCTGGTTTTCCGCGATACTGAGACGAGAACTGGCCTACGGCGCCGAGATTCGAGTACAGACGCCGAAAATTGATGTGCAGAGATCCGGCTACTACTTGTCGCAGTGAATAGGCAAGTTGTTGAAATAAAACGGCTTACTTCCTCAAAGAGTCCAATCCAAACGAAGCTACACGCCAAGATAACTTTCCTAGAGATATCCTAGGCTCGAGACCTTTTTTCCAGGCTTTGGAGATTACATTGCCCTAATCCTTTGCTTGCCTCTCGGATCCGTGTGCAAGAAGGCACCAGAAGACGAAGGGACTCTACGAAGAGATGCGCCCGAAAATCCTCATTGTCGATGACTCGAGCACCACGCTGTTGATGGAAGAGATGCTCCTGAAGAAGTACACCAACTTTGACGTGGTGCAGGCTAGCAACGGGCAGGAGGCCGTGAAAGTGGCGCTAGAGGAACTGCCCAGCTTGATCTTGATGGACGTTGTGATGCCGAAGATGGACGGATTTGCGGCGTGCCGGGAGATGCGGCGGCAGGAGAAATTGAAGAAGGTTCCGATCATTTTGGTGACCAGCCGGGGTGAAGCGGAAAATGTTGAGAAGGGATTTGAAAGCGGCTGCAACGATTATTTGACGAAGCCGATCGAGAGCAACGAATTGGTGCAGATGGTGAATGGCTATCTTGGCGTCGAAGAAGGGCGCTAGGCGAGAGAAGCGAAGAAAAGCACAAAACTAAGAGCAAGGCAGGAAAGAAAGACTTAAAAATCTGCGGGAAAGACGCTCCATGAAAGAAAAAACCATTGTTCGGGGACAAACGGCGGTAAGGAGCGAGAGTGCGCCGACGGCGGCTCTTGCGGAACAGCTGGAGACGCGCGCCCGCGACTACTTGCGGCGGTGCCATGACACGGCGCCATCCGTGGAGCGGCACACGATTTGGAGCCGGCTTTACGCAGCGAGCGAGCGGCTGAGTATGGCGGTGCGAGAAGGCGATGTTGCCGACGCGGTGATTGAAATTGGTTCGAATCTCCTGGGATGCGAAGAGATTGTGATCGTGCAGTTGCACGCAGAAACGAAGCTCATGTCGTTCCTGGCTTCGGTGGGAGTCTCGGCTACGCAGCGTTACGCGCTGGCTTCCAAGTTTACTCAGATTGCGGCGGAGATTCGGCGAGGCCAGGCGCGAATTGTGGACAAGCGAGTCGCCGGCGACGAATTTTTGGCGAGCATAGGAGTGAGCGCGCTGGTGCCGTTGTCTCAGGGCCAGAAAGCGGGAGGGGCCATCGTATTTTTCAATCTGCTGCCGCAGAGGAAGTCGTTCGACTCGGGAGATCGCGAATTGTTGGGATTGCTTTCGGTCTACGTGGGGCCGAGCCTTTTCGGGATTTAGGAAAGTGAAGAAGTTTTGAATGAGCGGCTTGGAGTCGGGGTGAAGACGGGAATGAGGAGCAAGAGCTGGCCGGCGTCTACTGAGGAGAGTGGAGGCGAGGCGGAGCTCAAGTCCGTGTTTCTGCATCCTGGGGAAATGTACGCTTCGGTCGAGCCGGCGAATATCACGATTATCTTGGGGTCGTGCGTGGCGGTTTGCCTTTTCAATGAGCGGTTGTCGGTGGGAGGCGCTACACATTATTTGTTGCCGACGCTCGGGAGCGAGGGATTGGCTTCGCCGCGCTATGGAGATGTCGCGATAAGCCGGCTCTTCGAGGAACTGCATCAGCTTGGCAGCCGAAACAAAGACCTTCGCGCATCTGTTTTTGGGGGTGCGTCCATGCTGCAAGCGTTTCGAAGCGGGTCGAGCGAATTGATCGGAAACAAGAATGTGGAGCTGGCGCTGGAAGTGCTGACACGCGAATCGATTGCGATCGAGAAGCGGGATACGGGTGGAATGCAGAGCCGGAAGATTACCATGCGGACGGACACTGGCGCGACGACGTTGAAGCTGATCGGAAACTAGGATGGAAATTCAGCGCGACATTATTTTGAAGAGCTTCGTCGTTGAAACCGGCGAGGGCCTCGCACAGATGGAAGAGGCCGTCTTGGAGCTGGAGGCGCGTCCGGAAGACGGGGAATTGATCCAAACGATCTTTCGTGTGGTTCACACGATTAAGGGAAACGCGAGCATTCTGGAACTGCCGAAACTCCAGGCCTTTGCCCATACGTTCGAAAATCTTCTGGATGAAGTTCGAAGCCGCAATTTGAGCGTTACGCCGGAAATCATAAACCTGATGCTGGCGTCGCTGGACATTCTGCGGGATATGGCCGCAGGCGCCGCGGAGGGCCGGGATGAAACAAGCGCGCGCGCCAGGGAAGTGCTGGGCAGGATTTCGAAGTGCATCGAGGGCAGCGCGCCATCGGGCGAGGCAAGAGCGGCGGACGAAAACGGAGCCGCAGTGGAGTCCGGTGTATTGCGGACATCAGACGCTAGTGATTCGCTGCGGAGTTTGCGCGTTGACGTCACCAAACTGGATCGTTTGCTAGACCTCACCGGCGAAATTGCCATTGCGCGCGGGCGAATTGCACAGTTGCTCGAGAATCCAGGCGTACCCGATCTGGAGGCGATTCGAGAAACATCGCGTGCCGCGGATTCGCTGCACACGGAACTTCAGGAAACGGTTTTGAAGGCGCGGATGGTCTCCGTAGGCCCGCTTTTTCGGCAGTATTCGAGGACGGTGCGGGATCTGGCGAAGGCCCACGGCAAGCTGGCGCGGCTGCAGATTGAAGGGGAGGAAGTGGAAGTAGACACATCGGTGATCGAGCACCTGAAGGATCCCGTGCTGCACATGATCCGAAACGCGATTGACCACGGTATCGAAACGCCTGGAGTTCGCAAAAGGAAAGGCAAGCCAGCGTCAGGGACGGTCACGGTGCGGGCGGCACACGAGGCGGGCAGCATCGTGATTGACGTGTCGGATGATGGGGCGGGATTGAGCCGGGAACGGATTTGCGAGGTTGCGCGGAAACGCGGGATTTTTGCAGAGCCCGAGAAGCTGGCGGAGCAGGAGCTTTTTCAATTGATCTTTGAAGCAGGTTTTTCCACGGCGAGCGCCGTGAGCGATTTGTCGGGCCGCGGCGTGGGGATGGATGTGGTGCGGCGGAATGTGCAAGCACTGCGGGGAAACGTATTCATAGTCAGCGAGCCGGGAAACGGATCGACAGTTCATATTCGACTGCCTTTGACACTGGCCATCATCGAGGGTTTCGGCGTCGGGGTGGGCGAGGACACGTATGTGATCCCCGTGGACCAGGTGATCGAGTGCGTGGAGCTGCCGGCGAAGGAGCGAAATTCAGAATGCGGAACAGGCGTGCTGGAGCTTCGCGGCGAGCCGTTGCCGTATGTGCAGCTGCGAGAGCATTTTCAAACCGGCGGCACTCGTACGATGCGGCAGAACGTCGTTGTGGTGCAGCACGATTCGAATCGAGCGGGGCTAGCCGTGGACCGGCTTTACGGAGCCACGCAAACGGTCATAAAGCCTTTGCCGCATGTGTTTAGAAATGTTCCGGGAGTGTCGGGGTCAGCCATCCTGGGAAATGGGCGGGTCGCTTTGATTCTGGATATCCCGGCGCTAATGCGGAGTTTTGAAGCGGAAGCGGCGAGGATCGCCTGATCGGCGAGTTACTGAAATGAGCCGAAGCATGGCGCGGGAAAATGTCGTTGTAAAAAATTTGATGGCCCAGAAAAAAAGATCGGCAATGGGTTTTGAGGAGAAAAATATGTTCTTGGGAAATCTGAAGATTGGGACTCGCTTGGGGCTGGCGTTCGCAAGCTTATTGGTGATGGTTCTGGGAATTATCGGGCTTGCGGTACTGCGGCTGGAATCGCAGGACGAGCTTTTAGGGGAGTTCGCTAACGATCGCGTACAACAACTGGTGATCACGCATAAATGGGCGAATTCCTTGCTGGAAACTGGGAATTACATCCGCAACATCTACCTGCTTGACCGCGACAGCACGGGCGAACAACTCACACGGCTCAAAGAGTTCAAGAAGATGCGCGCGAGTTACAGAGCGGATTTGGTTAAAACCATCGACACCGAGCAAGGCCGGGAGCTCGTGAAAAATGTGATAGAGGCTCGCAACAGGTACGTGCCGGACGAGGATGAGTTTCTCCGGCTCTTCGAGGCAAATCGCCTGGATGAAGCGAAAAAGCAATTCCTCGGAAAAATCGTGCCGGAGCAGGCAGCGTATCTGGAGGAGATCTACAAACTGATTGATTACGAAGTGGCGCAGACAGCCGCCGATCGTGACGCGGCAAGAGTAGCGTACACGCGGGGACGCGCCATTATCGTGTCGATTGGTGCGCTGGCCACGCTGTTCAGCGCTTTATTTGCTTTTTGGATTACGCGCAGCATCACCGATCCGCTAAAGGCGGCGGTGGAGATTGCGCAGCAGGTTGCCAAAGGCGATCTGACGGGCAATCTGGAAATCAAGACAAAGGACGAGACCGGGCAACTGTTGGAGTCCCTGAAGAACATGAAATCGAGCTTGACGAATATCGTGGATGAGGTGCGCAACGGAGCGACGGCGCTGGCTTCCGCTGCAGCCCAGGTTTCTGCTTCCGCCTCGTCACTTTCGCAAGGATCGAGCGAACAGGCGGCTTCGGTGGAAGAGACGACAGCGAGCCTGGAAGAGATGAGCGCTTCGATCAATCAGAACGCGGAAAACAGCAGGCAAATGGAACAGATGTCGACAAAAGGCGCGAAGGACGCGGAAGAGAGCGGGCACGCCGTTGCAGACACGGTCAGCGCAATGGTCTCGATCGCCCAGAGAATCTCGATCATCGAGGAGATTGCGTATCAGACCAACTTACTGGCGCTGAATGCGGCGATCGAAGCGGCGAGGGCCGGAGAGCATGGGCGAGGATTCGCGGTGGTGGCGACGGAAGTTCGGAAGCTCGCGGAGCGCAGCCAAGCGGCAGCGAAGGAGATAGCTGGGCAGGCGGGCGAGAGCGTGAAGGTCGCGGAACGTTCCGGAGAGTTGCTGGGGACACTGGTGCCGGCGATCCGGAAAACGGCGGACTTAGTGCAGGAAGTGACGGCTGCATCGCGCGAGCAGGCTTCCGGAGTCAATCAGATTAACAAAGCGATGTCGCAGGTGGACCAGGTTACGCAGCGCAACGCTTCGTCGGTGGAAGAACTTTCGAGCGCGGCGGAGGAGATGTCTTCGCAGGCAGAGGGAATGCAGCAGCTCATGGGGTTTTTCAAAGTGGAGGATGGCAGGGACTCTGCTGCTGGCGGCACGCGAGGGCACGAGAGATTGCACCCACGGGCTTACCGGCAGAACAAGACGGGGAGAGACGGACGGTTCGCGACGAGTGAAGTTGTTTCGAATAAAGAAGGCGCGAGCGAGCCGGAACGCGACTTCGTGCGGTTCTAACGGGAGAGGCCAATGGAATCCACGATGACAAGAGAAGTTACGGAACAACAGCAATACCTGACCTTCCAAATGTCCGAAGAGGAGTACGCCGTCGGAATCTGCCAGGTGCGAGAAATTATTGAATACAGCACGGTGACGCGGGTGCCGAAAGCGCCGGCGTGGATCCGCGGAGTGATCAACGTTCGCGGGAGCGTGGTGCCGGTGGTGGACCTGGCGGTGAAGTTCGGCGTGGCGGCGCAGCCGGTTACAAAGACGACGTGCATCATCATTTTGGAGATTGAGCTGGACGGCGAGGACAGCATCATGGGGGTCATCGCTGACGCCGTGAATGAAGTGACCAACTTTACGGCAGAAGATATCGAGAAGGCGCCCTCGTTTGGAACGCGCGTGCGCGTGGAGTATCTGCTGGGAATGGCGAAGATTGGCAAGAAGTTTGCCTTGATGCTGGACATGCAAAAGGTGCTGTCGGGCGAAGAATTGGTGAGGCTCGGCGAAGTGCCTGCACAGGCGGTTCGAACGGAAGCGAATGGTACAGAGAGATCCCGGGCGGATGCACCGGCAAACGCAGCCGCCAGCGCCATCGCGAATCCCAGAGCTGGCAAGTCGAAAACCTGACACACGGAATGAGCGGTGGGCCCTTGGCACGGTCAAACACAAGCGAAAGTGTGCTGCAAAGCAGTGTCTCTGAGAAACGGGACGCGCATGCGTCAGACGTGTTCCTGGAATTTCAGCCTAAGACGATCACCGAGAGAGAATTTCTGCGTTTTCAGGAGCTGATTCATCGCGTGTCGGGGATTTGGCTGACGCACGCGAAGTCAGCGCTGCTGGTAGGCCGGCTTTCGAAACGGTTGCGTCATCTGGGGCTTCAAACGTTCAGCGAATACTATCGCGTGGTGACGGCCGACCCGAAAGAGCAAACCTGCATGCTCGATGCGATCTCCACGAATGAGACGCGTTTTTTTCGCGAACCTGCGCAATTCGAATTCCTGAAAGAGAGAGTCTTTCCTCAGTGGCAGACGGATGCGGCGAGACGCGTGCGCAACCGAAAAATCAGGGTGTGGAGCGCGGGGTGCTCGACGGGACAAGAACCGTATTCGCTGGCGATGACTTTGTGCCACCACTTTCCATCGGCAGCGGGTTGGGAAATTGAAATTGTGGGGACGGATCTATCTAGCCGCGCGCTGGCCATTGCAAGGGGCGCGACTTGGGAGTTTGCGGCCTGCAGTGAAATTCCGGAGAACTACTTGAAGGCGTTTATGTTGAGGGGTTGCCGTGGGCAGGAAGGGAGGATAAAGGCGGGGCCGGAGATTCGCTCGGTCGTGAGTCTTGCGCGGGTGAACCTGAACGAAGCCGAGTATGCGGTGAACGGGCCATTCGATCTGATCTTCTGCCGAAACGTGCTCATTTATTTCGATCGGGGAGACCGGGAAAGAATTGTGCGGCGATTGCTGAGCTACTTGTCGCCGACGGGCTACCTGTTCGTGGGGCACGCGGAGAGTTTGCACACGTTGCATGACGTAGTAAAGACTGTCGTCGCCACAGTCTATGCTCCCATCATCAGAGCGAAGCCAGAAGCCGATGTCGCACGATAGCGCCGCGCCCCGAATCCAGGTTTTGGTGGTGGATGATTCGGCCGTGGTGCGGCAGGTGATGCAGGCCGTGCTATCGCAGGAAAGCGATATGGAGGTGACTGTCGCGGCGGACCCGATCATTGCGCTTCACAAGATGAAGCAGGTGCGACCGCACGTGATTATTTTGGATCTTGAGATGCCGCAGATGGACGGGTTAACGTTCTTGCGAAAGGTGATGGCGGAAGATCCTATCCCTACTTTAATTTGCTCGAGCGTGGCGGGAAGCGGGACGGTTGCGGCGATTCGGGCGTTGGAAGAGGGCGCCATCGGGATTGTTACCAAGCCAAAGCTGGGAGTGGGGAATTTTTTGCATGAGTCGGCGGTGATGCTGATCGACACGGTGCGGTCGGCGGCGTCGGCGCGGATGCGGAGACGAAGTGGTTTGACCCCGCCGGCGCCGGAGCGCAAGCCTTCAGCTGGCAAGACCAATAGAGCCAGCTCGGCGAGTCAGGAAGAGAGAATCGTAGTCATAGGAGCTTCGACGGGAGGAACGGAGGCGCTAGCGCAAATTTTGGGCGCGTTGCCGGAGGTTTCTCCCGGAATCGTAATTGTGCAGCACATGCCGGAGCAGTTTACGGCGGCGTTTGCGAAATGGCTGGATACGAATTGCGCGATTCATGTGAAGGAAGCTGCGGATGGCGACCGTGTGAAGAATGGGTGGGCGTTTGTGGCTCCGGGGAATCGGCATAGCACGATACGGCGCACAAACGGGCATCTCACGATTCAAGTGAGTGATGGGCCATTGGTTTCAAGGCATCGGCCGAGCGTCAATGCATTGTTTCGTTCCGTGGCGCAGGCTGCGGGCGATTCGGCGCTGGGCGTGATACTGACGGGCATGGGAGACGACGGAGCCGACGGATTGCTGGAGATGCGCTCGGCGGGGGCGTTTACTATTGCGCAGAATGAAGCGACGTGTGTTGTATTTGGGATGCCGAAGGAAGCGATTCGGCGCGGCGCGGCGCACAAAGTGCTGGGGCTCGAAGCTATTCCGGCGGCAGTGGCAAGTTTTGGGATTCACGGGAAAAAATTGTTGTGAGAAGACGGAAGTGAGCAGCGGTTACGAGGATGCATTAGCGTTTCCTGCCGGTTTTCAGAAGACTTCAGAGATAAAGTCAGTAGGGAGTTACTTCTTGGAGGGTTTTCTCGGGGTGCTGCGTTTCTCTCGAGTCGGAGTTTTTCTGGGGCGGCGGCGGGCTGGGAAGGGCGGCGACCAGTCTGCGCGTGTATTCGTGTTGAGGTGAATTAAAGATGGCTTCGGGCGTGCCACATTCGACGATCTGCCCTTCGTGGAGAATGCAAATGCGGTGGCAGAGCGCGGCGACCGAAAGAAGGTCGTGGGAGATATAGAGGATGGCGGTGCGCATTTCGCGATTCAGGCGCGCGAACAAATTCAGGATTTCGGATTGCGTGAGGGGATCGAGGGCGCTGGTTGCTTCATCGGCGAGCAGGAGCGCGGGGCGGTGAAGGATGGCCATGGCGATGCAAACGCGCTGGCCTTGGCCGACGCTAAGCTGCGATGGGGGACGGCGGAGAAATTCCTTGTCGTGCGGCAGGCTGACGCTGGTCAAAGCGGATTGTATAGACGACTCGCCCTGCGCAGCGTTTCCTCGCTCGTGGGCCTTCCAGGCTTCGGTTAACTGAGAGCCGATGGAGAGAGCGGGATTCAGAGCCGCGAGCGGGCTTTGGAGAACGATGCTGATCTCTTTGCCGCGAATCGCGCGGAGATCCTTTTCGGAACTTTTTAGGAGATCTTTGCCGCGAAACAGAATTTCGCCACGGACCGAGCCGGATTTGGAGGAGAGGAGTCCCATCAGAGCGAGAGAGAGCGTGCTTTTTCCGGAACCACTTTGGCCGACCAGGCCGAGAATTTCCTGGCGCTCGATGCGCAGGGAAATATCTCGGAGGACGCCGGTCTTGTTGCGGTAGTCCACCGAAAGATTGGCGGCAAGGAGAGGATGGGGCAGAGTCACTTACTCGCTCCCATTTCCGCGGCAGGTTTCAGGCGGAGCGTTTCGATGTTCCAAAAGGCTTGGGGATTGAGCGCGACGGGGGAGGCGCCGACAAGATTGGAAGAGATGGCTGAGAGCGCGTTTTTGTTGATGAGATAGATGAAGGGCTGCTGTTCGGCGACGATCTGCTGGACGCGATCGAATTTGGCTTTGCGGAGTTTTTCGTCGGGAGTGGATGCCTGTTCCTGCATGAGTTTGTCGATTTCGGCTTCCCAGGGAGTGGCGGGAGATTTCTGGTTGGGGTTCCACTGATGGTCTTCACCGGAGCTCAGCCATACGGTCATTTGGCCGTTGGGATCGAGATCGGTGTTTACGAGGCCAAGGAGGCAGGCGTCGTAGTCGAAAGTGCGCGTGATGCGTTCGATCAAAGAAGGAAAGTCGAGCGTGACAACTTTCAGGGTGATGCCGATTTCCGAGAGGTCCTGCTGAATCATGGTGGCCATTTTTTCGCGCGCGGTGTTTCCGGAATTGGTGATGACCGTAAATTCAACGGGATTTCCGGAGCTGTCTTTGAGGCTGCCATTTTCGAGGCGGAATCCGGCGCGGGAGAGGAGCAGGAGCGCGGCCTGGGGATCGTGCTTCGGAACGGGAAGGGAAGCGTTAAACCAGAAATGATTGGACGGGGAAACCGGGCCGTAGGCCGGTGTGGCATAACCGTCGAAAACTACTCGCGCGAGATCGGCGCGATTGATCGAGAGGGAAACGGCCTGGCGGAAGGCAGTCGATTGGAACCACTTTCTTTTGTAATCGGGCAGCTTGGAGGTGGCATTCTGGTTGAACCAGAATTCTTCGCCATCGAGGCCGGTGCCCGCGTTTCTGGCGACTCCGGGGGAATCTTTTTGAAGGCGATCGAATTGCTCGGCATCGAGACGGTTGATCAGTTGCAGCTCGCCGCGGCGGAAGCGCATCAGCTCGATGTCGCGGTTGCGTTGAATATCCAGGCGAACGGTTTCGATGTAGGGGAGCGGATGGCCTTCGGCATCGTGCTTCCAGTAATTTGGGTTACGGCGAAGAAGAACGTAGGAGCCGGCCACGTATTCCGAAACGTAGTAAGGGCCGAGGACGCTCATCTCTTTTTTCGGGGATTTTGACGAGAGGATGGCGACCTGATCGAAGAGGCGTTCGAGGCCGGCAACGAGAGTGGGAAAGGAGATGACAGCCGTATCTGGCGAGGGCGTTTGGACATCGATTGTGCCGGTGCCTGTGCGAAACGCATCGCCTGTCGCCGAGTGCGTTTGGGGATCCAGGAGGAGTTTCATGGTGAAGGCCACGTCGGCGGAAGAGAACGGAGTGCCGTCGGAAAATTGGAGACCTCGGCGGAGGTGGAAGGAGATTTTGCGGCCGTCGCGGGAGACTTGCCAGGATTCGGCGAGAGCAGGTTCGAGAGCCTGAGTCTGACGATTAACGCGAATCAGAACGCCACCGGTCAAATAGCGGACGTTTTCCGAGGCTTCGTCATCCACAAGAATGGGATTGAAGGTTTTGGGCTCGCCATGGAGGCAAAAATACAATTCAGCGCCGGACTGGGAACGGCCGGAAGGGGCCGAAAATAGCAACGACAATAAAGCGAGCAAAAGAACAGAAGATCTTCGAGAACATCGCATCAAGCAAGTTCCTCCAAACCAGGGAAAATAAATTGGAAACAGATTACGGTAAGGACGAGGACGACCAACGGAACGAGGCGCCAGGGGTTGGCTGCCATGGCGGAGAAATCCTCGGAGCCGCGAAGAAGATTTCCCCAGGATGGCAATGGCTCCATCACTCCCAGCCCCAGCATGCTCAGCGTGGCCTCCGTAAGAATGAAGAGCGGGATCGAAATCCAGAATTGCGCTAAGAAAACAGGGCGAAGGCAGGGAAGCACCTGATGAAACAAGATTTGGGAGCGCCGATAGCCGAGGGCCTGGGCGAGGAGGATGTGGTCGGAGTCTCGCAAATCTCGGGAAGCTGCCCAGACCACACGCAGGGATGCGGGCCATCCGATAAGGCCCAAAGCAAGGAATGTGGCGACAACAGACAGAAGGGGAGAGACGTCGAGAGGCAAGATAGAACGAAGAGCAATCAGCACGAAAAGAAGCGGCAGCGACATGGACAGGTCAGCGCACGCGAGGATGATCTTTTCGAGCCAGCCACCGCGGAGTCCCGCGATGGCGCCGAGGATAGCGGCAATGATCGAGGCGATGAGAGCGGCAGCGGGGGCCAATAAGAGAGAGACTCGGGTGCCATAAACGAGGCGGGTGAAGAGATCTCGCCCCAGGGCATCGGTGCCGAGCCAGTGTGCCGAAGAGGGAGCCGCATTGGGGATTTCGCGAAACTGATGCGCATAGGAATAATGCGTGAAGCTGCCTGCGAATAGCCCCAGAGCCAAAGTGGCGAGCAGGGCGCCGCGGCAAAGGAAGCGAAGAGCGCGCTGGACTTTCACCGGCGCCTCTCTTGCAGTGTGCCCGAAAAAAGATTGACGCCTGCGGTTAGAAGAGTGACGAAAAGTGTGATGCTGGTGAGCAAGGGCAAATCGCGATTGAGGGCGGCCTGCCAGGCCAGTTGCCCCACTCCAGGAGAATCGGAAAGTGCTTCGAGGGGGATCGCGGCGCCAAGCGCCATACTTGCGGAGACTCCCAGAAGGGCCGCGAGGGGGTGCCACGCCACAGGAATTACGTGGCAAAAAAGGATGCGATTGCTGCTTACGCCGCGGGCCCGGGCCGCGAGCACAAAAGGAAGCTCGTGAGCATGACCGAGGATGTTCTGCTGATAGCGGAAGAGTTTTGGAAGTGTGATAACGGCAATGCCCAAGAAGACTGGTGCGCGCAGATACAAACAGAGTAGAGCCACAACCGCGGTGGGCAAGGCAATCAGTAGTCCGGTCATTGCGGTGGCCGAATATTCCAACGCCCAAGTTTGAAAGCGAATGGTGAGCAGCGACAGAATCGATGCCGCAATCCAGGCGGTAGCCAAGCCGAAGAGCACCGCCCGCGCCGTGAGCGGAGCCCGCTCTTTCAGCAGTCCGGCAACAGGCCGCTCGAGGAAGGCTGAGGTGCCCAGATTGCCGTGGATGAGGCCGGCAATGTAGGAGCCGTAATAGTGAAGAAGCCCACCGCCCAATTGGTGTTCGCTGTGAATCGCATCGCGGGAGGACTGAGAAAGCCGGAAATCAAGATCGCGTTCGTCGACGCCGTAACCAGGAGCGAAGCGAACTATAGTTGCGCAAAGCAGCGCTCCCACAATCGCGAGAGCCGCAAGCAGAAGAAGTTTCTGCGCGAATTTTAGAATCCCAGGTGTCATGACGGCCAGGCAACAAGAAACCTTTCCGCGCCAAATTCATCCCGCTGCAGGAATCACCAACTGCGTTTGCGACGGCAAACCGCGTCCCCGATAGTGGGTTTCCTTAGCTTCATACATGCTGCGATCGGCTTCGGAGAGCAGTTCCTCGGCCGTGACTCCGTCCTGCGGATAAAATGCCGCTCCCACGCTGGCGGTGACAACCTTCTCGCCACAGACAGTCTGGCCGGCTGCTTCCACCGCAAGCTCTACGCGGGGCAACAGTTCTTTGATGGTTGCGAGCGTAAATTCCGGAAGGACCAGAATGAATTCGTCTCCTCCCAGCCGTCCAACCAGGTCGTACTCGCGGCAAACAGTGCGGAAATTCTTCGCGATCTCGACGAGAAGTTTGTTGCCAACCAGGTGTCCGTAGTTGTCGTTCACGGTCTTGAAACCATTGAGATCGCAAAGCAGGACCGCCAGTGGCAGGCCGCTGCGCTCGGAGCGCGACAACTCGCTATCCAGGTGCGCGCAAATCGAACGAGCATTCGGGAGGCCGGTAAGGAAATCCGTGCTCGCCGTGTCCTGGGCTTTCTCGAATTGAAGCGAGTTTTCGACCGACAAGCCGAGCTTCGAGCTGGCCGCCAGCAGCATGCGGAAGTGGTCTTTTGTAAAGGCTTGCTTCTCTTTCCGGTATAACGTGAGGACGCCTGCCACTCCATCCCTGCCTTGAAGCGGAATAGAGAGAGTGGATCGCAAGACGGAAACGCGCGAAGGATCTCCGAGGTGTTTGGATTCGGCCATCGGGTCGCCATTGATGATTGGTTTCTTGTGCTGGGCGACCCAGCCGGAAATCCCCTGGCCCATGGGCACTTCGAGGGATCGGAAAAGATCGTAGTCAACTCCGTGCACATAACGCGGGATCAGCTTTTGATCCTGGCACACGAAAAAGACGATCAGGTCGTGGGGAACCATCTCCTTCAACCGAACCGCGACGACGGAGAGCGTCTCGCGCAAACTCAGGGAATTTCCAAGTGTCTGGGCCAATTCAAAGAGCAGCTGGGCTTCCTGCCGGGCGGAGACAATCGAGGCCAGAAAAGAGGTTGCTCGAATTTCGGCAGCGTCTGGCACTTCTTCAAACCCCGCCGACGGCGCGATAGAGCGATTGGGGTTAGCCACGGAGAAAAAAGGACTCTTTGTGCTCTCGGACCGGCTGACGACTTGCTCCAGCTCGTGGTACCTCTTTTCGATCGCGCCGACGACTCGTGGATCAAAGCTGGTGTCAATTTCAGAAATCAGGTGCTTCATGGCCTCATCAACAGATATCGCACGGCGATAGGGCCGTTCCGATGTGAGCGCGTCAAAACAATCCACTACGGAGAGGATCCGTGCGCCGATCGGTATCGCTTCTTTTTTCAATCCGTAGGGATATCCAGTCCCATCCCACTTTTCGTGATGGGACCGAACAATGGGAACAACGGGGTAGGGAAACTGGACGCGGTCGAGGATTTCCGCACCGACGATGGGATGAATTTTCATTCGATCAAATTCTTCGGGTGTAAGGCGTCCGGGCTTGGACAGGATTTGCTCCGGAACGGCGAGCTTGCCTATGTCGTGAAGCATGGACGCTGCGCGCAGGGCATTCAGTTCCGCTTCGCTTAACCCCAAATCTTTGCCGAGTTGCACGGCGTAGGCTTGAACGCGCCGCAAATGATCGTGAGTGCTGTGGTCCTTGGCTTCGATGGCGAGGGAAAGCGCCTCGATCGTGCGCAAGTGCAGGTCGGCAATTTCTTCGGTGTGTTTCTTCTCAGCCTCCAAGCGGTCCAGATAGCTGCGGTAGGAGCGATACATCCAGTAGACGAGCGGCAGAACGAGGATGGCGAATTGCCAGCCGAAGGCCCGATTGATGATGCTCACGCCGCCCGCGATAACAGCTCCCAACAAGTAGTAAGGAAACGACCACAGGTAGCATTCTTTCCAGACAAGAAGAGGATTGCGCTTTTGCGTCAGGGCGATGATGCCCGAAACGGACATGGTGTTAATGGCGAAGTAGGTCGTGGAAGCGGAAACCAGCAGGAGGGGCCAGGCAAGCCCTAGGTGGGAAGCAAAATTACTGTGAAAAACGGCATTGGCGGCCGTGATGGAGATGGAGAGATTGGCAAAGCTGAACAAAATCTGAACTAACCTCGGACGAGGTTTGGCTTGCCAAATCGACTGCACCAAACCGCCGAAACAGCCCATGAGCAGGGTCTCGGGGTACGACAGATCTAAGATGCCGACCAGAATAAACAGGAAGTTGGCCGACATGGTCGCTTCAATTCCCGGTAACCGCACTTTGAAAATGGAAGCCGCCAAAGCTACGACGAAGAAGCAAGCGAAACGGAGTTCGCTCTCGGGATGCCAATGAAGGAGCGCGTAAGCTAACAGCGGAAGCCCGACCATCACTTGCAGCAAGATAAAAGAGCCTGCCGGCCAGCTAAGCCTTTGGCTCGGCTTAGTTCGGGCGCCGATGATCTGGCGATAACCGCTGATGATTCTGTCAAATGCGCGGGAGAGCCAGGAATTTTCGGCTGGAGGAAAGGTGGCTCCCCTGCTCCCCGATTCCGGAGGACGAGCAGTACTCAACGGATCATTCCCATCGTTTGTGCGAGGTGTGGGCATGCGTTCTTGCGTCGGCGACTCAAAGATTTACTGAGCCCATTTGGTACAGATAGTGTCCGTAATAGAGAAAGGATTGCCCATAGTACGACTGGGGAGTTTTGTCCCAAGACTAAACCTATATAAGGACCGGGGATAGCGGCCGTCACCCGGGCTGAGGCGGCCGGCTTAGCGAGTAATCTGGGAGGAGCATTGAGCAGCCAGGAGGCAGGGGGCCCACTGTACCAGAATAGCTCAAGCGAAGTACTAGACCTGTCCCACTCCGGTACTATCGACCAGATCGACCCCTAGCCCCTAAAACTAGTGCAGCGCGAAACGCCACTTTTCGTAACAGGGTTACTTGTACCCGGTTTCACCCAGGAGACAGAGAAAATGGACCTCACGCCCTACAAAAGCTCGAAGACGCAGAATGGGGGGCCACTGAAAACGACCACGTGGGGCGCCCTGATCGCGATCGCGCTATTATTGGGTCTTCTGGGAACGACCGGCCACCTACTCCACTCCTTCGGGAGCGCGCAACTCATTCAAACAGCGGCAAATACGGCTCCTGGGCAGAACGCTTCGGCTCCCGTCGCTCGAAAGCACTCTTATAACAATGCGAGCGGGTTGGGCTTGAACAACCCTCTGACCTTCGAGCAGCCGGGCGGCGTTCGAGCGAATGGACCCGTTTCTGCCAATAACCCTGTAGCAGGCATCTCCGGCGCGGCTGAGCAGCAGAGCAATTCGAGCGGCATGAAGGCGGCGTCGACTGCACAACAGGACCCGCTCTCAGGCGGCATGACGGCGGGGACAGCGAATGCGCAAGCATTGATCGCAGCCAAGATTGCGCCTGACCTACAAGGGATTGATCCCAATAAACCAGTCGACGTCATAGTTCAGTTCAAGAAGTCGGCAGCCTCCTCTGACCTCTCTGCCGATGGCGCGACTCTCAAGTCTGCCCTCACTGTCATCAACGCTCAGCTGGTGACGGTTCAGGGGGCCAATCTTAATAGCCTGGCTTCCCACTCTGAGGTGGCTTACATTTCCCCTGACCGCAAGGTGCGCGGTGCAATGGACCCGGTGGTTACCGCCGTTAATGCGGATATTGCCTACTCGGACGGCTGGGATGGCGCGGGTGTGGGCGTTGCAATTCTCGACAGCGGCGTCGGTTATGTTTCCGACCTGAATTCTGATGGAAATGCCAGCCCATCCCGCGTCGTCTATAACCAAAGCTTTGTACCGGGCGATTCCTCTACCACGGATGCCTACGGTCACGGAACCCACGTGGCAGGCATCGTGGCTGGAAACGCCTACGATTCCACGACCCTGCAGAACTATCCGAACGTGTATCGCGGGATCGCGCCAGAAGCCAATATCATCAGCTTGCGCGTGCTGGATGGCACCGGCGCCAGCGTCGACAGCGCGGTGATTGCAGCGATTCAGCAAGCCATCGCTCTACAGAGCACATACAACATTCGGGTCATCAATCTGTCGTTGTCACGCGGCGTCTATGAAAGCTACACACTCGATCCTCTTTGCCAAGCAGTAGAATCGGCGTGGCAATCAGGCATCGTCGTGGTGGCGGCGGCCGGCAACATGGGTGAATACTACGCGGCTGGCACGCAGGGATATGCCACGATCGGCGCGCCCGGCAACGATCCTTACGTGATAACCGTGGGCGCCACCAATACTCATGGTTCCGGAACGCAAGCCGCGCAAACGGTGACGAGTTACAGCTCGAAAGGCCCGACGGCATTCGATCACGTCGTTAAGCCGGATCTGGTCGCCCCGGGCAATTCCGTCGTTTCACTTTTGGCTTCGCAGAATACCACTCTGATCACAGAGTATCCGGCACTCAAGGTTTTCCCCTGCGATGGATCCGGCGTGAATTGTGGTTCGCAGTTCGGCACAGCGAACTACATGACGATGAGCGGCACGAGCATGGCGACGCCGGTGGTTAGCGGAGTTGTCGCACTAGTTCTGCAAGAGAACCCGTCTCTGACTCCAGACCAGGTGAAAGCCCGGTTGATGAAGACGGCCTGGAAGGGATTTGGACAGTACACGACGGCGACGGACTTGGGTTCTGGCGTAACGTACACGATTGAACAGGACATGTTCGCGGTGGGTGCCGGGGCGGTTGACGCCTCTGCGGCTCTCAGCAATACGGACCTTGCTCCGTCGACTCTGGGCTCTGCAATGTCACCGACGGCCGTGTACAACTCGGCCAACAACACCGTAACCATCACCGGTGCCCCCGGAACGATATGGACTAACCCAAATGTCTGGGGCAATTCCGTAATTTGGGGAAACTCGGTGGTTTGGGGTAACTCGGTGGTCTGGGGCAATTCCGTGGTCTGGGGCAACTCGGTGGTCTGGGGTAACTCCGTGGTTTGGGGCAACTCCGTCGTTTGGGGCAACTAATGCCGCGAGCAGCTAAGATTTACATTTCGCTGGTGTTGTGCTCCGGAGCTGCGGTTCTGCTCTTGGCAGCAGGATCGTGGTCTTCAGCCGGACTGCCCCCGTTCGTGACGCTGCTGGGTTTCGTGGCCGTCTCTTCGACCCTCAAGATCCGGATCCCCGGCATCGAGAGCACCATGTCGCCCAACTTTGCATTCCTGCTTGTTGCCATGCTCTGCTGCAATTTTTCGCAGGTGGTGGCGATCGCATTGGTAGCTGCCTTGGTGCAGTCGCTGTGGGCAGCCAAACGGCCCCGGCTCGTTCAGGTCGCGTTTAGTGCCTCAGCTTTGGTGTTGAGCGCCAGTGTGGCTTTCCAATGCGCGCACTTTTTGCAGGGATTAAGCGCCACGAATTCGCCGCTTGTGTTCGCGATTCTTGCAGGCTGTCTGTATCTTCCTATCAATACAGCTTTGGTGTCTGCAGTGATCGGGCTGGTCGAAGGCCGGTCATTATGGCAAGTCGGCAGGATTTGCTACGAATGCGTCTTCCCCTATTTTATGGGTGGCATCGTTTTTGCGGGAGTGGTGAGCAGCGCATTCTCAGGTTCTAAAGTTTGGCAAGGTGCGACGATGCTCTTTCCCTTGGCCGTACTCGGCTACCTCTATTCCTTGAGCCGGTCGCCGGCAGTGGCGACAGTCTCCTCGCAGTCGGTACCAGTGGCGGTCGAAGAGGAAGAGCTAGTCGAGGTCAGCTCGCGCCATTCGCACCCTCGTCGTTGATCCTTTCCAAAACGTGCATAAGAGCTTGTGGCGAGCAACACCCCTCTGCTCGAGGCGAGGCGTTACGGACTGGCGTGGGACATGGGTGAACTTACACGGCGTGTGTTCCAGTTGCAGTGGTATTTTAGCTTGGAGTTTGGAGCAAGCAGCACTCCTCAGCTTAGTATAAAGCGCGGGACCAAAAATGCCGGAGGACCTCCGGACATTCGGCCTTTTGGTCTGCGTTCCTTCGCAACCATGCAGCGGTTTCGGCGTTCACCTGCATCAAGCCGATGCTGACGCTGTCCTGATTGAAAGGCAAGCCAGTGAAGCCAGGACCTGGCTTCTTTTCGGTACTTTGACCTTTTTTTGTAAGAGCACGTTTTCCATCCTCCCCACACGTCGGGCAGAGGCCCGCAGACGGTTAATGCTTATCGCGTTGGCGTAGAGATCTGATTCATTCAGTTCGGGCGATTGCCAGTAGGGGTGTCGGCGGGCGCTCCGGACGCACACCGTGTCGCCAGTGATACAAACTCCGCCCCGGAGAGCCGAGACCGTCAGTGCGTTCTTGTACGGGCGTATCAAGTATTTACCCTATTTCCAAATTTACCGCAGTCAGATAGCCTTCCTTCGCATGCGGGTGGCTTCTTGAGCTTAGAAGTTTTTTCTCAAATCTTTGATCACCGGACATCTCACGGCCGTGATCTTTCCGGTCGAGGAAGACCTCATACGACTGACCCCAATACCCAGATCTCGATTGGTAATTGCCATGATTGGTTCGAACACTGTTTCGACCGAACAGGCAGGGGCGTCGAGTTGCCTTTTCCGGAAACGGGTAAAGAGAGGCGCGATTCCCTACGGTTTGAGATAACCAAGCGGCTGCTTTTCTGCCACCTGGGGGATTGGGTTCTAGCAAGACTCCCGATGCGCGTCGCACGTCTCGTGGGCCACGCGCCTGAAGTGCCAGACGAAGAATCTGTCTATGAAAGGCTGTTTACTCACATACCAATCCAGGAACTCGACGCCATTTATCTGGACTCTGTGAGGCCTGATACTTTGCTGTGGCGCTATCTACATGATAACCCTCTGATCCAGAATTCCTTCCGCTTTTACAGCTTCGAGGGGCCAGTACCACACCGGCTGATCCGTCTCAACGGCTCGTTTAGCGACTACATGAAACGATTTTCTCCTAAGACGCGAAAGAACCGGCTTAGAGAGATCAAGATATTGCGAGAGCTCGGGGAGGTGAAACTAGTTCGCGTGACCGAAGCCTCCGAAATAGACAGCTTCCTAGATGCGGCGTACCGCATCTCTCACAAGACACGACAATTCAAACGATTCGGTTGGAGTATCGCGGCCCGCGATCGACGCTTGGTAAAGAACGAACTATTGCGTTTGGCGCAGCATGGGTCGTTGCGATCCTACCTGCTAACCTGTTCCAAGGTACCGTGCTCCTTCATTCTGGGACAGCAGAGCGACTCAAAGTTTCACCCGGTCGCTGCTGGGGTTGATCCTGCTTGGGAGAACTACAGTGTTGGCACAGCTCTTCTCTTGCTCGTTCTGGAGGATCTCTTTAGAGAGAATTCACCGGACTTCTATGACCTCGGAACTTCCGCGAAATACAAAGAGTACTTTGCGACCGATAGCTACCTTGAGGCCAGTGTCTGGCTTTTCCGGCGGCGGCCATACCCTGTACTCGCGAGCAGCATGCTTGCTATGTGCAATCTGGCGTCCAGAGTCGGAGGCGCCGCACTAGAGCGCTTTGGCCTGAAACGAAAAGTGACGCGGTTGATCCGTCGGACGGATCCTGGCAACCGTAGAAATGCAATTCGCTCGCGGTGCAAAACGTAACGCGTCAGCCCGAGTGAGATTACGTATGCTTTCGCTTCGACCGCAAAGGGCATGCTGTCCAAGTTCGCGGATTTCGCAAGGCATGGTATTCTGCTTGTAACCGCGCGAAGTTAGGACGGATGGTTCGGGTTACGGACCCGGAGAGTGGTGAGATTTTGTTCACCAAACCGCGCGGAGATCGCCGCAACGCGAAAGCAAAGCCTGAGATGAGCTATGAAGGCATGATTTTTCACGACCTGCGGCGAAGCGGAGCTCGAGCGCTCGTCCATGCTGGTGTCCCCGAGAAAATAGCCATGCTGATTGGCGGCTGGAAGACACGTTCTGTTTTCGATCGCTATTCGATCGTGTCCCCAAAGGATGTGGCGGATGCTGGCCGCAAACTGGAAATCTTCCATGGTCAGCAAGTTGGGGGAAACTGCACCGAAATGCAGCAAGTCGTTTCCGTACCAAGTTGATTGTGCACGCAATAGGGGCGTAGCTCAGTGGTAGAGCAGCGGCCTTTTAAGCCGAAGGTCGTGGGTTCGATCCCCACCGCCCCTACCAATCTTTCACCGCATAAACAAAGGGTTCCGAGCGTTTCCGCCGGAACCCATTTTTTATGCCTGAAACCGACTATAGTGAAAACTATAGTGACTACCTACCTGCCCCTACGGCGACCACCTTCTTGCTTTCCGCTTCATTGTATTTCGTGACCGCTTCCATGGCAGCGCGGAGATCCTCTTCGCCTGTCACGTTGTAGCGGCTGAACATGGAATCGGTTTTCCAGCCGCCCACCATCTTAGCGACGTCCTTGCTCGTTCCGCTCCGGATGAGCTGGCGAGCAGCGCTTCGCCTCAAGTCATGGAATAGGAGGCCTTCACAGCCGGATTTCTCGCAAGCGGTTGCCCAGCTTTTCCGGAATTCATCGATGCGGGCGCCGTCACGATGGAAGACAAGAGCGGAAACCATTACGCCGGATTCGGTCTTCGCCGAACGGGCTTCCTTGCGTCGTTCGATGAGTTGGACCAATTCCCCGAGCAGGGGGACATAGTAGGGCTTCTTGTTCTTTGAAAAAACTCCGCGGAGATAAATGTTCCCGTCGCGCACGTCGGACCATTCGAGGTTGGCGATGGCACTCTTGCGCCAGCCGGTCAGATACGCGAACAAAGCAAAATCCTTCAGGTCTTCCGGCAGATGAGAATACAAAACGTCGAATGGGGCCCGATTGAGAAACCCGTCACGCACGCCGTCCCCTGTGAGTTTTGGAAAGCGGGCAACTAGCAACGGATCGAGCTTGGCTTCCTCGCGGGCAAAGTTCTCCAGTTCAAAAGCGGACGCGAGAACCTGTAAACGGTGCTTGAGAGTGGAATCCGCTAGCGACTTCGACCGGCGCCCCTTCTGTTTCTTTGCCGGCTTCCGTGCGTCCTTAATGTAGGCCTTCACGGCGGCCGTGGTTAGCTCATCCGCCCATCGGTCGCCGAGATCCTTCCTTACGACTGCAATCAGGTTCAGGTTCTTGGGTTTGTCCTTCCCACGTGCCTTGAAATCGTCCTCCAAGACGTCTAGAAGCTGGCCCATGGTCTTACGCTCGGCCGTAGGTTTGTCGGCAATTGCCACTTCGCCCCTGGCGAGTTGCGTCCATGCCGCCTTCTCGATGTTCTCCGCCTCGCGCTGGTTCGTGACCTTTGTGCTTTTCTGGACGCGCTTCCCCTTGAACGTGAAGCCATACCAGAAATACTTACTGCCTTCCTGTTTGTAGACGCTCATGACTGTCCCCTTTCGGCACGTTGCCACTGCGCAAATCTGAAAAACAACCGCATCGTCTTTGTTCTGCATTCGTCGGAACGTATATCGTTCAGTGGTGAAGTCTCGGCGTACTTGCGTACGTCCCGTAGGTTCGTTTCGACAAATCCATCCATTGACCTCAGCCCTTTTAATTGAGCCTGCACGAAATTCGCTTGGGCCTCGGCTGCGAACATTACGTACAAACTCTCTGCCCGTGGCGTGTCTGCATCTTTCATCTTCGCAATGTAGCTTTCGAGGTTTTCAAATGCCTGTCTAGGCTCCGCCCGAAGCGATGCCCCGAGAGCCTCCCTGTATAGATCTAGCCACTCGGCATTCAGGGATATGCTCATGGCTTCGCTCCTTTCTTGTGTTTCTTCCGCCGATGGCGCATGTATCTCTTTCGTCGCTCTCTGAACTTAGGATTCTGGGAAGTTGTCTGTGTCCGGCAATCGTCGCTATGAAACGATTGTTGGGGAAGGACGGCGAAGAACCACCGACCACAATCTCGTTTGGCGCAGAGACGGACTCGCTCGAGCAAACTCTGCTTGTGCAGGTTAACGGCCCGGGTGAACGCGAGTGACAACGCTGCATTTTGCGAATCCCCAAGAAAGTTCTCATTGAACGTGAAACCGTCCTGAGTGCTGAACGAGTGGACCTCAGCACGGCCTAGTTTGTAGTCGCTGATGGTGCGATTGATGTGCTCGACGATTCCCTGTCCCTTCCAAAGTTGCCCTGCTTCGAACTGGTGGGTTAGCTCGACCAACACCATGACCGGATCATCCAGATTCCTTCCTGACACATTGAGGTAGTCCGTCACGATGGCCGCGTCTTCCTCACCAACAAATTTGTGACTACGCACTTTCTTAGTTTTGACTATTCCGCGTGGCACGGTTTTTTTGCTCCTTTGCCTTGTAGATGTAACTTAATACTTGACACATCCTATTGGCACGCTAAACTTCCCAAAGTATCCCGCTCACGAGAAGGGAAGTCAAGGGAAAAAGCGGGAGGGAAGGAAGTTGATGGCTACCACCACTAAAGAAAAGCCAGTGGATATTGACGACCTCATCGACGTTCCGGGGGGCGCCAAGACGATTTTTGTCTCACCTAAGACGATTATGAATTGGCTGAGCGAGGGAGTACTTACCCGCTTCAAGGTTCATGGCGGCCGGACGCTCGTTTCGAAGAAAGAACTCCTGGCCCTTATCAAGAAAGCCTAACCCATGAAGCCTCTTTCGGAAAAAGAACTAGGCCGACTCTCCACAAAGGAGCGGCACGCGGCAGAGCGCGGCACCGCGCGCGGCGCCGACAACCTGATGGACTTGGTTGAGTACCATTTCGCCAAGCGGCCGCGCATTCTCCGTCGTCTTCGCAAGGATTACCTCCGTCTTTGCATACACCTCTACTTAGCGATCGATCGTGATTGGCAACGGCGGCTGCGCTCCGAGCAACGCAAATGACCCCCCAGTGCCCTTGGTGTTCGGTCACCTTTTCTACGTGGCCGCTCGCCCGGATCCATTGCAAGAACTGCCGTGCGGCGCCGCGGCCGAGATGGCTGGTGTGGAGAAAGAGGCAGGGATACATGACGATATCGAATTGGAAGGCCTTCCAGAAAAACACGCTGCGCGGATTTTTCACGCTCGCCCTCGATTCAGGCCTCGTCATTCACAAGTGCAGTTTGCATGAGAAAAACGGGCAGCGCTGGATTGGACTGCCGGCCGAGAAGTACAGCAAACGCGACGGCGCAGTGGCCTACTCGGTGTTGATTGAATTCACTTCGCGGCAGGTGAGCGACCGCTTCCGCAAACAAGTTGTGCGCGCACTCGAAGCGGAGGGTCTTGCGTGAAACTGCACGACGCGCTCCGCCATTCCTTGTTCAAGACTTCTACGCTCGACTGGCCTACGCCGCTCGATGCGGCTTTGACTTACGCCGCGCGCGGGTGGCTTGTCTTTCCTGTCCACTCTATCCAGAACGGCGAGTGCACCTGCGGAGGGAAAAAGGGTTGCACTCCAGGGAAGCATCCACTCGAGGAATTGGTTCCCCACGGCCTAAAGGACGCAACCCAGGATATTGCGCTGATTCGGGAATGGTGGACGCGGCATCCCCTAGCCAATATCGGCGTGAGGATGGGCACGGTTTCCGGCATCGTTGGCATTGACGCGGACCCACGCCACGGCGGGGATAAAACCCTGGTCGAGCTCGCAGCACAGAACGGGCCCTTACCCGCCACGCTCGTCTCTATGACCGGTGGCGGAGGAACTCATCAATTCTTTCAGACTAGAGGCCTCGAGTTCCGCTCGAAGGCGAACGCTTTGGGCCCAGGCGTCGACGTAAAGGGCGAGGGCGGATATCTCATCCTGCCGCCAAGTAACCATGCTTCGGGCGGAGTTTATAAATGGGCCGACTACTCGGAGCCCATCGCCGACCTCCCGCGTGAATGGGAAAAGGTCATGCTGCTCGCCGGCAAGAAACAGTCAACCCCGCCAGTGAACGGCAACGCTAGCAAGGTACACGAAGGCAGCCGCGACCAGGTCTTGACCTCGCTCGCCGGCACCATGCGACGCAGAGGAATGAGCGTTGAAGCAATCCGGGCCGCTCTGTGGGCAGAGAATCTAGCGAAGTGCGAACCTCCCGTGTCGGATGCAGATATCGACAGGATTGCGAACTCCGTGGGACGGTATCAGCCGTCGGCCCCGGTCTTAGTTACTCCAACCGCCGCACCACAGGACACCGAACCGGAACCGCAGGTGCGCATTGGCTCAACCCGCGAAGACACTTCGAATAGCGAACGGTTTGCCGATCAGCATAAAGACCGTGTGCGCTATGCCTGTCAAAGAGGGAAGTGGCTCGTCTGGGACGGTTGCCGGTTCAAGCCCGATGAAGCTGGCGCCGTCATGGAACTGGCCAAGCAGACCGCGCGATCCATCTACATCGAAGCCGCAGGCTTACCGGAAGACGAAGCACCACGGATGGCGAAGTGGGCGGAGAGTACCTGCGATAGCAAACGTCTGGCCGCCATGCTGCGCTTGGCATCGTCCGACCCGCGCTTAGTTGTAACCGAAGACAAGCTCGATGCCGACGATTGGGTCATCAACTCACGGAACGGTGTGTTGGACTTGCGTACGGGTGTGCTACGAGAACATGCGAAGGCGGACCTCATGACTAGGCTCGCCGGCGCCGCTTATGATCCTGAAGCCCAGTGCCCGCGGTGGATGAAGTTTCTCGAAACCACGTTTGAAAGCAACCAGGAGCTTATTGGCTTTTTGCAACGGGCGTCTGGCTACGCGCTTACCGGCAACACCCGGGAACAGGCTTGGTTTTTCCTGCACGGCTCTGGCGAGAACGGCAAGAGCACCTATATCAGCGTGTTGAATGCCATCCTGGGGGACTATAGTTTCGGCGCAAGCTTTGAGACGTTTTGTTTCAAGAAGAATGGACACGGCATCCGGAATGACTTGGCGGCCATGAAAGGCGCTCGCCTCGTGCATGCCACCGAAACCACCAAAGGCGCACGACTCGATGAAAGCGTCATCAAGCAATTGACGGGCGACGATGCCGTCTGCAACGCGCGATTCCTCTATCGTGAAGAATTCCACTTTCGGCCCGCCTTTAAACTCTTCCTGTCCGCAAACTCGAAACCGTCCATCGTCGATACCAGTCACGCTATGTGGCGGCGGATCCGGTTAATCCCGTTCACCCACCAGGTGAAGCCGGAAGAGAAAATCGAGGAACTGTGGCGCGTGCTCCTCGACGAAGAACGCGATGCCATCTTCACCTGGATGACCAAAGGTTGCGCCGCTTGGCAAGAACAAAAGCTTAACCCACCCAACGAAGTCCTTGCCGCTACCGCCGTGTACCGTTCGGAACAAGACCTGGTCGACCAGTTCCTTAAAGAAAAAACTCGTCCTGGCGGCCGCGCCGACAGTAAAGCCACTTACAAGAAATTCAAAGACTGGGCTACCGCCGACCAAGGGCACAAGAGCGCTCTGACAAAAAACGCCTTCTCAAGGGAACTAACCCGCCTGGGCTACCCCACAGATAGCCAGTTTCGCTTCTATCTGGGGTTTGAGCTTATCGAGTTTGGCGACCCAGAGACGCTCAAAGGAGACTAATTGATGGCTTTGATGGGTTTTTGCCATTTTGACCTAACTTCCTCACGCGTGCGCGTGTGTAGAAAAGTTTGTGCTAAACGCTGAAAACCAATCAAACCCATCAAACGGCAGGTGACGAGATATTTTTAAATATCTACCTGCTCTCGCGCACCGCTTTCCCGAACGCCGCCGTCGCGTTCGCTGGATACCTCAGCGCTGCGAATAGCAAGCCCACAGGCGCATGAACGCGGTGGAGATGGAGTCCAACCAGCGACTCAACTATAGTTTCCACTATAGCGAACAGACACGACAAGCACGAAACCAGCATAAACATTGACGATTGCGCGTGTTTGGAATCGGTTTCTAAAGCCGATGGTCGGCCAGATTCACAGCGATTACTTCGATCCTGTTTCAGCGGCCTCGCAGTGCAACCGAAGAGAAAGCAAAGCGACCATTGGTGCGACATCGCGCTCTATCGTGTGTAACTGCTGTCGTTTCGCAGAGTTACATGCGTCCATCGGCGCAACATCGCGCGTAACCGAGCGAAGAGCGTTACATGCGAAGAGCGACTGCAAAGCGCAAGCTCTTGATTCCTCACAACTTCCGCGATGCAACATCGCGTGACAACCCTATCCAGCACTCCCACAAGAAATGCCCCATAGGCATTCCATATGGTGCGTTGTTCGTGTATAGGTAAAACCTATGCCACTCTGTTCGATATGCAGCCACGAGAAGGCGAAGGACATAAACCTGACTCTCTTGACGCGGGGAAACGTGAGCAAGCTAGCGCGGGAGTACGGGCTGTGCCGGGGTAGTGTGTGGAACCACTACAAGAAGCATCTGCCGTGGCGCCGTAACCGGCGAGTGAAGTCGACGACGGTGCGGGAGCAGCTTGAGGATCTGAAGTTTGAGTTGCACCGGCTGCAAATTTTAGGGGAGTGCGGGATGGCGGTAGGTCCAGCGGTAACGGCGTTGAATGCTAGGCGGCAGGTGTTAGAGCTAGAGGCGCGGCTGGATGGCAAGTTGGATGCGCACCACGGAAAGTTGATTTTAAACAGTCAGAAGCCGACCGGCGATGTGGAAGTGGTTTTTGAGAACGGTCGAGCGGTGACAAAGACGGTGAGCGCTTGAAATTTTCATTCCCATTCACGCCGCGGCAACTGGAGATGGTGACGCATCCTGCGCGCATTTTGTGGATTGGAACTTCGACCAAGACCGGCAAGTCCGCGGCCTCGTACTGCTGGCTGATTGAAGGTCTGCTCAAGGGTCAGGCATGCGGTTTTGTGGGTGCGTGGTTTTACAGAAGTAAAAGAGCTTTCGATGAAACCAAGAATCTGCTCGCGCCGTTCATTGCATCGCGCCAGGTTCGCGTCAATGAAGCGCGGCTTCAAATCGTTTCGGTTGGCGGGGGCTACATCGATTTTCTTTCAGGCGACAACCCCGATTCGCTGTTCGGATCGAACTTCGACAGATTGGTTTTGGACGAGTCTTCGCGTATGCCGCGCGCGATTCATGCGGCGGCACTCACCACGGTATCGGCGACAAACGGAAAGTTGCGGATGCTGTTCAACTTGGAGTTGGGCAACAAAAATTGGAGCATCTCGAATCTGTTAAGGGTGCAAAGGCTCACACCCGAAGAGAGAGCGGCAACCGGCGAAGACTTCATGTGCTTTCCGTGTGACCCGTTGCTGGTTGATCCGAAGCTCGTTGAGATGTTGCGAACGCAGATGCCGCTGCCGCTTTGGGAAGCGCTGTACCAGGCGAAGATTCCGGACAGCGATTGCAGTTTATTCCGGAACTTGGACCGGATTTTTGTTGGCCACGAGCGGGAGACGCCAGCGGAAAATGTCCGTTATTTTTTGGGTTGCGACTTGGCGCGAAAAACGGACTTCACGTCGCTGACCGTCATTTCCGAAGACGGCGAGGTCGTCGCCGGAGAACGCTTCGCGCAAATGGATTGGAGTTTGCAAGTCCAGAAAGCGGCGTTACTGTATCGCACGTTCAAGTGCACAAGGTGCGTTGTGGACGCCACTGGGTTGGGTGACCCGATTTGCGAAGCACTGGAAGACGAAGGCCTTGAAGTCGAACGTTTCATCTTCACTTTGCCGAGCCGGAAAGGGTTGCTCGAGGAACTGATTTTGGCTTGCGACACCACGTCGTTCACCGTTCCCGCGAGCAGCAAATTCGAGATATATCGCGCCGAACTCGAAAGTTTTGAATTTCAAATCGGCGATGGCACTGGCGCGAAGTACACGGCACCCGGGCACGACGATACGGTTTTTTCGCTCGCCCTAGCCGTGCATGCTTTCCGAAAAGAACGCGGCATGGTGCTCGGTGTCCTGGATTACGGTAAGCGTCTGCTTGCGGATATCAAGGCCGGACTCAGAGACCAATACGGCGAACTCTTTCACAAGCCGGAGCCCGTACCCGTTCTGCAGCCGGTTGCCGTGGCGCCAAGGCCAGTCGAGACGAAGGTTGACGGTTTCCGAATCTGGCTCGATACGCACAAAGCGCCGGCGTGTCTCGATCCGGTTTGCAGGAGCACGGCAACCACCTACCTTTCTCCAGAAGTCATTCACTGCAATCAGTGTGGTAAAGACAATGGGCAATGGCCGGCGGCGCAAGGAATTGTCGTCGGCATGAACCGGCGACAGTTCGAACAGAAGAATACGCTCGATTCGAAATTCGGCGCGAGCTGGGGAAGGTTTCGCCGTGGAGGCAGAGGATGAGCGAGGAGAAAAAGCTGGTTTGTCCGGAGTGCGGGTCAAGCTGCGTCATCGAAATCAGCAACGCTCTGCATTGCAATCAGTGTGCAGCGACCTGGAATCTAAACCGCGACCCGATTGGAACACGCGCGCGGTCAGCTCCGAAAGTCGGCTGGCCTCTGAACCCCGCGAGAAATTAGCACCCAAAAACCTCAAAAAACCTTTTCCATGTAAGCGACAATTATGTTCTTGTTGGTGGGTGCACCGGCTTCCACAAGTCGAGACCGAAACCGCCGAAGACAAACTCGCAGCCGCCCACGCGGAAGCCGCGATCGCAGAGTCGGGATGGAACGAAGCCGTTATTGCTCTTCGCGCTTTTAATCTCGCACATCAACAAAATTCCTTTTCTTTCCAATCAGGCGGCATCCACCGCGTTCAAACGTTTACGAACAATGCGCAGCGCAGTCGTCTCGAAGCTGACGTGCGGGCTGCGCTCACGCGGCGAAATGCGGCTTGGGCTGCGAGGGCAGAGCTACTGCTCAAGTTAGGAGTCATTCGATGAGCAACGAACTGAATGTGCCGTTGGAATTTCGAGACCTGTTCAAAGTCGATGACATTGCCGACGACGTGTCGCTTCCCGACCGGAGCGTAACGACGGACCTTTCCAACTATGCCGTGCCCGCGGATGGCTCTGTCGGATCCATCCTAAAGGGCGACGGGTTGAACAAGAATACCGTCGCTGATGAATCCTGGGATGCGCCAATGACGGCCACATTCTCGCCAGAACGCAGCAAGAAGCGCTTCGAAAAAGCGTGTGCTTCGATTAAGAAAGTCTTCGGAGATTCACCGGAGTACGACCAAGCCATCGCGCTGGCGAAGGAAATGTTGGACGAAGCGCGCGCCGAAATCTTGGCCGGCGTTGCGTCACCAGAAACTAAGGAGAAATCAAAATGACTGTAAGAGAGCATCTACGTAAAGCGCATGAAGCGATAGCGGCTACTCATAGGGAACTGAGCAACCATCACAGCACAGACAAAGCGCTCTCGGCGATACACGACCGGGCCGCCTCTGCCCACGAGGCGATGTGTGACGAATGCTCGAAAGCGGCCGATGGCGATTTGAATAAGCTTGTTCCGTCGCCGATTACCAACGTGACGCCGGATCGTCGGCCGACAATCACGCCGGTTCCGCGAACTGGCGCGCGTCCGGTGAACGAACGGCCGGCCGCACCAAACGTGCCGCTCGAATTCGTGAAGCTGTTTTCGACCGACGAAGAAAACGAAGAGTTGGAACGGCCGATTCTGTAAGGCCTAGAAAGTACACGAAAGGTAGATAACTAGTATGCGTATCGTATTTGGCTCAGGTCAACTTTTTGCTTTGCCAGTGAGTTTCCAGGGCGGTTCCTTCAACGCCTCCCCCGTTTGGTTTGCCACGCTGCAGGACGTCGATATCACCATCGACGCGACCATCAAAGAACTTCGTGGCCAATACCAGTTCCCCGACGATACCGCTATCAGCGACAAAAAGATTACCTGGAAGTCCGGCTACGGCCGGTTCTCGATCGACACCTGGAACAATATTTATTTTGGGGATAGCATTTCGACCGGCAGCAACTCGGGTGGCACCGGCGCCGGCGGCGGCGTCCCCCAAGTTCAAGAAGCGACCACGCTCAATTCGACCTCCTATACGGTCACGCATTCCGCGAACTTCACCCAAGACATGGGCGTGCTCTATTCCGCAGCAAGCGGCACTACAGCCGCTCTCCAGGGCTTTACGAAGGTCACCGGCGTTCCGACTGTCGGCCAGTACAATGTGAGCTCTGGCGTCTACGGTTTCAATGCTTCGGACAACAACAAAGCGATTTTAGTTTCCTACCGCTACGGAATCACGACCGGCCGCGTCCTTGTCGTACAGAATCACGTTCAAGGTTGGGGCCCGACGTTTGAAATGGTGCTCTCACAACCTTATCAGGAATTGACCGCGGGCATTCCGAACTATCTCGACTTGTATGCCTGCAAAGCCGGCAAACTTACTGCGCCACTCAAGCGGGCCGATTACATGATTTCGGATATTGAGGGCCAGGCATTCGCAAACGCTGCCGGCTTCATCGGTGAGTTTTATGAATCGTAGTCTATTGCACGGTAACCATACGGAGTAACGAATGCCGACACAACTGAACGTTCTCATCACTACCGGCCAAGGAAGCGGCGCTTCTAACGTTACGGTAGTTGTGCCGATTTCTGCGGGACTCCAAACCTTGGACTCCGGCAATTCCAGCAACCAGGGTCAGGTAGCTACTCTGAATCAAACGACTGGATTGTGGACGGGTGGCCAAACTGGATTCAGCAGTGTCGATGTAGCGGTACGAAACATCTTCCGCGCTGGCGGCTTCACTGACGGCAAGGGCAATTGGTATGCGTCGGGTGTCATTCAGCAAATCACCTGGACCTAAGGAGACACGATGAGCCTGAATTTGAATCCGCAAGGCATCAACGGGCCTGCCTGGAGCGGAAATGCACAGCAAAGCGATTATCGCGTCCCAACCGCGAACGCGAACGTCGCAAGTTATGCCACAGGCGCGAACTCGCAGAATCTTTCCTGGCCGATTGCGCAGTACGTGCAACCGAAGTCCACGAAGGACCTGCCGAACGGCTACCAAACTCCATCCGGTCAATAGGAGCTTCCTTGATGGCGACGGCACTGGCACCGATGCAACCCTACGAACCGCCCGCGCCCCAAAAGGTACAAACGGTCTTCACGGTCGAGCTACCGGAAGCGCTCGCAGTTAGCTTGCAGGAATGGTTCGAACGAGCGCGCGACGGGGGAAACATCAATACTTTTTTCGCTGAGGTCGCCGCGCTCCCCATCATCGACTTTCGCGCGGCATCCATGCCGGCTTCAGAAGAGGCACCACGGTCGCTGGGAAAAGAGAAGATGAATCCGGCCAAAAAAGAGGAGTTCTTTGAAGTCTACGACGAGGGCGAATGTAACTCTGCCGTTTTAGCCGAGAGATTTGGTATCAGCCAAACCACGGTCCGCCGTTTGCTCAAAGAACGGGAAGACGCGACGGGGATAGCTCGTCCAAAAAAACACTTTCTCGACGAGCAGCAAGTCCAGGAAATCGTGCGCCTCAGTCACGTCGAAGGCGTTGGCTGCGACGAACTAGCGGCGCGGTTTAGCGTGTGCAAGGAACGAATCTGGCAAATTCTACGGAGCCACAGAAACGAGGCAGCATGCGCTGGCTAACTCAGGTAGAGAAAGAAAAAATCCTCGCGCGATTCCGCGAAGGCGCTACACAAAAAGAGGTTGCGCGCGAATTCGGCCGGAACGTTTGCACCGTCCGACAGCTTCGCAAAGCCGCCGGCGTGCGACTCTTTCCCGTCGTTACGCCCGAACTGGAAGCCAAGGTCGTTGCCGCCTTTCGCCAAGGTCATGGGCGCCGCACCACTGCTTTGATGACTGGCGTCTCTGAAAAAAAGGTTGCAGCAATCGCCAAAAAACACGGGCTCAAGCACGAGGCGGGCGACCCTGGCCTCATGCGGAGCAATCCTGACCTTCACAAAGAAATAGTTGCAGCCGTCAAGCGCCGCGAGGATTTTGTGGTCCGCCTAGCGACAAAATACAAAGTCGCCCCGTCTACGGTGTCCAGAATTGCCCATCAATTGTTTGGTAAAGGCAGGTTGCTAGCCACCTGGCCGCCTCTCGAAAGTCGCGTCTCGCAGAGCGATGCGCGCAAATATCTTTCACCAAGAGACGTGTTCCTAGAGCTGGTCACGAAGTCTATCGATGCGGCTGGTCAGGAATTGCTACAGCGAGGCCACAACCGCGAAGAAATCATGGCTGCCAAGAAAAGTTTGCATGACGATCCGAGCCCCGTCTTAGAGAAGTTCGAAGCCGGATTGCGCGACGCCATCTCTACGCTGCGCCTCGAGCAAATGACAGCTAGCCACTTGGTGCATTAATGCCGGAAACGAAACGCAGCTACACGATATTCGGCAAGGGGCGGCGCCTCTCGCCAGAGCTGCGCGCGAGAGTCATGCAAGAACTGAAAAACGGCGCGCGGCCTTACGATATCGAGCAAAAGTACAGATTGTGCTTCAACACGGTCGCAAAACTTCGCCGTCTCATCGGTGACTATCCTGGGCCGGCTGGACGAAAGAGAAAGCTGTCACGGAAAGTGCTTGAGCTTGCGGAACAGCGATTACGCAGCGGCGAGAAATTGTGTGTCGTCGCCGCCGATTGTGGCGTTCATCAACACACCTTGCAAAACCGAATGAAATTCAGAAAGCGGGCAAATCGTTAATGCCAAGCCGCTCTAGCCTCGTCATCAAACCCGTCGCATCTCTGCTCTCCGGATTGCGCTCGCTCTATCAGCGTCCGTCGGAAACTATTAGCGGTATCGATCCGCAGAATTGGGGCTCGCCTTCTCAACCGGTAAAGCCTTGGGGACCGCCAAGTGCGGAGCCGCGCCAGTTTCAGACCTGGGAAGGCCAGAACTTAATCTTCACGCCAAGATCAGATGCGGACTACAGCGCTGCTGATCTTAAAGCGCTCTCTACGTATCCACTGGCCCGTATCTGCATCGAAAACGTCAAAGACACGGTGACGTGGGCGCCATGGGAAATCCAGATGCGTGCGCGGCCGCTCGAATCTCGCGCCGAGGTACAGAGCCGCGCAAAGGATAACCGCGAGACGTTGGTGCTGCTGAACCGGTTCTTTGAATATCCCGACCGCGAGCACAATTGGCAGGAGTGGCTGCGTCCATTATTGGACGACATGTTGGTGATCGACGCCGGTTCAGTCCTCATGCGCAAAACGCGCGGCGGCGACCTCGCGGAGTTGGCCGTCATCCGCGGCGAATTGATTACGCGGTATATCGACGAAAACGGTTTTACGCCGATGCCGCCGAGCCCTGCTTATGCGCAAAATTTTTGGGGGGTTCCCTGGGTTGACCTCACTACGGACCAGCTCGTTTACAAGCCGCGCAACATCGCGCCGCGCAACTCGCTCTCTTCTCAACTCTACGGATTTTCCCCGACAGAACAGATGGCGCCAGAGATTCAGATTGGAATGAAGCGCTTGGAATTCGTTTCAAGCTACTACGGGGAAGGCAGCGTGCCAGGTGTCGTCCAGGTTGCGCCGCGCGGGACGTCGCCTGACCGTATCCAGGAAGCGATGGAGTGGATGAATTCGCAGCTCGCCGGCAATCTTGCAGCCCGTAACCAATGGAGAATCATTCAAGGCTTCAACGAACCTGGCAAGCCAGATCAAATCGAGTACACCAAAGAACCGTTGCTCGCCGGGCTCTACGACGAAAAGCATATCCGCGAAATTGCATTCGGCTACGGAACGAGTCCTCAACGTTTGATGAAGATGATCCGGACCGAAGGCAAAGGCGCGTCTGACTCGGCGGAAGTCGAAGGAACGCTGCCCTGGGTCTTGTGGGTCAAGGGCGTGGTCGACTTCATCATTCAACAAAAAATGGGGCTGGTTGATTTTGAAATCGCGCTCAATCCTTACGCCGAGCCGGATCCGCTGAAAAATGCAGCGGCCCTCACCATGTTAGTTTCGAAAGCGATTTTGACGCCGAACGAAGCGCGCAAGCGCGTTGGTGAGGAGTTGCGGCCAGAACCTGAAGCGGACCGTCTTGGCGTTATCAGCGGCACAGGTTTTGTGCCGATTGGAATTCCGTCCGTGACGGCTGGCGTGATGATCGATGAGCAAGGCAATGCGAAGCCGCATCCAGTGACACCGACTCCAGGAGCGGCGCCGGCAACGGATCCGAATGCCGGGCGCAGCGGCACTCCAGCCAGCCAGGAAGCTGGTAGCGGACGGTCGACTGGACGGAATGTTGGGACGCCAAACGGCAGCGAGTCTCTCGACGGTAAAAAAAAACTTCTGAAACGTCTTGGCGCTCGTATTGAGACCGGCGTATTAAGCGTCGAGAGTCAGCAAAGCGTTCACCACATCCAGACAGCACTACAGAAAGTTTTCAAAAAGCAGCGCACGGCAGCAAGAGTTCTCCGCAAGTCTGTCGAAGACGATGAGAAGCGCATTGCCGAAGCCATCCTGGCCGCCATGGCCGCCGAGTGGGAGAACCTTCCGTTTGAAATTCAATCAGCGCTCGAATCCGCCGTGCTCTCCGGAGTCAACCAAGGAATTTTGCAGCTCGATGTAACGAGCACGGTGTTGATTGCGCAGGCAAATAACATTGCACAGCGTTACGCGCAAGACCGCGCGGCCGAACTCGTTGGCATGGCGCGCGACACTGAAGGAGCGCTCGTTCCGAATCCGGATGCGCGGTGGACGATAAGCCAGACGACCCGCGAACGGATCCAGCAAATCGTTGCGGATGCCTTCAGCCAAGAGACGCCGCTACCTGAAATCGAAGACGCCATCCAGACCGCCTTGTCCGAAGAGACGGAAGGCAACGGCATCTTTAGCGACGCCCGGGCCGCGATGATTGCGCGAACGGAAGTCTCCATGGCTCAGAGTGGCGGCAACTTTACGGCGTGGCAGGAATCGGGCGTCGTTCGGAAAGTGAAATGGCTGGTATCGAATCTTGAGCCGTGCCCCATTTGTCTCGGCAATGAAAATCAGGAAGTGAACCTGGGTGAGATGTTTCGGAGCGGCGTGGAGCGTCCACCGCAACACCCAAATTGTGCGTGCATTTTGGCGGTTACGCAGGCTGGCGCCACCGAATAAGTTTGCGCCGGGGCTACCCTTCCCAACCCGCCCCGGCGCAGCACGCGGAATACTCCTTTCTCTTGATTTACAAATACTTTGGCGAAGTCTCACGCTGGATTTTGAAGCGCAATTCGGCCAGCACAGCCGCCGACTCGCGCCGCGTGTAGAGCTCGTCCAACGATTCGGCCGGCGTCCGGTTGAGACTGCGAATGACGCGCGACAAACAGATCACGCCGCAGTTATCGGAAAGCGGCGACAAACGCGGACCATTCTCTGTGTTCGTCAAGGCCGCAAGCAAAGACGATTCGATAGGGCTGGCTGTTTTCATGGAACATCTCTCAGGCGAGCCGCGTTGCTTGGGTCATGCTCGCAATCGCGGCAGGGCGGCATCCTACTCCTATAAAGGTAGGCTTGTCTACCTTTAGGATGATAGTCCTGCTAAGATGACATCCATGGCCGGACACCCTACAATTTCGCCTGACATGAAGCTAGTTAAAACGAACATTTTTGTTGGCGCGACTCAACTGAAAGAATTGCGTAAGCTCTCTCGCCGGTCCCTGGTGCCGGTGGCAGCACTCGTCCGCAAGGCTATCAATGAATTGCTGGAACGGGAGAGGAAGAAAAAGCCATGAAGCCTGACGGGGTGTCGTACTGGAAAAGCATACTCAACCAGGTGCTAGACAAGCCGCGAACCGCAAGCGAAGAAAAACAACTGAGCGAACTCAGGAAGCAATGGGAAAAGCCAGGACGAGTCTTTGTGCTGAAACTCGGCCGCAGGGAAACGGGCCAGGGTATGGAAGTGGCCGCCACCTACAGCGTCGAACCTCCGTTGTTCGAGGATCAAGAAGCACCGAAGAAAAAACCACGCCGATGACCACAAAGGTCCGAGGAAGAAGCCCGCAGATTGTTGGAGCTATTCTGTTTTTGATTGGGATTGTCATCTGCCCGGTCGGCTGCATGAGCGAATCGCAGGGCGGGCTTGGTCTAGGGTTTGCGATGGTAGTCATCGGAGGCATTCTTTATATCGTTGGGAAACTGCAAAGCGCTTGAGAGCGGAAGAAAAGAAGTTGGGCCGCACAGCCAGCGCGGCCCTGGCAAATGGTTCGACAGGCTGCATGTTCGGAAAGAATACGGCGAAAACAAAACAGCAATCAATAGCGTTCTTCAATTTCTGGTGAACAAATTCCTGAAGTAGCTCCGTTGGCAGCACCAAACGCCCATTACGGTTTTTTCGTGAGTCTCGCTATCTCTTGGTCTCGCTCCGCTTGCACCTCAGGTGAGTTGAGGAGTTTTACCAATTCTTCTGCGGGGACAATCGTGGCGATACCGCTGTTATCACGCACGTCGCCAGTGAGAACCGTAGCTGCAGGGACACTAAAACCCGCTGACTCGGGGTAATATCCACTGATTACTCCCAGAAGGATGTATCTTTCGCCTGCAGTTATGCCTCCATTCCGGAGCCCACTTAGGTTGGCAAAAACTGGGGACCCACTATTCCCGTGAAATGCGTGGAGGTCTGCCAGGAAAAGACGTCCCTTCCTGTGCAGTGTCGTATCCAATGTCTCTTCCGGCATCATTGCGATGACGCCCTCTCGGACAATTGGTTCCATGCGAGTCTGTCCCGAAAAACTGCTGAAGAATCCGGCAAAGAGGACAGAATCGCCCACGTCAACGCTGTTTGCATGAAGAACGTCGGAGCCGGCAATCATGCTCAGAGGGATAGTTCTGTACGCATATCTCTTTTGATCTGGGGCGATGGGGAAAATGGCCAGGTCCACCGCAGCTTCAGGAGGGAAGAACCAATGCCGCTGCTCACTCAGAAGGACTTGTTGCGTAACTGAATGGAGTCCATTCTCTGGCGCGACGAGGTTCATTCGCAAGTACAAGTGTTCGAACTGATAGGGAGAGCCGAGGTCGATTCCTGGCTGCGCAACATGACGATTTGTAACAAGATATGCGAACCCTTGGTCTGCTCCGAGCCGGCTATCTGGGACCATCACAAAGAAACATGTACCAATGACGCTGCCACGTGTAGCGCCGTTTAGGTAGTCGACCCCCAAGAAAGCGACCGTGCTCCTGATTTGCTCTTTCATCGGAGGCGCTTGTGCTGCCGCGCTCGCCGTGGGATGTTCCTGAGGTGACGGTGCCGGGGCGGTTTGTGATGGTTGTTGGCCAACGGAAGGCAGTAGTGACAGATGCAGGCCGACGAGCAGTATCGAAAGCCGAAATCTCTTCATAGACTTTTGCTCCTTGCCTTAGAACGGCGGCAGCAAAAAAACTTGCGCGACATGGGCTTCCGCGGCTGCCGCTCACTATAGTGAAAACTATAGTAACCCGCTGCTTCCCGGAGTGTCCCTCAATTGCTAGCGTGTACGGTTAAACTCAAGAAAAGGGAACTACTTAGCATTTGCGGGATGTTGTGGGAAACATGCCGAATCGCTCTTTTAAGCCGAAGGTCGTGGGTTCGATCCCCACCGCCCCTACCAACCTTCTTTCCTTTCAGTGCGTTAGATCGTCGCTCCTGTTCCAATCGGAACATTTGTTCCAATTGACCGTTTCGCAATGCGCTCCATAGAGTCGCGCTGCGACTGCGGAATAACGTGAGCGTAGACCTTTAGCGTCGTTCTAACGTCAGCGTGCCGCATCTGAGTCTGCAGCACGGTAATAGGTTCGCTCTCGGCCAACTCCGTTGCTAGGCCGTGCCTGAATGCGTGCAAACCAACATTCTCGGCAGAGATGCCTAGCTCGCGGAGGATCGGCTTTAGTCCTGAGCGGACCACGTTATTTCGTGACCTGGAAAATCCGTCTTTGCGTGGAGCAGGGAAGAGAAGTTGATTTGGATTCTCTTTCCAGTGGTTCTCTAGATAGTCGCGGAGCATTGCTTCCAGGTCAGACGGCATCGGAAGCAGGGCCACGGACTTCTTAGTTTTGGGTTGACGGACCATCCTTGTCAGATCATCCGCGGACTTGTTGACACGAATCGTCTTTCGGCGAAAATCCAGATCGGGCACCGTCAACGCCATCAGCTCGCCCGCCCTGGCGCCCATAACCGAGGCCAAGGCGAACATAGTCTTGTAAGGCTCTTTTGCGGCTCCTACGATCAGGCCTACCTGTTCACTCGTGAAGAAAGCCTGCTCTGGTGTCTCAGGCTCTCTCACCGTTAAATCAGAGAAAGAAACCGTACTTGTTCTCATTCCAGACTTTTTCGCATAACGCAGCACGGCAAAGATCGTTTCCAAAACGTTGATGATGGTCTTAGGAGACAAATCGTTTTGCAGACTGGTAGCGAAACGCTGTAAACGAGGAACATCCAAAGCGTGTGGAGCCTCTTTCCCGAAGACTGGCAGAACATGAATACGGAGGTAGCTTTCCCGCTGCCGCACCGTTGCAGGCGAAAGCTGCGGAGCCACATCCCGTTTCCATGCATCAACCGCGTCTTGGAACGTCTCGCCCCTGATTGGAGCGGGGACGCTTCCACGACGACGATTGATTTCTGCCATGAACAGATCGTGTTCTCGGCGAGCGGCACGTTCGGACATAGCATCGAGATCGCCAATCAGATGACGAGCACGCTCAGTCGTGATCGTCCCATCAGGCTTCTCAACGTCCTCGTAAAACAACGTATACGCTTTGCCGTTTTGCACTTGAAAACTACCCTTTTGAAATCGCCTCTTAGGCACCGGGCCTCTTTTCCGGCCTGTGCCCTCGTGCGTTGCAGTCGGGACGTTATCACAAGACGAAGAGGGCAGGGAACTCTCATCCGCCTGAGATTCAACCAAAGACATGACAGAGGAGGCGCTCATGCGGCCTCCTTGAAAACGGGACTTGTGGACACGCCATCGGGGCGATGGATGAGTTTATTTGGAACACGCCGAAGCGCTCCAGGGGCGCACGGCACTAGCATACGACCAGCGGCAGGACGCATATAGACACCAAGCTCTTTTGTTTTGAATTGAGTTGGTGCCTAAAGGCACTGAGTTTCCAGGCTAGGTGCCCCGGTCTCTTTGTAACAAGCGCCGCTGCCTGCTATCAATTCCAGTGGACTCTTCCGCGCCAAAAGGCCGGCAGCACGGACTCACTGGAACGATCTCTTCATCCCTTTGGATGAAGTACTTGCCGGATCGGGGTGATCCGACGTAATAATAGTTTACCAAAAAGCTAAACAACAATCAAGGCTTACTTCGCAACGCCAAAGTGATCGCCAGAGACTCGATTCGACCGCCCGCAGCAGGCACCCGACGCGAGCCGGGGCACTTTACCGGTAACCGCTAATCGTCCAGGTGGACAGGTGTGCGTCCAAACTTCTCATAACCCCGTCTGAACCGTTTCCGTTTTGGGGACAGCTAGCTTCGGTCAATGAGTGTAAATGGGGTTTTTCACCAGCCAGCCTGCTCCTCCAACGCGGCAGGGAGCGGTTCGCCTTGTCGAGTTTCTCGCCATAAGTCCGACAAGTACGATTTCAATGTGCGAAGCACGGTTTCGCAGTTAACGCAGTCTTGCCGCTCCAACGCCTCTGGCCTCGTCAACAAATTCAAGTGAGACCAAGCGATGAACCACAGATCCTTGTCCTGTAAAAGCGTGACTCGTGGCGGTGGCGGGCTGTACTTCTCCAACCCGTGCTCTTCCGCAGTGGAAAAGATGATGTGTGACATCGACTGCCCTACGCGAAAGTGCTCGTTAAGCCCGGCGCGGACGCAGGCGTTTAGCACAGGGACTACAAACGCAGTGAAAGGTATCCAGTTTGTATTTTGACTAGGCAGGCTTTCCGCCCATTTCGTAAGCCAAGCCCAGGATTCCCGCTTCGTCTTCATACTGGTGCAAGGTATCACGGATGCTTGGCGAAATCAGGCGATTACACTTACAACCCGGACCGGCCACATTTAACGATCCAGAAATCCCGTTGTGAGAAGTCACGAGTCTGGGGTCCACTTGCCTGTGTAGTCGCGTTACCGGTAACTTGGGTACTAGTCCCAACCTTGAAGGCCGGCCCCGAGACTGGCGACCGGCCTAACTTACTTGCCAAAGCGAATGTGTCCGATACCTGGTGTACCTCTGTGCGGATTCCATCCGCGCACTTCGGGCGCAGGACCAACGCTGTCAAACTCTTTGCGCTCCGCGATGTTTCCGATCGCGCGCTCACCGCTTTCCACGATGATGTTCGAAATGTGTGGACCTTCCACGAGGCCACTCACCTTTTCTCCAGGCTGGAGATGGCCTTCGCATTCAGGGGCCAAATCATCTGAAACCACACCAAAACGGTAGCCTGTGCCATCGGCAAGTTCCCCGCTTTGGTTGTCTGAGGACCACTTGGTGCAAATGAAATTCGTGCGGGGTCGCGTGTCCACTTTCTTTTTGCCAGCTTCTAAGATGCGTGCTTGTAAAGTGTTCACAACTCCTCCTGTCCTTCTTCAAACTTTTCTTCCGGCTCGACCTCTTCCTCGTCGGGCTCGCGTTCAACTTCGACTTGCTTTGATCTACTGGCCTGCATGTCGGCCTTCTGCTGCGCGATAAGCTTGGCAAGTTCGCTCTTTTTAGACATTTAACCACCACCTCTTTTTCGCGCTGTTCTTCCCGGGGTTCCAATGTGGGCTTCTTTTTTCCTCTTTCTTCGCGTACATTTCGACATTCGGCTCGATCGGGGGCTGATAATACGGGTCTGTCTCCTGGATCTCCTCCAGGGAATAAAGCTCGATACCTTCTGCCCGAAGACGGCCGTCTTTCTGCGTCTTCACGCCAGCAAAGATCGGGGCGCCCTCTGTGAGCAAATTCCACCGTTCGAAAAGAACACCCGGCGGGTCAATACAGTCGACGAGATGAAAGAAGATCGCCTCGCCGCTCTTACTCTCGAATCTTGCAAAGCCGAACTCGCCTTTCATTGCGCAAACGATCATCGATTCTTTTTCCATAGGATCCTCCGGGGAAAATAGCAGGGGCCCAACCAGGGGAAGAAGGGGGTTCGTCCTGGTCAGGCCCCACACGGCGCCGCGTGGGACGGCACCGAGATCGTTGTAAAATGTTGCCGACGCCCAAGGAGTGAGTCGCCGGCCGTTCCGATGACCGCCCGAAGGCTGCGAGCGGAAAACTCTTTAGCCGCCGATTTCTCGGCCGTCATGAAGCTGGGTGATTTGCGAGACCAGGCGATTCGTTTCGGCCAAACGGTCGTAGCAAGCTTTGTAAGCTTTGTCGTTCATCTTCAAACGCATCTTTTGAGCCGACAAGCCGCCGTTGAAGTCGCTGATAACTTCGGCTTCAAGCTGCTCTTCCGGCGAAAGCTGAACGACGGGAGCAGGACGCTGCTCGAGCGAAGCGACGTAGCGAAGCTCAGTGAACTCCAAATCCGCTAAGTCGGTGAGGCGCATCTGCAGGATTAGTATTCCATTGTTGTAGCCGTTGACCAGTTCTTTGGCCATCCAGGCGTACAGAGTCTGGTAGAACATCTTCTCCGCGTGTTTCTGGTAGTCCGGATTTTTCATGTGCTTCATGAGCGATTCCAGAATCTCGCAGAGATCCGTGTCCAAGCTGGCTGCAGCTGAAACGACTTGCATCGTTTCGTCGGGTGAAGACGCGAGACAGGTCAGAAGGTTTGCGTTGTTTCTCCGGAAATCCTGATGTACTTTACGGCTGATTTCTTGTGGGGTGCTCATTTTGTTTCTCCTGTATTAGATCAGATCAAATTCGCGGCGCAGGCCAATTCAAACAACCTGTTCGCTTCTTTTGCTGCGCCAGGGCCGAGTGGGTTCATGCCGGCGCTCAACTCCTTCTTGACGTCAGCCACGCTCATCGTGCGGTAACGGGTTGCGAAGGCTTGGACGTCCGCCGATATACCGCGGGCTTGCGGTGTGCGGTTGGCGTTCAAGTTTTCGACACCGTCAGCCACAGGCTGCTCGGCAAACTCTCTACGCATGTTGGTCGCTACGAACGCGCGGAACTTGGGGTCAACGTGTTTCCGCTGATTCACGGCGTCCATCGTTGACTCGTTCGCGAATCGGGTCATCTCTGCCCACTCCAACTGCTGAGGGGTCAGAGGCTTTCCTTCTTTTGTCCGCGGAGTCGTGTCGACCACGGGCGGAGCCGGTTCATCGAGAATCGCTTCGACGCGGTCTCTACGCACCGTTTTTCCTCTGATGACCACGCGAAGCGCAGCCTCAAGTTGCACCAGCGAAGCATGGTTGTCACGCAACGGGTGGATATGTACCGCACGCAGAATCAGGGTGTCGGCGTTGTCTCTGTCAGCTTCAACAGGAAAACGATACTCATTCTTGAATAGTTGCCCCGTGGGTGTTGCCAAAAGGTCGGCGATTGCCTCGTCCCAATCGCCTCCCTCATCGGTAGGCCTCAGGTCAAACAGAATTTCTCCATCTTCGTTGCGTCGCATCACGATCTCCTTTTCGGTTCTCTCGAACCCACTAAATCTCCAGGACGAACCCTCGGGCCGCCGGCTGGTCGCTGCTGCTGTTGCTGAACTATTGGAGCTTGCTCAACTTGAGATCGCTCCGCGAAATTCTGATAGCCCAAGTCGATCACCTTTTGCACCGCTTGTTCCGGCGTGTCGCCCTTCACTGAATTAATCTGGAAACGGCCGTCCTCGCTGAGGATGTGGACGAAATAACAACGCTGGCCGCTTTTCACGTCGACACCAGGTCGGCACCGAATTCCTCGGAAAGATTTGTCGGCGCGAGTATCCTCACCGTTCGGGTTGGAATTGTTTTCGGGCTCGATGAAGTCAAGGCTGCCTGCTGATAGCGAAAAATCACAGCTGGCACCGTACTCTTCTCTCGACCTGCGTCGGAAAATAATGGCGGTCTCGTAACCCGCGGGGCGGGCTTCTGACGGCGTCGTCGTCCACTTCGGCATCACCACAATTTTGCCGCTATTCTGATCCCGACCTGTTTCAGCTTTCACCAGCCAGTAGCGTTGGCCGCCAGCGACGGTCGAAATGTAGATGTGCGTGTCTCGAGAGATCATAGGATCTCCTTTCGGGCAATCAGCGAATCCACATCCGCGGCGAAGGCTTTGTCCTGACTGTATCTCTGCCGGACTTCACTCACGCTGAGCCGGTTGTATTCGGCCGCGGTCAGGTGCGATCGGGGTGCTGCCGTTTTGATTGGCTCCGTCACTAACTGCACCAGCCCTTCGTTATGAAGTTGTCTGTAAGCCAACTCGAACAAGGTCGCGGAGCACGGCTTGCCGGCGAAAAGTAATTCCTTCGCCCTCTCCAACACCAAAGCTAGGCTCTCCGTGTCTGGTTGCCTAGTACTACGAAGCCATATGCTGCAGGCTGTATCAAACTGCGATTCAGTTGTTACCATTTTTCATTCTCCTTATTCCACGTTCCAGAACTCTTCCATGAAAGCCGCGACATCGAAGGACTTCTTGAGTTCCTCGAGTTCAGCGGCGCTGGCTTGGCAAACGTTCTTCAGAAAGCCGGCTGCGTCTCCGCATACGTGGGCTTTCAGCAAGCCCGACAGATTCGACGTTCCCACAAATTTGTACAGACTCTTGACCTTCTCCGCCTGGCTTGACTCGAGAAGCTGTGCCGTGGATTGCCTGGCGTGAATAGGCTTACAAAAGTAACTCGGTTCGAGGTTACGAACGACGCACGCCAAAAGTTGGTAAGGCTCGTCGACGCGGCTTTCCACGTCAAAGTTGCTGTAAAGCTGATTCGCTAATCTTCCGATACGGTCTAGTTCCTGCTCCAAGGCTGTCATGATTTCTCCTTCAGGGCTGCTGCCCAGATCTCGCTTGGGTCTTGCGCTGGTGTAGGCAACGCCTCGACAGGCTTAAGCCGACGATCAACCTTCGGTTCTTCGGCCGCTTTGACGCGCGCCCTCTTTTCGTCTCTGCGGGCCAGGCGTTCTTTCGCTGCTGCCACGGCTTGATCCAATCTGTCCAGTTTTTCTTGCGCTGGAATGTCGTTGGCCCAGTCGGCGTGACTTCTCAAGGCCTGGACGTGGCCCTGAGCCCAGAGGATATTTCTGCGGCTGATCGTCGTGAAACATAGCCACTGATTGAGAAGACCGAACACCGTGCCTAGCGGCGGATGTTCCTTCTTCATCTCGTGGTCGATGCCGGCGCGATTTCGCCCCATGATGACGCCTTTTAGATTACGTGCTGGCATCGGTCACCTCGATCACTGGACTCGGGTTGAGATACATCCGCAAGGCCTCCACAGAAAGCTCAGCGGATGCGACCTGCTCCTCAAAGCAATGAATTTCGAAAACGTGATGCACGGCTTCTTCGGTGTCGATGAACTCGCGGCCGCATCTTTCGCAAAGGATGCAGAGGGCGCCTTGGTCGTGAAAATCGTGGAATTGCATTTTGGTCTCCTGAAATAAAGAAGGCTCCCGTGATGGGAGCCTCGATGAGTTAAACTTCGTCTGTCGGGGCAGCTAATCTTCGAGAACTAGCAAGCCGACCATGTGCGCTGTTTGGCCGGATGCAGTTTTCTCTTTGAAGTCAGCGATGTACTTCTCGCCGACAAGGCCCCAATATGAAGATTTCCAGCGTTCTGTTCCGACACGGCCGGCGTTCAATTCCTGGCACAACTCACGGTAAGGCATCTTGCCTTTGTTCTGCCTAAGCTCCCGCAAGATCTCCTGCTGTAATCGGCCTTGTTCGTTGTCTGCCTCGATCGGAGCCAGGAACTTAAGGCCTTGATCGCGAAAGTCTACGAGAGCCTTGGCTCTTTGCAGACAGTCGGAATCGATCTTTTCCCTTTGCAAATCGACAGCGAAGTACAAAGACAACGCAAACAACATCTGCATCGTTCTAGGGTTCATGCCGCTGACTAGCTTTTCAACTTCTTCGAAAGACTCGAACTGATATTTCCCTTTGAGAAGAGCAGCTTCAATCACCGATTTAGTGTTCTTCGCGGCCTCTTCGAGTGAAGGAAGGTGGTAGATGCTCGCGTTCTTCGGCTTCTCCGGGGAGACTACGAAGAACATGCGATCTTCCAGCCCGCTCACAACGCCTGCAATTTTCGGCCAGTGCCGATTGAAGCCTCGCGTTGTTGTACACCACTGCCAACCGAAGCAATACGACCCTGCCTCGAACGCGAAACTGTTCCTTTCGCTCGTTACTAAATTGCCAAAATCCCCCGACTCGTACCAGGTCAAAAGATCGTGAGGCAGGGATGCGTTTTCGATGCCGGCCTTGGCGACCAGCTTGCCCAACTCGTCGTTGAACAAGATGGCATTCTTGCTGTTTAGTTTAGACATTCGAAGGCCGAAACCCTCTGAACTGCCTATCGACGTAACAACAACACGGCAGTCCGCGGCCGGGAGACTTTTCGAATCCTTCACGGACAACGCCATGAACTTGAAGAAATCGTGTGATACAGCGCAACTCGACGATTTGAAGAACTTGCCGGGAGGTGTGATGATGCCAATATACAAATTTAAATTGGTGTCTTGCATGTCAACCCGAACTCTGTTGAAGAGATAATTCAGCATCATCTGCACTGCCGGCATGAACACAAGCTCGGCGTGCTTACTGGAATTCTCTACGACGGGCTTTACCAGGCCTTCATAGAGCGTGGTTCCCTCCATAACGTGATAAGGAAATACGGGCCGGAAAGCTGTTTCACCAGTATCGATGTTTAGATCCTGCACGATCGGTTGCGCTTGCTGCGTTACAGCCTCACACGGCACTTTTCCGCCGATGAGCGTGGTGACCGGATCCGCAACGGGTTTCTTGTCGATGCTAACCGCGATCGTGTGAACTTCGGACGAGTCCAACGGAGGATCAACAAACTCATCGTTGTAAAGTGAAAGCTGTTCTTCCAGTTCGGAGAGACTGATGCCGATGTTGTGAAGCGCACCAGCAACACTGGTCAGTCCAGAATTACGGTTCCCTTGCTCGATCGTCTGACCTTGCGCGAAAATATTCGCAATCAGAACCGCGTTTTGCTTTTCGCTCCTCGTCGCGGTTGACGCTGAGTCGATAGGTGTAACCGTAGCTTTCTTCGGAACCAGGGAAAACTCGGACGCAGTGTGCGCCGAAATGTTCTCTGAAAGATGGACGATTTCAACTTCCGGCTGGTCTGCATACTTGCAGTTCTTGAAACCGGGGAGGCGCAATACGCGCGCTGCGTCGATCGCATTCTTGTCGCCGTTGAATTCTGCGCAGATGGACTTGAGAAGGATCTTGGCTTCCTCGACCGACATATCCTTCACCTTCCAGATGGCGTGAAACTTGTTTGGTGATGACTCGTTGACCACAGTAGGATCAGGAACTCTCTTGCTAGCGAAAATCTTGTCCAGGTTTTTGCGGCCGTCTTCGTCCAATTCTGCCCATACGTTGCGAACCGCGGCGATATCGGCCTCTTTGCGACGGGAAGTCTTGTACGTGTTCATCGCGACATAAACGTTGTCACCGGCTTCGTTCGCGCGCGTGAAGATCTCCATCGTCTCCGGAAGAAGGCTCTTTTCGTAGGTTACGAACAATTGAGCCCACTTCTTCGTCTCCGCGTTTTGGAGAGGGAAGCAAAGAAGATCACCGGGCTCGAAAAGAAGTTTGATGAAGTCTGCGGCCGCAGACGACACTTGAACTACCTGTTGTTGTGGATTCGCACTCATTGGGACACCGTTTGGCCTGTGCCCCACAGTTCATCCACGCGCTGCCGGAACGCAGGCTCGTTTTGATATCGTCTCTTGACTTCGCCGGTCACCATTGCGTCCAATTCTCTCCGCGACTTCGGCAAGGTTGCTTCGGCCTGCTCTTTGACGTGGGCGCGGACGTCCGCGTACCGCATCACAGAACCGTAGATGTCGACGACCACGCTCTCAGGGAACCCGCGCTTCCGCAGTCGTTGAACCCATTGATCCGCAGCGGCGTAGCTCATGTGCAGCGCAAAGCTAGGCGTGTCGCATACTGTGATCTCTTGGCCGTCAGCCGCCTGCAGGAGTTTGCCGGCTTCGACCTTCACTAAGCATTGTTCAGCTGCCATAACCGCTCCTTCGGGAGGCTTTACCCTCTCCTGCTTATAGGACCAAAAAACCTGATCTCACGTGTGTAAATCGCGTAAGTTGTTGAGAACAAAGCGAAAAATAGTTTGAAAAGTCGTTCGCGTTCAGCCCTTTTCCGTATTGTAGTCGTCAAACATCCCTCCACCGGGGGTGACGTAAGGCTTCTCCGGATCGTACCGTTTGGTCGGCGGAGGCGTTTCGAAATCCGCCAAATTTCGAAGCCGACCGTCCCCGCGCGTCTTAGCTGTAATGCCGCCGCCTATCTCCGCGCCGCCTGTCCCGAAGATCGCAGCGGTCTGCTGTTGCTCATCGTCGGGCTCGTATTCGTTGCCGCGAGGAATCAGGTGCGGCGGCAAAACAAACAAGCCGAGCCTAGCGGCGTGACAAATGATCCGAACCTCGAGCTCTTGGATATCATCGTCGAACCAACCACCGTGCCGCCTCACCATCTCCTGGACTGAGAGCTCCTCGCCTCGGGCGTAGTCTTTATAAAAGTATGCTTCCCGCCGCGAGATCGCCGTCATTATCTCCCGCTCGCGCATGTCGTAGATCAGTAACTGCTTCCTCCTGGGCATGGTCTTGATCGTTCGCCTCTTGAGCGACATCAACTGCTGCTCGGTCATGCCCTCGATCATCGGCTCCATGAACTTCTCATTGGCAATGAACGCGACCAGTTGCTGTTCGGTCAAGCCTACCGCCTTACGCAAGTCGAAGTAGTTGCCAGAATAAAGATCGACTGCCGGATGAAAATCGACCGGCACGCTCATTCTCAGCTTCTCTAATACGACGCGATCGGCTGAGTCTTCGTAAAACTTCTCTGTCTGCCATTCGTCGCGAATTCTGTCTGCATCTGATTTCTCTGGGTCGGCCGGCTGCTGTTCCTCTTTCATGTGCATCTTCGATGTGCTGTTGTTTTCGATCTGACGGACAAGCTCGCGCGGTGGATCGAACTGCACGTTGTAAGGCCTCTGCGATTCCGGTGGACTAGGTAGCTCCCACCAATACGGCTGCTCGGGATGAGCACGCTTGGCTGCGATCACTTCGCGCTGCACGCGTTCCAGCGTCGTCGGTGGTGATCCCTGTGCGCGAATCTTGGCCAGGAGCGGGATGCTGTCGTCGGCCAGGTCGGACTTTACGACGAAGTCATGGTGCCGGTCGGGAGCATCATTAGTAAGGTCAGCTGAGACATCGCCTTCCTCCATGGGCGCCGCCTTCAAAGAAATTGTCTTCACGCTTGCGTTGTCCTTCTTACGGCGCCGTGCGTGAAGACAATCCTTGCGCGTGCACAGACCGGCGTTCTCGAGGGTGGGCTTCTTGTAAGCGAACGCGCCGATCGGACGCGCGCAGAATCTGCAGGTCGGCTCCGCGCCGAGGATAGGCGAAACGCTCATTGCCTCCCGATCCACGGCGACCGGAGCTGGCGGTCGAAACAAACCGTTTAGGCGTGCTTCAGCCGCCGCCCGTTCCTCGAGGTCGGGCTTGACTTCTTCGTGCGTGCGTCCGCGGTTCTCGACGCCAACCGCGCGGGATTCGCGAGGCATTACGATGCCTGCGCGGCCAGGACGCCGGCAAACGCGGGTGCTGCAACTGCGACCGGAGGCAAATGAATTTTCTTAAGGTAAGGGCTGCCGAATTTCCCAGGCGAGTGCTCGACGACACTGATGGACAAAACATTCTGACGTCCGATCAGCTGCTTCACGAGACCATCGATGCCGCTAGCTTTGATGACGTCGTCCGGCGCAATGCCGAGGATGAACGTGGACATCTTATATAGCTTGCCTGCGGGTGAGACAGTCTTGTGCGTCGGGACTGCGATCTGCATGAAAGGGCCGGCAGGTTCACGAAATTTCCAGATGAGTTGATACGAACCTTTATATGTATCGTGGTCGCTGATTTCGGTGAGTGTCGCAGGAACGCGGTGGACGCGGAAGAAAGGATAACGCTTGGGTTTTTCGGGCCTTCGTATTCGGTTTTGGTTTTGATTCCAGCTGCCTGATGGTGATGTCACGATCGTCTCCTCAATCTCTATCCCGCTGACGCGGGAGTGAAATCTTTGTCGCGCAAAAATGCGCACGCGATTCAAAGTTTTTGGAGTGATCTTGGGTTTATGGGCAGGAGCCCATTCCCTTCGTAACAGTGGCCGCTCACTGCTGTCGATTCCAGTGGACTCCTCCAGGCTACGCGGCAGCCTGGGCTCACTGAAACGACCTGCTCCCCGGTCGGGGTGGCTACTTGCCAGATCAGGCGATCTGACGTGAATCAAGTCTCCAGCATTTCACCTGCCAAAGTCAAGCCCTATTTATCGGGAGGGATCCCAAGGCTCGTGCCCCTCCCGTCGCCCAAGGAAAGCATGCTTCACTTTTTCTTGGCGGGCTTGGGTTCGAGGCACCATGCGGCGAACTCATCTTGATTGATCGGTTCGCGTCCGGCCGGTCTCGAGACGCCAGTCGGAAGACGACCGGGGGCGTGGCCAGCGAGCACACTGTCTTCGATGCTGACGGCTTCCTGGAACAGCTGCTCTTCGCGCTGCTCGCTTGTCAGGGGCGCAGCGGTGAGTTGATCTGCAGGCGTTGAAAACGCTGAGATCCGCGCGTTCTGCTCGATTCTGCACATTCTGCATCTACTCGTCGCGTTCTGCTGGATTCTGCACATTCTGCTCGATTCTGTCCCACGATGTGACCACGGTTTGAAACTTCCCGTAAAAGGATGGTCTAACGTGCTGATATCAAATGCCTTCCAAGCGAAGCGAGCAGGGAGATTTCAATTGCCAATGGATACCACGGTTCATTGCTGTGGGTGCCATTGCCCGGCAGAAGGCGGGTGCCATTGCCAAACTACATGCGGATACCACCGGTGTGCTCGAGGTTGACAGCGGCGGTAGATATCCGGTTGGATATCTGGCGGGATTTCCGCGGCGTAACCGGCGGCATTCTCCGGGGGCTCTGGTGCGTAGATCGACGCGTAGATCAGGGCACTGATCTAGCGGGGCTCAGGGCGTTGAGGGGCTGAGGTGGGTGTGATCACGGCTCGGCGCCGTGAGTTTGGCCAAGAGTTGAGTTTGACTACACGTTGGAAAACGGACTCCCTCTCAAGGTGTAGTCAAATCCCGAAATAGACCAGCGGGGAGGAAAAAGGCAAGGTGTAGTCATACTCGGCACCAGTGGGTCAAATATGTCTTTTATAGATTTGACCCACTAGACAGGGGTTAGACTACACCTTCAACCTACTGATTCTAAAAGGCCCAAGGTGTAGTCACCTTTTTGGGTTTATACTCTACGGATCAAAAAATAGGCTTTTTCGGCAAAGTGACTACACCTTTTTGCTGTGCCTGACTACACCTTCAACACCTTTTTCCCAGGTGTAGTCAAACTCCCTTCCTCCCAAAATCTCAAGGTGTAGTCAAACTCCCTCACTGATCCAAAACAGCGCGGAGCCTTGGCGCCGTTCGGCCGGCCAGATGCCGGATCCGCGGATTCCCGGATTGGCGCCGACCAGGCGGCAGCGGAGGATGAGCACACTGGCCAAGTTCAGGTTCACAAGCTTCCGTCCAGGCAGAATTGCCTTAACGGGCGGACGTGTTGGTGCCGCCCAAGAAAACGTTCCAGGAAGCTGAAGGAGCCTTTCGGCCGGCGAGACATCCAGATCCACCTCCATGGTCGACTTCGTCAGCCAGCCGCAGCTGCTTCCATGGGGTTCATCATCCTGGTTTCAAGCTGAGACAGCGGTGTAGCGGCGCGCCAGCAGCGCGACGTCGCGGCCAGTCCGCGGGACAAGGTACGTATTAAAGTACAGAAATTTTTATCGTGCTTTGGATCCGTTTTAGGGACTCCCGCGGCGAAAAAGACCCCCGGGTGCCTTCAGGAAATCGCTCTTGAATGATGGCAATTTTCTGTGTGTCGTTTCATGCTTTTTGATGTAGTAGTCAGTTTCGTGCGGTTAAAGTTGGAGTCCCGCGCAAAAGACGAACATCCCCACGCCTCCGGTCGTCCCTCAAAATAGAGAAGGATATTCCCCGAAATAGACTCAATCCTCAACAATATCAACAGTCTACAAGACGCGCTGTCTCCTCCGCGCGCAACACACATCACAGAGTAAGAGAACTCGGAGAGGAAAGGGCACGAATGCCCTTTTCTTGCGGGAGGGTAACCCTCCGGAGAGGCTAAATTGTTGCAACACAAGCATTTAGACACTTTTCACTGAAGGCATAGAGATTATTTACACAACGCTTAATCTTCCAGACAGAAGCCCATGCCCCTTAACAGTGCAACCTCGTCTCCTTTCGCTACTCTGTCGCCGTCTGCCCTTTCACTCCCCTAAGTCTCTCTACGTCTACCTATAGGTGCATATAGGGAGCCACAAATAGTCACATCCGACATTTTCCGTCGCCACAAATCGTCGCTCGCATACATCAATCAAAACGGTTTTTCTGAAAACATTGGGCTTGCGAGTTTGGGGCCCGAAATTGCATGAGGGAAGTACGCCGCGAACAAGAAATACCGAGACTGCAAAGTTATCGGAAGAGCATCACGGCAAGCAAACGGCGTCGCGCAATGATATGCCCGCGCCGCAGCTAAGACCTAAGCCCCAACTGGCCGACGAAACGAACGGACAGCAAGGGCAGGCAAGTGTCCATCCCGCAATGAAACGGGGAACCTGAGAACTGGACGCATCCGCGCTGTACTGGCCATGCGAAAAGGAAGAACAGGGACGGCGTGAGTCTCACTCACGGGGCCACTGCAGCGGCATCCTTCACCGCTGAGCAAACCAATTTGAAAAGCAGTGTCGCCTGCTCTTGCGAAAGAGCACGCGGCGAAGTTTTTCAAAACGAGGTGAACAATGGACGACAAAGGATTAGGGAAACGCCAGAAAGAAGCATTCGCGTTTATCTCTGGTGTCAACGGGTGGCACACCTATGCGCCAGACGTGCGGAACGTAGTCAAGAGTCTTGAGTATCGCGGGCTCGTTGACGTGAGCGAAAAGACTTCGCAATTTCGTCTGAGAATTTATCTCACGTGTGATTCCTGCCAGATGCTCTCAATCAACGGCGTGGCGTGCCACGAAAACGGTTGCAGGCACCAAGGCTCACGGTTTGACCGCGAGTCTCGGGAATGGATTAAGCAGCGCAAGTGCTTCGATTGTGGATGCACCGTTGACGTGGATGATCCTTGCTGCAATGGCGAGGTGGAAGCATGAGCGATAAACCCACACCCATTCTCAAATCTGACGCGGAGTTACTTGCTTCGCCTTGCGTATCGTACTGGCTGCAAGCGCGCATCCGCGAAATTGACCAGCGCGATATCGTAGACATTCTGTACGACACACGAACGTTGCTTGCTTGCATAGAGCGCCGTCTCAAACCCTAAGGCCAGCAACCCCGCGCCATCTGTCCCTAATTTTCCCAGAGAGAACAGAGCACAGCAAAAATGCAGTGTATCGCGCATATGAGGGCCGCACCTAGTTCCAGACTTTGACAGCGAAACAGGCGACGGTATCGAAGAGTTTTCTAGGCGAGTCTGCGAGTCTTGCAAGACTCCGCTTGTCGGTTACAAGGCACGATTCGCGCAGTTAGCTTGATCAATCTTCCGTAGTCTCCCGCCTCAAACCGCGCAACACCCCTGCTAATTGCCCTTCACCCCGTGAGCACTCCCGCGAGTGCTTACGCCGAGACGGGCAAACGTGTGTCTCAAAGAGAGGAAAGAATATGCCGAGCGATTTTGTCCGAAGTTACATCGAATCCGCGCTGTGGTCCTCGAACGACGGGGACGGCGTGCCATTGGACAGCGCGAAGTATGCAGACGCGGAGCTAGCGCCTGAAACCCTCAAGAAATTTGAGGCAGACTGCGAAAAATTCCAAGCTCAGTACGCCCACCTAATCAGCGGATTGGATGATTCTGTTCTTCGAAGTTTTCCAGAATCCCACGTCCCGCACGATTTTTGGCTAACCCGCAACCATCACGGCGCGGGATTGTGGGACGGCGATTATCCCGAGCCCCTAGCGACTCAGTTGACGGACCTCGCGCACTCATTCCCCGAAAGCGATTTGTACGTCGGCGACGATAACAAATTTTACGTTTAGCCCTGCCTCAAGTGCGGCCAGCACTCAAAAAACGTTGAGGAGAAATATGGATACCAAGAAAACGATCAATTTGCTCTGGGTCGAATTGCGGCAACGCATCAATCAAGCCTACGCCGTCGCCGACAAGACCCGAAACGAAGACGGCATTTGCCTTCGTGACTACGCCGAAAACATTTCGTGGTCCGACAACCTGTGCGCGTTGCTAGGCAAAGAGGCAGCCAACGAAAGGCAGCATAGGTCCCGCAGACCAAGTGTGCCCGGTTTCTCTGTCGAGGTGGCCGCAAAACTTCTGCTCATGGAAAACATTCGCTCTGGCGCTGCTAAGGAAGCGATGCCAAGTGCCACCGCGTTTCTTGTGTTTCGGCAGACAGCGGCAGAGGCGCAAGTGATTGGATTCTTGATTCGCGAGTATCTGGACCAAGAGTGGCGGCAGGCGGTCGAGAGTCTGGACTACGCAAAATTGATGAAAGAGGTGCAATCGTGACTTTCGAACGCGCTAAAGCTTGCTACATCCATCGCTTCACCATGGAGCACGTTCCGGCATGGGCCGCGAAACCATTCAGCACGGGCCGTTATCCCGCCCCACAGTACCGCTCGGACGGGGAATGGTTTGCACTGACTCTCTTTCCTCCCAACAATCCGCTCGGACGCAAGGTCAGAGATTGTTACTCATCTGGCCAGACGTGGCCTCTAGGCACGTCACTCGCCAAGCCATTTTCGCTTTAGCCTTTTCAAATCTCGAAAACAGAAAGAGGGAAAATCGTGCCAAGAAAAATACCTGAGCACTGCACTTTAGAATCCGACAATTGGGATCGCATGACGGACAACGTTTTGAATAATGCGCTGTCCGGCTTGCTCCCCTTCTTGCAGCACCATTCCGCGTGCACTTTGGCGAATGCGCTGCTCGAAAGACTGTCAACGCATCTTGCAACGGAACTGCATTACATCCGCACAGGCAAAAAACGCTGACGGCCTCGGAGAGTATACGTCTGCGCAAGTTTTTCGAGATCGCTTCGTCAAGATGGGCGGCATCGGTGGATTGCGCGTGCCGGAACGTTTTGGTCCAGGCTATCCCAAAAGCGAATCAAGCCCTGGAGGTTACTGACCAGGGCTGCTTTGGGCAGTATGAATTACGTGGCGGCAGACAGGATGCAATACTTGTTTCGATAATCGTTCCACCAAAGAGAGGGCTGAAAGGACAAAATGACGAACGAGAAACCGAAGATCGCCCGTATAGGTGTTCTGCTCTGCTTGAGCCTCGCGGCAGTTAACGCTGTGCGCAATGGCATAGCAAATATGCCCCGAGCCGCGCGACCCGAACCGCAACCTGCGCCTGCATATCGCATTCTCAGTTTCTCGAATCGCACTCTGGTTTTCGAATACAATCACGTTCGTTACACGGCGGAAAAAACTCCCGACCAGCCTGGAGCAGAAGTGTTCAACGTTGCCGGCCTAGTCGGAAAAACGATTCCCGAAATGGAATGTCCAGACGGCCAACAATGCCCGCTAAACGCGAGCATGACACAGAATCTCTCGCCTAATTTCCTGCTCATTTATAAAGGAACCAATCAGACTCCTGCTTTGACTACGTTCTCGATAAAGAAAGCAAAGTGAGGCTGCACCGAGAGAGCGTTGCACGGAACACTTTCCCCAAACAAAAGGAAAACCGAATGCGTAACATGAGCTACCGGCACGCACGAATGGTCCGGCGCCGTAACGCCAGGGCTTTGCAGAACGAGATCATTGAGGCGGTGATGGGCATAGCGGTTGCCATCGGTGTGATTGTGGCCCTCGCGGAGAGACTGCGGTACCACTACTAGCCTGATCGCAGCGCTAGCTTGACAGCTGTAGGGAGACGTAGTAACCTACAGGCGCGGCTCAAGGAGAAATAAGTGCCAGCAGCGAAGAAAACCAAAGACACCAAAGATATGCGTCGCATCAAGACAGCGCTGTTCCTTGACCCAGATCAGGTCGTGGCCCTGAAAAATTTGCAGCAGGATTTTCCGGGCATCAACATGAGTGAGCATGTCAGGCGCTCCATATCCTTGTATCTGCTGGAGATGGCGAAGGTAGCCAAGCGTATGCCCAAGCTCCCCGGCGCGCCGCAGGAAAAATAACCGCGTCCGAGTGGGCGCGCAAAAAGCTTTTGGAGCGAAATGAGCCGCCACACCGCCCGGGCATCCCGGCGTCGAGCAGCAGCCCGACTCCAGTCGAACATTCTCACCACCATCCTGGGTCCTCGATGGAACGTACATCAACGGGCCAAAACGCGGTGAAAAAGCCAACAAGGAGTAATCATGCTTTTCGGAGAACTAGCTGAGCGATATCTGGCGCACCTCAACAAGCGTTTAGAGCTTGGCAAAATAAAACCGGCGTCGCTCGACACATTCGTACAGCGCACACGTACGCATGTGATCCCTGCTCTCGGAGCACTCGACATACTTGAGGTCAGGAACGGTAAGGTCAAAGCGTTCGCGGAAATGCTGGCAACCAAACTGTCCAGGAAGACCGTTCAGGAGTGCGTCATGCTCGTAAAGATGATCCTCGAAGCGCATGTTGACCCGGACGGTGAGCCTCTGCTCGACCTGAAATGGAACAATCGCTTCATATTTCAGGACGTGAAGGATATCGGTCAGCAAAAGCAGCCTACAATCAGCCAGGACGACTTGAACGCCGTCCTCAAGAACCAGGAGATCAAAGTTCGCGATCGCGTCCTGATTGCGCTCGCAGGCAGTACAGGACTTCGCATTTCCGAACTGCTGGCCCTGCGTTATCTTGGCGGCAGCAGATCGACGACGTGGGACGCCGGCGACATGATTCATGTCCGCAAGTCCATCTTTAAGGGACAACTGCAAGAGCCCAAGACCAAGGCTTCAGTTCGGGACATAGACATCTCGGCGCCTGCTGTGAAGATGCTCGAAATCTTCTGCCAGGCTGAAAACAAGAAGCCTGGCGACTACATTTTTGCAAAAGGAGGCAAGCCAATGACGCGTTCTGATGTACATCATGGCATCTTGGCGCCGGTGGGTATTCCTGGAGCGCATTCTCTCCGACGTCGTAGAGCCACGCATCTCGACGAGCAGGGAACTCCGCGAGCGCTTGTTAGTGCCTGGATGGGCCACTCGACCAAAGGCGAGGGCATGAGCAGCCTCTACATAAAATCCCAGGAGAACTTGCAATTTCGTCGTCAGCATTGCGAGCGCGTGGGTACCGGTCTGGATTTGGTTGCAGCCATTTTGCCTCAGAGCAAACGAGAAGAAGTCGAGCAGATATCCGAGGAGGACAACAGAGATGGGCTGGCTCTGGAATCTATTTCGCAAGCCTGAACTGCCGCGCCTCGAAATCAAGGACGCAGAAGGCGACCCTGTGCTCATCCGCTACTGGTCCAGTCTAGTCGGTCGCGACCTGTCCAACCATACTTTCGTCAACGCCATTTTCAGCGGTCTCGATTTGAGTGATGCAAACTGCCATAGCACAAAGTTCATTGGCTGTAAGTTCGTCGGGGCCAAGCTTCGGCAAACCGACTTGCGTAGCGCTGTGCTGAATTTCTGCGATCTATCCAGCGCCGACCTCACCGGCGCGCGCGTCAACCAGGCGGATTTGCTCAGCACCAGCTTCGGCGACAAGGCGCATCGCGCAGACCTGACCCGCGTCGAAGGCCTGGGCGAAGCTCTCATCGATAAACACGAGCTGGTCCACAAAGGGAAGTTCGACACACTGCGCGGCCGCAGAAACGAGGACATGCCGCTCAGCCGCGCTGTGCGAAAAGCACGCAAGGAATTCCACGCGAGCCAACCTCTTCGTCCCAGGTCTTTGCTAGTTCTTGGAGATCCGATGGGCCCGAATCAGCGGTACGAACACGCGCCCGTCCCCGCGAAATGGGATAGCACCGGACAAAACTCAAGATTGCTTCGGGAGCACCTAGCTAAACGAAGAAAACAGGAGGCAGCATGATCGTCACACGCGATGCTTTATCCGGGCGCCTGGTCCCGGTGATGCAGGCCAGGGACTCTAAAGGCCAGACCTTCGCCGAAGCCTTGGCCAGCATCCCCGAGAAGCGAAAACGCCAAATTCGAGTCGGCATATTTTTGTCTTGCGGGCTCCTCGACCTGGCTGCCAAACATATGTGCACGCCGCTGCCGACGCCGATCAATTAGCTGTTCAATCCGAAGACCGCCCGCCTGTATCCAATTTAAAACACACCTCTATCTCAAGGCTTTCTATCCGGCCTCGCGAAAAGTTTGAGAACTCGTTTCTCAAAAATCGAAACAAAGGGAGCACTAACAGAATGCACACTCATAGCATCATGAGGATAAATTTGCTCGGAACACCTCGGCCTAGGGCCCGCAGCGCAGTTAAGGTTTTCCCAAGTTCCGATGAAATTTTGCCGATCGTTCTAATCGGCATCGGAATTTTGCTCGGCCTCATCGCGATCTGTGCTCGAATCTGCAATGTCTGATGCCTTGCGACGGGAGGGCCCTGAGGATTTTTCCTTGGGGCCTTTTTCTTTTCTAGCAGGCCCAAAACGAGGGCATTTTATTCTCGGTCGTTCGGTTCGAAATACTGTTGTTGCACGGGAACGTTCTTGTGGTCGAGCTGACGTTGTTTTACCGCCAAATACCCAGCGCTGGCCCCGATGAGACCTGTGAGGAGACCAATCAAGGGAAGAATAATCCTCGTAAAAGATCCATACCTCAAGTCAAAGTCGCGCCCATATTCTTCGTGGATGAGCTTACGAACGTATGCCCGTCCTTTCTTGGACAAAAATGTTTTCTCACCGTCGTCGGTAGACTGCCACATAGACTGGTCGGTAGAGGGAGGAAGTTCTACGTCGTAATCATAGGCCTTTCGGAAAAGGTTCGAAGATCTGATGAGGTCTATTTGGTCCTGGATCTCGCCGAGGGTGAACTGTTCGTCTGCTTCGAGAGAGGCGAAGTCCTGATTGTCCGCATGTTTTTCTAAAAGCTTCTTATGTTCGGCGGCGTACTGAACGTCGAAACGCCATCGGTGATATTTCAGTTTCCATACTCGATATCTGTCGTAGAGCCACATTTTAATTAGCCAGATACTACCTCAAGTTATAAACGTTTGATAGTCGGGGCGGACAAAGAAACTCGCGGAACAGGATAGTCTCTGGTGCTCATGGACTCTTTCTACCGCTCAGTAGGCTCGTGCATGCTCTTCGCCTTTTGTTCTCTCCTGTGTTATTCTTCTTTTTTGGAGAGTGATTCCATCAAGTCCATTCTGAGGCTCAAGCCTGTTGCCCAATCCCGCAAAGGCGTCGAATACGGAAGCGGCCCTGTCATGCTGTACGAAGTCCAGGGATTGCCGCAGGGCCGGGCGATCTCGATTCGAAATGTCCGCGCTCAGGAGCAGGAACCTGTTTGGCAGTTCGGCGCTCACTTCAAGGGATATCCAACAAGATGGACTGGCGCCTTCAAGACGGCAGAGGATGCCCTGGCTCAACTGCAAGAGAATCTTGACGAAGCGGACGTAGAGGTCGGAGAAATAGCTCAATGACCGCGGCGCGGTGATCTATCGAGAGAATGGTGGATTGTGGTCTCGGGGAAAAGTTACTCTGTGTTTTTCCACTCTTTCAAGATCTCTCCGGAAATGAAGCTAACGTCCTTCAATTGACCTCGATACATGTCACAGACCCACAAGAAGTCTCGGATAGCCTCCAACATTTCTGTGAGTTCCTTAGGCTCAGGTGCTTTTTGTCCGACATGCACAATCTTGTTTCTCGCAGTCGCTGCTTCTTCCAGTTTGTTAATGAGTTTTGAAGGCGGGACAATTTGCTTTCCCGTTATGTGCGACTTCACTTTTAAAAGAGGAATGTATTTTCTCAGCATCTTTCCGATTGGTGGTGACTGTATTTCCTCAAGAAGCCACTGAGCGTCGGGAACAATTGAACCTATAACTTTCTTCAAGCCGACCTCGGCGGCGGCGACTGCGATTACAAGCGATGCTCTAGGATTCGTGAGTCGCAGATTCCAAGCATCGTTAAACAGTTGATGTGCCAATGGTTCATCGCCACTCGTTTCGTGCTGCTCTATGATTTCCTTTATGGTTTCTTCTGACACCGCAGGGAAAATTTGAACTATATTAAATGTTGCGTTTCGCGCAGCGGAAAGAGCTAGCCAAGTATTCCCATCGAGGGATAGGTAGTCTTGGTTTATCGGCAGTGCTTTAAAGTCAAGTCCGGCTCTCCATCGGAGAAGCCTTACAAATCGTAGGCTGCTTGCCCTCAACGGCGCAAGGAATCTGTCTACTTCCTCGTATACCCCATTAACTTCTTCTTTTGGGACTGCACTAAAATTGACCCGATTTCCCATGGACGGCGGTTCAAAAGCGTTGCGTAAACCCTCCCCATAATTGTTCTGACTTACTTCTCCCGTTGTCACAAAGGAGCAAAACACAAGGCTTGGTTTTGAAGGTTCATGCCCCGCAGGAGGGCTACAGGAAATAGTTGTTTGAATTTGTAGTGGAGTGACAAGGTCGAATGATGGCGGCTCATATTGCTTAAAACGAGAGTGCAGGATGGGGCCATCAAGTTCAACCACCACTCTAAATTTCATGCTAGTAATCTAGCGCGATCGCAGGAGTACTACACGTTCTTTCATCCGATCTGATCCTCGGTGTAGTACGTCCGGATGCTGTGGCACCGAAATTGATCCGAAAATGATCCGAAATTGATCCGTTGCGACGATTACTGAAACAGTAGAATTGCGCACTTTGGCCCCAAAGTCGCATCGTTATCGCTTGTGGTCCGGTGCTTGTTCGGCGTGCGTCCCGTAGCTGACGCATATATCTACCAACTGCAACAAAAATGAGAGGGCCAATAGGCGCAATCCCCACGGTACGTACTTTGGATGTTCGGTGGAGACCAGTGCGACGGGCTTTGCTTGTTCCCATCCTGGACACGGTTCGGAAGTCAATACCAGCGGCCCTCCGTATCCAGCAGCCAGCAATTTTCCATCAAAGCACAGATGTGCGCCATTCTGAACAATTGGCCTAAAGGGAGAAGAAACGATAGTGAGCGAATAAAACAGAAGAAAGCCCGAAGCAAGTCCGCTGAGTGCCGCAGTAATCTTGACGACTAGGAGTGTGATTCTCAACGGCGACATCTCGTCTCTTACGAAGCAATACCAACCGGAAGTTCATCAAACGCTTCATTCCAAAATACCCAACCCTTTCGCTCAAGGCGGCTTCGTTCGGCAAAATAATCTTGCTCCGTCACTTCTTTGTTCGTATACAGCCAAGTGACCTGAATCACGGTTCCGCTCATGGCTAATGCGGATGCCGACTCAACGGACTCGCACAGGGAGAGACGGTCTCCAATTTCCGTCAAGTGCAGGAACTTGTATTTTCCGCCTCGCTCAAAGATAAATTTTCGGTAGACCATTGTTTCTCCGTCTTACTTCTTGGGTTCGTCTTGAGACTTGTCCTTGGGTTTTGATTCGCCCTTAGGCTTGGGCGAGTCTTTGAACTTCTTTCCGGTCACCTGTTCCGCCCCCGCTGTTAAGTGATCGTCACAAAACCAGAAAATGGTCGTGCCCCAGGGGAATGTTTTGTTGGTGGGTTTCCCGCAGACCGTCCCATCCCCCATCTTGTATCCGCAGTTGCCTGTTGCTGTCATGGTTTCCCCGGATAACAAGGAATGGCGGGCTGACAGGACTCGAACCTGCGACCCCCACGTTCGAAGCGTGATGCTCTGATCCAACTGAGCTACAAGCCCATTAGGATTTTAGCACGCTTTATTCGGCGACTTGCGTTGCGTGCCACGCGCGGATGTCCCAATCATCCGGCATAACGGCATGATACGGTGACTAAACGGATACGGCAACCCCCCGGTTCTATTGCAGCGCATTCTTCCTTTGGCGACGATGGGTGTAGCCGAGCGATTCAAGAGGAGTCAGAGCATGCGAACCAAACTATTGGCGTCAGCCTTTGTCTTTGTTATGACCGCAACCCCGGCCCTCTCTAACAAAAAGCCAGCGCAAGACTGCAAAGTGACCTTCGGAGTGGTTTATCTTGATCGGCTAAACAACACAAACAATGGCATCCCTCAAAAGAGTTTGAAGGACATCGAGAAGAAACTAAGTCAGTTTGGGGATGTCTGCTACGCAGGTGACAAACAGCCGGATCTTATTTTCTTCATCCATACGACACCCGCTGTCTACCACGGGACACATGTCTACACGGACAACTCTACCGCAGCGGTGACGGACGGCAATGGCAACTCCGCGGCGGTTGCGGCTTCCAGTTCCACGACTACAGCGGTGCCCTACACGGTGGACTACTCAGTGTTTATTCTCGACATTGAAAGCCCGCAACCGGACGGTTCCTTCAAAGTGATACGCACTCTCGACCAGAAAGGTCTGTATCACACGATGTACGGCATCGGGTACGGCAAAGGCAAGCATCCCATCCCCAACGTCATTCTCGCGGCTGCGCAGTGGTTGCACGAAAACAATCTCGGAAAGTAGATAGCCTTTGAGCGAACCAACGAAATAATTTGTATGGGGGAAAAATGAGACCGCTTGCGAAATTGTCGGCCCTCGGCCTGTTGTTGACAGCCAATCTTGCGGCTGTGTCAGCTCGCAATGATCCGCCCGACCCTAAACAGTTTCCAGAAATCGTGAAGGTTATCTCCGAGACCAAACAATCCATAGACAAAGGCTCCACAGTTACAACGAACCGAGTTCAACCGACGATTTTGGACCCTACACCACGAACACAGTCAGTCGTGAAGCCGAACGTGCAGAGCTATTACCAATGCACGGTGCAAATCGGCGACATGCTCTACACCATCAATGGGAAATCCGGCGGCCCCGGCGTTCCGCTTGGAACATTCAAGGCGAGAATCACCAACCAATACATGGACATTTACATCGTAGACAAAAACGGGCCCTACGTGCTCGGTTTTGAGATCGCCGGCGCCGAGAAAATTGAGTCCGCTAAACTTGAGGCGGCCACGAGTCCCACACCGATCATTGACGCTAATAAGCCTTCCCAATCGAAACCCGCTTCTACGGACGAGAAGGCGATGACGGCCGGAGACCTTCAAGAGATTTGTATTGGTTCTAGTGCAGAAGCCAAAGCAGCCTGCCGATTTTACCTTTTGGGGATTACGCAGGGGCTTTCAACGGGAATGAGCATCGCCGATGGAAAGACAGAAGGAGGGCGTCCGTGTATTCCCGAAAATCTTTCCGGCTCCGCCATCGAGTTAGCGGTCAAAATGAAAATGGGACAGGACTTGATGGTGTTCCCCGACGACCGTAAACTCGACGCATCAGGATTCGTCAGTGCTATGATCGTTTCAACATTCCCGTGCCGCAAGCCAAACTAACGCGCCATCTTCTGTAACGTGTGCAAAAGAAGTTTGCGGTCTTGTTCGCTCGCCTTGCCCAACAATCGGCGAAGTTGATTCAGATACTTCGCGTCTTTGCCCGAACTGCCCCACAGATCGTCACCAGAAGATTTCTGCTTGAAGACATCAGGCGCTTTTGCTGGTTTATCACCGTCGTAGAATAGCTTGTACAACGGAACCTCCAACGCGCGCGCCATCTTTTCCAGCGTCGCAACCGCGGGAACGGTATGTCCGTTCTCGACACGGGAGATGTAGCACCGGAGAAGTCCGGTGCGCTTCTCGATGTGCCCCTGAGAGAGTTTCTTTTCTTCACGAAGTTCGCGGAGCCTGTCGCCTATGACCATTGTGGCGGGATTATTGCATTCAACCGATTGGAAGGCAAGCAAGGCGAGTATAGTCGCAAGATGTGCACGGAATTCCTTGACCGCCCGGATTCCTATAGATTAGGATTTCTGCTACGCTGAGTCGTGCAAACCATGCAGGCAATATCGCTTGCGCCCATTCTCATATTCATCGTTGTGGGAATCGTTTCCCTTGTTATTCTTGTCGTGCTTATCGTTCGGAAATATCACAAGCCACGAAGTTCCTAACAGAAAGTACCGGGGGCAGTCTCCACCCCTTAAGAGAATCCGTCTCCGTCCTTGTAAAGTCGCCATTTCTTCATTATTCTTGAACAAATGACGAAACGAGACTACCTCGGGAATTTCGAACTGATGGTGATGCTGGCCTTATTGCGGCTGGGCGAGGAGGCGTATGGAGTCCCGATCTTGCGAGAAATTGAGGAGAGAGGTGGCCGCGAGGTGGCACTCGGCAGCGTCTATGCGACGTTAGGACGGCTTGAGGAAAAGGGTTTGGTATCCTCGAAGTTGGGTGAGCCAACGCCCGAACGCGGTGGGAGAGCGAAAAGATACTTCCGCGTTACTTCACAAGGGCTGCGAGAAGTTTGCGAAACGAAGAGGGCGCTGAAAAGGTTGTGGCAGGGGCTGCCGCAGCTACAAGGAGGCTCAGCATGAGGTCCTCAAAGCCGCCGATTGTAGCAACGTGGGTGTTGACACGCTTCGGCAACGGTAATGAGGTCCTCGCAGGCGATCTGGTCGAGGAATACCAGCGAGGACGTACCGCTGCGTGGTATTGGCGGCAAGTGCTAGTGGCGATTCTCGTCGGCTGCGGCCATGAAATCCGCACGCAAAAGCTGCTTACCATGAGGGCCGTAATCACAGGCTGGGCCGCTTTGTTTCTCTACGGCCACTTGATAGGCCTTCCTTTATACAAACTATATTCGAGAGTGTTGATGGCTCTGGGACTTGGCCCACTGTGGTTTTGGTGGTGGCATTATTACACCTACCCCATAATCTTGGTGCCGTGTGTAGGTGGTTTTCTCAGCGGCTGGCTTGTAGCTCGCTTCCATCGAACACTTCGGGTCACGATGGTGACTGTGTACGCGGTGTCTGTGCTGCTGACAAGCCTTCCAGAGATTTTTAGACTCGCCACAGATTCCCTCAGCAACTCTAGATTCGTCCCGTATCTCTTAACTTACTCGGTGGCAGAGTGCGTTTTCGTGGTGAGCATTCTGCTCGGTGGACTGCGGAGCACCAATACTGAAATCGCCCGTTCGCTCCAGTAAACGAAGGCTGCGACGGCTATCCCAACCCGGCTGTTCGTTGAGTGCCACGTGTAGGAGACTTCGATTAGATTTAGCGCTGCACATCAATGACAAGAATTTCTGATTGTCCAGAAAGCGTAATTTCTTTGCAGGTTTGAGTAGTGCGGAGAAGGGCGACTTCGAACCCCCAGATGCAAGAATCGGAAGTCCTGTTTTTTCAAATGATTATGAGTTAGCATTACTTCATAGAATAGTGAAATAAGGCGGGCAAAAACCCAAGAATAAGTAACAAGGGAATTGTCTGGAAATAAGGCCTTGTATTTTCAATCACTTATATTCTGGCGGAGAGGGGGGGATTCGAACCCCCGTTAGGGTGTTTATTCCCTAAAACGGTTTAGCAAACCGCCGCATTCAGCCGCTCTGCCACCTCTCCGCGGCCATCGGGCAGAATCCTGAGTGAACAGACCGTTCGTTCAGAGAGCTCACCCGACGAATCACAAAAGTATAGCATCAAAGCAGTTCAGATAGAGGGGCAAAATGCCACGAAAGCTCCGGCTTACCGTTAACAAAATGCGCGGTGGTACGTCATAAGGGAGTAGGTCGGTTTGTCGCGAGGGCATTGAGAAACTCTTTAGATTAGAGGAGTTCTTTCCTTTAGCCTGTTTTGAATCTAGAATATAGGGGAGATCGGGGTCCAACTTACTGATGTTGGGTCGAGTTGCCCCGCCTGTCGGCCTCGGGTGCTCCCGGCGGGGAGCCCAAGCCGCACGGTCCGCAGCAACCTCTCGCGAAACATTTCGACCCACACGGGCGTATGTAA
>Ga0210393_10000092_pt1 | contig 101146 bp, 93 predicted proteins | sample IncBWC27OmetaG_FD_160068 | JGI IMG/M metagenome (GOLD analysis project Ga0210393, IMG submission 160068) | Forest soil microbial communities from Barre Woods Harvard Forest LTER site, Petersham, Massachusetts, United States - Inc-BW-C-27-O ... | reverse complement strand
GCGGGGAAATAAGCGCGGCCGATGGCGGCACTGAAATATCCGAACACCATGAAATCGTACATTTCGAGGAAATTTCCGCTCGCGACGCGGATGACCGAGCGCAGCTTCTCCTTTCGTTGTGGTGTCGTCAGCATCCGCGTTCAGTCCCTCGCGCCTTGCGGCGCGAGGGACGGGGGCTCTTTAGAACCTTGCCTTGATGCCGGCATAATACGTCCTGCCTACGACATCGTAGGTCGCCGCATCGGTGCGCATCGGCGCACTCTCCACCACGGGCGGACCCTTGTCGAAGAGATTGGTCAGCCCGGCGTTGAAATCGATCTTCTCCGTTATGTGCCAGTGCCCCTCCAAATCGAAGTAGCTGTAGGCCGGTACCGACGGTTCGCCCAAGGTCGCCAGATCGTTCATGGTGCCGATATATCGCCAGTGAAGTGCCGCCGAGATCGGTCCGACCGCATAGCCGAACGATGTGTTCCCCTTCCACCTCGGGTGAGCAAGATCCGAAATGGTCGTGCCGTCCGCGGCCGCGACCGTTCCGGTATCGCCGAGGCCGCCTGCGAAGTTCATGTTATTGATTCCAGGCACTCCGGACACCGTTAAGGACTGCAGGTAGGATATGTAGGATTGGATCTTGAACTGGCCCGAGTTCTCCGGCAGACCCAGATCGTCGAGTCCGAAGCCCCAGTGCCATTCGAAATCGATTCCATCGGTCGTATAGGACCCGACGTTCAGCGAGAACTCCTTGCCCAGCGAGATGAAGCCATTGCTGTCGCGCTGGATCTGCTGGCAGTAGAAATTGCTTTGGGAATAGGTGGGATTGGCTCCGTTGAGATTGTAGCAGCGGGAGAGTATCGCATCGAGTCCGACGTTGCCGATCGCGCCGTCGATCTTGATGTGGTAGTAGTCGACCGATGCACCGAGGTCACGCGCCAGCCGCGCATCGAACTTCGGGCTGAACACGACGCCGAACGAGTAGGTGTTGGCCGTTTCGGGTTTCAAGTCCGGGTTGCCTTGGATGATGCCGGGCGCCGAACTGACGCCATAGGTGAAGGTCGGAAGAGCGGAGGCCGGTATCCCCTGAGCACGGCAAAGAGCCGCCACCTGCGCCGCATTCGGTCCGGTACGATAGGGGCTGTTGTACTCGCAGGGGTCCACCGAGATGGCGTCCTGCGCCTGCACGATGGGGTTGTACAGCTCCTGCAGGCTCGGTGCCCGAATGGCGTGCTCGAAACTGCCCCGGAACGTCACGGCATCGATCGTCTGCCAGTGGAAGTCGGCCTTGTAGGCGTTGACGCCGCCGAACAGATCGTACTGCGAATGGCGCACGCCCAGATCGATGGCGACGTTCTTGGCGAGCGGTGCGTCCTTCAGCACCGGCACCTGCAACTCGCCGTATACCTCACGCACAGTCGGCGAGCCTGCCGTGGAACCGATCAGATCGTAGGACGGCGAGATGACGCCGGGGGGCATGGTCGAGGGCAGCACGTTGAACGCCGGGTTCAGATTCGGGTCGGCGTGATAGGTGAAGCTGTCGCCGCGGTAATCGACGCCGAGGGCGAACTTGAGCTTGCCCTCCGGGAGCGTCCAGAGCGTGCCGCTCAAGTCCCCCTCGATCAGCTTCTGGCTGATCTGGTCGGTGTTGTGCGCCGTACCCTCGGCGTAGGCCAGGCACCCGGCGCTCATCGGTTGCGCACCCAGCGGATTCCACGCGTAGCCCACGCAGTTCTGGCCATTGGCGCCATGGTAGTTGGCGAGGCCGTACAGGATGTTCTCCACGGCCGGCGTATTGATGTTGTTCGCCTGATCGTTGTCGAACAGGGTCTGGCCGTAGGATGCGTACACGTTCCATTTCAGATCCGTCGATCCGATCCCACCCTTCAGTCCCCCGCTGATTTGATAATCGTTGTAATTGAACGTCTCGAGCCGGTTACCCAGCGGCGTCACCCAGTCCTCCATTTCCAGGGGTGCGGCGCTCGGAGCGGTGCGCGCGGCCAGAATGGTCTGCAACGCGGCATTGCCCGTCACGTACGGATTGTTCTGCGGAATGTAGAAGTACTTGCCTGGACCGATGTACGAAGCACCTTGCAGGTCTTGCGCGTTCGAGTGCATGTAATTGATCTGGCCGTAGGCCTGGATGTTGTCGGTGACATCGTAGGTCGTGCGCGAGAACACATTGTACCGCTCCGACGGCACCTGGATTGCGAAATACGGTCCGAGATACGACTCGATCGTGGTGCAGTCCGGAGTGTAGTGCAGCCCGAGCGTCTTATTGACGGGCCCCTGGTAATTCTGCGCGCAGTTGCCGGGGCTACGGGTGGTGAAAAGAGACCCGTTGTTGTTGAAACCGACGTAGCCGCCGTAATTGCCGGTGCCCGACAGCGGCGTCGTGCCCGGATAGCCGGCAAGTATCCCGTTGACCGCGGAGACCGGGAAAGCCCCGCCCAGCTCGCCCGAGTTGAAAATCCCCTCCGGCGGCCGCGGTACGCCGCGGTCGAAGGTCGAGATGTTCGAGAAGAACGGCCGGTCCGCGCCGGTGATTCCGCCGCGCTGGTTGTACTCCAGATCGAAGATCGTGTTGCCCCGATGGTCGGCGAAATTGCCGCCCATCAAGATGCTGACGGAGTCTTCCTGTCCGTCGCCGTGGGTGGTGGCGCCATGCTGATAGGCGACCTGAATGCCGCTGAAATCCTTGCGCAGACGGAAATTGACCACGCCCGCCATGGCATCGGAGCCGTACACCGCCGACGCGCCGCCGGTGATGACATCGACGCCTTCGATCAGCGCCATCGGGATCACGTTGAGGTCGACCGCCCCGTTGGGATTGGTCGGCACCAGACGCTGCCCGTCGAGCAGCACCAGAGTGCGCTGCGGACCGAGGCCGCGCAGGTCGGCGTAGGATTGGCCGCCCTCGAAGCCGGTCGAGCCCTGCACGTCGCCGACCTCGGTCAGACCCTGGGAGGCAGCGAATTGCGGCATCTGACCGAGAGCGGTGTCCAGCGACACCTGCCCCGTGGCGGCGATCTGCTCGGCGCCCACCGCGACCAGCGGACTGTCCGACGTATAACTCGAGTTCGAGATGCGGCTGCCCGTCACGACCAACTCCTCCAGCACCGGGTTGGCGCCGGATGCCGTGGCCGGCGCGGTCTGCGATTGGGCGCCGGCCATTCCCGCCACGCTCAGCAGCAGGATTGCGGTCGCGTACAGTGGCAGTACGGATCGCAGCGGCGAAATGTGGGCGCTTTCACCATCCAGGCGTTGTGTGTCCATGATCCCCCCCGTCGTAGTTATTGATCGTCTGTCGCTCGGGGTGCTCCATCCCGGCTGCCCCGATCATGAGCGGGGGCAGCTTTCAAGAAGCTGTCAGCGCGGACGAAACATCGAATAGCCCTCTTGACCTAAGGCGGCAGTCAACAGGCCCATGAGAGCCGGATCCGCAAACCACGGCCCATGGCCCCCGCGCTCATGTCGATCTCGGCATTGAGCGTTGCCGCGAGCGATTGGACGATGGCCAGCCCCAACCCGCTTCCGACGCGGCTCTGATCGCGGCTCAATCGATAGAACCGCGTAAACACTTTGTCTTTTTCCGCATCCGGTATGCCCGGGCCGTCGTCTTCGACCTCGACGACGTGTTTGCCTCGTTCATCGAAGAGTTTGATCACGACTCGGCCGCCTGAATTGTTGTAGCGGATCGCATTGTCGATCAGGTTCGCGAAGATCTCATGGATCATGATCGGATTGACGCGCGCCGGGAACGGCCGTTGTTCCGCTTCGAAATGCAGCTCGACCCCTGCCTCGAGTCCTTGCGGCACGTGACTCGCCGCGATGTCTTGAATGACATCCCGAAGGTCGATGGTCTCCGCCTCCCGGTCCAGCGCTCTACCGCCGTCGGCCCGCGCGAGCTTCAGCAGCTGAATGAGCAGCCGTTGCAGCCGATCGGCCGCCTCCTGAATGTCCTTGAACGAGGAATGGGCCTCGCTGTCCACCGGAATCAGGCCGCCGAGCACGGAAATATGCGTGCTGAGAATGGTCAGCGGGGTGCGCATCTGATGCGAAGCGTCCGCCGTGAAGCGGCTCATGGCCTGTTGAAGGCGCTCGGCCTCGAGTGCACTGGTGCGCAAGGTCTCGAGTGCCTGGGCCATGCTGCCGAGCTCATCGGGACTCATCGTCGAGGGCACCGCCTCCTCGAAGTCCCGGCGGCTCAGGCGCGCGATCGCCGCGGTCAAGATTTTCATCGGGCGCGCCAACCGCCGTTGCACATTGGTGACCGCAAAGGCCCCGAAAGCAATCACGCAGGTGAGATCGATTCCAGCGAGCAGCAAAATCCGGAATGACGAGGCGCGAATGGCCTCTGCGTGCCCGTCAGCTTCATCCTGCGCCTGTTGAGCAATGGCGAGAATCGAATCGAAAGGGCCGTCGCACAGCGTGGTCCATTGCGCGCTGGCGACCGCTGGGTTGCCGGAGCCGTCGAACCGGCTGACGACGGCGTCCACCCGGGTCTGTGCCTCCCGGGTGTTTCTCTCGGCCCGAATCGCCCGGTCGCGCACAGCCGCGGACACTCCGGGCCGCAGCAGGAATTCATCCAGTGAGTGCCAGGCAAAGGTGTAGACCGCGCGGTCTCCGCGCCAGCTGTCGAGCTGTGCGGGGTTGAGCGGCTGGCTGGTGTCCACATTGGGACGCAGCATCGAGCATTGCAGGCCGTAACGATCGCGGATGGTCCAGGCGGTGCGCCGGATCTGCACCATCTCGGCGATCAAGGGGTCGCCTATCCTCACCGTATTGCCGACCGTGACCGAGGCGATGCTGAGAGCCTCCAGCATTTCATGGATCGCCGTGCGCCAATCATCGATGGCATGCAGATTTCGTTCGCCCCGGGCGCGCGAGGCTTGGACGTCGACGGTGGATTGCAGCGCCTTGACTTCCTGCCAGGCGCTGCGAATGGCAGCGGCGAGTTGCACGTGATCTGCAATATCGGTGGACTCGAGCGCATCCAGCGCGATCGCAACCGCCCTGGATGCTTCCTGGTGGCTGGTTCTGATCACCGGCCGCGGGTCATCCTGCGTGATCAGCGCCGTACTGTCCTTGGGTACCTGGGCGCGAACGGTTATCAGGGCGTTGAACAGAGTCTTGTCGGTGCTGGTGAGGCGGGCAATGCGGCCGGCCAGCGCATGATTGGTCCAGGCCTGGACGGCAAGAATCAGCGCCGTCACGAACAGACCGGTCATCAGCATGCCCAACGAGGCAATCAGGAATTTCGTGATCGAAGACTTGAACATCTCTTGCGTTCAGGGCGCCTTCAGCATGTAGCCCAGTCCCCGCATGGTGCGGATCGTCGGCCCGTCCGGCTCGAGCTTCCTGCGAAGCCGCGCGATATGCACTTCTAGAGCATTGGGGGCCACCGCATCGTCGAAGCTGAAAATCTCGGCGATCAGCCGCTCCTTCGACACGACTTCACCGGCCTTGGCGATCAGCCGATCGAGAACCGCCCATTCGCGACGCCGAAGTTGCAATGGCCGGCCGCTTACCTCCGCTGTGGCATGAGTCCGGTCGATCGTCAGATTGCCGATGACCACCACCGGGCTGGGGTCGCCATGGTCACGCCGCAACAGGGCGCGGACGCGCGCGCTCAATTCACTGGCGTCGAATGGCTTCAGCAAGTAGTCATCCGCCCCGAGATCGAGTCCCTTGACCCGGTCGGTCACATGATCTCGGGCGGTCAATACCAAAATGGGAGTCTTGCAGCCCCGCGCGCGCAGCTTGCTGATCACTTCGAATCCCGACATCCGGGGCAATCCGATGTCCAGAATGATCAGGCCGCAGGGTTCCGATTCGGCCAGGAAAAGAGCGGTCTCGCCGTCCTTGGCACAGTCGGCTGCGTGGCCGGCACCTTTGAGAAGCGCGATGATCCCGCGAGAAAGCGCCGGATCATCTTCGACAAGCAGGATTCGAGCCGTGGATGTACTCCCCTTTATTCACCCGCTCGGGCGCGGCTTCGATTTCTTTACTCGACCTAAAGAGCGCGTCGAACCGAAACCCATCATAGAGCGTTACCATTCGTTTTCGCCACCCCCTATCACTCGGCGCGGATTCTGAGTTGAGCGATACACCATCGATGAATGAGGAATATCCTTAGAAATCAACAAGCGACACGCCTTCGCCATCATCTCGCACCGGATGCCGGCGAGGCCATTGGTTCGCTCAGATGCTTACAGCTCGACGTTGGATACTCTTTCGAAGGACCGTGGCTTGCACCCGGGTCTTTGGTTTTATGTGGCCGAGGCGGCGGAAGCGGCGGCGGTTCTCACAGGAGCTTTGCGGCGGAGGACGGCAGCGGAGACGAGAGTAATGATGAGGCCGACGGGAAAGGGCTCGATGAAGGTATAGGCCATGTTAACGAACGGGTTTTGGTAGAGCTGCTGAGAGCGCTGTAGGGCAGCGACCTGCGCGGCCATGGTGGCGGGGTCGAGTCCGGAAGACTGGACTTTGTGAATCTGCGCAGCGAAGTAGCCGTCCATGAAGTGGGGCATGAAGTTGAAATAGAGTACCTCCCACATGGCGACATAGCAGGCGGTGGTAACGAGCGTGATCAGGATGCCGCAGGCAAAGGCGCGGCCGAAGGAGATTTGGCCGGCGAGAGTGTCGTCGCGGTAGCTGCGGATACCGAAGTAGATCAGAAGGAACGACGCCACCATGATGGTGTAGCCGAGAGCCATGCTGTGGCCAGAGCCGATCTTGTCGGCGAGCAGAAGCGAGCCGGCGGTCAGGACGGAGATGATGACCCCGGCGATGAGGCCGAAGGTGAGAACGGTTTTCTTCATGTGAGGCTCCTGGTGTGGGTGAGGATGGAGTCACGATGCGGTGTAACAGGGCCGGATGTCGTCATCCTTTCGGATGATTTTGCCGGAATCGAGCGGAATTCGTCCTTTCGGATGACGCCCTCACGGCAAAAGGCCCAGTTCTTTGCAGCGCTGCACGGCCTGAGTGCGACGGGCGGCTCCGAGCTTCTCGAAGGCGCGGCCACAGTGTGTCTTGACGGTGTTTTCGGAAACGAAAAGCTGTGTGGCGATCTCGCGATTGCTGAAACCGCGGGCTACAAGCGTGAGAATTTCGAGCTCCCGTGCCGTGATGCCGACGGTCTGCTGGTTGGCCGTATTGGGAGTGAACGGTTCTTGGGCAGTGGCTTCTGGGACGACGAGCACTTCCCTCACCACCACGGCCTCGCGGCCGGGATCGCGGCGGCGCGCGATACGCAGGCCGAGCCAGACGCCGAAGATCGCGAAGAGCATGGCGACAATCGCGACGTAGATCTCCACGGAATGCTCGACGATCACGAAGCGGTATTCGGTGTATTGCAGGGTGGCGATGAGGAGACCGCCGACGAGACCGAAGATGAGGACGTGGCGCTTCATGATGGGGTTATGACGAAGTATAAAGTGTATTTTATGACTGCAACAAAATTCCCCTTCCATGTGTTTTAAGGTTAGGCTCCTCCCTATAACGACAAAAAGGGCTTAACCGTGTTTCGAGGCTTGCTCGCTGCCGCATGTCTTTTTTGCCTGTTCGAAACCGCGCACGCGGCGCCGTCCATCACCCGTGACCTTCCCCCCGGACTACAGATTCCGGCGGCGGCACAGGTCGGGCCGAGCTTTGATGTCGAGAAGGCCACTGAGGCGTATCTGAATCTGCTCTCGCCGGAGCAACGCAAGCTCTCAGATCAGTACTTCGAAGGCGGCTACTGGCTGCAGCTGTGGGAGCTGTTGTGGACGGTGGGTGCTTGTGCGCTGCTGCTGCTTACGGGCGCTTCCGAGCGTATGAGCCGCTGGTCGCGGCGGGCCAGCCGGCGAACATGGATCAGCACTCCCCTTTTCATCGCGCAGATTTTGATCGCGCTATATCTGCTCGAATTGCCGTGGAGCGTCTATGCCGATTTTCTTCGCGACCACCGCTACGGATTGAGCGAGCAACCCTTTGGCGGATGGCTTCGCGACCAGGTAGTCATCATGGGGGCCAATGTCATCATTTTTGGGCTGGCGCTGACCTTCGTTTACGCCGCGGTGCGCCGCGCGGGCGCGCGATGGTGGGTCTGGGCGACGGGCTTGTCCTTCGTCACCTTGCTGTCGGTTCAGTTGATCTTGCCCGTATACTTTCTTCCGTTGCTGAATGATTACAAGCCGTTGCCGGAGGGACCGGTCAAAGAAGCCGTGCTGTCATTGGCGCGGGCCAATCAGGTTCCAACCGCACAGGTCGAATGGTTCGACGCGTCCAAACAGACCACACGGATCAGCGCCAACGTCGCCGGCCTTCTCAATACCACGCGCATCGCGCTCAATGACAATCTATTGCACAAGACTTCGCTGCCGGAGATCAAGGCGGTGCTCGGACACGAGATGGGGCATTACGTCCTCAATCATGTCTGGAAGGGCTCGATTCTGCTGACGCTGATCATCGGCGGTACGCTGGCTCTATTGAACTTCACTTTGGACGGGGCGCTGCGCCGGTGGGGCGTAGGGCTGAAACTCACCGATCGCGCCGATCCTAAGGCACTGCCACTGGCCATCGCCTTGTTCTCGGTGATCCTCTTCCTGCTGACGCCGCTTCAGAATTTGGTCGTGCGCAGTATCGAAGGCGAGGCCGACGCATTTGGGTTGAACGCGGCGCGGGAACCCTATGGTTGGGCGACCGCGGCCATGCGGCTTTCGACCTATCGCAAGATCAGCCCTGGGCCGGTGGAAGAGTTTGTGTTCTACGATCATCCGAGCGGTTACCGGCGTGTCCGCGCGGCGATGATTTGGCTGAAGGAAAATCAATCGACCGGGGCGGTGACGGACGCTGAGGCATCGGCGCAGATTTCCGCCGCAGCGGTGCATTAGTCAAACGCCAGGCCCCCATCTCATCGCTGGCGCAATACGCGACGACAGGAAAAATCCGCTTGTCGGACCCGGCCGCTCGAGGCCGGGTCACTCGACTTCCAGAGAAGATGTGGCCCAGTCTTCCTTCCGCTCGCTACCAGCCCGGCGCAATGTCAAAGCGTAGTATCTGACCCGCTCCCGCAGGGGCGGCGCCGAAGTTCGATACATACAATCTACGGTCAGGTCCAAAGATCATGCCGGTCGGCACGGATAGATTCGTGACGACGTCCTCGATTGCTCCCGAATGCAACACCCGGACCACCTTTCCCAATCCGGGAGTCGGTAAACCCGCGCCATCGGATAGCTCGAGCGCGTACAACAGGCCGTCCGGACCAAAATCGACTGCCACCACGGTGGTAAACCCTGCCTTCGAACTAACAATGCGATGGCCGCGCGCGGGCTGCAATCCCGGCGGGAGATTATCGAAATCGTCTTGGTCGGCTTTGGAAATGGTCAAGATCCGTGCCCACTGCGGATCGATCGGAAACAAATTGAGATTTCCGACAAACAGCGATCCGTCTCGAGCGGCAATCGAGGTCGGCACGATGTGGCCCTCTGAGGCCGAGATATCGATGACCTGCTTGATCTCACCGCCTTTGGTCACCGACATCACTTGTCCGTGATTGGGTTCCACCGTCAACAACTTACCGTCCAGGGCAATCATGTTATACAAGGTACCGTCAGGCTCGAAATCATCCGCGCTTTCGTACTTGGCCGGGTGAGTTTTGAGCCAAGCGCCGATATCCGCGATGAGGTGCCAACTTCCGGCCTTTATGTCCACCTTCGCAATCCCGCTGGAGTCCTTCGGATTCGGATTGCCATGCGAACAACCGCCCCCGCCAATCAGCGCGTACAGTTCACCGTCTAAAAATACGACATCGGCGACTCCGATGGTTCCATTGACCCCACCTGGGCCGATGGTGACCGAAGGAAACCCAGAAGCGACGGTAGTGACTTTTCCGCTTGGGCTGATCTTGGAAATTCGTGCGGTCAGTCCCCCGGTGTCGGGACCCGGACCCCCCGGGGCTCCCGGAACCTGCGTACACTGACCTTTGGTACTATTTGTGCCGCCAGTCCCCGCTTCCGCGACATACAGATAACCGTCGGGACCGAATCTCAAGCCTCGTGGTCCCTCGAGCTTCGTAGCAAGAATAAACGGAGTCGGTTCAATCGCCGATTGTGCCATTGACGGTATGGGCGCAACGCCGGCTAACGCCGAGGCGATGATCAGAGAAGACAATGATCCGATGATTTTCATCACTTGGTTCCCTTTTTTTGGTTCTGAGGCAATGCGTCGTTCCCCGCCGGCCGGTAAATTACGGGCGATGCCGCTGATATATGTTGCTATTACGGGGTCAGCAGAAATCCGAAGTCCCATTGCTGCGTCGCCCGCCGGCTCGCCGCTTGACTGGACACTGCTCCAGAAAAGGACTATTAAAAATACCCAAAAAGGGTACTTTCCTGAGACGTGAGCGATCACTTTAATTGCCGACCGATTGGAAAGGCAGACCTCCGGGAATGTTTGATGCTTCAACCTGCCCGGTTAGGTGCCGAGCGCATTGGCGTGAAACGAGCGCTGCGCGCGTGGACGACAATTCTCGATGACGGCGACGCATGCGTCGCCAGTTTGGTTGAGAGGATAATCCCGGGCTCGACCGAGATTGTTGGTTTTGGGCTCGCCGTGTTTGTAACCAGTACATTTGCGGACGCGACACTTGCCAATCCACAGCCGGGATTGAATGCCAGTATCATCGAGAGCATCGACTCAGGCCAGAGCGTCATTCCACCTTACCGATACTTGGAAGCGGCCAATGCCTCAGCAACTCTCGATCACATCATCATGTATTCCAGTGAAAAGTCGGCCAGTCTCAATGCGAATGAATTGGGTCTCGTTAGGAATCACTTGGCGCGAGCTTATGCTGACTCATTTGTCGGTTACCAACTGCGCAGAATGCTCTACGAGATTGTGGACGAAGCTGAATTTGAGAAATTAAAAGGTTATCGGGGTATCCGGATAGTTCAGCGGCTAAGCACGTCTGATTCCCCTGGAGCTCACGCTCTGTGGATGGGCAACCGTGCCTTGTGCGAGGCCACGGCAGAAAGCTTTTCGGACGATCCGGCCTCGGTGGCCGCGAGACCGTTCATAGAACGTAATGCGCCAATTCTCGATTTCACTCCGAGCCAAAAAAAACTTCTAGCCGCTGCACTACGCGGCGCTGAAAACGCCGAGCTCGCTGATCATTTATGCCGCACTAGCGCAGCCATCAAACGCACTTGGACGGGTATATTTGAGAAGTGTGTCCGGCACTATCCAGCATTACTTCCGACGACCGAGGGCCCATTGCGCGGGCAGCAAAAGCGGCACAAAGTCATGGCATATATTCGTGCGCATCCCGAGGAAGTCCGGCCATTTCGTCTGCACAGGCTTGCCGCCGCGTCGGCTCGCGTCCAGCCGAGTGCCTCGGGGCGTCGATCCGCTTAGCTTCGTAGCCAGCGTCAGGATATTAATGTGATTTCGGTATTACAGACGTAACTATAAGAATAATAATAACATTATAAAGCTGAATCGGATTTTGGCTGCGACGAACTCTAAATCGCCCAAACGACATCACCGAGCAGTTCGCCGGCAATCGGCGAATAACTCGAGAATTGCAGGCATTGTTGACCCGCGCGGCTCGCGACTCCGGCTTTTGTGCACCGCAGCCGGCGCAGCACTATACTCAAGAAACTTCAAAATGACATTGACATGATTCAGTAAAACCTTGAATCTGCAACTATTGGAAAATCGGAGCTTGCAAAACAAGAAAAAATAATCTGGGGGGGGCGAAGGGGTGCACCGGAATTCCATTGATTATAAGCGCCTCATGCGCGAATCGACCGATCGCGTGCACCGCGCGTTACACAGCGCCAATCCCAACGAACAGTTGGTTGCCAGTCGGCTATTGGAGAACCCATCTGCGTTTAGCGCATGGGAGGACGAACATTCCGGACTGATGCTCGAAGTCGCCAATCCCAGCTTCCGGCGCACGCAAGCTGCCCTGCTTAAAAAGGCGACATTTCGGCTGATCCACCGCAAGGCGCTTTTCGAACATTTGCGCGATGAGCGAATTCGGGGCAGCGTGCGCCGGCGCATCATCGTCTATTTCCATCCGGCGCAGGACTACACCCGATCGGTCATTGCCGAGCATGGACTGTATCTTCGCAAGGCCTGCAGTTTTTTGTGCACGAGCCACGTCGGCGGCAATGTGGTGCACGACCCCGGCTTCCTCGATCCAATGAGGCGCTATCAGGAACTCTACGCGGAATACTTCCAAATCTTTTGCAGTACGCATTTCGGCACGGACTGCGCCGACACGGAAGCGCAGGCGGAGTTGCTGCCCTTGCTGAAGCACCAGCTCGAAGAGTGCCGCATGACGATTATGAATCCGAAACCGGAAACGGAGTGGCTGATGCGCGAAGCCGAATTGCGCAAGCCGAGCGGCGATACGGCCCGGCTGCCCGGGCTGGGCGGTTTTCAGCGGAAGCCCTAGACCTCTTGGGGTCCGGGGAAACTGCCTACTTCAGCTTTGGAACCGCGAATACGACACGGGTCGAGCGACTGATCGCCGATGCGGCCCTATTCGCGGCATCCCGTCAATTGGCCACCCTATTTCTACGGCGTTTAGGTTCCAGGTGTCGACCCCGTCCCTCGTGAAAGAGCGAGGGACGGGGTCGACTCAGACTAGATTGCCGCTCAGCGCGTCACTTCGGACAGCATGAACACATCGAGCGTGCCAACGCCCGACGCCGGTGCATAGCCTTGCCGACCATTATAAAACCAGTTGTCGCCGGTCGAAATGGTACGGATGACAGGAGACCGTTCAAACGTGAAGCCAAAACGTCGCAGGTTGTAGAGTTCCACGTTGAGCAATCCCAGCCGATGACCGGCTTTCTGGCCCAGCAGTGCCGTGACGCCGTTCAGTTGTGGCGCCACGAAACTCGTGCCCCCCAGGTGCTCCTGACCGAACCCTCTAACGCTCGAGGTGTAGTCCACGACGTAGCCGGTCTCCGGATCGGCATTGAACGACACGTCCGGCACGTTGCGGCCCGCGAAGTGGGCTGGAAATGTGAAGAACACCATCGGCGGACTCACGTCGGTCTCGGTGAAGGTCTGCCCTGGCTCGGTCACCCGCGTGCCAGGTATGTGGAGTTGATACTGCGGGATCGGGAAAAACGAGCTGACGCCACCGCCGGTGCCGACGGAGAAGATCCCGCACTGGAAGAAATTTGTAACCCCCAGCGCGTCGCACAGCGGCTCGAGATAGTCCCAGCCCCAGACGCGTTCCACCGGATTGTCAATCGTGAGTACTCCACCCGGCGTGTTGAACATCTGCGGACCCGGCAGCGTCGTACCGCCGGCCGCCGTCATCGCCGAGTCGCTGGCCGGATAATCGACGCTCAACGGCGTGGTGAAGCCGTCACCCTGCCCGAAGTCCCTGACCGTGTCGAAGGCTCCGCTGTCACCGGCCGCCGAGAACAGGCTCTGCCCCTGCAAAGCGGCCACCACGAACAGCTCATGCATGGCCTGCAGGGTGCTCACCTGCTCACCGTCAAAGGGATCCGTGACGGTTCCGCCGAGCGTCAGATCGTCGAAGATCTCCGGTTCGCCGAAGCTGGTGGAGACCGAGTCAGCGCGGTTGTCATGCACGGCTTGTGCGAAAGCATCCACGAACGCCTGATTGGTGTTCGGGGCCTCGTACACGACAATCTTCGCGCCTGGGGCGATGCCGCCTGACTGCGCCACGTCCAACGTCGTCTCATCCGAACCCGCGGCGTCGCTTATCGGGCCCGAACCACCATCGACATTGACGATGCTGATGCGGTTGGGATTGACCTTCAGACCGAGCGAGTTCCAGTAAAAGAACACGTCGCTGGGGGTGAACGAGGCCAGCGTCACGATGCCGATTGTGCGCCCCGTGCCGTTGATGCCCCGTGCAATCAGCGGATTGACGTCATAGACGGAATCGAAATCGAGCACCGTCAAGTTGCCGAACTTGGCTGATAAATCCCCTGGCTGGCCGGCGGTCAATCGCTGCACCGGTGTGCCATTGAAGGAGTCCGGGGTCTTTTTAATATTGCTATGAAGCGTCGGCTGCGTGCTGAAGCCTACGACTCCCTGCACCACCGAAGCAATCGCTGCCGGCACCACGGGCTTCGACACGGCGGCCCGAAAGGTGGAGGCCGGTCCTTTTACGCCCGCGGGTCTTTCGAATTGATGGACGCTGGTCTGGAACATCCGCTCCAACATCGACACACTGCCCGTCACGGACAAAGTCGTCGCGCTGGTTCTCGCCACCGCCAGGCCGGCGGCGGTGAATGCTGCCGTCACGTTCTGCACGTCGGCATCTCTCGGACCGAACTGCGCCTCCACCTGATCGGGAGTCAGAAACTTGCCGTACAACGGATCACTCGACGTCGCCAGGCGTTGCATCAGTGCTTCGGCGCCGGCCTGATCGCTCATCTTCAAAGCGACAGTGACCGAAATTGTCTGGCTACCGGCGCCTTTGAGCGCCCCCATGTCGACTGCCGGCGTCGCGGCCAAAACCGCTGACGTGCCGATCATTCCGAGCATCGCGGCCGCGATACCAGTGTTATATAGAGATATCCTTCTCATCGGAGTCCCCTCGATTGGTGTAGTAAAAGATTGAGTTCAGGCAATTGAATCAGCATTGAACGGTCTAATCGGGGCGTGAACTGTGCCCGCGACAGTGACCTTGTGATTTGAAATGCTTCTGGATTTGAAATGCATCGATTGTTTTGTTTCGTCGGCAGCTGCATTGCGAAGCGGCAGACACTCTCGCCCCCTGTTTGGATCTTAACTGCTTAGGGACCTAAGTCAACGGCCGGCACTCTCCCTCAAAGAATTATTCGACCACCGCGCGGACGGCCCGGAGAATTTCTGTTGACCAATGCACATGCGCGGCCCTCGTCTCGAAAAGTCCGAATGGCCGATGGATATGACATATCCCAGCGCTTGCGGTTTTGCGGTTGAGCGAGTGACTTTAGGCCGCGGCGTTTTCCTGTGAAAGGTACGGCGCTATGTTCCGCATCGCGCGAGAAACGAACTCATCCTTCTCGCCGACTGGCGCGACATAGTGAAGAGCGCGCTGTGCAGAACCGGTATCCGCCAGCTTCGCGATGACCCAGAAGGCAAGATACTGGGAGGCCAAACAGCCACCGGCGGTGGCAATGTTGCCCTTGGCAAAGAACGGCTGATTTAAAACGGTGATGCCGGCTTCGTCGACCCAAGGTTTGGTCGTCACATCCGTGCATGCAGGTACACCATTGAGAAGCCCGAGCTTCGCCAGTATGAGCGTCCCTGAACACTGGGCACCGAGCAGTTGCCGAGAGGGATCAAGCCGCAGATCTGCCATGAGCGAGTGGTCCTTGACCACCTCTCGGGTATGTACGCCGCTACCGACGATCACGGCATCGGCAGTGCGCGCTTCACTCAGAGAAAGTTGGGCCTCGATGACCAAGCCGTTCATCGATCGGACGCGCGGCGAAGGACAGGCAATCGAGACCCGCCACTGCGGCCGCTTGACACGATTGAGAATACTAAACGCGACCAGCGAATCGAGTTCGTTGAAGCCGTCAAATGTCAGGATGGCGATATGCATGGGCGCGTTCTCATGGGTCGTGAGGTACGACAAAGTCTACCTGATCCGTGAAACAGGCCCATCAGCAACGCCGTATCAGGGCGGAAAATTCAGTCTTCGGAGCATCGCCACGTAGCGCGGATCGGAGCGCAGCGATGCGAGCTGCAGGTCGCATTTGAGGTCGGCAAGCCCTCCATCCTGCTGGCGGTAGGCCCGCTCGAGCCACTCGAACGCCCTATCCTTCTCCCCTCGCCAGGCGTAGACCTCAGCGATCTGATAGGCCGCGTCCCCGGCCCCCAAGGCAATGAGCGCGTCGAGCGCTTGTTGGGAGGCCTTCGCATCGCCCAACGTATGCTCGGCCATGGCTATACCGGCGCCGCGGAATTCCTCGTCGGCATTGTTTCGGAAGGTGTCCCTCGCCTCCTGCGCTTTCCCGTCGACGAGCTGCAGGCGCGCCAGGTGGAATTTAGAAAAACTGTCTGTGGGCCGGATCGCGAGCGCCTGATGGAAGGCGTCATAGGCCGCTGCATGATCTCCAGACTCCGAAAGTGCTATGCCAAGCTCGTACCAATTCGTGTTTTGTAATGGATCCTGTTCGATTGCCTTTCGGAGCATCGCCGTGGCTTCCTGCGTCCGGCCGAGGTAACTCAACAAATTTCCATAACGCGACAAAACTCGGCTGTTCGTCGGTTCGAGCGCCAGCGCCTGCTTGAAGTCGGACTCCGCACCGACCCAGTCGTAGCTGTAAAGGTAGCGCAGGAACGCACGGACCGAATATCCGGCCGCCAAACGGGGATCGAGGTCGATCGCCTTCTGGGCGGACTGCTCGGCCAATTTCCCAAGAGCGTGGTCGCCCGTTTGGTCCGCCAAGTAATACTGCGATACGGCGAGATCCGCATACGCATCGGCATAGTGCGGATCAAGGCCGATCGCCTTCTGGTAAACCTCGATGGCTTGGCGCCAGCTGGGGACTGTGCCTTGCAAGAAGAGTTGTCGGCCCAGCAGATAGCCGTTGTAAGCCTCCGGATTGGAAGTACCGTGCCCCCGGATGGCCGTGCTCCCGCCATTGAGCTGCATCTTCAAAGCCGTGACGACGGCGGCGGCGATCTCGTCCTGGATCGTGAAGACGTCCTTGAACTCCCGGTCGAAGGTCTCCGACCAGAGCCGCTGCCCGGAGTCGGCGCGGATCAGTTGAGTCGAGACCCGCAGGTGATTGCCGGAGCGGCGAACGCTGCCCTCGAGGACGTTCGCCACATTGAGTTTGGAGGCAATCGTCGGAATGTCGTCGGACTTGCCCCTGAATGAGAACGACGAGGTGCGGGCAATCACCTTGAGGCCCGGGGTGTTGCCAAGCTGCCCGATGAGTTCTTCGGCCAGTCCGTCGGAGAAGTACTCCTGGTCCTTCTTCTCGCTCATGTCCGCAAACGGCAGTACGGCGATCGACTTGTCGTTGACGGTCGCGTCAGGCGTTTGGCCCTTACCGGTGATGTACTTTGAGAGCCATGCCCTGTCTCCCAGGAAGTAAGCTCCAGCCAACGCGAGGGCGACGAAGACGCCCGCGACCACCCAGACTCTTGTACTGGAGTTTCTACGCAGCAGGCCTTCAGCCGGCGGTGTTTGGGCGGGTTCCGCGGCCCGCTGCACGTTGGCAATGAGCCGATAGCCTTTGCGTGGAACCGTCGCGATATAAGTGGGATTCGGATCTATATCGCCGAGACTTTTGCGCAATTGGGACACGGTCTGATAAACGGATGCGGATCCCACGATCACATCGGGCCACACCTCGGCGAGCAGACGGTCCACGCTGACGACGGCGCCGGGGGAGTCCGCCAAGCACAGCAACAGTCGCATCGCGCGTGGCTCGAGTTTCTGAGTCTCGGCGCCGCGCGACATGCAATCGAGCGCGGGATGGACGATCCACTCGCCGATGTGCAGCGCACCACTCGTTTCCTGGGCCGGCATCCCGACATCCTCCCTGACGCCAGTATACGGCTTGCATTGCCCGCAGAGGCGCGCCCCGCCTAACCTGCTCCTGAGTGCTGCTCATCGCGCCACAGGTCGACACATCGCGTCAATGTCTTTCATACCACGAGTCGATCTGGATTTCGCCGATATTTGGAGCCGCGCCAATCCGCATCAACAGTTCGAATTGCGATCACGCGACGCCGGTTTGACGCCGTATCCCGACGCCCAACACGAGCGTGAGCGCAACAAAGAGCCCACCGGCTACCCATCGGTGATTGAACCAAAATGTGTCGATCCTTGCCCTCTGCGGCTCGGATTGCGAGTAGGCAATCGGAACGGCATCACCGGTCGTCAATCGGGCAACCGCTTGCTGGGATGGATTGACGACGCGATGAAGGCGGTCGCCCGAATCCCGGAACTCAAATATCGGGTAGACCTGCTTGGCGTGGAGCCGCTCGAATCCCACCACTGTACCCTGTGCGTAGACAGGCTCTGGCGTCGAGCGCTGGTAGCGGCCGTCAAGCATCGCACCGGCGAGAACGAAGATCGCGGCAAGCACGAAAGGCAGCATCAAACGCACGGAATACCCCCTGCTCTAAACTGGCCGCGTCGCGAGCCATGGGACGATCCCAACAATCGACAGCACCGGCATTCCAAGTTGCGCGACTCCAGCGATGAGAAAACCCGAACTGCGTTCGGCCGGATCCGCCATGAGGAGTGTGTTGGTTGAACCAACATCATCCGCTACGGATGCAATTGAGACCTACGTCTCAGAACTCTCGAATTCACTCGAAGGCAACGTGGAAAACCCGGTATTGTCGCGCGAAGGATACGATAAAACGGGGGGTGCCATGAAGGCACTAATGAGCTTGATATACGCCAGCCGGTCGACTGAATGCTTTCACGAGCATGAGATTCCGGATTTGTTGCAGCAGATACGCATCGCGAATGCGAAGCAAGAAATCACCGGCATCCTTCTATATATCAGCGGTTCATTCTTGCAGGTGCTGGAGGGTCAACCAGAAACGGTTGATGCTGTGTTCAGCAAAATTCTTAGGGACAAGAGGCACACCCAGATGACGTTAATTGCGAGGGAATCCATCCCCGAGCGAGCGTTTGAAGGCTGGACGATGATGCACCAAACTCTCGACCCCGTTGATGCGGGAGAACTTATTGGAGAAATCGGCTATTTCACATCGCCCGCACAGATCACACAGTTGAACTTTAGCCGCGCAAAGAAGCTGCTCCTGGCCGCCAGCTTGCGGTGGCAGATGGAGCACCGCTCGGGCAGGTATCGTACGCTTGGTGGTCGGACCGCTTAGCGGTCGGCAACGCCCGTTGCATGCCGCGCCAGGCGCCTCTCCCCACCTATAGATATGTTTGTCCCTTTCCTTCGGTCCCGGCCGCAGGGACAGGATCGTACTCGTGAGGGACGAACTCGTAACTTTCGGCCAATACGCGATGTGCTAATGCCTAAGACTAATGCCTAAGGCTTGAAAAAGCCCCACCGCAGGGCTTAAGCGCCTGGGATCAAGCGTTTCTCAAAGGTCTATGCAACACGACGCCTTCCGACATAACCCAACGCTTGGCGATCGTGAGATCGATGGCGCACGAATCGCGCCGTGATCTGCTCGGCGCCTCGTCCGTCCGTTACCACTTCCTTGCAGCAATTCGGGGCCCGCAGGGGCCGCACTTTTTTGTTGCTTGCCTTCAGGGCGGCCGGCACGGGCCGCCAGAGAACGCTGGCGGCCCGTGTGGGGCGCAGGAGATCATCATTAAACCTGCGCCGATAAAACGACTCATGCAAAGTCGTTATTATCTATTCCGATCCCCATCCTCATCGTCGGAAGGAATCGCGCCTTCAGCGAACAAGCTGGAGAGATCGTTGACGTTTACCGCGTCGCCCAGGAAAAGCGGCTTGGTCACGTGGAAGATTTCCTGCATGGTACGCAAATCAGACGAGTGCGAGAGAAGGACGGAGCTGGCAAACGGCAGGCCCTGTATGTTGGGATGAGCCTGGGGTGAAATCACGATCTCGCCAATGGCGTGATTGAAGTCGTCCGGGTTGTCGTTCGCCGCATCCTGTTCGGACTCGTCCCACCAGATGATGATCGCGCCCCGATCCTGATAGGCGCGGGACGCCATGATCGCGGGAATGACGGTACTCAGGAAGTTGTCGCCCTGGCCGATGTTGGCCGCGTCTCCAGTCACGCCCTTGAAGCCACCGTTGAGCGCGGTGTGCATGTCGTTGTACTGATCGGGAGTGATCCAGTTGTAATCGGCCACGGTATTGTTGGCCAGATCGGTGAACAACTGCTGCAACGGAGCATAGTTGTGGGACAACGCATTGTCCGGCGTGGGATCGTCGCCGCCGTTGGTGTCAGTGAAGAGCACCTGGGGATTGTGCTTCGCGGCATAGTTGAACTGCGTCGAGCCGTTGAACTGATTGACGCCGGAGGCAAAGTTTCCGGAGAAGCTGGTAAGCGGAACTGTCCACTGATTCATCGGCAGGACGACATTGGTCCGCTGGCCGCCGGCCGTGGTCAAGTCGATGTCCTCCTGATAAGACCGCCAAGTCCTGCCAGCGTGTGTCAGGAGACGTGCAAGATGAAGCTGGTTGTCCAGGGCATTGACTTGATTCACGGTAGGACCGCCTTGAGGGGCAAAGGGATCCGCGTCGTCGAATATATTGAAATTGAAGCCCGCCTCCGCCCAAATGTAGTTGGGTTCAGAAGGATGGATATGGGGATTGTTCCCGCCTGACGTGGCTAGGACGTTGCGGTAGTTCGTGGCATAGGCCACCTGGCGGCTGATGTTGACCTGAATTCCATTGATCTTGGCAACGGCGGTTCCGTTCACCAGGCCGTTGATGAACGGGGCGTTGGGGTTCTGGAAAATCTGCTGAATCGGACCGGAAAACTGGTTGGCCGGCTGCGTCCAGTTGTGGTTCTCCAGGGCGATCACGAAGACCGTCTTGATTGAGCGGGAATCATCGTCCGCGCGGGCTTGAGCTTGGATTGAGAGAGTCAGCAGGGCCGTGAAGCCGAGTGCTCCCAAATGTCTAGCGTGCAGCATGAATACCTCCAGAAGTGTGGGTTTGGCGCCGATGCCAGCCAATAGACCAACACACCGGCCGGAACACACTATTGGGGGAACATGGAACCCGGATGACCTTTTGGTGATGAATTGATAACAGCACTGCCGTTCGCATCTGCAAGCAACCCGAGAACAGCCGAGCGCACTGAATTTACCATCAACAGGATGAAACAGGGCTTCCTGTGAAGTCCATGCTCATCCGGATTTCAATGTTTTTTCCGCATCCAGCGACTGCTCGATTGCTCTGCGACAGACGAGGTTCCCAATTGTGACGCATGTGTTGCTTCGGCGTTGATCGCCTATGGTTTGCTCCGCATTACTGGCAATTCGATGTACGAGGCATTCTCGCCGGCGTGATGAATCGTGTTGTTGGCCGACACGCCCGTGCTCTCGCTTTCGTTCGCTCCGCCCGTGTTCAAGTTGCGCACAAATTTTGGAAAGTCGGATGAGGTGACCTCCACCCGTATGCGGTGCCCTTTGTCGAAGCGGGTGCTGGTGGTCATCGGCGTCGGCTTGATGGTGTAAACGGCATTCGGCGCCATCATCTCAGGCTTGTCGAAGCCGTTGCGATAGCGGGCCCGGAAAATCGTATCGGCAATGATGTAGGCCGTGCCATCCGGCAGCACATCGACGAGCTTGACGGCGAAGTCGGTGTCCTTCGCACTGGAGGACACTTTCAAGACTGCATTGACGAAGCCTGTGACGTCCATTGCTTCCTTCAAGGGTGCACTCGAATACACGAGCACATCCGAGCGCGCCTCGATGGAACGTTGGTCGTAGGCACCCGGCGTCACCAGACCGCCGTTGCAGCAATCGCCGCCTCCCAAGGTCTGTACCGGATTCATGGGGTCGTAGGTGAAGTGATCGGGCTTCTCGCTGCCGGGAGGTGCCGTAAGGTCCAACCGGCCGTTGCCATACAGGCTGTTGGCGGCTCCCTCACTGCGAAGGTACATGCGCACGGACTTCACTTCCCTGGGAGGCCACGCGTCTGCCCCATTCCAGCGGTTCTCGCCCATGGTGAAGTATCGGACATGCGGAGTCGAGGCAGGCCACGCGTTGGCATCCGCCTTCAACCACCGGTCAAACCAGGCGAAGATGGTCCCGTCCACATCGAAGCTCGTGTCGCCCATGGAGCGTTCCCCGACGATGGTGTCGGGACCCATCTTCCAATAGGTGCAATGAGGTATGGGGGCGACTACCGCGTACTGATTGGAGGCAGCGTTCTTGTCGCCATCGGTTCGCGCGTGGTTGAAAAGTTCGAGGTTCGGTCCGATGGACACGTCGTACCAGGAGTCGAACCACAGCGCCGGCACTCCCCAACCCATGTCCTCGTGGTAGAGGCCGCCCTGACGCCAGGCCGGATCTGCGGGCGTGCGATCGATCAGCTGTTCGAACGTGCCGGCAGGCTCGCCGAGGTCACTCAGCATCTTGTCGACCGGCAGGTGTTTGATCTGCTTGGTCCACTCCACCTTAGGCTTGGTCACCGAAAGATCATTGTATCGGGACACGCGAGCGTGCATGGCGGGGTCGGTGATGAGCGGCAACTGCGCGCGCAGCGGATTGTCTACGCCGTAGAGCCAGACGAAGAAAAGGCTTCGTGGCACACCGCCCGTGTACCAATTGCCCTGTTCCTGAAAGCGGCCTACTTTGCCGATACCGGCGCCGGCCGACATGGGCACCATGGCCGCCAGGGCTGGGTGATGGGTCCCTGCGAGCGCCAACTGCCACTCGGCGCTCGATGAACAACCGAGCGTGCCGACCTTGCCATTGGACCACGCCTGCTTGGCAATCCAGGTGAGGGTGTCATATCCGTCGGTCTGAGGATTGCCAAGGAGTTGCCAGTCACCCTGGGAGAAGTATCGGCCGCGTTCATTCTGCACGACGAAGGCATATCCGCGCCGCACTGCCGCGAGCGCATAGCTCAGCGCAGCTCCGGACTTCATCTCCAACTCGTTGTACGGTGTCTTCCAGAAGATGGTGGGCAGCGGCCCCTTGGCGTCCTTCGGCCGATAGACGTTGGTATCGAGACCCACGCCATCGCGCATGGGGATCATGATGGCGTCGTCGGAGACGGCGTCGTGTTTGAGTTCCCGGATGATGGCTTCGGGTTGATAGTCCCGGTAGTACTCGCCGGTGTTCGAGGGCGCTTGCTGTGCGAGTGCCGCGGCGGAGGCTAGTGAGGCGATGAATAGCAACGTCTTTGTTATTGTCATGATTCCTCGTTCGATCCAGTGCGCGGAAAACACCCTCATCACATCGATGCAGCAGGGTCTTCGCCCTCAACAATCCGTAGAGGGAAAGCGCCCATTGTAGCGAACGCATGCGACATCTTTCGATTTGAATCAGAGTCTATCCAATGTGGCGTTAATCAACGCAACCTCACCCTTCGATTGCAGCTACCGCCTCTATCTCAATCAGCCAGCCCGGCCGCATCAGCCGCGTCACGACGAGGAACGTGCTGGCGGGGGGATTCTCGACATTGATGTAGCGATCGCGAATCGGGCGCAGCTTCGGCACCGTGGCCTGATCCAGCTCGGCGACGACGTAATAATTGAGCTTGACGATATCCGCCATGGTGCCGCCGGCGGCTTCGACAGCAAGTTTGAGATTGTGAAAAACCTGTTCGACCTGGGCTTCGAAATCGCCCTCGCCGATCAGCTTCCCCGTAGCGTCGCTGGGCACCTGCCCGGACAGGTAGACAGTCGTCCCTTTGTTGACCTTCGCAATATGCGAATAGCCTGCGCCTCCAGGTGGAATCAACGTCTTTGGGCTCAGGAATTCCTTCGAAGGCTTCGACATGATCTTCTCCGTTTGATTGCCCTATTGTCCAGTGAGCGATCGCATTGCGGACGTCTCCATATCGGCTGTAGCGTCAACGATTGTTGTTTCAATATCGCGTGAGTGATTGGCATTGACGCATGAGGAAGTCGCGCTCCCTCTGGTTGTCACAATTGTCCAATGCCAGGCGATACGCGGTCGCTGCATCGGCTTTGCGCCCGATCCGCCGCAAGAGATCAGCTCGAACCGCATGGTACAAATGATATTTCGGAAGATCAATCGCATCCACCAGTTCAAGCGCGTGAACGACACCGTGTACTTCCGCTACAGCCACCGCACGATTCAGTGCAACAATCTCATTCGGCGCAATGGACATGAGTTGATCGTAGAGCTCCAGAATTTGCCGCCAATCAGTGGGGGCGGCTGAGGGTGCATTGCTATGCACCGCATTGATGGCGGCCTGCAGCTGATAGGTGCCCGGACGATTTCGTGCAAGGCAGACTCGCATGAGTGCGCGGCCCTCGTTCATTTTGGACTCATCCCACAGGGATCGGTCCTGGTCGGATAGTAGTACCAGTTCTCCGCCCACCACTCGCGCGTGACGCCGTGCATCAATCAGCAGCATCAGCGCAAGCAGGCCAAGTATTTCGGATTCCTGAGGCATGAGCATCGCCAGCAATCGACCGAGCCGGATGGCCTCATCGCACAGTTCGGTACGAAGCACTTCATCGCCGGAGGACGTGCTGTAGCCTTCGTTGAAAATCAGATAGACCACCGCCAGAACTGCGCTCAGGCGGCCCGGCAGCTCGGCCGCATCCGGAACGCGATATGGAATATTGGCGTCGCGGATTTTCACTTTGGCGCGGTGTAGGCGCTGTGCCAGCGTAGTGGGTTGCAAGAGGAATGCGTGAGCGATTTCTTCGGTGCTCAGTCCGCCAATCAATCGCAGCGTCAATGCGACTTGCGCGTCGGGTGCCAGCGCAGGGTGGCAACAGGTGAAAATCAATCGTAAGTGATCGTCGTGCACATCGTGCTCCTCCGCCTGTTCCACGTCGTTCAGCAATTGGGCGGCATGCTGACGCTCAGTTCGAGAGGCCTCCCTGCGCAGACGGTCCAATGCCTTGTTGCGCGCGGTCGTAATGAGCCAGCCCACCGGAGATGGTGGAATGCCGGTACTCGGCCACTTGGCAAGCGCGGTTGCGAAGGCTTCTTGCACCGCTTCCTCGGCGAACGAAATATCGCCGAGGAAGCGGGTGAGCACGGCCACGCTACGCCCGTATTCGCGTCGAAAGATCGCGTCGATCTCCGCGTTCAGCTGGGCTGCTCCACAAACGGACGTACCTCAATGGGCGCGGTCGTCGCGCGTGCGAGCTTTCGAGCCCATAACAGCGCCGCATCGAGGTCCGGTACCCGTACAATGCTCATACCCCCGATTTGCTCCTTGCTTTCTATGAACGGCCCGTCGGTCAGCACGATGTCCCCGTCTTGGTGGCGAAGAACCGTTGCAGAATTGGAGGCGTGGAGTCCGCCACTGAAGACCCACACGTCGGCGGACTGCATCTCCCTTCGGACAGCCATCACGTCGCTCATAATCTTATTCAGTGCAGCCGGTGCAGGCTGACTGCCGCCGGCCGGATAACAGACACTCAGCAAGTACTGCTTCATGATCAACTCCTCTATTGGCTGGCGAAACGACGATTATCAGCCCCTAAACGAACGACCGAGGGCAGTTTCGACATCAGAACTTGTGCGTCGACAGCAACAGGCTCGTTTCAGTATTCGAGATACCGTCGATGAGACGAATGCGACCCAAGACCCGATCAACCGCCTCGAGACTGTCGGCGCGAAGCTCCGCCACGATGTCCCACCGGCCATTGGTGGTATGAAGGGCGCACACCGCTGGATCGCCGCGCAGCGACCTGAGTACCTCGTCCGTTCGGTTGCCCTCGACCGCCACGGTCATCAAGGCGCGAATCGTCTGCTCCTCCACCTGTGGCTTGAGTTTGACGGTATAGCCCACGATGGTGCCGTCGGCCTCCATCCGTGCGAGGCGATTCTGCACGGTGCCGCGAGCGACTTTGAGGCTCTTGGCCAATGTCGCCACAGGGACTCGTGCGTCATCGCGCAGCATTGACAGTAATTTTCGATCCGTCGAATCCATGATTTTCCCCCTCGGTGCACGCTGCAACCCGGTGACTTGTGCAAAACGTCAGTTTACTATGACTATTTGTACAACATTAGGCGCTTATTGATCAATGTTCTGGCTAGCCATTGGTCCTACCCCGCCCTGACACTGGCCCTCTGTTGTTGGGGGAATCATGGTCAATTACATTGGAACAGCGCGCCTGCGCGCACTCGTATCGCGAATTGGTGTCGGCCGTTTCATCGAGGAGCTGGCCGGCGAAATCTCGGCTGATTACCGACGCTGGGACGAATTCGAGAAGTCGGCGCGGCATGCCAGCCACTCGCCCGCCGGCGTGATCGAACTCATGCCCACGACGGATGGGCGCCTGTATTCATTCAAGTACGTCAACGGACACCCAAAAAACACGGCGCAGGGGCTGCTCACGGTCACGGCGTTCGGCGTGCTGGCCGACGTGGCGACCGGCTACCCGCTTCTTCTTTCAGAAATGACATTCGTGACGGCGCTGCGCACCGCTGCGGTCTCTGCGCTGGCGGCGACCCGGATGGCGCGTTCCTCGAGCCGTGTCATGGCGCTCATCGGCAATGGCGCCCAAAGCGAGTTCCAAGTCATCGCGTTTCATCGGATGGTCGGCATTCGGGAAGTGCGTCTCTACGACACCGATTCTGAGGCGACGGCCAAACTGGTTCGCAACCTAACGAGGTTGCAGCTCCCGAGCCTGGCCGTGACTCGTTGCAGCAGCGCGGCCGAGGCCGCCCGAGGCGCCGACATCGTCACCACCGTGACCGCTGATAAGCGTAACGCAACGATCCTAACGCCGCTGATGATCGAGCCAGGCATGCATTTGAACGCCGTCGGCGGCGACTGCCCCGGCAAGACGGAATTGCATCCGGATATCCTGCGCTCGCCGACGGCTCGCATCGTGGTTGAATTCGAGCCACAGGCCCGCATCGAGGGCGAGATTCAACAACTTGGCGGTGCCGTTCAGGTAAGCGAACTTGCACAGGTTTTGCTGAATGATCGACCCGGTAGATTGGGTGACCACGAAATTACGATCTTCGATTCCGTCGGATTTGCACTCAGCGATTTTTCTTCGTTGCGCTATCTGCAGAGACTGAATGCCGAGTACCCCGACGGCGGCCAGCGGATAGATCTCATTCCGGAGATGGAAGACCCGAAGGATCTGTTTGCCTGTATGGCAAACGAAACCGTGCGCGCACGCCAACGCCGGTTCGCTTGATGGGCGCCCCGAATCGCAGCGCCAGCCTGATCGGCGCACCCACGGACATCGGCGCCAGTGATCGCGGCGCCTCCATGGGGCCTGAAGCACTACGGGTTGCCGGAATTCATGCGGCTCTGACGCAGCGCGGATTGGACGTTTTGGATTGCGGCAATGTCAGTGGCCCTGCCAATCCCGGGTCGGTCAAGATTGATGGCTACCGCAATTTGGCGCAGGTCACCGCCTGGAATCACGAAGTGCATGATGCCGTGTATCGTGAGTTGACCGAACAACGCCTGCCGATTTTGTTGGGGGGCGATCATTGTCTAAGCATCGGGTCCATTGCAGCAGTGGCGCGCCATTGCCGCAATAAGCGCAAACCGTTGCGCGTGCTTTGGTTGGACGCGCATGCCGATTTCAACACGCGAGAACTGTCGCCGACCGGAAGTCTGCACGGGATGCCCCTATCGTGCCTGTGCGGATTCGGCCCACGGGAACTGCTGCAGATCGGCGGCGCGACGCCGGCAATATCCGCGAAATGGGTTCGCCAAGTCGGTATCCGCAGTGTCGATACCGGCGAGAGGCGCTTCGTGCACGAACAGCAACTCGAGGTGTTCGACATGCGCTTCATTGACGAGATGGGTGTCCGGCAAACCATGGAACTGGCCCTGCAGGACATGGATGCCGAAACACACCTGCATGTCAGTTTCGATGTCGATTGTCTCGATCCGGAAATAGCACCGGGGGTGGGCACCACAGTGCCCGGCGGGCTGTCTTACCGCGAAGCGCAGCTGTGTATGGAGATGATTGCGGACACCGGCCGGGTGGCCTCGTTGGATATCATGGAACTCAATCCAGCCCTGGATGTGCGCAACAAGACCGCCGTGCTCGCGGTCGATTTGGTCGAATCTCTGTTTGGAAAGAGCACCCTGATGCGAAAGCCGCTGTCCCATTCGGACAGGCTCGTGAGTGCCTGACATACCAAGTCAAAACCACGCGCGCAGGCCTGCGACGAACTGTGCATCGCTTGGATTTCCACCGGACGCGCGTACGCGGTCCGCCGTTCCTCCAAATTGGCGCGACCAAACGACCCCGGCGTAGGGCGCGAACTCGCGCCGGATCTCGTATCGAAGGCGCAAACCGATCTCAAGATCGGATAATCCCGATCCCAATTGACGCTCAGGATCTGACTTGCCGTAGAGATTGGCCTCCGCTTCCGGCTGAAGAATCAACCGCTGGGTGAAGAACAGGTCGTATTCCGATTTGAACCTCAAGGCTGTGCGCCCCTGCTCACCGGCATAGAACGTCGCCTCAGTCTTGAACCAATTCGCCGCGAGTCCTTGGACGCCGATCGCCGCCCATGTGCGCGGTGGGCCGGCGCCAAAATCTTCGCGCCCCCCCGCCTGCAAGCTCCACCAGCGCGCGAAAGTATGGTCCCAGAGCAGATCGGCGCGTGCGTTCTGGGTGGTACCGCCGACCCGATCGCCTTCCGATCTCAACCAAACCTTGTCGGTGTCACCGCCGTACCAAGCCTCCCCATCCCACGTGAAGTCACTGCCAGCGGCGGAGTTGCGCCACTCGAGTTGATCGAAGAGCACCATACCCGTACGCCCCCTGTCATCCATTTGCATCATGTCCGCCATTTGTCGGTAGTCCATGTCACCCATGGTGTGCTGTGGGGGATCGGGGGGCACGTGAGCCGCTTCGCTCGAAGTGCCTTGGCCGCTGGTCGTCGGTGCAGGCGGTTGCGGATCAACCCCGAGCGCAGGTGAGCCGGCCAGGGGCCCCAGCACGGCGTACAGCAGAGCGAGCCGCCGGCAGCGCATCATGAGTTCGCGGCCTCTCTCGATGCGCGCTCGACGCGTACCTCGCGGAACATGCCCGCTTCCATGTGGTACAGCAGATGGCAGTGGTATGCCCAACGGCCGAGCGCGTCGGCGGTGACGCCGTAGGTGAGGCGCTGCCCGGGCTGCACGGTGATGGTGTGCTTGCGCACCAGGAACTCACCCTGCTCAGACTCGACTTCCCCCCACATACCGTGTAGATGAATGGGGTGATTCATCATGCTGTCGTTCACCAGCACGAGGCGCAAACGCTCGCCGTAGTTGAATCGCAGGGGCTCGCTTTCCGAGAACTTCTGGCCGTTGAATGACCACACGTAGCGCTCCATGTGGCCGGTAAGATGCAGCTCGACATCGCGGCCCGCTTCGCGATGATCGATCGGGCCACCGAGCGTGTGCAAATCGGCGTACGCGAGTACGCGCCGGCCATTGTCGCGAAGACCAATGCCGGGGTCGTCAAGGCGGCTCTGCGGCTGCATGGCCAGCGAATCCACATTGGGGCCGTATCCAACCGGCGCGTGATGCGGCGTCGCGCCGTGACCCACCGCGCCATGATTCATGCCCGCCATGGCGCTCATGTCCATTCCACCCATGTCGTGACCCATACCCATGTCCATCGTGGTGAGCAGCGCCCGTGCATCGAGTGGCGGCACCTCCGCCTGCATCCCAAGTTGGGGCGCCAGTGTGCCGCGTGCATAGCCCGAGCGGTCGATCGATTGCGCGAAGAGCGTATAAGCGCGATCGTCCTTCGGTTCCACGATCACGTCGTACACCTCCGCGAGCCCAATGCGGAATTCATCCACTGTGACCGGTTCGATATCCTGTCCGTCGGCCGCGACCACCGTCAGCTTCAGCCCCGGAATGCGAACGTCGAAGAACGTCATCGAAGAACCGTTGATGAAGCGCAATCGAACCTTTTCGCCGCGCCGGAACAGTCCCGTCCAGTTACCGGCCGGTGTACTGCCGTTCAGGAGGTAGGTATAGGCATGCCCGGACACATCCGCGAGATCCGTGGGGTCCATTCGCATCTGCCCCCACATGCGCCGGTCCGCCATCGTCGGTTTCCAGCCTTGCTTGCGCACGTCATCGACGAAGCCGCCCACCGTGCGCCGATCGAAATTAAAATAGTTACTTTGGCGCTTGAGGGTTCGGTAAATGTGCTCGGGGTCAAGATCCGTCCAATCCGACAGCAACACCACGTGCTCGCGGTCCGCATGGTGCCGCTCGCCGCGCCTGGGCTCGATCACGATGGGGCCATAGAGTCCCGTTTGCTCCTGGAAGCGCGAGTGACTGTGATACCAATACGTGCCCGATTGGTTGACTTTAAATCGATAAACGTAGGTCTCACCCGGCCCGATGCCGTCGAAGCTCAACCCCGGCACGCCGTCCATGTCCGCCGGGACGATCATTCCATGCCAATGAATGGACGTGGGCACAGACAGCCGATTGAACACGCGCAGCGTGACGTCATCGCCTTCGCGCCAACGCAGCAGAGGCGCAGGCATTCGCCCGTTCACCGCCGTAGCGACGGCCGGATGTCCGGTCAGATTGACCGCCAGAGCGTCAATCTCCAAATTGAATTCAGTTCCGCAGAGAGTCGCTCCCGCCTGGCTTACGGAGGGCGAGTCGGCGGCCCAGCCTAAGTGCCGCGCGCCGACGGCAGCGAGCGCACCGCCCGCAAGGCCCTGCACGAAGCGCCTTCGTGAGTGACCCAAAGCTAAGGACGGTCGATGAGATCGATCCATTTCAAATCCTCAGTCGTCAAACCCGGGTGATCCTTGTGAGGACCAGATGGACGCGAGCTGTGTTGCTCAGATGACAGACGAGTGTGGCACCGCAAGGTGGTCACAACGGCAGTCGGCAACAAGCTCGCGTCGGTCGTGCTTTTAGACTGAAGTGATGGGAGGTCGAAACAACTCATCCGTGCGCGCGACGGGAGGCCGCGTGACGAACACAGGCTGTACAAACGAGGCGGAACAAACAATGCCGGCCAAGGGCAGCTCTCTCGCCCCAAAACCCTGTGCGCCATGGCATTGACAGTCCAGCAAGCCGCAGCAGGCGTGCTTGTGGACAGGGCTGGTGTGGGAAGGCGCGCTCGTTGATGCCAAAGTATCGCGTCGCCCGTCGATTGGCGACGCCTTGGACGCGTGAGCCGGACAGTGCTGCGGATCCGCCGCCCCTGCATGCTGTTCGGGGAGGGGCATATTGGCCAGCGCCACCTGCCACTGCAAACCGAGCACGAGCTGAATCAACAGCAGGGCTGCCACCATCCGGTTTGCCGATTTCTTACGCACGGTGTTTAGCCTACACCCCCCGCCGCGATGGGAGAAGAGGCGCCCTAGCCTGGCTACGTCACGCACACCTGCGTGCCCTCAAGGCGACGAGGAAGGCGCTGATTGACCGAGCTGTGCCGCGATTCGATCCGCAAGCTGCGCCAGAAGCTCGCTGAGGCGATTCGCGACCTCACTGGGGGTAACGGCCGCGTCCGATTCGAGCGTGACAAGATCACTGCTGCGCGTCGATGCATTGCCCGCGTTGGCCTGCCAGCTGGCCACGAATACCGCGCCCTTCGCATCGCTGCCGGATCGCAGAATCACCACGTTCAATCCCATTGCGTGGTCCGGCTTGTCGAGCGGCGCCAAAATGACTTTGCCGGGCGGCAGTCGCGCAATCAAATCCGCCGTCAGGGTCTGCTGCGCCATCCTCGGCAGCGACGCGGCCCAGTGGTCGAGCTCATGGATGGTGATCTCGCCGGCCGCCGATTGAGTGGTGATCTCGGCCCGGTCCATATCGGCCGGCAGATGCACGGCATCGACTCGCACCGCGGGACCTGCGTAGAGCACCGTGACTTGGGCAGGCACAGTGCGTAGTGAATATAGCCGAGTGGGAGCACTGCGGCAGCCGCTGATCGCGAGGATGCAGAGGCCCGCGCACAAGAGATTTCGCAGGGGAATTGGCTGGTTCATTGGGGTCTCTTGCCGCGCAGCAGCGCTTCAGGATGGCGCGACAGGTAGTCGGTTAGGGAACGGATCGAGCGGGCCGCGTCGGACAGCTGCTGAATGGCGTCGCTTAGGTTGGCATCGCCGCCGCCACCGCTATCTTGCAGCAGCCGGCGCGCTTCAGACGCCGCTTCTGACAGCTGCTCGGACGTATCCTTGAGATGCTCGAGCAGCGGACCCACCTGCGGTTTTGCATCATTCAGCATGGAATCGAGGCTCGCCAACGAAGCGCTGAGGTGCGTGAGGCTGGACTGCAGATCGGGCGAGTCGAAGAGTCGCCTGAGCCGGCTGCTGATGGTGCGGACATTGTTGCCGATCTCCGCAAACGGCACGGCGTTCAGGTTGCCAAGCAGTTGATTCAGGTCCTGCAAGCCGCCTCCCTCGATCGTCGGAAAGCGGGGTTGCTCTCCAGCTTCGAGCCGCGCCGCGGACAGGCCGCTTGTCTTCACCAAAGCGATGGTCTGCTCACCGAGCAGGGCCGGAACTTGCTTGACCTGCGCTCGAAAGCCCAAGCGTACCAGCTCCAGGAGTTTCGCATCCGTCGCCGCGCGCCAGCCATCCGCCTGCGCCTGCGGGACCTCCAGGTGCAGTTGCTGCGGGTAGATGTCCGCGACCGCAATGGTTTGCGGCTCGCCGGAGCGCGGGTCATAGGTCAGGCGCACCGAACGCACCTCTCCGATCTCAAATCCGAGCAGGGTCACGGCGGCATCTCGTTCCAGCTCACCCGCGTCCCCGCGAAATAGGAACTCGTAGGGCACCGTGGGCCCGGCCAGTCCCGCGCGAGCGGCACTGCGCGATTCGTAGAGCACGAAGGACTGTTCAGGCGGCGCCGGCACCCCCGGCGCCGTCCCATCGGCGAGCACATCGACGTCGATGCCGCCGGCGAGGAGCGCGGCGGCGGGTGCAAAGCTCGCCGTGATGCCGTCGTTGAAGTGCAGGCGCACCGGGCTGATTTTCCAGAAGCGCGCGCCCGTCGTGATGAGTGCATCGAAGGGCTCGAAGACGAAGATCTCAATGATGAATGCATCCTTGCCGTCGAACTTGATCTCGCTCACCTTGCCGATGGCCTGGCCGTGAAACAGCACCACGGAGCCTTCATGCACCGAATTGATCTTGCTCGCGCCGAGGCGATAGCGCACGCCCTTGTCGCTCGGCAGAACGATCGGAACTTTTTCCAGTCCGCGAAAAGTCGTCTCGGGTGTGCCACCCTCTCCCGCCGCATAGCCGATCGCCACTCCCGAAAACACGGCCTTCAGGGAACTCAAGTCGGTAAAGGTGGGCGATGCGCCAATCAACCAAAAGCGCGCGTTGGAGTTCAGTCCGGCCTTGGCCTCCGGCACCATCCGAAGCTTGAAGTCGAGACTGCGCCCATCCTGGTTGGGCTCGATCTTGACCAACTGACCTGCCTCCACGCCTTGGTAGAGCACCTTGGTATCGCCGGGGCGCGCACCGGCCGCCCGTTCGAAGGTAACGGTCACGATCTCGCCGCGATGCGTGATGGATTGCACACCGAGATAGGCGACGATGATGAGCGCCGCGATCGGAATCGCCCAGACCAGGTTTGGAAAGCGTGAGCGGCGCCGCAGGCTGGTTGGCACAGCGGCCGTGGGCTCAACAGGCTCGCTCATGGATGCTTGGCCGCCGCGTCCCACATGAGGCGCGGATCGAAGGTTTTGACCGCCAGCGTGGTGAGAATCACCACGGCCGTAAATGGCGTGGCGGCAGGTTGTGCATGCCCGTCGATCAGCCCGTTGAACTGCAGTACCGGCACAAAGATCGCGATGGTCAACGGATCTACCATGGACCAGCGCCCGACTTCCTCGATGATGCGATAGATGCGCGTCTTTGCCACCAAACGCTTCGATCGGTGCTGCAGTGCCGAGGCGATGCACCAGGCGAGCCCCGCCATCTTCAGCAACGGAATGGTGAAGCTCGCCGTAAAGACCAGCAGCGCCAGACCGAACAGACGCGAATCGATCAGGTCCAGGACGCCGCCGATCACCGTGTACGAGGTCGGCGTCAGACCGATGGGAATGGTCGCGATGAAGAAGAGATTCGCCGGAAAATACAGCAACAGCGATGCCACCAACAGCGCGATGGAACGTGAAATGCTGTTGGGCTTGCGCGCATGCACGATGGCACCGCAGCGCGGACAGTCCCGCTCCTCGCAGGCGGCGGAGACCAGCAACCCGCAGCTCGAGCAGCGCATCACGGACTTAGGATCCGTGCAGCGCTGTTCCCGCCCGATCATGTGCCACACGCCGACCTTGTCGAGGCTGGCACGCGCCGCAACGCCGAGCACAATCGCCGCCATGAGAAAAATCGCACCGCCATCGATGGTGGCGGGGATCGAGGTGCGCATGCGAAAGTACGCCACCAAGAACCCCAATAGAAACACATCGAGCATCGCCCAAGTCTGCAGTGCGTTGCACAGCCGAAAGGCCGCGGGCAGCCAACGCGGCTTGTCCCCGGCACGCAACGCAATCAGCACCGCCGCGAGGCTCGAGAACCGCAGCACCGGAAAGACGAGAATGCACAGGCACACCACCACCGAAAGCAGCGGCTGCCCTTCGCGCCAGAGGATGGTGACGCTCGAGAACAGGTGGCTGGTGCGCGTCGCACCGAGCGCCGAGGTGGTGAGGAACGGCAGCGTCCAGGCAGGAATCAGCAGCAGCAATGCGCCGAGTGCACACGCGAGCGCGACATTCGGATCGGTACCGGCGCAATGCTCCAAGCGCGACCGGCAGCGCAGGCAGGCCACCACCTGGCGGCGCTCCCGGATCGGCACGAACTGGACCAAGTCACAGTACGGGCACTGCACCTCGTGTTCATGTCGCGCGCTCTCGGTTTCGCGCGACCATCCCGCTTCAGCGACTCGGACGTTCATAGGTAGGCCCTATAAAGCTTCCCGCATCGCGATTCATTGATCAAGAGCGCTAGACGGAAATTGCAGCTTCCGCTTATAAGTTTTACAAACTCTCTGCCGGGCGGGAATTCCCTCGAGGACCAGCCCTCCATTGGACCCTATTGCGCGATGGATTTTGACAAACGGGTATCAAAAAGCGCCGGCTGGCCTATTTGATCCAAAAAAAGGGCGGAGCCGTGCCAATGCACCGACCCCGCCTGAACCCTAGTCTAAGTTTACGAGCGGCTTCGAGAGACCACGGCCGCTCCGTCAACTCCTCCGATGACGATCTCAACACGGCGATTCAGCTGCCGTCCGCCGGAGTCCGCATTGCTGGCGACCCCGAAGTCCTTGCCGTAGCCTCGGCTCGCGATGCGGGCCGAGTCGATTCCCCGGCTGACGAGCACCGACTTCACCGAATCGGCGCGGCGCTGAGACAGGTCCAAATTGAAGGAATCCGTGCCGACACTGTCGGTATAGCCGTCGATTTCCACCCGCCGCTCAGCGTGCAGGGTCAGAAACTGCACGAGCTGATCCAGGTTGCGATAAGCGCCCGGGTTCAATTCCGCCCGGCCGGAGTCGAACAGCACGTCGCCGAGCGTCAGCACCAGCCCGCGGTCGGTGGGTTTGGCTTTCAGGGCGTCCAGTTCCGCTTGCAGGGCGGCGGTCTGTTGCGTGGCTTGATCTCGTGCCACAGTGGCATTGTCCGCTCTTTGCGCCGCCTGGTCTCTCGCCAGAAGCGCACCGTTGACTTCATTGGTCCTTGCATTCAATTGAATCTGATCGCGATCGGCCTTGCCGGCGGCGACGCGCGCATCATTGGCCTTGGTGGAGGCCTTTAGCTGCGCGAGATGGGCCGTTTGCGTGGCGAGGTAGGCCGGCTGGGCTATGCCGCGTTCGTCGCGCGCTACCGCGGCTGCTTCGGCGGCGTCCAGCTCAGTTCGCGCCGTGTGCAAGTCAAGTGCGGCATATTTCGAGACGTTCGGATCGGCTTCGGCAGTTCGAACCGCGTTGCGTGCATTCTCCAGTGCGGCGTTGGTCAAAGGCACTGATGCGCAAGCCGCCATCGTCAGCGCCAACGACATCCCTGCAATGAGTTTGGTGTTCATATTGATTCCTTATTGAGCCGGCTGTGTGGGACGGCTGGCTTCTTGACGAAGGGTTCGCAGACTGGCATCGAATTCATTGGCCGCTTTGCTCGAACGCACTTGCGACGCGGTCGCTTCAGCAACCAGGGCATCGATGTTCGCCTGGTCGGCCCAGGCTTCGGCAGGCTTGGCATCATGCTTCGCGTTGGCCTTTTCCGCGCGGGCCAGCTTGTCGCGCGCGGATGCCATTTCCACCGGCGCCGCTTCGGGAGCGCCCGCTTGTTCCGCGTGTTCGATGGCGGCTTTTGCCACCGCAATTTTGTCTTCAGCCACGTGGTCGCGTGCCTGGGCCGCCACACAGAAGGCGGTCGCCACGAGTGCGAACGCGATCCGCGTGAGATTTGAGGTCGTCTTGTCCATGGTCGATGAATTCCTTCATTTGTCGTCGAATAGAGCCTCTTGAGGCTCGACTACGGGTAGTCAAACCTTTTCATAGGATCAGTGACGGGAATGGGAGCCGGGATGCCCGGTACGTCTAGAGCTGGGTGTCGTGCGGGTCTTTGAGAGCGCCATGCCACGAAGCTTCAGTGACAGCATGGTGACAGCCACCAGGCAAACACACAGTAGGTGCCACCGGCGAACAAACGTAGGACAATCGCGTGATCGCGCCGCAGTTTTGTAGTCACCTTTTTGGGGTGCAGCGGCACTCACTCACGATGGACAGATCTATGAATTCGCTCGGTAAGCTGGTGATGAGCCTTGGGGCCGTGCTCTTCGGCGTCTCTCTGGGGAGTATTTCTGTCGCTGATGACTCCACGAGTTCTCCGGCGCCGGAACCCGGAATCTGGCAGAAACACGAGTATACGTTTCGGTTTCTGGGCTTTACCAGCACGTACTCCTGCGACGGTCTCGCCGATCAACTCCGAGTGCTTCTCATCGCCGCGGGAGCCCGCCGCGACTCGAAGTCGCGAGCCGGGGTGTGCGCCAGCGGCTACGGACGCCCTGACAGGCTGCCGCAGGCGAACTTGACGTTTTATACGCTGACGCCGGTGGGTGGCGCCGGCGATGCCGGCGGACCGCGCGTGCCCGGCACGTGGCGCCCCGTGATGATTGCAACCCGGATGCCGCGCGAACTCACGCTCGGGGACTGTGAAGTCGTCGAGCAGTTTCGCACGCTCGTGCTGCCGATGTTTACCGTGCGCAACATCGACGATCACACGACCTGCGTGCCCCATCAGGAATCCGGATCCGTGATCAATTTGAAGTTTGAGACCTTTACGGAGCCGCCGCCAAAGCCCGTGACTGGGAAGTAACCAATACCGCCTGTCTGGCGCCCTATTCCCCGCCCAGCTTGATCTCCAGATCGTTCACGACCCGTCTCACGCCCGGGATGCGCCGGCTGATGCGTAGCGCATTTCGCAAATCCCACTCATCGAAAATGATCCCATGCAGCGTCGCAACGCCATTCAGAACGGTGACTGATACATGGTCGCTATTGAAGTAAAAATCCGCGGCCAAGACAGATTCTACCTGCCGTTGCAGGCGCGCATCGGCCGCCGGATCCGGCTGACGTTTTGCGGTCACCACCACCTCATCGAGCTTACGATCCGCATATGCCGGTACACCGGCCTTTGCCGGATAACCCCAAGAGACGACCGCCATCAGCGCGGCCGACACAGCGGCGATGAACGAATGGTTATGCATTTCCCCAAAAAGTTCCTTACTTTCCCAGCGGTGCGGCATCGCTACTGACTGATGGCCGCCCGTTCGAGCACTTAAGACACCGGCGGCAGAAGCGAAGTTCCAGAATTCTCTTTTCGCATCGGCGCGTAGGGTTCACGCCTGGGTGGGATGCGATCGAGCTCGGTAGCCCTCGACAGCCTGCCACACCAGCAACGTCGGTATTCCCAGACCCAAGTCGCGCGCCCTTTTCAGGAGCGATACCGCCAATCCGATCTCCGGCCCCATGCCGAATAGGGGTGAAAGAACGGCGTAAGCGGCCTCTTGCGCGCCCAGGGCATGCGGAATGAAAACCGCGGCGCTGCGGGTTGCACAGACCACGCTTTCAATCGCTACCACGGAGACCAGATCAACGCGCGCACCGATGAGGTGAAAAGCGATCCAGGCACTGAGGGTGCTGGCGATCCATCCCGCGAAGTGAATGGCGGTGGAGGCCGCGACACGCGTGCGGGAACGATAGATCGATTTCAGCTCGACACTGACCGCTGCGGTTCGCCCCAGCGCGCTGGGCAGGATGCGCACCATGAGCCGCTCGATGAGGCCGTGCCCGTGGCGTTGCAAGGCGAGAAATACTCCGGCGGCGCCCACGGCACAAACCAATCCGATGAGCAGAACCTGCATCAGGGAATGGGCGAATGAGGTGGGCGGCGCGCGCAAATCCAGAATCAGGAGTCCGAGCGCGATATAGGCGATCTGGGCCAACATCTCGGTCGTCACATCGACGACGGTGGACGCATAAACCAGGGCGTTGGGGACGCCGTGCAGGATGGCGGCGCGCGCACCCAGCACGATTCCCCCAAGCTGGGAAAATGGCAGCACATCGCTGGCTGCATCGCGGACCATGCGCGCCCAAATGAAAACCCGCGGACCCGCCGGCGACGAGGCGGGCAGCAGGACATACCAACCGGCTCCGAGGATGACGAACAGACCCAAGGCACAGACACAAAGCAAACCGAAGCCGGCCCATCCGACCGCGGCGACGGCCGAAAAGACCGCGCCAATGCCGGCATACATGACCAGATACACGGTCAGGGCCAGCCCTAGAAGTGCAATGATGATGACGCGGAGTTTCACGCAGATTCGGCGAGTCGACGACCGACCGAGTTCTAGGATCGAATGAAACGCCGCGCCAGTCTGGCCAGCGCCGGGACGAAGGCGGGCCTCAGCAGGCGCCGGTCATACAGACTCATGCGCCGGCTGTTTTCCGCGAGGCAAATATCGATCAATTCACCGACCTTGATATCGCTGCCGACCGACTTCGCACCCGTTACGGTGAAGTTGTTGTCCTGCACGCCGTTGCCCATGTCGCGCGCAATGCCGATCCGCTCCCAAATCAGAAACAACCAGACGGCCAGCACCTTCAACTCGAAAAAAGGCCGCCGCCAGAAGGGCATCGTTCGACGGTGCCATGCCGCCCAATTGACGAAAAACAAGATGTGCCGTGCTTCCTCCTGAATGACGGGCTCAAAGGTGTCGACCAGGGCGGCGGGGAAAAAGCCGGAACGTTTGGCGGTTTCAAAGAGACCGAAGGCAAAGAAACTGTCGATGCATTCACTGTAACCGGTCACCATGAAAGCCCATTCCGGATCCCCCTGCACCGCATACTCCGGTTCGGGCGCCAGGGTGACACCATAGGCGGCCACCAGATTGGACAGCACCAGCTTGTGGCGGCCCTCCTCAAAGGCATTGAGCTCGATGGCCTTGCGCAACAACGGATCGGCCGTGACCGCGGCATAAGAAGCCACATTGAGCCGCGCCCTGCCCTCGGTTTGTACGGCAATATCCCAGATGGGCAGGCTCACGAGGCGATCGCGCGTGTCCGTCTCGAGCTTGGGCCAGTCGATCACTGCCGGCTTGTACGGATCATAGGTGTCCAGCAAGGTCCGGCAGAAAAGCACCTTGTGCGCATCGCTCCCGCGTTTGATCGGTCCTTCGGGAAACGGTTCAAGCTCACGAGAGGATTCAGAGACCCATGCCAACGGCACGCTCATGTGATGCTCCGCCGCCTCAAGCCGCGTCGTGCCGGGAACGCAGAAAGTGGAAGAACTCGACGCCTTCGCGCAGCCGGCGCTTCATCATCTCCGGACTCTTGATCATCTCGGCGACGATGGAGGCGATCTTGGACGGACGGAAATAAAATTTCTTGTAGAAATCCTCGACGGAATCGAAGATTTCGCCATGGCTCAGATGCGGATAGTTGAGCGGCGCAATTTGAGTGCCTTCCTGCGTCAGAAGATCGATCTCTTCGTTGAACAACCAGCCGTTCTCCTTCGCCTGGCGGTAGAGGAAGGTGCCCGGATAAGGCGCGGCGAGTGAAATCTGAATGGTATGCGGGTTGATTTCCTTGGCGAAGTCCAGCGTCTGCTGGATCGTTTCCCGCGTCTCGCCGGGAAGTCCCAAGATGAACGTGCCGTGAATCACGATGCCGAGTTCGTGACAGTCCTTGGTGAAGCGGCGCGCGAAATCGACGTGCATTCCCTTCTTGATGTTGATCAAGATTTGCTGATTGCCGGACTCATAGCCGACCAGCAGCAATCGCAGGCCATTGTCCTTCATGACTTCGAGTGTCTTGCGCGGGACATTGGCCTTCGCGTTGCATGACCACGTGACGCCCAGTTTCCCCAACTCCTTGGCCAGCGCTTCGACGCGCGGCAGGTTGTCGGTCAAGGTGTCATCGTCGAAGAAGAACTCCTTGACCTGAGGAAACGCCTCTTTCGCCCATTTCATTTCGGCGACGACATTCTCCACCGAGCGCACACGGTATCGATGTCCACCCACGGTCTGGGGCCACAGGCAAAACGTGCAACGCGATTTGCAGCCGCGGCCGGTATAGAACGAAATATACGGATGCTTGAGATAGCCGCCGAAATAATTCTCGATTTTAAGATCGCGCTTGTAGACCGGGGTCACCCACGGCAGTGAATCCATGTTCTCGAGGACCGAGCGGTCTTCGTTGTGGACGATGACCCCCTCCTTGTTCCGGTAGGAAATCCCCTTGATGGCGCTCCAGTCATGGCCATCGGCCACCTCTTTGACCGTGAAGTCGAATTCGTTGCGGGCGACGAAATCGACGGCCCGTCCGGCGATCAGGCTCTTTTCGGGCTCGACCGCCACCTTGGCGCCGATGAAGCCGATCTTGATGTGCGGATTGATCGCTTTGATCATTTCGGCGGTCTTCACGTCCGACTTGAACGACGGCGTGGAGGTATGCATGACCACCAGATCCCGGTCTTTGAATTCCCCGGCAATGTCCTCAAAACTTAGACGGTGCGGCGGCGCGTCAATCAGCTTCGACCCCTCGACCAGGGCCGCGGGCTGCGCAAGCCAGGTCGGGTACCAGAAAGAGCGGACCTCGCGCTTCATCTGATAGCGCGCACCGGCCCCGCCGTCATAGCCGTCAAAGGAAGGGGCTTGCAAAAACAAAGTCTTCATCGCGTATCCTCACAAAGGAAATTCAAGAGCCTGCGCTTTTGACACGGGTGTTCCCGCTGCCGCCACCTGGCTGTAAAAGGGGCTCTCTGGGCGGCCAGTATAATCCATTACACCAAAGTCTGGTTTATCCGCCGTGTGGTCAATGGGTTACACGTACCGATACCGGGCAGCCCGGACGCCGGCTAGACCACTCCCATCGATCAAAACACCCGGGTGCTCGAGCAGGTCGCCGAGATGATGGCGCAACTCATTGGAAAGCCCTCTCGGCAGGCCGTCTCCGAGCGTGAGTCTTGGTCATTCGTGCCGTGAGATGACGCCGGGCTCGCGACAGACGCGACATGACGGTACCGATGGATATCCCGGTCGATTCTGCAATCTCGCGATAACTCAGGCCCCGTACATGGCGCAGTGCCAGGGTCTGACGGTAGTGCGCGGGTAGTCCGGCAACCACGCTCGCGAGCTGCTCGTTCTGCTCCCAATCGATCAGACATCGCTCGGCCGTGGCGGTGTCGATTTGGGACCCTGGCGAGCGCTCCAGGCTGTCCAGATCCTCACTGCGTACCACGGCGGCGGGCCGATTCTTGCCGATCCAGTCATAAGCGGTGCGGCGAACGATGGTGAGCACCCAGGTCCGTGCGTCTCCGTCGGCGAAGTTGCCGATGCCGTGCAGTGCCCGCAGGCAGGCGTCCTGGACCACATCCTGGGAATCGGCATGGTTGCGGGTGAGCCCACGGGCGAGCGCGTAAGCATCGGCCAGATACGGCAGCACCACGCTGTCGAAGCGCCGGTGGGCATCCTGGGCATACATCGCAGCCTGAGCTGCGCCGGTGGTGGTATGGGGAATGGGCTTGTCGGCGCGGGCGGTTCTTGCATGCAGCGAATTCATGGCAACCTCGAGGGAACGAACGGTTTCCAACGCGCTCGACATTTGCCCGGTTTCGGGCCCCTCCCTCAATGGACCGTAACTCTCTTCTGCCTGGAGTAAGGCTCCTTCATATAAGTCCATATAATCATCGTGTTAGATGCCAATCTCCCCAGCCGAATGCATGGAAAACAGCGGGCCGAGAACCCCGCCCAGGCCTTCTTAGGCAACGACGCATGGGCGGGAAGGTGCGAGAATCCTGGGGTCATGCCACAACCCCACCACTCGGCAAGACGATTCAGATTCGGCCTCTTCGAGGCAGACCTTGGTGCGCGGGAACTGAGCAAGCAGGGCAAGCTCCTGCCGTTGCAGGAGCAGCCGTTTCAGCTGCTGGTGATGTTGCTGGAGAAACCCGGAGCACTGGTGACGAGGGAGGAGTTGCGCGCCCGACTCTGGCCGCAGACGGTCGTCGACTTTGATCACGGCCTCAATAAGGCCGTCAGCAAGATCCGCGACACCCTGGGTGATTCTGCGGAAAATCCACGCTTCATTCAAACCGTCGCCCGCCGCGGCTACCGCTTCCTGGCCGAGGTGCACGAAGTCGGCACCGAGCCGGCGGCACCGGCCGAGATCCCTGCTGCCGATCGGGCGAGCGACGGCGGATCGGCGCCGGCCAGGTCCCGCGCGCGACACATGGGCCTGTGGATCCTGGCCGCGGTCGCCTTGCTGCTGCTATCGGCGGTGGGGATCTGGATCCGCGCCACCTCCGGGGCCGCCCTGCCCCTGATTCGTTCCTTGGCGGTGCTGCCGCTGGAAAACCTCTCGGGTGATGCCGCACAGGATTATTTCGCGGACGGAATGACCGATGAATTGATCACTCATCTGGCACAGATTCGCGACCTGCGCGTCATTTCCCGCTCCTCGATGATGTTTTACCGGCACACGCGCAAGCCCCTGGTCGAGATTGGCCGTGAGCTCGATGTTCAAGCGGTGGTCGAAGGCAGCATCTTGCGATCCGGAGATCGCGTCCGAATCACCGCGCAGCTGATTCGCGTGCCGGCGGACCAGCATATCTGGGCGCACAGCTACGAAGGCGACATACGCGACACGCTCGTGCTGCAAAATCAGGTCGCACGGGCGATTGCCGATCAGATTCGAGTGACGGTCGGGAATGAAGGTCACGCCGGGAGCCCGAAGACGGTGAACGCGGAAGCGTATGACAGCTACTTGAAGGGACGTTACTACTGGAACAAGCGCACCGACGAGGGACTGAAGCAAGCCATCGACTACTTCAAACGCTCGATAAGCATCGATCCGAGCAACGCCGAGGCCTATTCGGGCTTGGCCGACACCTACGCATTGGCGGGTGATTGGGAATACGGCATCTTGCCGCCCGCGGAAGCCTTTCCCCTGGCGAGGGCGGCGGCAAATGAAGCGTTGGCGCTCAACGACCGCCTCGGCGAGGCTCACACGTCCCTGGCCTTCGTGCTGGATCTTTATTACTGGGACTGGGCCGCCGCCGAGAAGCAATACCAACTGGCGATCAATCTGAATCCAGGCTACGCGGTCGCGCATCACTGGTACGCCTGGCACTTGCTGGTCCTGGGAAAAAAAGCCGAGGGCATGTTCGAAATCAGGAAGGCGGAGAACCTGGATCCTCTTTCTCTCATCATCCGCTCGGATGTGGCGGATGCCCTGTCTGCGTTGCATCTGTTCGACGAATCCATACAACAGAGCAGAAAAACCCTGGCGCTCGACCCGAACTTCGCCGTGGGTCACTTCCAGCTGGCCGAGGCCCTGGTGCAGCAGCATCAGTACGACGCGGCCATCGCCGAATTCCAGCAGGCGATCGCGCTGTCGGGGCATCTGGCCGCCTTTGATGCCAATCTGGCCCATGCCTATGCCGTGTCGGGGCAGAAATCAGAAGCGCTCAAAATTGCCAAGCGTATGGAAACCGGCCCCAACTTGAATCCATCGGCCAATGCCAGCATCGCACTGATTTATGTCGGGCTCGGGGACTTGGACCAGGCGATGGCCTGGCTCAACAAGGCCTACGACGCTCGATTCAACCCGTCGATCCTCGTCCGCCCCGCCTTCGATCCGCTGCGTTCGGACCCGCGGTTCCAAGATTTGCGCCGCCGCATCGGCCTGCCCGACTACCCGTAAGGTATTCCCTGGAATAAATCCATGCGAGTTCCGGTCTTAGCTCCCAGTGACCGATTGGGAGAGCCAAGACATGTCGGAAGATCATCTATTGAAATCCATCGCCTGCGGCGATCAGCGCGCGTTCGAAGAACTCTATCGCTGCTATTACCTGCGGCTCAAGCGGTTCTTGGCCAAGCGCATTCCCCCGTGTCACAGCGCCGATGAGATCATCGACGATACGCTGCTGATCGTATGGCAGCACGCCAGCGAGTTTCACCGCCGCTCTCAAGTGTCGACGTGGATCTTCGGCATCGCCTACCATGTCGCGCTCAAGTCGCTTCGGGCGAACAAGCGCTGGCGGCGCATGATGATCGCCGAGGGACAGCCTGAACTGGCATTCGACCCCATTCGAGAGGACGAGCAGCGCGAGTGGCTCGCCCAAGGCCTGCGTCGTTTGCCGCACAAACAGCGCCTGAGCATCTTTTTGATGTACCAGTTGGGCCATTCCGTGGAGCAAGTTGCCGTCATGACCCAATGCGCGGTGGGTACGGTCAAGGCGCGAATGTTTCATGCGCGCGGGAATCTGCGCGATCATTTGACCGCGCTGCAATAACGTTCGCCAGTTTTGCGACGCTCGTCTATCCTGTTCGCAAGAGTGGATAGAGGACCGCGGCGCCATGGAAGATGAACTCCAGATTCTCGTTTCTTCCGCCTGTCTTGAAGACCGCGAGGCCATGGCATCCTTCCTGGCATCAATCCCCGACAGTGCGGAACTTGCGGTCCTGCTTCGCAGCGAGCAACCCTTGAATACCCGTGCCTACGACGATGAGCACCGCATCGCGCGCTTCGTGGTGAGCGACGGAACGATCGCCACCTGCTGCGCCGTTCTCGACATCACCATCGATGAAGCGGAATTGATCACGATCGAATGCGAACAATCGGATGCGTGGAGCGTACAGGCATTTAAAGACGCCGCGGTTCGCGCTCTGGGACCCGGGCATCGTCCGGTTCTTTGACCTGCATGATGCTCACTGATGCCGCTCTCACAGCCGCGGCAGCAGCTCTTGAAATCGCAGCAACCGGCCGGCGTTTCCGAGTACCAAGAGCGTACTGAGATTGTGCAGCAGCGCGGCGATCAACGCCCCCTCGCCTCCCAACAGCCCGTAGCCGGCGGCCGCCACGATGGCCAGGGTCCAACCGAGGCCGATGGCCACGTTGACGTGCAGGGCGCGACGGCAAATCCGGCTCAAACGAATGCACGTGCCCAGCCGGCGCAAATCGCTGCCGATCAACACCACATCGGCGGATGCCAGCGCAATGTCCGATCCGCCGGCGCCCATCGCGATACCCACCGCGCCGGCCTTCAGTGCGAGAGAGTCATTGACCCCGTCGCCCACCACGAGCGGACGAAAGCCGCGCTTCTTTTCTGCGATCACCCGATTGAGTTTGTCTTCGGGCAGAGCCTGCGCCTGCACCTCGGCTACTCCTAACGAGCGGGCCAGCGCCTCGGCCACGCTGAGACGGTCCCCCGTCAACAGAATCTGCCGCGACACGCCCAAATCCCGCAGATCCGCCAGCGCGGCGGCCGCCTCCGGGCGCGGTGTGTCGGAGAGCAGCAACCAGCCGAAGAATCGCCCGTCGAGTGCGAGCCCGGCAATGGGGCCGTCATGCGCAGGTACGGGCGAGGTTTCGATGCCCAGCTGCGCCAGCAATTCCGGACGCCCCAGCGCCGCTTCGCCTCGTTCCGTCTGCGCGACCACGCCAAGGCCCGGGCGTTCGCGCACATTGTCGAGCATCCAGCGCTGCTGATTGGACACGAGCGCCGCCAGGGCGCGGCTGACCGGGTGGGTGCTGGCGGCGCCGAGGCTGCCTGCCAGCTGCAGAGCCGGTGCGGTATCGACACCCTCCTGCGCAATGAAACTTTGCAGGCGCAGGGCGCCGGTGGTCAGCGTACCGGTCTTGTCGACGATCAGCGCGGAGGTTTCGGCGAGCTCTTCGAGAAACGCCGAGCCGCGGATCAAAATACCGTGGCGCGCCGCCACCGCAATGCCGGCAATGGCGGTGGCCGGCGCGGAGAGCGCGAGCGCACAGGGGCAAGCCGCCACCAGCACCGCCAACATCGCCTGTGCATTGTTGGTGACAAACCAGGTCACCGACGCGATCAGCAGCACCAAGATCAGGTACTGGCCGGCATAGCGCTCGAGCCAGCGCGTAATGGGCGGCTTGGAGCGCTCCGCGCGCTGCATCAAGGCGATCACGCGTCCCAGCGTGGACTCGGTGCCGGTGCGGGTGACCTCGATCAGCAGCAAGCCGTCGAGATTGATCGCCCCGCCGAACACCTCGTTGCCGGCGGTCACTTCCACGGGCATCGACTCACCGGTGATGGGTGCGGTGTCCAAGCTTGCGCGCCCTTCCAGAATCCGCCCATCGGCCGGGAGGCGATCGCCGGCCCGCACCTGCACGCAGTCGCCCGCGTTCAGGTTGGCATTGTCCACTTCGACGAACTGGCCATCCGCGCCGCGCAGCCGCGCGCGGCTGCGGGTCAAGCGCGCGAGTGCATTGATCGCCTCGTGCGAACCGATGACGCTGCGCTCCTCGAGGACATGCCCAAAAATCATGATGACCGGCAGCAGCACGGCCGTCATCAGATCACCCAATGCCCAGGCGCCGAGCATTGCGACCGCGATGAGCAGGTCGGTAATGCCGTGCAGATCCGGATGCGTCAAGCTATGCCAGCCCGCCTGCAGTACCGGTACCGCAACGATCAGAGAAGCGGTGCCAAAAAGAATCTGGATCACCGCATCATTGTTCGGCGCCAGCAGCTTCCACGCCAACGCCAGTGCGAAAAGTCCCAGTGCCAGCATGGCCAGCGTCAGCAGCGTCGCGGCACGTTGCTGTTCCTGGGTGCTCAGCAGCGCGCCGCTGGAGACCGATTCGGTCGCGGCGGTATTCATTGTTTCGACTCGGCTCCGTCAATGATCAATCGGGCATCGTCCTTCGGATCCACCTGTGTCAACGAACCTGCCTTGGCCAGGATCTGGCTGATGCGCTCGCGATAGATACGCATCATCAATTGAGGTTCGGTGTGATCGCGGATCAATTGCGCCAGGTGCAGCAGGCTCGAGGTGTCGCTTTGCGCCTTCGAGAGCCGCTCGGAGGCCTGAGCTTGCGCCACTTCGAGCGTGCGATCCGCCGCCTGGGTTGCGGCTTGCATCGAGTAGGCCGCCGTCGTGCGGGCATCGGCGATCGTCTGGTCCGCGGACTGGTTTGCGCTCAAGACCGCATCGAAAGCGTCCACGGCATCCGCCGGTAATCTCGATTGCACGTCCACTCGTGCCACGGTGATGCCCAGGCCGGCGCCGCCGCGTTGCAGCGTCTCGAGCGCCGCGTTGATGCTGCGCACCAGGTCTGCCCGCAGCCGCTCGCGCCGTTCGGCCACCTGGCTGTCGGTGCCTATCAGTTCGGGGCGCGCCACCAAGATCGTGTCCAGATCGCGCGAGGCGCACACGGCCACGGCGCTGCGGGTGACCAGGCGATCGAGCGCCGGCAGAACGTGCGGACCTTGCAGCACGTAGTCGAACACATTGGTCACAGTGTACGAGACGCGAATATCGAGACTCACGACGCCGGCATCGCCGGTCAGAAGGTAGCCGGCACCGGCTCCTGCGTCGTTGGACGCATCCTGCATCATGGCCGACGGGTCCGCCGGAGCGTCGTCATCGCCGCCCGTCGACACCGCCGGTGCCGGCGCCGGGCCTAAGGGCGCGCCGGTGGGACGCAGCAAAGCCTGCACCTGCCGCTCGAGGATGGTCTCGGCCGCCGGCACCAACACCACGTGTTCGATGGGTTTCGGCCACGCCAGCAGCAGCCCTGCGCTCTGTACCCGGTGCAAGGCGCCCATGCGCACGACGACGGCGCGGTTGGACGGGTTCACTTGCTGGGTGTTGCTCGACAGCCAGCGCAGCGCGGCGATGGACAGAATCGCGTACGCAGCGATGAATGCCAACCGCCCGGCCTGCAGCCAGGGATTGGCGGATTCAGCGCCATGGGAAGTATTTCCGTTCATGGCGCGCCGACTTGCGAGGGGCTCTTCGACGGTGCGCTGAAACCTGGCCCCTCGACGAGCGCGCGAAACGGCGCGGCGTCGGTGCGCAGAATCAGCTTCGTGTCCGGCGTGATGATGGTGGACAGCGTGTCGAGCGAACGCATCATGTTGTAGAGCTGCGGAGATCCCGCATACGCCTTGCCGTAGATCGAGGCGGCCTGCACGCGGGACTGCGCCTCGATATCCGCGGCCTTGACCCTGGCCTCCGCCTGCACGATCCGCCCGTCGCGTTCCGCGGCCGATCGGATCTCGGCGGCCTCGCGATTGCCGACCGCCGTTCGCTCCGCGGCAATGGTTTCGCGCTCGGCGCGCATGCGATCCACCGTGGCCGCGAGGGTGACCGCCGGCAGCGTCAAGCGCTCGATGCCCACGAAGAGGACACTGATCCCGTAAGTCGACTGCAGCTGCTGATTGATTTGCTCGCGCAGTCGTGTCTCCAGGGCTGCGATTTGAACTTTACCGGCATCGGTGTTGATCAGGTTCGACAGTTCGAAGGCGCTGGTGGTGGTTTCCAACGCCGAGCCGATGAAGGCACGAATCTGGCGCGCCGCCTCATCGGGCTGATTTTGCACGGCGCGCAGGAAGCGCTGGACGTTGGGCGAGTCGGCCTTCACCTGCCATGCCACATAGGCTTGCGCGATGATGCGCAGGCCGTCGCGGGTGCCCACATCCTGCAGCCCGCTCGAGGTGGTTCGCAGGCGCAGGTCCACCGGGATGACCGATTCAAGGGGTACCGGCAACCGCCAGGCCAAACCCGGTTTCATCAAGACACGGGCCGGATTGCCGAAGCGCGTCACCACCAAGGCTTCCCCCGACGGGACTTGCACCAGGCATGCCGCCGCGATGGCAAACAGCACCACCACGGCGGCAATACTCAAGCGCATCCGGGGAAATTGTCGCACCGGCGGGGCATCATCCTCGGCGTGGGCGTGATCATCACCCTCGTGATGATGGTGGTCATGATGGTCGTGGGTGTGAAATAGGCTCAAACTATGGACTCCTTCTGAACACGGGTGCTCCGTAGTTACGCAGATCGATGGTGGGCGCCGCGGCATCGCCGATGCGGTGATCGACGATCACGAGCTTTCCCGCGACCAGACCTTGGCTCAGCTGGCTCAGGTAGTTTTCGAACAAGAAGGCATTGCCGGCGTCTTTATAGGCCAGCTTCTCCGAATCAAACCGGGATCGCAGGGTTTCTGCGGCTGCCAAGGTATCTCGGGCATCCGCCGTGGCCGTATCACGTGCCATGGTGGCGAATTGCCGGGCTTGGTTGACCTGCTCTGCCGCGTGCCCGTGCTCGCGCGCGACGGTGGCTTGCGAGGCAATCTGCGCGGCCTGGACGGAATGATAGGCATCGGCGGCGCCCGCCGGCGGGTGAATGGCCTCAACCACCGTGGCTAGAATCTCCACGCCGCTGGAGAGCGCGTCAAGACGGCCTTGTACGGCCGTGCCGATGAGATTCCCCAAGGCCATGCGCTCCTCGCCGAGCACCCCATCGAGTGTGCGCGAAGCAAAGACCTCGACCAGCACGCGGCTGGCCGTACTGCGTATCAATGCCGGCAGATCGGAAATCTTGTACGTGGCATCCATCGCGGCCTGCGGCGTCAGGGCAATGCGATAAAAGAAACGCACGTCCATGTTCACGATTTGAAAGGACTCGCGTTGGTTGGTTGCGCTGGCAATCAGCAGCGCCTTGTCGGACTGGTGCGATGCGTCCCACAGGCGGTTGTAAATCGCCGGCGGCGCATCGTCGGCGGTGCTCGTGTCGCGCGCGATCGGCTGCTCGCCGGGCAGCGAGGTGCCGATTTCATGCACCACGCCGTTCTCGACCGGGCGCAGGCGCGAAAACGGCCACGGCAGGCCCGCCCGCAATCCTGGCCCGACGACCGCCACCGGACGTCCGAAGACTTCATAGACGGCGCGTCGATCCGGCGGCAATTCCGTCACACCGGTCAACAGCCAGCCGACGAGCGCCACCACCAGCACGATCGGTATCGAGGCCCGGCGTACGAAGGCAAACGCCCAATTCTGGCGCAAGTCGATTCCGAAGCGGCTCTGCAAATTATCCTGCAGGCTTTCGAAGGACGGCGGCGGCCAGTTCATCAATGCGCCGACTCCCGCCCTTGCCAGCAGCCGCGGCTCGATGAGTTCATTGCGCCGGCTGAACCAAGAAACCGCCACCCGCAGCAGCCATTCGATCGCCAGTGCCGCGGGCAACAAGCCTGTGGTGAGCGCGACCCGCGTGGGCCACACGATGTTCTCCGCTGAGAAAAACAGCGTGACCCCGGACAGCAGTGCGGTGGCGATGACCACCCGTATGACGCGCGACAAGGTTTGCGCTTCCGGCCACTCCGCATCCGTGTGGCGTGCAAAATCCCGCTCCACGACCAGCAGGCCGAAGGCAAACAGCAGCGCGAATCCCCCCTCGATGCCCCCGATGCGGCCCAAATCGGCACCGCTCAACGAACGATCCCAATGCTTGACGACGATCAGCAGGGCGAAGTATGCGAGAGCGCCCAGCCAGGCGCTTTCATAGGTCTGCGCGCTGATGTGCGCAGCGACCCAGCGTGCAGCGCTTTTCAAATGCCTTACGCCCGCCCACGCCGCGGCACCACGCAGCCGCCGCGGATACAGCCAACCGGGAATTCTCGAGATCAGGAGCCCCGCGGCATGCGATCGCCAGCGAGCCGCCCAGTATCCCGATTGCAGGCCCGCGCACAGGAGCAACAGTGCGGCACTGTTGAAACTCAGCAGCGAGCGCAGCAAGGGTGTCTGGGATTTGAGGGCTGCGAACAGCAGCAGGGCCGACACGGCCGCCGCGGTGAGTATCAGGTTCAACAGCCGCCGGCGTTGGGTTTCGGCGCCGTTGAAGCGCGGCAGCGTTGACAGCTCCACCTGCTGGGCTGGATCGCGGCTGTCTAACTCGATTTCCATGATGATCCCTTATTCATAAAATTGTGTCGCGATGCCGCACTACCCTTGCGCGAGAGTGACGGCCACGTACAGCACCGCGATACCCAGCAAGGTCATGAGCGTGGTCAGCGCCTTCGGAAAGGCGCGGTGACTCTCTGGGATCAGATCGCTCGCCCCGATATAGAGAAAAAAACCCGAAAAGAGCGCGAGAATGATCCCCAAAGCATCCCCCTGGACCCGGAAGAAGAGCGTCGAAAAGATTCCCAGGCCCGGGGCGATGGCGTCGGCCAGCAGCCATTGGAGCGCTCGGCGGCGATTGCTGTCGTTGCGCAGCACGACGTTCATCGTGTTGATGCCGTCCGAAAAGTCATGAGTCAGCACGGCAATGGCGACCACCGCCCCCACCGCGGTCGATGCCTGGAATGCCAGGCCGATGGCGATGCCGTCCAAGAAACTATGCAATGACAGGCTGCCAGCGAACAGCGTCGCGCGGCCGTGCGCCGCTTGCGGTGCTCCGGGTTGCCGGGCTGTGAATTGATCGCGAAAGCGCTGGCCCTGAGAGAGCATCACGCGATCGAACAACAAGTACACGAGAAATCCCGCAGCTGCGCAGGCGAACACCCGCGTGACGCCGAACGTTCCGCCGCCCAGCTCCAAGGCCTCCGGCAATAAATCGAAAAATGCGACGGCGACCACGGCGCCGGCGCTGAAGCCGAGCACCCAGTGCATTCGCGCCGCCAGCTTCAGTGCCAGCAACCCGCCGGCGTACGTCATGCAAAAGGCCGCGATCGCCAGTGTCAGCAGCAACATGGCACGGATACCCCGATGCGGCTCATGAGAGACCCGCCAGCATGTACATGGCGCCCGCGCCGCCGAAAGTCATGGCAACGGTGAGCAATTGCGGATGCTCATGATAGCTTTCGGGTATGAGATCGCTCGCGCTGAGATAGGCGAAGTATCCACCGAACATGGACAGCGCGATGCTCAGCACCTGCGGTGAAACACGGCTGAAGTAGCTGACGGCCAGGCCGGCGGCCACGCACACGACACGGACGCTGCTCGCGCGCGGCACATCGCGTGGGAATGGTCCGCCCGAGGTCAAACTCGCGGCATCGGCGCTGTCGGAAAACTCATGCATGAGCAGTGCCGCGCTCACGATCCAGCTGAGCGCCGGCGAAACGTGGTACGCGATGCCGATGGCGGCGCCGTTGAGCACCGCATGGCCATGGTGTTTTCGAACCGAGGCATGCTTTTCGCGGCCCGGCGATGCGATCGAGCCGAAACGATCCAGCAGCAAGGCAATGACGAATCCCAGGCCCACCAGGGGCAACAACTGACCGGCGCCATGGACGCCGCCGGACAGCATCAAGGCGTGCGGCAGAAAAATGAAGAAAGCCGCCGCGATGACGGTGCCCGCACTGAAGCTGCGTGCCAAATGCCGGCGGTCCCTGACGCGGCGCGCCAAGGCCGCGCCGGCAAGGTTCGCCAGATACGCTGCGCACACGACGACGATGAACTGAATGAATTGCATGTTTCGCATCAGCGATCCAGAGACGCCCTCATGCGACAGCGCTGCGGCAGTTCCACTGCCGCAGCGCCTCCCCTTTTCAAATTGACTTGGAAACGCCGAAGAACAACCCGCGCCGCGGACCAAATTGCGGCGCACCCACACCGACGCCGGTTCCATTGCGAATTTCATAGCGCTTGTCGAACACGTTGATCACATCGAATCGGGTCGTGAGGGTCCCGGCATCCCCCAGGTGGAAGATATGATTGGCACCGAGATTGACCTGCAAGTATTCAGGCAGATGGGCGCCATTCGGAATCGCGGCGCCATCGGCTAAAATCTCGTCGGCGCGCAGCCCGGAACCGAGCAGAAAGTCGGCGCTCAAGCGCGTGTGATCCCACAGATACGACACGCCGCCCGAGGACGTGAACTCCTGTTCGTGGTCCAGGTGGATGTAGTTTTGCGCGATGTACGCCAGATCGTCCGCGCTGAAATTGAATTGCGCCGAATCGATGTCCTTGCCGTGCGCGTACTGCCATGACAGGTTCAGATAGGCCGTGAAGTTCTCAGCCGTGAAGCTGTTGGTCAATTCCAAGCCGTACTGTTTGCCATAGGCGTAGTTGAAGGGCGTCAGTATGATCGGCGCTCCGAACTGCCCCTCATCGATCAGGTTGTGCGACTGCTTGTAGTAGCTGTCGAGTCCGATCGTGTATTGCTCGCCGATTTTCTGCTGGACACCGGCGTCATAGTAATTGGCCTGTTCCGGCAACGGCGAAGCCGCCTGAGGCGACAGCGGTGCCGCGGTGGTGTTCACAAACTTAGAAACCGTTTCGGTGCCGACGAGCTCAAAGGGCGGCGGCGACAGATACCGCGAGTAGCCGACATGCACGGTGGTGTCTTCAAGCGCCTGCCAGACCATATTGAGGCGCGGACTCACCTGATGTCCTGAGGTGAAAGCGGTGAACTTGTCGAATCGCAAACCGTAGTTCACGGTCACGGTCGGAATGAGTTTCCATTCATCCTGCAGATAAACGCTATAGATCCATTCGGTCTTCCCGCCGTTGTCGATGATGTTCTCCGGGATATCGTTGATCTGATTGCCGGCATCGTCCAAGGCAATGACCGCCGAGGTGGTCAGACTCTTGGAATGATCGGATTGCAGGAAGATCCCCGAACGCAGCGTGTGGTCGTCATCCAGCCGGTAGGCTGCGTCGCTCTGCAGCGCGTAAGCCACGTTTTGCTTATACGCATCCTGAGCGATGCCGTTGAAAAGAACATCGCCCAACGCATCCGGCACGAAATTGAGGCTGGAGTAGCGTGCGGTCGCAGAAGTCTGCACATCCAGTGCCCCTTGCGAGTGCTGCCAGCTTAGGATGGCGAAGTGGTTCAGCTCACGTTGCGTTTCGTTGAGGGCGTCACTGTCAAACGTGGTCTGACCGTTGACCGTGAGCGGCGTGCCGTTGGCATTGATGATGCCGGGCGTCTGGCCGGCGCGGTTGGGGATTTGAAAGTCGCCCACCGAACTCGACAGCACCGCACTCAAGCGGTTGCTGTCATCGAGAATGTATTCCAAATACGCAAACCCATGATACTGCGTGGTGTGATCGTGATCGGGATTCGATCGTCCATCCGGGGACTCGATACCCAGGTCATTGCGCAGGAAATCTCCCGAGACGAAATAATTCAGCCGACCGTCGCTGCCCCCGTAATTGAAGCTCGGCTCCACGGTTCCGTGACTGCCGCCATACAGTGAGACCGAGCCGCCCGGGTCGATCACGCCGCTCTTGGTCTTCAGGTCGATGATGCCGGCAGTGCGCAGGCCGTACTCGGCCGGCAGTGCGCCGGTGACCAGCGTCAGGGAAGAGATCAAGCGGGGGTCCAGTGCTTGGCCGAATACGCTGATGCCTTCCGGCAGGATGATGCCGTTCAAGCGGTACTGCAGTCCGTTGTGTTCGCCGCGCACGTGGAATTGCCCGAAGGAATCCTGCGCGACATCCGGCGCCTGCATGATCACTTGGTTCAGCAATTGGTTGTCGCCGCCGGGCTGGGCGGTAATCGCGTCTTCGTTGATCGTATAAGTCGAGGCGCCGGTCTGCGTTTGGATGCCGTTGCGGGCGTCATTCAGATGTTGCGCGATGACCACGATCTCGTCGAGCTTTGGGGCGGAGCTGCCGGCGCTCGCGTCGCTGTCCGGAGCTGCGGTGCTGTCGGCAGCATGGGCATGGGCAGGGACGGTCGATAAATAAACGGAGAAAATCATTGCGAACGCCGGGCGCGCGCTACGGACAAAATGAAACATGAATCGAGTACTCCTCGTCAAACAGGCGGACCGCAGATCTGCGGCTCCAAAAACTCAAAAAGAGTCAGCCTGGGACGGGAGGTGCTCGGGACCGAAAGGCGAGGTAGGTACGACGATTGAGAAATGATGCCGGCGGCGGCGGCGGCGCCGGGCTCCGGCTGTGCTGGAGGGTAAACGGTGCCGCGGTCGGCGTGCCGCCCGGCGCCAGCGATGGCGCAAAATTCAAGCAGTCACTGCAGAAGTCGTGACTCTTCAGCGCCTGCGGATACGCCCTCGTTGGCTCGTGGGTATAGGCGTGCGCCAACGCGCCCCACTGAGCAAAGAACAACGCCAGCCCGGCAATGACTGCGATGCGAAATTCAATGCGATGAGACGATATGGACAAAGTCGGCCTACGAGTCGGGACCGAAGATGCTAGCACCCTCCGCTCAAACAGTGAACTGGCATTCGATCGCCGGCGTCATTGGCGAGGAGGCGTGGTCGCAGTTCCCCCAGCGCCGGCCGCATCCTGCGGCGCATTCTGTTGCCGTGCAGCGGCCTTGTCCCTGACTTTTTCCCTGTGATGCTCGATGATGCAGCCCGCAGCGGCCCCGGCGACGGCGTGATGGCCGGCGACGTGCCCAACGACCCCGCCGACGGCGGCGCCCTTCAAACAGCCTTTGGCGGTACCGACCCCTGGAAGCGCGGAGAGGGCTGCAGCCATGAAGAAAGCGATGATGAACTTGTGCATGTTGATCCCCCAAGAACGACCGGTGCCTATAAAACCCCGCTCGACGCGCAAAGTTGCAACCGCTGTACGGGAGTAGCGTAATCGTTTTGAACGAAGCGTCACGTGAAGCAGTGTTCCGGCTCGAAAAACGGCCTCCTGTTGGTAGACCACTCCGGTGCGCCTAAACGTGGTTAGAATCGCAAAAGGATTCACGACATTCCTCTGCGAGGTACGCCCATGCGTGGTGAACTATCTGCGGAAACCACCGCCGCAATTCAAAGTCTGGCGCGTGAGATTCTCGATGAAATCGGCGCAACTGCTCCCGTAGACCTGGCCGAAAGGATCACTGCGCGCCTGGAAGAGGCTGTCGACGAGTTGCTGTACAGTGAACGCGAACGCTGCGTCGCGATTTGCAAAAGGCGAGCCGCCTTGTGGAGTAACACGGCTTCGGCATCTTCGCCGCTGGGGCGCGAAGAAAGCCGCGCGCGAACCAATGAAGCCACCTACATCGCCGATGCCATCAGAGCCCTCTCCGGGTGGAATCAGCCGATCTCTTCGACATTCAAATGATCGAGTACATTCCGGCCGGCCATTGCACTATAGGCATAGGCGTCTCATTTCCACACCCGCGTAAACAGCTCGTCCAGTGCCGCAACAATCTGCTGACTTTGCTCGCTCAAGGATCCCACCAAAGCGCCCAGTTTATCGACCGGTATCGACACAATTTCAAGCGGGTGCAGCACGACCGACGTGCCGCGGATTTTGAAGGTAGGATTGAAGGTCCCATGACTGATCTTGCCGAGCGCGCTCGCACGAACTAAGGGAACCACCACTCGACGTCGATAGTTGGCAAACTGCGCCGACTGGACAACAACGACGAAAGGAATGCCGTTTTTGTGATTTCCCGTGTTTCGATGGACGTCGAACTGCGCCATCAGAGCGACGAATATTCGTCCGCGATTGAACCCGACTTCGCATTAAAATCGTTCCACACCTTCACGGTGGATTCCACCGCCTCGGATCTCGCTAACCGCTCCGCGCGAGCCTTGGCCACGTAGCCCGAAAGCAACGATTCCACCACCTGAGATAAATTGTCAGTCAAATCTTTTGCCTGATTGACCAAGTCCTCATTCAAAGTCAGATTGACCGGCCGTTTGCGGGCCGCCGCATCGTAGTCTGATTTCATGGCGCACCTCGTATGCGCATACTATGCGCATACGCCAGCAGAGTCAAATGCCTGGTCGGCGCTTGCTCATCAAAGACCCCCTCAAAGGACCCGGTACGTCAGACTGAATTTCGGCGCAGGCTCCAGTGACCATGGACTACCCACTGCCGGCAGTCAACTGCTATCAATGCTAGCATCCGAATTGTCAAAGCCGTAGAATTAAGCTACTTCACAACGGAGGGGGCTTCCGTGGCACAACTCATCGTACGTGACCTGTCGGACGATCTGGTCAAGGCGCTCAAGCAACGGGCTGCGAAACGCAATCGCAGCGCGGAGCAGGAGCATCGCGAAATCCTCAAATCCGTACTGCGGGGTCCGAAGCGGCGACAGTTGGCGGACGTTCTCGCGTCGATTCCCAATGTGGGCGAGGACAGTGATTTCGGACGCGAGCAGACCGACAACCGGGGTTGATATGTACCTGGTTGATACGGATGTCATCAGTGAGATCCGCAATGGCGACAAGGCCAACCCGGGCGTGCGGGCTTTTTTCGAGGACTCGAGTCGCGAGTCGGTCGATCTTTATCTGTCGGTCGTCACGATCGGAGAGCTACGGCAGGGCGTGGAGCGCATCCGGCATCGAGGGGATGACGCGCAGGCAAGGGTTCTCGGCCGCTGGCTCAAACAGCTGACGACGATCTATGCCGAGTCAATCCTGCCCTTCGACGAAGAGACGGCACACGTCTGGGGGCGACTGCGGGTACCAAATCCTGAAAATCCGCTCGACAAGCAAATTGCAGCCACGGCGCTCATGCATGATCTCACGGTGGTGACCCGGAAGACGGATCACTTTGCGCCGACTGGCGCGCGGCTACTCAATCCATTTGCGTAGTCGGGCTGCGATCATTCGTCAGAACCACCACTCTGCATCGGGATCTGTCAAACACTTACTCCTTCGTGCGCTATGAGAACATCCAGCTCAGCAACTAGCAGCGAAAACCAGAAGGACTCCGTCAGTCCAGAAGACCCGCTGGTTGTCACGCAAACGCGGAGCCAAGTCCTTAGCGCGTCGTTTCCAGCTCGCTGCTCCCGTACAGAGCGGAATCCTTCGGGATCGGTTCGCCCCAGACATAGTGGCTGAACCAATCCAGATTGGCTTGGAGCAGGGCCAAGGCGGATTTGGGTTTGTCGATGCCGTGCCCAAAGCCGGTGTACAGAATCAGGCGTGCATCGACGTGCTGATCGAGCAGCCCCCGATAGAGTTCAAATGCGTCGGGAACGGGAACGCGACGGTCCGCGCTGCCGTGCTGGATCAACGTCGGGGTTTTTGCCTGGCGGATGGTCGTGATCGGCGAGGTCTTGGCATAGATCTGAGGATCGTCCCACGGCGTCGCACCCAGGTACTGCGGCGTAAAGGGCGTGATGTCGGTGCTGACGTAGTACGTGGCCCAGTCGCTGATGCCGGCGCCGACGGAGATGGCCTTGAAGCGATCGGTGTGGGTGGTCAAAAAAGCCGAGATGTATCCGCCCTGCGACCAGCCCATGGCGGCCAGTCGATTCGGATCCACGATGCCCTTGGCGATCAGCGCGTCGATGCCGCTCATCACGTCCCACATATCGCCGACCCCGAGATTACGCACATTGAGCGCACGGAACTTGGCTCCGTATCCGGCGCTGCCGCGATAGTTCGGTTCCAGCACCAAGGCACCTTTCGCGAGGAAGGCTTGCACGGGATAGGCGTAGTCACTTGGCAGATACCGAGGCTGGGAAACGCCGGTCGGTCCGCCATGTATCTTGACCAGCAGCGGATATTTGCGTTTCGGGTCATAGTCATCGGGCTTGTGCAGCACGCCCTCGATGAGGGTGCCGTCCTTGCTCTTCCACGACACGACCTCCACGCTGCCGAGCTTCCAACCCCGCACCTGTGCAGTGAGGTCGGTGAGCTTCCTGGGTGCAAACTCTCGAGTCCCCGAAACGTACAGTTCGGTCAAATGCGTCGCATCGTCTGCGGTGAAGGCCATGAACGCGCCATCGGGCGTCACCGATGCCTCATCGATGATCAAAGCATCCTGCGTGGACAGTGGTTGCACCTGCCCTGCCGACGTCTCCAGCCGAAACAGCCGCGCGGTCATTCTCTGCGTGGCGCCGAAGTACAGCCCGTTGGAAACCCAGTCGAGCGGCCGCGGGTCTTCGTCGAAATTCTTGGTCAGGTCGCGGACATCCGCCGGAGCACTCGCCGGTTTCGCCAGGACCGCGGCGACATCGACCAGCCCGATGTGGGAATTGGCGTAGAAAAACTTGGGCTGCCCGAGACTGGTGACGAACGCGAGCTGCTTGCCATCCGGGGAGAACATCGGAGAGCTGTCGGGACCGGTGAGCGCCACGATCTTGGAGACCTTTGGCGCAACGCCTGCACCGGGCAACTCCATCAGATAAATATGCTCCTCCTGCAAGAAGGCCAGCAATGGCGTGCGCGCGGCGCTGAAGGCAACCCGGGTCCCATCCGCGGAGATGGCAAAGGAATTGATGTTCAAGGCAGGATCGAAGGTCAGCTGCTTGGCGGTCTGCGGCGCCGTTGCCTTGATCGCCGCGGCCGCGTCCACCCACCACAGTTGATTCTGCTCGTAATCCTTTTCGACGACGTCGTAGGCGCTGTAGCGATCCTTGCGTGCCTTGCTCGCCTTGCTGGGCCGTTCGGCCGCGGTGAACAGGATCGCCTTTCCGTCCTTGGCCCAATGAAAATTCTCGACATCGGTCTCCGACTTGGTCAGCGGCCATGCCTCTCCCCCGTCCGGCGGCATCATCCAAATCTGTTTCGTCGCCGGTTTGGCCGCACCTGCCGCATCGCCTTTGTCCCCCTCCTTGCCGGCTTCCTTTTCGACCACCGCAAAGGGCTCCACGACATGGGCTTCACGCTCGGTCACGAAGGCCAGCCAGCGGCCGTCCGGCGACCATTGCGCCGGTCCGACCGATTTCTGGCCGCGGGTGAGCTGAACGGGTTCGCCGCCGGCCACATTGACCCGCCATAGCTGCCAGACGAACTCATTCTCCTTCCAATGCGTTTCGCGCTGCAGATAGGCCACCGCCCGGGCGTCGGGAGAGAGGGCCGGCGCCCGGATGCTGGCGCGGCTCAAGGATTCTGCCAGCGTCGCGTCGCGCGCCGCTTCCGCATGGAGGCCCACGGGAATGGCGCTCAACAGGGCAAGCGCCGAGCACAGCCGATAGCCGGACAGTTTGCGCATCCTTCAGTTTCCTACATGCGTGGGCATCGGCGGCGCGGATTTCAGCGGTATTTGCGGAGCGCTCTTCAGCTGCCCCAGCACCTCGTCGATGGCGGCATCCAATTGCACATCGTGGCCCGTATTCACCGCCATCGGGTCCAAGGGGATCTCCATGTCCGGCGCCACGCCTTCATTCTCGACATGCCATTCGCCCTCAGGCGTGAAGACGCGGAAGTACGGAACCGAGAGAAAACCGCCGTCGATCAAACTGGGATTGGCCGAAATTCCGATCAAGCCGCCCCAGGTGCGCGTGCCGATGAGTTTGCCCAACCCTAAGCGCCTGAAGCCGTACGGCAGATAATCACCGCCCGAGCCGGCGTCCTGATCGATGAGCATCACCTTGGGCCCGTAGATCGCCGCCGCCGGCGTGTTGAACACCAGGCCGTCGCGGTCCTTCCAGCCGGAGAGGTACTTGCGGTTCAGCACTTCCAGCACATAGTTGGCCGCCTGGCCGCCGCTGTTGCGGCGGTCATCGACGATCAGACCGGGCCTGTCGACCTGCGCGAAGAACATCCGGTTGAAAAAGGTGTAGCCGTCACCGGCCGTGTCCGGCAGATACACGTACGCCACCTTGCCGCCGCTCTTGCGCTCGACATAGTCCCGGTTCCCTTCCACCCAATTCCACTGGCGCAGCGCCGCCTCATTGGGGATGGGTATCACTATCGCGGTGTGCGCCTTCGGCGCGCCGTCACGGCTCACGGTCAGCGACACTTGTTTGCCGGCGGTGCCCTCGAGCAGGGAGAAAATATTCATCGAACCGTCCAAGGGATGTCCGTTGATGGCCAGAATCGCATCGCCTTCGGCGACATCCACGCCCGCGGCTGCGAGCGGCGCGACCAGAAAGGGATTCCAACGATCGCCGCGGTAGATTTTCTCGATACGGTAAAGATTGTTGTCGACCTTGAAGTCGGCGCCGAGCAGACCGATTCCGACGCCGCTTCCTGCGTACAGGTCGCCGCCGCCGGTGCGATTATGTCCCACCTGCATTTCACCGATCATTTCGACCAGCAATTCATTCAGGTCTTCGCGGGTCTGGACGAACTGAAGCAGCGGCTCATAGCGTGCCCGGACCGCGGTCCAGGGCAGTCCGTGCATGTTGGGATCGTAGAAATACTGCTGTTCCATGCGCCAGGTCTCGTCGAAAATCTGCCGCCACTCCTGGCGCGGATCGACCAGCATTTTCACGCCGCTCAAGTCCACCGGCTTCGATTCGAGTTTCTCATTGGCGTCGGCGACCTCCAATTTGCCCTCGCCGACGGTGAGCAACAATTTCTTCCCATCGGCACTGGCCGAGAAGTCGACGAGGCGTGACTTCACGAGCTTTTCTTCGCGCTCTTCGAAATTGAAACGATAAAGATCGGACGATGCATTCCCGTTGGGACCCGGCGCTTCAGCCGTTGATCCCGGCTGGCGCCTCGCGAGGTAGAACAGGGCGCCGTCGGCGCCGACGGCCAGGCGGTCATAGTTTCGTTCCGGGACCGGGATGGGCACGAAGCGCTGCGACAAGGTGGCCACATCGATGCGCGTCGGTTTGACCGGCTTATCCGTTTTGTCATCCGCATCGGGCTTTTTGGATTTGCCGGATTTATCGTCTTTATCGGATTTGTCGGACTTATCGCCCTTATCAGCCTTGTCTGCGTCCTTGTCCTTGTCTTTTCCATCCTCATCACCGCTCTTGGGCGGCAATGGCGAGCGCCCATCGGCGGAAAGTACCGCCGCGTAGATGGCGGTGCGCAGCGGGCGCTCTTGCGTCGACATGTCGAGGAACACACGCGTGGGGCCTGCATCGATCGAAGCGGTGAAGTACAGCAGATCATTGCCGCCGAATACCGGTGTATCAGTTTGCACGAAGGCATCGGCGAGATCGAAACTCTTTGCGGCGGCGAAACTGCGCAGCCGTACGCGCGTAAAATAATTCTCGCCCACCACCGTATAGGCCATCCATTGACCGTCGGGTGAAAAACTAACGCCGAACACGAGTCGGCGCGGGCTCGTATCGATCAGACTCACCGCGTCGGTGACCAGATCGATGGCATACAGACGGAGGTGATTGTCTTGAAAGGCGATCCGCCGGCCATCCGGCGACCAGGCCAGCAAGGTGAAATAACCCATGTTGCCCAATGCATGCCGCACGGGTTTCTGGAGTCCAAGGGCATCGCGGACCAAGAGCGCCTGGGTACCGCCCTCGTCGCTGATATAGGCAACGCGTTGACCGTCCTTGCTCCACACGGCATCGGACTCGCGCACGCCCGAGGTCGCCGTCAAATTGCGCACCGACCCATCCTTGACCGGCACACTGAAGACATCGCCGCGTGCCGTGACGAGCACCCGCTTGCCGGTCGGCGAGAGCTGCGCGGAGGTCAGGTTTTTGGAGGCGTCCTTCCACTGCGGGCGCGCCTGAATGGATTGCAGCTCGAGGTGGATGGGTATCGGCTGAATACGTCCGCTGGCCACATCGAGGGACTTCAACTGACCACCCACTTCATACACGATGGTGTGATCGTAGGCGGCGGCATTGCGCACATCCCACTGTGATTCGTGCGTGAGCTGGCGCAGCGTGTGCGCACGGGCGTCGTAGAGAAACAGATTGGCCGCGCCCTCGTTGCGGTCGGAAATGAACGCCACGTCATCACCGACCCACATCGGATTGCTGTCGGAGGCATTCACATGCGGGATTTTCTCCAGTTGATTGCCGGCAGCATCGATGATCCAAATCGGCGGCGTATCGCCGCCCCGATGTTGACGCCAGCCGCTGACGCCGGCATAGGCCATGATGTAGGGACGATAGGCCAGACGCTTGCCGTCGGCGGACCAGGCCCCCTCCACCGCGACCGCTTTCATGACCTTCTTCTCGTAGCCGCCGGTGAGCGCCACCTCGTAGAGCTGGCCGCTGCGGCTGTTGGCGATTTCCCGGTTGGACGTGAACAGCACCCGCTTGCCGTCCGAACTCCAACCGGTGACCAGATCCGCCGCCGGATGCCAGGTCAGGCGCCGCGGTTGCCCTCCCTCGGTAGGTACCACATACACATCCGTGTTGTTGTCGTAGTTGGCCGAAAAGGCGATCCAATGGCCGTCCGGCGAAAAATGCGGCGCAAACTCCGGCGCCGGATGCGCGGTGATGCGCATGGGACGGCCACCGTCGCGGTCAGCCACCCAAATGTCACCGCCGAAGACGAAGGCGATATGGTCCTTGGAGACGGAGGGCTGGCGCAGCAAGCGCGTGTCGGGACTGTCAGCGGCCTCGACCGACGTGCCGGGGTACAAAAGAAAAAATGCCAAGAGTTGAAGTACGAATCCACGCAACTGCATAACACTCCCACGGTTTGTTTCGACGGGTGACGGGCATTTTCCGCACGCGACATTAGCAAATGCCCGACGCGGTGACTTGGGTTTCGCGGGCGGGCCGCGGTGAGATTCACCTTGGGCTCAAGGTGATTTGATCGGTGTCCTCGGTGGCCTGCAGATCAAACGCTCGTTCCAAGCTTTTGACCCATCCGGTGATGTTCCCCCGCTCCACCGTCCCGGTGATCATCAGCTCGCCCAGATGTTCGTTCTCCAGCACGATGGGCTTGCGCGCGTAGCGGTTGACATCCTCCAGAACATAGCGCAGCGGTTGCAGATGAAATGCCAGGTGTCCGATCTGCCAGCCCGTGGCTGCATCCACCATCTTGGTCGGCTCCTCGATGCCCGCGCTGCCGGCCGTGGTCTGTTGTCCCACGTTCAGACGCACGCTGCGCAGCTTGGGTTTGAATTCCTGCAATACAAAAGCCGGCAGAAAGTGGGTCACGGGCTCGACCACGACCCGCCCCTCCGTCACCGAGACAACGGAGCGGTCACTGTCGCGCTCTACATTGAACGCCGTTCCCACGGCGACAACCGTTGCGTCCCCGGCGTGTACCTTGAAAGGCCTGGCCGCGTCCTTGGCGACGACAAACAGCGCCTCCCCCTTCGTGAGTTCGATGTTGCGCTCCTTGTCGGACAGCGCGACCTCGATACGGGTGTCCCCGCCGAGGGTGATGGTCGAGCCGTCGGCGAGTGCGACGTTGCGGGTCTCGCCGATGAGCGTGGCGAAGGAATTTGCGGGCGGTGCCGTCTTCCAAAACGGAACCGAGAGGAAAACGGCGAAAGACGCCGCAACGGCAGACGACACAACCGCCAGGGCCGCCCAGGTTCGCGCCGCTCTCGGCTGTTTCCAGTCCCTGATGGGAACCGACGCATCGTAGCGATCACGCGCAAACTGCCGGGCTGATACCGCGGATGGCGCCGGCACGTTGCGCAACACCTGCGACAGTTCTTCGAGGCGGGCAAAGGCTCGGGCATGGGTTGCATCGGCACGCATCCACGCCTGCCACGCCAGTGTGTCTTCGATCGATACGGCGGTGCTCTGCAGCCGGACCAGCCAATCAGCGGCCGCGAGATGCGCAGGATCGCGAGCAATGTCGAAGGGCGGCGACGGTCCGCGATCAGTCATTGCGATCAAGATCGATGAATTGGCGGCAGTGAAGCAGGGCACGGACCACGTATTTGCGCACCATGCTGTCCGTGATGCCGAGTTGCGCGGCAATCGTGGCGGCATCGAGCCCCTGAATCTGGTTCATGACGAAAGATTCGCGGCACTTGGCCGGCATGGCCTCGATGAGCATCCCCAAGTGCCGCAAGGTCTGTTCGCCGGACAGCTGCCGTTCCGGCGTGCGGCTTTCGGTCAACTCGGTAAAGAGCTGGCGACCCGCAACTCTGTCAAAATTCTCGTGCCGTCGGCGCCGATCGATCGCGATGTTGGCGGCGGTCTTGAACAAAAACGCGCGCAGGTAGCTGACGGCCCCAGGCTGATCCAGGCTCAACAGCCGTACATACGCTTCCTGGGCAACCTCACGCGCCTCGTTGGCGGACCCCACCCTACCCCGCAGGAATCGAACCAAGGCCTCGTTGTGTTCGCGAAACAACCGCTCGACCACTTGCGCCCGCGACTCCTCCTGACCCGCTTGTGGATCAATCACCGGCTCAACGTTTGCGGGCGACTTGCTGACGGGACTCCCCCATGGCGGCTTTTTTTATACGCTGCAGTCTAACCTAGACGAACGACACGCTGAAAACGGGAATCTGCGGCGAAGGTCGGCGCCACGGCAGCCCCGAGCCCCAGACAACCACGTGGAGGACGTTCCTCGACTATGAGCCAGGCTGGGCGTGGCGAAAACGCCACGAAAAAAATAAATCGCCAAAAACCACCAAATGCATTCCCATATTCAAAATCTCATTCGTCTATTCCCTTACAAGCGGATGTTCAAACCGCAGAAGGGGATTGAATGAACACGAATTCACGGGTCGATTTTTTGTCCCGCAGCACCCGGGTGTTGCTTTTTGTTCTGGCTCTGGCGGTCGCCACCGGTATCCGCCCGAGCATGGCAGCCGCTGATCTAGGGCAGCAGATGCAGTTTGACATCGCCCCGCAGCAGCTTTCCTCCGCGCTGCTGAAGTTCTCGGCGCAATCCGACATTCAAGTCACCGTGCCGGGACAGCTGGTCGAGGGCAAGAACTCGCCGGGCGTGGTGGGGAAATACAAGGCGGGCAGCGCGCTGGCAATCCTGCTCAAGGACACGGCACTGCGCTACGACGTTGTGGACGGCAGCACAGTGGTCATCACAGGACCCGCCGATCGCAAAACAGCGGTGCGAAACGATTCGCAGAAAATAAGTGATCCGGTGCTGGCTTCCGCAATGGCACCCTCGGGCCAGGAAATCAAACTCGCGCAGGCCACTTCAACGACCACGCAGACCCCCTCGGGTCAGATCCCGAGCGCCGTGACGACGTCCCCGGCCGGTCCGTCCGCATCCAGCGATAATCTCTCGGAGATCGTGGTCACCGGTACTTCCATCAAGGGTCTCGACGCCGAAAGCGCGCTACCGGTGACGGTGCTGAAGGCCGAAGACATCGCGCGAACGGGCGCGACCTCCGCGGAAGATCTCTTCCGCTACATCAGTTCCGCCAGCAGCTCGGGCAGCACAGTCCAAGCGCAGGCCACCGGCAACCAGACCGGCTCGATTTCCACGATTTCGCTGCGCGGCTTGACCTCGGCGCGAACCCTGGTCTTGATCAACGGCCTTCGATCCGCCCCCTACGGCGGCGGATCGACCGGCACGGCAGGCAACTCGGTCGACATCAGCTCCATTCCGGTCGCGGCCATCGAACGGGTGGAAATCTTGAAAGACGGCGCTTCGGCGATCTACGGCAGCGACGCCATCGCCGGCGTGGTGAACTTTATTTTGAAAGACAATTTCCAGGGCGTTGATGCCAGTGTTTATGGCGGTGCTCCGACCCGGTCCGGCGGCGGCACCGAGCAGCAAGCCAACTTCTTCGGCGGCATCGGCGATCTGAAGACCGATCGCTACAACGTCAACTTCGGCTTGGAGTTCGACCACGTTGGTGAAATCCTCGGCGCCTCGCGCCCCTTCGCGACTCGTTACAGTCCGCAATTCGGCAACGATGTCACCTCATCGTTCGCCTTCCCGGCCAACATCGCGGTATTCCCGGCACCTGCCAAAGGAAAGCCGACCACGATCAACCCGGATGTGGGAGCTTGCGCGCCATCGCTCAGTGACGTGAACTTTCCGTCCCAGTGCCGGTTCGACAACTCGCCCTACGACTCGGTGCAGCCCGATACGAAGCGGGGCAACGCCTTGTTGAATGCGCATTACCAGATCAGCGATACCACCCAGCTGTACACGCAACTGAATTTCGCGCACGTCGAAACCACCACCCAGGTGCAGCCGGTACCGCTCTCCTATCAAAACCCCTTGCTGCCCGGTAATCCGTTTCTTGCGTACCAGGCCACTTTGCTGGCAACGCAATATCCGACCTACCACAACCCGGCCATCACGCCGACCGCCGCAGCCTTCCTGCTGCCGCCCAGCAGCCAGTACTATCCAACCGCCTTCGCCGCGGCCAATGGCTTGGCAGGGTTGCCGTTGAACTTGATCTATCGCGACTTTGCCAATGGCCCGCGCCTGGAGGAAGACACGTCCGACACCACCCGGGCCGTCGCCGGTTGGAAGGGCAACCTCGCCGGATGGGACTTCGACACGTCGGTCCTCTACAGCGAGGTCAAGGTGAAGGAAGATCTGAAGTCCGGGTTCCCCTTGTATTCCAAGATCATGCCGATCTTGGACAGCGGCATCATCAATCCTTTTGGGCCGACCACCGATCCTGCGGCACTGGCGATGGCCCAGGGCGCGGATTTCGAGGGTCAGGATTGGAGTTCCCAGACCTCGCTCACCAGTCTGTCCGGCCACGCCAGCCGTGCTCTATTGGACCTGCCGGGTGGTCCGCTAAGTGCCGCCGTGGGCGCAGAAGTACGCCGTGAAACTTTCATCTACGATCCGTCCGGCCCGATTCAAACCGGCGATATCACCGGCGAGGGCGGCAACCAGCTGCCGGAAAATGCGGCGCGCAGCGTGGAATCGGCCTATCTCGAAGTGAACATGCCGATCGTGCACTCCTTGGACGCCGATGCGGCGGTTCGCTACGATCACTACCAGGCCGTGGGCAGCACCGTGAACCCCAAGGGCTCGTTGAAGTTCCAACCGTTCGATTGGTGGTTGTTGCGCGCCTCGGCAGGGTCCGGTTTCCGCGCACCTTCATTGACTGACCTGTACGCGGCGCAGGCCACCAGCGTCACGGCGAACGGCACGCGGGACCCGATCAAGTGCCCGACCTTCGATCCCAACAACCCGGCCTGCAGCTTCCAGTTCAGCACCGTGACCGGCGGCAACCCGAACCTGAAACCGGAAAAGTCGACCACCCTGACCTGGGGCACGGTCTTCACGCCGGTACAGAACTTGAGCCTTGGCTTGGATACCTTCTGGATCTACTTGAAGAATGCAATTGTCGTCGGCGGTCTTCCGGTCTCGACGATTTTGCAAAATGCCGCCTCCGCGACGCAGTTTGCCAGCCTGATTCAACGCGATGCGAACGGCAATATCGTCTTCATCAGCCAGACCAACGCGAATCTCTTCAGAGAGGATGTCACCGGCACGGACGTCGACTTCAAATACGCTTTCGACATCTCTGATTACGGGCGAATCACTGTTTTACTGGACGGCACCTACTACTATAAATTCGACACGCAAAATCCGGACGGCAGCTGGACCGGCCAAATCGACAAGGGCCTGACCACCGTGAGCGGCGTGATCTCCCGTTGGCGCCATAGCGCCTCGTTGGTCTACGACATCGGTCCTTGGGACGCGTCGATTACCCAGCGCTACCAGAAAAAGTATCATGACTCCGCCGCCACCGTCACCGGCGCGAATCGCGAGGTGGGCCAATATGACACCTTCGACGGGCAGCTGTCCTATCACGTGAACAAAGCGTGGACCTTCACCCTGGGCGTGATCAATATCGCCGACACGGCCCCGCCGTATGCCAACTATGCCTCGTCGGCGAATAACTTCGTCGGCGGGTACGACTTGTCGTATGGTGATCCGCGCGGCCGGTTCGTCTATGGCCGTGTCGGATTCCAGTTCCGCTAATAACAACGACTGCAAAGCGATCCTGCATAGGCCGCCTCGAACTCGAGGCGGCCTTTTCGTCAGCGATTGACGATCAGCTCGCCATACGCGATCAGCATCTTCCGAACCTGCTCGAGGCACGGGCGCCCTGCGCGATCTGCGTCATGGTCATCGAACGTTGTTACCGGACCGGACTACAGCGGTACAGATCGATGGACGTTGGAGCCTGGCCGGCGGCTTGGTACACAACCACGTAGTCGATGCCGATGGCCAGTTTGATACCCACGAGGCCGGTATATTTTTTATAGGTCGTATCTTGGGCGAGGTCGATTTCACTCGCACCCTTCATGCTCTTCCGGTACCAGGCTTCCACCGTGCTGAGCGAGTCGGAGGCACTGGCCCAAAAGCGCATACACCAGTGACCCAAGGTGTCCGTGCGGTAGACGCCCTCCATCACGGCGCTGTTCAAATGCGGATAGGCGGGTAATCCGGTGAGGTTTCGCAGATCTTCGGGCGTGGCGCGATCTGCCGCCACTGAGAGCAGCATGACCCACAAGATGCCTGCAAATGTTTGCTTCACCACTGCCTGCTATCGGCGCATGAAGCACATTCTTGAGCCCGCTTTGTCAGCGCACCACCGACATGAAGAGGCGCTGCAACGCGGACCGCGGCGCTTCGCGGCAGGCGCTATGCTCTGGCTTTCAAGCGCTGGAGCATTCATGACAAATCCACGAGCCATCCTTCGCTGCAGCATTCTGCTGGGCCTGACTGCGTTGTCCTCCGCCTGCTTCGTCGCCGAACCGCGCGACGGCTACCGCGAGGGCTACTACGATCGGGATCATCACCGCTACTATCATGAGAACGCGTGGCATGACTGCGGAGAGCACGACGAGCACTGCCGCTGAGCGCGCTTCGCTGTCCGGGGGCGCGAGTCGCCGCTGAGGTCGAGTTGCCCTGAGGTCGAATTGCCCTGAGCGCGGGTTGCCCTAGGTCAGGACGCCGCGTTCGAACAAGGATTGGATTTGCGATTCGCTGAAACCCGCGGATCGCAGCACGTCCCGGGTGTCGCTGCCCGCAGGTGACGGAGCTTGCGGTACCGAAGGGCAGCTGCGGCTGAATCGCGGTACTGGGGCAGCCTGGCTGACGCCTGCCACCTCAATGAACGTGCCGCGCGCCTGATTGTGCGGATGGTGCGGCGCCTCACTCATCGAAAGTACCGGTGCCACACAGGCGTCGGTTCCCCCGAGCACCGTGCACCACGCGTCGCGGGTCTTCTGCTTGATGACGGCCGCCAATTTATCGCGCAATACCGGCCATTGCGCGCGGTCCGTCGGCGCTGAGAATTCCTCGGCGTCAACACCGGTCAGCTGCACCAGCAGCCGATAAAATTCCGGCTCCAGAGCGCCGATGGAAATGTATTTGCCATCCGCCGTCTCGTAGGTGTCATAGAAATGCGCCGCACCGTCCAAAAGGTTGCTGCCGCGCGCATCCGTCCACTGCCCTTGGGCGCTCATGGCGTGCATCATGTGCATCAACGCCGCCGAGCCTTCCACCATGGAGACATCGACCACCTGACCGATGCCTGAATTCCTGGCCTCGAACACGGCGCTCAGCACTCCAAAAGCCAGAAACATCGCCCCGCCGCCGAAGTCACCGACGAGATTGAGGGGCGGCACGGGCCGTTCCCCCGCTCTGCCTATGGCGTGCAGCGCTCCGGAGAGCGATATGTAGTTGATGTCGTGGCCTGCAGCCTGGGCGAGCGGCCCTGTTTGCCCCCAACCGGTCATTCGCCCGTAAACCAGACGCGCATTGCGCGCCATGCAGGCCTGTGGACCGATACCAAGCCGCTCGGTGACGCCCGGGCGAAAGCCTTCAATCAGGACGTCGGAATTCTCGCAAAGCTTCAATACGACATCGACGCCCTCAGGCACCTTCAGATTGAGGGCCATGGAGAGCTTGCCGCGCTCGCTGATGAGCGCCGTACGATCCGCCGGCGATGAATGACGTCCGATCGAGATCACGTGCGCGCCGAGATCTGCGAACAGCATCCCGCAAAAGGGCGCAGGACCAATGCCCTGCAGCTCGATGACCCGCAATCCGGCGAGAGGTCCCACTGGCCTAGCGCGGCGGCATTCGAATCATCGCCACTTTTCCAGTGAACTTCATAGACGCTCCAGAACAATACAACTATGATATTCAATTAATTAAGACATATTACTGATGTAAACCCTATGCCTGCGCATCGAGTCAACGCCATCGCGCTCGCCCGTCCCTAGTGTAGGCGGATTCAGGGGCCCATCACATCAGGGGCTCGTCGCCGTATTCAACGGGTTATGACGAATGCTCGCCGGCCGGATGGCGCGCGGGCGAATCTGGCGCCGCGGGAAAATCTGCTGCATGCTGACGCGTTTTTGAAGGGAGCTACCATGGCTGTTGCAGAAACTTCGCTGGCGACCGCGACCATTGAGCGCTATAGCCGTGGGGCCATCCTGTTCCACTGGGCGATGTTCATCTTGGTCGTCTGCGTGGGGATTTTGGGCCTGCTGCATGACTCCTGGCCCAAGACGACGCAGAAGTTCTGGATCAACATTCATGCCCTGATGGGATTGCTCCTCTGGTTTGTGCTCATCGCCCGCTTTTGGTGGAGAAGCCGGCATGCGCCTCCGGCGCCGATGGCCAACACCGGCGCGCTGTCGCGACGGCTCTCAGGGCCGGTGCATTGGGCGTTGTACGCGCTCATGTTCGTCATTCCCATCATCGGACTGATCACGTTCGTCTATCACGGCAGAGTTTTGGATTTCGGCCTCTTCCACATCAATTTCGGCATCAAGTCCAACCGAGCCATTTTCCACCCCACCGAGGACCTGCACGGCTATCTGGCATACGCCTTGTTCGGACTGGCGGGGTTGCATGCCCTGGCGGCCCTCTGGCACCAATTCATCCTCCGGGACGGGCTGCTCGCGAGGATGTGGACGAAGACGAGCCAAACAACTTGATTCGATGAGTTCGCGCGGATGTCGGCTCAAGCCCGACATCCGATGACGACAATCCTCCCTTGCGGACCGCGCCGATCGGCACATACTCCGCGAATGGTAGCCGCGGCTCGCTCGAGGGAGATGACAATGAATCGATTCATGGTCGCGGTTGGGCTCAGTAGTGTCCTGCTCGTGGGCTCGCACGCGGTGGCGGCTCAGCCGATGAGCCAGGCGGCTCTCTTCAAACGCCAGCTGAGCGACTGTATGTCGCGGCGCATGGGGGCCGACCGGACACTGTCCTACAAGGACGCCATGCGGACGTGCAAGGACCGGCTGCAACCCAGCAAAGAAGCCCTGGCATCGAACAGCCCGGGCGACTCAGGCACCAAAACTCACTGATCCTTCTTCCTCAACCACGATTGTTGATGGCGATCGCGTTCACGACCCTCACCGCCCCCGGAGTCTCGAGAGCGACCGATTCTGCCAAGCGCTGGTTTAATCTTCCATTCGCAGATTTTTAATCTACTTGCGTATGTCTTGGGCGGGGGTTTTCGAGCCGTCGATATCGAGCTTAGGCACCCCGAACTGGCCTTCCAGCTTGTGCAGCTTGTCCAGATCGATGGCGCCGATGATGTTCACGATCGTAAATTGCCGCGGCTCACTGGCGATCAACGCCAGGCCCACCGCTTGATCGTGGTCGATCATGATGTAGATATCCACATTGGCGTGGGTTTTGCGGCTGTGCGTCTCCACCAACCGATTCCAGCCCGGCGCGCTCAACTGGCTTCTCACGGCATCGATATCGGACTGCGCATACTCGGCGTCCTTGTCAAAGGTGTAGCTTCGGACATAGATGCCGCGAAGGCCCTTGATGATTTCCTTGGTCGCTGCATCTTGCGGATCGTTGCCATCGAGGAAGCGTCCCGCCATCGACAGCAATGTAGGATCGAGCGTGATGGTCACGGACTCGCTCGCCTTTTGCGCCAAGCCTGAGAACTCCGGCATCACCAGCTTCGGGTTCGGCGCCGCCCAAGCCAGGGTGGGTCCCAGCAGCGCCAACAGCATCGGCATCGTGTATTTTTGCATGGGACAACTCCTTGACGGCTTAGACACCCGGCTTCTCATCGGCCAATGATGTCGATTGATTCTTGACCGCTTCGTAAGCGAGGTTCAATTTTTGGCTGGTCACGCGCAACGCTTGCAGCACTTCGCGCCGCGCCTCGAGGCCGCTCTGCTGCAAGCGCTGTTGTTCGAGGTGCCGCTGGACGCCGACCGCCAGAACCAGACACGCGGCCAGAGTCGTTGCAAGCCACCAGGCAAGGGGCCGGGCGCTTCGCGGCACGAGGCCGTATGATTTTGGACGCGCCTGCGGTTGCGCCGCAACGCGCTCGAGGAGCTTTTGGGAGAACTCTTCGCTTGGCGCTACGTGGCGCAAGGCGGATCGCATTCCAGACTCGATATCCTGGTTCATGTGGGTTGGTCCTCGCAGCGCAGGGTCAAGCCGCCGGTTTTTTCGCGCATGGTTTCCAGCGACCGCTTCAAGTGGCTTTTCACGGTATTGATCGGCATGTCGAGCGTTCGCGCAATGTCCATCGGATCCAAATCCTCCTGATAGCGCAGCAGCAATACCGCTCGCGCCTGCGGGCTCAGGTCGGCAAGCAGCGCCCGCAGATGCCGTTGCAGCAGAGGATCCGCGCCATCTTCAGCGCAGAACAGCTCCTGCTCCTCGTCGAGCGAGGTCAATTGCAAGCGCGATCGGCGGCGCAATTGATCGATGGCCCGGTTGGTCGTCACCTGGCGCAGCCAAAATCCCAGGTGCCTGTTCGACTCGATCGCGCTCAAGTTGCCGTTCAGCTGCATGAACACGTCCTGCGTCAAATCCTCGGCGAGATCCCGCGTGCCCAGCATGCGCAGCGCCAAACTGTAGACTGAGCGCTGGTGGGCGCGGACCAGAGATGCAAGGGCCGCCCGCTCGCCCGAGCGCGCCCTTGCAAGGTGCTCGTCCAGAGGATCACAGGCCGCGTCATTCAACGGGCGTGCCTACATCAGCAGACTGCTGCGCGCTTCCGCAACCTTGGGCAGGTTCAAGTGCAGGTGATTCTCCAGCTTCGGCAGGTCATCGACACTGATGGAGCCGACGATGTTGATGATGGTGAACTCTCGCGGCTCACTGGCAATCAAGGCAAAACCCTTGGTCACGTCATTTTCGATCAGCACGTACATGTCCACGTCTTCACTCTTGTCGCGATGATGGACCTGCATGAGCTGACTCCAGCCCGGCCCGCCAAGCTGGCTTCTGACGCCGTCGATATCGGCGGCAGAGTAGGCGAAATCGGTTGCGAAATGATAGCTGCGTATTTCGATGCGCTTGATGCCGGCCAGAAGTTTCTTGGTCGCCGCGCTGTCGGCGTCTTTGTCATCGATGAATGCTCCGGCCAGGTTCAGGAGCAAGGGGCTCAAGCTGATGTTGACGGATTCCGTGGCCTTGCCGGCGAGAGATTTGAACTCAGGCAGCTTCAGGCGCGCATCCTGCGCAGAGGCTGCGGCCGGGATGAGCAAGCAGGCCAGCGCAATCTTCACCATTCGCATCTTCATGAGCGGTCTCCTGTGGGTGGCCGGTGGGTACATTCCTTGGGCCTTGTAGGAAATACGAACGGAGGGCCTCCACAGGGTGCATGGTGTGCTTTGTGGGGGTGGAGCGCATAATTCCCGGCCATGACAGGGCCGGGGGCCCGTGGGGGGAAGTTGCGATGCTGAGCTGGCAAGCCATGCTGTTGAACGGCTTTTTTCGCCTGACCTTGAAGCGCGATGGCAGGAAGCCCATCAATATTGAGCGCCTCAGGGCGATGACCAAGAATCCGCCGCGCCGGGTATTGTCGGTGCCGACCGGCTACTCGGTGCAGGCTGTGCGCAGCGAGGAGGGATTGGATTTCGACGTGGCGGACTCATCCGCGGCCAGAACCCTCCCGCCCTCGACCATCGTTCTTTACCTGCATGGCGGCGGCTATCTGTTTGGGTCGCCCAAAACCCACCGCCAGGTTCTTATTGCGATGGCCAAAGCATTTCAGGCGCCTGTCTACGGGCTCGACTATCGCCTGGCTCCCGAGCATCCCTTCCCGGCTCCCGTCGAAGACGCCGCCAAGGCTTACGAGTGGCTGCTGATCCGCCATCCTGGCGCCTCCATCGTCCTCGCGGGCGACTCGGCGGGCGCCGGGCTCGCCATTGCAACGGCGGTGGGCGTTCGGGGCGGCGGATTGAAGGCGCCGCTGGCCATTGTCGCCTTCTCACCGTATGCGGATCTCGCGGTCACCGGCGCGTCGGTCGAAGCCAACGCCAAGAGTTGCGCGATGTTCACACCGGGCGGCATACGCGAGGCCGCAGCGCTGTATCTCGCCGGGGCTGACGCACGCGATCCGCGCGCCTCGCCCCTGTATGCAGATTTGGCAGGTTTGCCCCCGATGCTCTTGTTTGCGAGCCAACACGAGATCTTGCGCGATGACACCCTGCGCCTGGCGGAGCGAGCTTTGGCGGCCGGGGTCAAGGTCGAACTGGTGGTCCGTGACCGCCTGCCGCACGTTTGGCCCGTGTTCGTGACGCTGCTGCCCGAGGCCCGCGACGCTTTTGCCACGGTGAGCACATTTGCCCGGCAAATCGGCGCGCGCAATGCCGCCTGAGGGATTGATGCCTGGAGGACCTCGAGTGACGCTGAATCATTTTGACGTGCTGATCGTGGGTGGAGGACTTTCCGGCATCGGAGCCGCCTGCAGCCTGCAGATGAATTGCCCGCAGAAGACCTACGCGATTCTGGAAGGCCGCGCGAGCATCGGCGGAACCTGGGATCTGTTTCGCTACCCCGGTATTCGGTCGGACTCGGACATGTTTACACTCGGCTATTCATTCCGCCCCTGGGTCGAGGGCAAGGCCATCGCCGATGGTCAGTCGATTCTCAAGTACATCAAGGACACTGCCGAACATTACGGTGTCGATGAACACATTCGATTCCACACCCTTGTGAAACGCGCCTCGTGGTCCTCAAAGGATGCGTGCTGGACGGTCGAGGCGGAGTGCGGCCCGGGCAAGCAACCGGCCCGCTTCACCTGCAGTTTCCTTTTCGTCTGCAGCGGCTACTACAGCTACACGGAAGGCTACACGCCGGTGTTTCCGGGCAGCGGGCGCTTTGCCGGGCCGGTGGTGCATCCGCAGAAATGGCCCGAAGATCTCGCGTACGCCGATAAACGCGTCATCGTGATCGGCAGCGGCGCCACCGCCGTCACCTTGGTGCCGGCCATGGCCAGGACCGCGGCTCAAGTGACCATGTTGCAACGTTCACCCACCTACGTGGTTGCCCGGCCCGAGCAGGATGCCCTGGCAAACTTCCTGCGCCGCCACCTGCCCTCCAAAATGGCCTACGGCCTGGTGCGATGGCGGAACATCTTGTTCGGCATTTATTTCTACGGCCTCTGCAAACGCAGCCCCGAGCGCGTGAAGAAATGGATTCTCGATCGCGTCAAGGGCGCACTCGGCCCTGACTACGACGCCGATACGCATTTCACGCCCCGCTACAATCCCTGGGATCAGCGCATGTGCCTGGTTCCCGATGGAGACCTCTTCGAAGCCATCAAGCAGGGTAAGGCTGCGGTGGTGACGGATGAGATCGAGACCTTCACCGAGAAGGGCATCAAACTGCGCAGCGGCAAGGAACTCGAAGGCGACATCATCGTCACGGCCACGGGATTGAATTTGGTGGCGCTCGGCGAGATCCAGATCAGCGTCGATGGCCGCCACATCGATCCGGCCAAGACTCTCAACTACAAGGGCACCATGTATGGCGGGATTCCGAATCTGGCCTCAGCCTTCGGCTACACCAATGCGTCCTGGACGCTGAAGAGCGAACTGACGTGCGACTACATCTGCCGGGTACTGAATCACATGGAACAGAAGGGCTATCAGGTGTGCGTGCCGCAAAATGATGATCCGACGGTGGCGTTGGAGCCGTGGCTCAATCTGTCGTCCGGCTACATTCAACGGGTCGCGGATAAACTGCCGAAACAGGGTTCAAAAACGCCCTGGAAGCTGCACCAAAACTACGTGAAGGACGTGATGAGCCTTAAATTCGGCGCGCTGGAGGACGGCGTGATGCGTTACTTGAACCGCACGGATTCCCTGGAACTGAAGTCCGCGCTGCCGAGCTGAAGCAAACCTTCGCAAACCTCGAGCCGCGCGAATCTGCCCTACTGCTTGCTCACCTTCCAAGTTCCGGCGACGGCCTGGCCACCGGACTGTCCCTTCGGACCGAGCGACCAGGTGCCCGTGGCCGTCTTGGGATCGAACGATCCGTTGAGCGTAACTTCGGCTCGAGGGTCCGGGGGATAATCGTATGCGCCCGCGAGCTTTCCGCCGGCCAGGTTGAGGGTGCTCATGTTGGCCTTGTAGTCGCCCATATCGGTTCCGACGGAAACGCTGGCGCCGAGTTTACCGTCGTTGCCGCGGGCGAAAGTCAGGTCGAAACGCCCGCCGGCGCCCCCGCCCTCCCAAGTACCCTGCCAGATACCGAGGTACTGTTCGTCGGCCGCGGAGGCGATGCTGAATTGGGCTGCAGCCCACATGCCGGCGAGAACAACTAAGGCCATCACCGCCAATTTCTGCGTGCGCATGCTCAATCCTTTTTTTGGGGGCCACGGGAACGGCCTCCTCGGCAGACGTCCGCAGGATGACGCCTCTGCCGCCAACGCGTCAAGCCATCCAAGCACTCAGGGTGGCGCGAAAGCCTCTATCTCAGCGATCATGGCCGCCCGGCCTCAAGTTCGGCCGAAGACATCAAGGGGAGTGCTATGAAGCTGCGCAATTTGGGCCGCCACGGCCCGCAAGTATCCGCGATGGGTCTCGGTTGCATGGGATTCTCGGAATTTTACGCTTCGAGTGCCGCCAGCGAGGCCGAGGCCATCGGCGTCATCCAAACGGCGCTGTCGCTCGGTCTGACCTTCCTCGATACCGCGGACGTATACGGGCCGTTCACCAATGAAGTTCTCGTCGGCAAGGCGATCTCGTCGCGGCGCGACCAGGTTTTTTTGGCGACCAAGTTCGGCATCCAGCGCGACCCGGCCAATCCGAGGTCGCGCGGCATCAGCGGCAAGCCGGACTATGTGCGCGCCTCCTGCGAGGGATCATTGAAACGGCTCAATGTTGAGCGCATCGACCTTTACTATCAGCATCGCGTCGACCGCTCCACGCCCATCGAAGAGACCGTGAGCGCCATGGCTGCATTGCTGAAAGCCGGCAAGATCGGCGGCATCGGATTGTCGGAGCCCAGCGCGGAGACCATCCGCAAGGCGCACCGCGTCCACCCGATCACGGCGGTGCAGTCGGAATACTCGCTGTGGAGCCGCGATCCGGAGGATGGCGTCCTGCAAGCGTGCAGCGAACTTGGGATAGGCTTCGTGCCCTACAGCCCGCTGGGCCGAGGTTTTCTGACCGGCCGCTTCCGCCGCTTCGAGGATCTCGACGCCAAGGATTACCGGCGCTTCTCGCCGCGCTTTCAGGGCGAGAATTTTGCCAAGAATCTCGCGACGGTCCGCAAGGTCGAGGAGATCGCGGAGGAAAAGCACTGTACGGCCGCGCAGCTGGCGTTGGCCTGGCTGCTGGCACAAGGCCCGCACATCGTACCGATTCCGGGCACGACCAGCGCGGCGCGCCTCAAAGAGAACCTGGCTGCCGCGGACATTACGCTGGACGCGAAGGATCTTGCCCGCATCGCCGCGGTCGCGCCGAGCGGGATCGCGGCGGGTGAACGCTATGACGAAACGGGAATGCGCTTCGTGAACGGGTAAATCATCGGTTCGTGTATAGTTCCGAGCGTATTTTTTTCCCATTAGCCAATTTTTTTCCGTTCACATCGAGGTATGCATGATTCCCCGAGCATTGATTGGTGCGGGTTGGAGTCTCTTGGCCAGCGTGGCGCTGTGTGCTTCGTCATGGAGCGCAGCCCCGCTGCTGTTGCGCAACCCCTCGCTCGGCCAGGAGCGAATCGCATTCCTGTACGCCGGCGACATCTGGACGGTGGCGCGCCAGGGCGGCGAGGCCCGGCGATTGACCTCCATCGGCACCGTGACCGAAGGACCCTATTTTTCGCCCGACAGTTCGCAGATCGCCTACTCGAGCCGCCAACAGGATCTCACCGACGTGTACGTCATTGACGCCGAAGGCGGCGTGCCGCGGCGCCTGACGTGGGAGCCGACCGGCAGTTCGGTCACCGGATGGAGCGCGGACGGAAAGGATGTGTTGTTCACCTCCGCGCACGCCAGTCAATCGGTTTATCCCCGGCTCTTCCGGGTGCGCGCCGACGGCGTCGGCCCGGCGGAAGTGTTGCCGCTGCCCAGCGTGGACTGGGGCAGCTTTTCGAGCGACGGCGCGACGCTTGCCTACGTCCCGGTTCGCCAATGGCAGGCGGCCTGGAAGCACTATCGCGGCGGTCAGACGACACCCATATGGCTGGTGAACATGAGGACCCTCGCTGTCGAGAAGATCCCCCGCGAAAATTCCAACGATTCGCATCCGGTTTGGGCCGGCGGCGCGGTGTATTTCCTATCCGACCGCAACGGTCCGGTATCGCTCTTCAGCTATGACACCAAGACCCGGCAGGTTCAACAGGTCATCGAGAATCACGGCTTTGACCTGAAGAGCGTGAGCGCGGGCCCGGGCGCCCTGGTCTACGAACAGTTCGGCTCACTGCACCTGTACGATCTGGCTTCTCATCAGGAGCGTGCGCTGGCCGTGACGGTTCACGGCGATCTGCCGCGGCTCACGCCGCATCTGGCGAGTGTTCCTGCAAGCGCGGCCGAAAGCATCGAGATATCGCCCACCGGCGCGCGCGTCGTCGCCGAGGCGCGCGGCGACATTTTTACGCTGCCGGCTGAGAAAGGCGACATTCGCAACCTGACCCAGACGCCGGGGTCGGCCGAACGCGATCCCGCCTGGTCACCGGACGGAAAATCCATCGCCTATTTCAGCGATGCGTCCGGCGAGTATCAGCTCTACATCCGCGATCAGGATGGCTTGGCGCCCCCCAAAGTCATCGATCTGGGCCCGGACCCGTCCTTCTTCTACTCGCCCCATTGGTCTCCTGACTCCAAACACATTGCGTACACGGATAAGCACCTGCGGATCTGGTACGTCGATGCGGCAGGCGGCAAGCCGGTGAAAGTCGACGCCGGACTGCGCGGCGGTTTTGGGGCTAGCACGCAGCTTTCCTGGTCGCCCGACTCTCAATGGATTGCTTACACCCGCGATTTGGAAAGCGAATTGCACGCCATTTTCTTTTACTCGCTGGTGTCGCACACGGCGACACAGATCACCGACGGCATGAGCAACGCGGCCAATCCGGTGTTCGACCCGAGCGGGAAGTATTTGTATTTCACCGCCTCGACCAACAACGGCCCTTCGGACGCCGGCATCGATCTGTCCTCGCTCGACCACGCGACCAATTCGGGCGCATACGTCGTGGTGCTCTCGCGCACGACGGCCTCCCCCGTTCCTCCGGAAAGCGATGAGGAAAACAAGAAGAAGGATGACGAGTCGAAAAAAGCGGACAAGTCCGATGATCCGGACAAGACGGACGACGCAGACAAGACCGACAATGCAGACAAGACCGGCAAGGCGGATAAAGGCGACAAGGCGGAAGAGACCAAGGCAGGCGAGAAAAAGAAAAAGCCGGATCTTAAACCGAAACCCACGGTCATCGATCTCGCCGATATCGGCAATCGCATCCTGTCGCTGCCGCTTCCATCGCGTAACTACGTGAGCCTGTCGGTGGGAAAGACGGGCGTCCTGTTTCTCGCCGAAGGTGCGCCGGTCGGCCGCGCTTCCGAGAATCCGGGCACACCGATTCGCGCCCTGTGGCGGTTCACCACCGAGAAGCGCAAGACCGAAGAGATCTTGAGCGACCTTACCGACTTCAAGATTTCCTTTGACGGTCAAAAGCTGTTCTATGCGCGCAAGGACAGCTGGTTTCTGGCGCCTGTCGGGGAATTGAAGCCCGGTTCACCCGACGCCAATCCCGGCAAGCCGGTGAACAATCACGGCATGATGGCCGTCATCGATCCGCGCAGCGCCTGGAAGCAGATGTATCGCGAGACCTGGCATCTGCAGCGCGACTTTCTCTATGATCCGCACACGCACGGCGTCGACATCGCAAAAATTCAAGCAAAGTACGAGCCCTACCTGCAGGGTCTGGCGTCGCGCGATGAATTCACGTATCTGTGCGATGAGATGCTGGGTGAGATTCAAGTGGGACATATGTTCGTGAGCGGCCCTCGTCCGCTTCCGGGCGGCCCGAAGCCTGGCTTGCTGGGGGCCGACTATGCGATCGAGCACAACCGGTACCGGTTCGCGAAGATCTATAACGGACAGAATTGGACGCCGTCGCTGACCGCACCCCTGACCTTGCCCGGCATCAATATCACGCCGGGCGATTACTTGCTGGCGGTCAACGGCCGCGAGCTGCACGCCACCGACAACATCGACAGCTTCTTCAACGGTGCGGCCGGCAAGCAGACCGTGCTGCGTGTCGGGAAGAGCCCCGACGGCAGCGGCGCGCGCGAGGTCACCGTGGTTCCGACCGGCTCCGAGTATGGCCTGCGCAATCTCGACTGGATCAATTCCAATCGGCAGAAAGTGGATGCGCTCTCGGGCGGCAAGGTCGCCTACGTGTATATGCCGAACACGGGTGGTGCCGGGTACAGCAACTTCAACCGCTATTTCTATGCGCAGTTGGACAAGCAGGCCTTGGTGCTGGACGAGCGCTACAATCAGGGCGGCTTCATCGCCGATTACGTGGTGAGCGTGCTCGGTCAGAAACACTTGAGCAACGCCATTGAGAGGGATGGGAAGCCGGTCCACGATCCGCAAGGGGCGATATTCGGACCCAAGGCCATGATCATCAATCAGTCCGCGGGTTCGGGCGGCGACGCCATGCCGTGGTACTTCCGCAAGGCAGGCCTCGGCACATTGGTGGGCACGCGCACCTGGGGCGGCCTGGTCGGAATCGGCGGCTATCCCACGCTCATTGACGGTGGCTCTGTCACCGCGCCGCGCTACGCCATCTACGGCCTTGACGGAGATTGGGAAGTGGAGGCCCACGGCATTCCGCCCGACGTGCAGGTGGAGGAGCTGCCGAAGGACGCGGCCGCCGGGCATGATGCGCAACTCGAGCGCGCCGTGGCCATCGTGTTGCAGCAGCTCAAGGAGCACCCGGTACCGGTCTCGCCGTTGCCGCCGTATCCGGATTATCACAAGGGCACCGATATCGGGCGCTGAAACCGCGCAAGGGGGCAAAAAGCCCCCTTCGCTCATAACCTCGAGTAACTTGAATATGCGATCTCGCTATTCGACGGAATGAGGGTGAGGGACTAGCGTGACGGCATCGCTACCGAAGCCGGAGTCTCTCCCATGGCGGAAATCGCCCAAACTGCCGATTCGCGCATCCTTGCGCGCCGCTCGCCGTGGGGCAACTTGTTTCGCCAGGAAGACTGGTGGGCGATCTGGATCGGATTGGGTCTGATCGCCGTCGCGGTGGCGCTCTTCGCCGGCGGCAACAGCATCAAATGGATCGCCGTCGCGCCGCAAAAATGGAGTCACCTGTCGGACGTGAGGCAGCAGCTGAAGCAGCATGGACTGCAATACGCGGCGCTCTTCGTGCTTTGGTCGGTCTCGTTCGGCATCGGCGCCGCGGCGCTCGGTATCAAGATCACCCGTTTCCTGCCTGCCTTCCTGCTGGTCTATCTCGTGGCGGGGAGCATCTATTTCCTCGGCCTCTGGGACCAGGCAGCACACTACAATCTGGAACCGCCGCTGGTCGCGCTGGGCTTGGGCCTGCTGGTGTCCAATACCCTGGGCGTCCCGCGCTGGCTTGATCCGGGCTTGAGGGTCGAGTTCTACATCAAAACCGGGATCGTGCTGCTCGGCGCGAGCCTGCCCCTGACCTTGATTGCCTGGGCGGGGCCCGTGGCCATTGTGCAGGCAGCCATCGTTTCGCTCGCAACGTTCGGCGTCATCTACTTTGCCGCCGTTCGCCTTGGGTTGGATCGCCGGCTCGCGGCCACGCTCGGCACCGGCGGCGCTGTCTGCGGCGTATCGGGCGCGATCGCGGTGGGCGGCGCCGTCGGGGCCAGGAAAGAGGAAGTCTCCGTCGCCATTTCGCTGGTGGTTCTATGGGCCATCGCCATGATCTTCGTGCTGCCGCTCATCGCCCGATCGCTGCATCTGTCCACGGGTGTCGCCGGCGCCTGGATCGGCACCTCGGAGTTTGCCGACGCCGCAGGTCTCGCGGCCGCGCAAACCTATGGCGGTTACGCAGGTCCCGTTGCGGGCATCGCCGGAAATCCGGATGCTGCCGTGGCCGCCTTCACGCTCATGAAGGTCATCGGTCGGGACATGTGGATCGGTGTCTGGGCATTTGTGCTGTCCCTGATCGCGACGGCACGCTGGGAGCGAACCGGTATCCACAGCCGGTCGCGGGCCGCCGAAATTTGGAATCGCTTTCCCAAGTTTGTGCTCGGCTTTCTGGTCGCCTCGGCGGTGGTGACGCTGGTGGCTCGGGGATTTGACTACGCCGCCTACAAAAAGGAAGTATTGCCCGCGCTCGTCGCTCCATTGCAGTCATTTCGCACCTGGGCGTTCACCTTTGCCTTCTTGAGCATCGGCCTCACCACGCGCATTCGCGAGTTCGCGTCCGTCGGTGCGCGGCCCTTCTACGCATTCACCATCGGCGTCCTGGTCAATGTCGTGCTGGGTTTCGTGCTGTCGACTCAGGTGTTCAACGAATTTTGGAACCGTCTCGGCCCATGAGTCCGATCGACCCGCCGAGCCCGGCCTGCTGCGCGCCCTCCTGCCTCGCGTGCCGGCATTTCAACAATGCGCCCATTGAACTCGAGACGGCGTTGCCGGGGTTGTCGAGCTTGAGCTCCGCTTACGCCGCGGTTCGCAGTGATGACGGGCTCTGCGCCGTCCACCGGCGCTATGTTGCCGCTTCGAGCGTCTGTGCCGCCTTTGCGTAGCCGGTTTCCAGAATGCGATCCATGAAGCTCTCGCACTGCGCCAGCTGATCGAGCGCGACAAACTCATTCGGCCGATGCGCCTCGGCAATGTCTCCCGGCCCGCATATCACCGTCGGCACGCCCATCTTTTGAAACAGCCCGGCCTCGGTACCATAGGACACCTTGCCGACGCTGGCGTTGCGCGACAACTGCATGGCCCATTGCACGATGGCGTCGGTCTCGGCCGCGGCGAGTCCGACCGTCTGACTCATCCATTGCAGATCGATGCCGGCATTCGCGTCGACGCGGCGCATCTCGGCGGCGAGCGTTTCCGCATAACTGCGGATTTCCTGGTAGAGCGCATCGGCCGAGGCCTGCGGCAAGGTGCGCATGTCAAAATGAAACACGCAATCCTTCGGCACGACATTCGCGGCGATGCCGCCTTGGATGAGGCCGGTTGAGAGGGTCGAATAAGGCACGTTGAAGCCATAGTCGCGTCGTTCGATCTGGGCAAGCCGGTCGGCAATCTGACGGATGAACACCACCAGGCGCGCGGCATATTCGATGGCATTCACGCCGTGCGTGACGTAGCTGGAATGTGCCTCCCGGCCGTGCACGGCGCAGCGGAAGCGATGCGTGCCCTTGTGGGCGATGATGGGCTGCATGGACGTGGGCTCGCCAACCACGCATCCGGCCGGTCGAATGGCATTTTCCTCCAGATCGCGTATCAGTCCGCGCACCCCGAGGCAGCCGACCTCCTCATCGTAGCTCAGCGCGTAATGCAGCGGGGCGTCGAGCCGATTCTCATTCAGCGCCGCAATGAATTTTGGCGCCTGCGTGAGCGCGATGCCGATGAATCCTTTCATGTCTGCGGAGCCGCGCGCATACAACTTGCCGTCCCGCTCGGTGGCGACGAAGGGGTCGGACTCCCAATTCTGCCCGTCGACCGGGACCACATCCGTATGACCGGAGAGAATCAGGCCGGGTTTCTTCGAGTCACCGAGGGTTGCGAACAGATTCGCCTTCTTGCCGGTTGCGTCGTGGGTGAGCCGCGTCGTGGCGCCGAGCTTGAGCAGGTAATCGCGAACCCACTCGATCAATCCCAGATTGGAATCCCGCGAAACCGTATTGAAGGAGATCAGTCGCTCGATCATCGTGCGCGAGGCGGCGCTCGGTACATTCATGACGGCAGCTCGTAGTCGATGTGGGGCGCACAGTATAGCGGTCCTGGGAGCCGGACAGGCTCCTATACGCTATGCTGCCGCGGCAGATCCCACTCATGCGGAATACCAAAGACGGGCTCCCGATGTGACGCGCGAATCAAGATTGTTCGGTGCAGTCGAAGCCGGAGGCACGAAATTTGCCTGCGCGATCGGTGACGAAAGCGGCAAGCTCCACGCCGAAGCGCGCTTTCCCACGATCGATGCCGGCCCTACCCTGGCGGCGGTGCGTGATTTTTTTCATGCACAGCGGCGCGCTCAGGGCCGTTTGGCGGCGATCGGGGTCGCCTGCTTCGGCCCCCTCATTCTGGACAAGAGTTCGGCGAAGTACGGCTTCATCGGCAACACACCCAAGGCCGGCTGGTGCGACATCGATGTCGCCGGAATGCTGGCACGGGAGTTCACGTGCCCCGTGGGCTTCGATACGGACGTGAACGCCGCGGCGCTGGCCGAGCAGCGCTGGGGCGTCGCGCGAGACATCGGAAACCTCGTTTATGTGACGGTGGGCACCGGCATCGGCGGCGGTGTCCTGGTCAACGGTGCGCCGCTGCATGGCCTGCTGCATCCGGAGATTGGCCACATCCACCCGCGGCGTCATCCGCTCGACGTGAACTTCGCCGGCCACTGCCCCTTTCACGGCGATTGCCTGGAGGGTCTGGCCTCGGGGCCGGCGATTCTGGCGCGATGCGGGGCGGATCTGGCGCATCTAGATGCAGCCCATCCGCAGTGGCAGATCCAAGCCGACTATCTGGGGCAGCTCTGCGCGCAACTCGTCCTGACGCTCTCGCCGCAGCGAATCGTCATGGGCGGCGGTGTCATGACGCAGACGCGCCTCTTTCCCGCCATCAGAGAGCGGATGCTGCATTGGCTGGGCGGATATATCGATCGGCGCGAACTGCACTCCGAGAGCGAACGTTACGTCGTGCCGCCCGCGCTGGGCGCGAAAGCCGGCGTGCTCGGCGCACTTTGCCTCGCCGTCGATGCCGCGATCCCGGAACCCGTCTGAGTAAGGCATCTCGCCCGAGTTATTCATGAACAACAGATAGCTCGTTAAGGAGGCCGATCACGAGTGAGTAATGTTCATGAATAATGCAGGCTAGGCGCCGAGTTTCAGCAGCATGCGCTTGAGCGCGAAGTGCCGATAGCTCTGCAATGCCAGCCCTTTGACCTCTTTCCAATCGCAAGCTTCGGCGACATCGAGTGCGATCCAGCCGTTGTGGCCGAAATAGGGCGGAATCCGATACCGCGGATCGGAAGTCAGCAAGCCCTGCTGCTCCACACCCACCCAGAAGCACAACGTCAGTTGCGTGCCGGCGTAGCGCGCGATGGCAAAGGTCCTTTTACCGGCGAGCCAGACCGGATGACCGAACTGTCTGCCTTCGCTCGACTCCGGCAAGCTCAAGCAAATCGGCCGCAGCTTCTTGAGTACAGCCAGCGCCCGCGGCGACTGCCAAGGATCTTTTTCGCTCGCCGACATCGCCCGCGTCGGTGATTTGATATGGGGCGTATTGCCGGCGCGCGCCAGCAGCTCGGCCGGCGCGACCTTCCCGTACGCTTCGCATACCAACGCGGCGATTCTATTCCAGGGAAGGCCGCGATCGAGAATGACACCCAGCCAGCCGCGCGGTCCGACGTACGGTGGGACGAAGAAGTGCTCAGGCTCCGCGCGCACCAGCAGCTCTTGCGAGCCTGGGATGGCATTGAGCCACAAGGCCACCCGCCCGTCGCCATGATGATTGACGACATAGGTGGCAAATGTCCTGCCGCGCACCCTGAAGTTCGGCGAGCCGTGAGAGACGAATTCCTCGGCTTCCGGCAACCACAGGCAGGCTTCGCGCACGGCCTCATGAATATCGCGTGCCATAATGACCCGATTATGAAGCACTCACTGATGCTTTTATGCGGGCTTTTATGCGACGAGAGCTTTTGGACCGATATTCCGCAGCGGCTTTCGACGGTGGCAGACGTGTCCGTGGTGTCATTTCGCGGATTCTCCTCGATTCCAGCGATGGCCGAGCACGTCCTCGCCAACGCGCCGCCACGCTTTGCGGTGGCGGGCCATTCCATGGGCGGCCGCGTCGCGCTCGAGGTAATGCGCACCGCGTCGCCGCGCGTCACGGGCTTGGGCCTGCTCAACACCGGCGTGCATGCGGTGCGCAACGGTGAGCCGCAGAGCCGCAGCCACCTGTTGCGCGTGGCCTGCGAGCGCGGCATGTCGGCCCTGGCAGCTGAATGGCTGCCGCCGCTGATGGGCTCCGACGCCGCACGCGCGGCGCAGCTCATGCCGCAATTGAAGGCGATGGTGGAGCGCTGGACGGCGCAGGCGTACGCCGATCAGATCCGCGCCATGCTGCATCGGCCCGACGCCCTCACGGTCCTGCCGACCATCGGCGTCCCGACGCTGCTCTTGAGCGGCAGCGACGACACATGGTCCCCGGTTTCCCAGCATGAGAGCATGCGCCGCAGGATTCCTCATGCGACGCTGTTCGAGATTCACGGCGCCGGGCATATGGCACCCATCGAGCGTCCCGAGCCCGTCGCGGTGGCGCTGCGCGAATGGCTGCAAAGAATCTGACGGTCAGTTGGTGGGTTGGTCAGTTGCGCACATCGGTCACCAGCATCACCTCGCAGGCGCCCGCCCCCGTGTCATTGCGCACCAGAGAGGTCTTGATCCACCGGCCGTCGCTGCGTACGCCGTCCACCAATTCGCCGCTCAAGGTCACGATCTCGCCGGGCCGAAGCCGTTCCAGTCGATGCGCGATCGCTGAATCTTGCGGGATCACATGCGTATTGGCGCTATGCGTGATGATCGTCTCCCTGTCGATGAGGGTAGCCGCTGTGGTATGCCAGTAGTAGAAGCGATTGCCCTGCGAAATCTCCAGCGTTTTCAACACCCGGCTGTCCGACATGGGACCCCAGCCCAGGGCCAGATCTTCCGGCACCAGATCGGACAGGGAATCGAAATGATAAGGCTCTCTTCCTAGGACCCGCGCGGTGATCTCGTAGGTCGCGCGTACCGTCAACGTCCAGCGGCCCACTTGGATCTTCTCGCCGTTCGCGACATTGCTCTGGCGGGGGTCAGCTTCCGCCAGCACGCCATCCGGCGCGTGCATGGTCCGATTGAGGTACCCATGCCACGCACCCCAGGCTATGTAGGCCAGCAGAATGGCTTTGAGGATGGGATGACGCCACATCCTCAAAGTCTGGTCTGGTTTTTAGCTCAGTTCCGTGATCCCCGTCGGGACGGGCGCTATTTCAGGTCTTTTGTGCCCAAACCTGGCACCAGCCGCCCTGCGGAACGCTCTTGCCGGCAAAAATCGTGCAGGCCGCCGTCGCATCGCCCGGCTTGCCTTGGAATTGAGCGCAGGTGCCGCACTTTTGGGTGGGCTTGTAGGTCGGATACGCCTTGGTGTCGACCTTGCTGGCATCGCTGGCGAAGCCCAGGGCCTTCGCCGTGGGATCATTCGGGTCAAGCGGCGGCAGCGCGGCGGCTTCGGCGCTGCGGGATGCGAGACCGGCCACCGGTAGTAGTGCGCCGGCAATGAGACCGCCCTTGACGATGGATCGACGTGAAATCTTGTGTTGCATGTGCAGTTGTCTCCGTGGGTGAATGAACCGATATTTTTCCCCATTTCCACAATGTATGCTGGCCAATTATTGCGAACGATTCTCAGTCCCGTTGGCCGGCGAGCAGCGATGGGGGCAGAATGGAAGTACGGTATTTGTTCTCATGAGTTGGGGGTCAAATGGCGGCACTGGATCTCAAGGGCATCAGTCGCTCGGTCATCAAGTTACGCGCCGTCATTCCCGAGGACGCCTTCACGGCGGATATCTTGGGCTCGCAGCGTATCGGAAACGGCATCGTCATCGATTCCGCGGGGCTGATCCTGACCATTGGATACCTGATGACGGAGGCGACGGATGTATGGCTCACCGGCGCCGATGGCCGCGAGGTCGCAGCGCATCCCTTGGCATACGACCAGGTGACGGGCTTCGGATTGATCATGTCCTTGCAAAAGCTCGACGCTCCGCCGATGGTCGTCGGTTCCGCGGCGGATGTGCGCGCCGGCAGCGAGGTCCATGTGTTGAGCGCCAAGGAATTCGCGCCGCCGCAGAACGCTCGCGTGCTCGCGCGGCGTGAATTCGCGGGCGCCTGGGAGTACTTGCTGGAAGAAGCCATCTATACCGCTCCTGCTCATCCACAGTGGTCAGGCGCCGCGTTGATCGACCGCAGCGGCGCCTTGGTCGGGTTGGGATCTTTGTTGGTGCGTGAACTCATCGCAGGAGAAGAGATCGATGCGAACATGTTCGTGCCCATCGACCTCTTGAAGCCCATTCTGCCCAGCTTGAAATCCACCGGGCGCGCGGATCGTCCCCCCCGGCCGTGGCTCGGGGTCTATGCGGCCGAATTGGCGGGAAAAGTTTACGTGACCGCAGTGGTCGAGGGCAGCCCCGCTCAGAGCGCCGACATTCGTGCAGGCGACGTCATCAGCGAAGTGGCGCGGCAGGAAGTGAGCTCGCTGCCGGAATTCTATCGGCGGGTATGGGCTGTCGGGCCGGCAGGCAGCGGGGTGCCTCTGACGGCCATGCGCGGCGCCACCCAGATTCATCTGAACGTACGTTCCGTGGATCGGGGCGAGTTGCTGAAGCGCCCGCAGGCGAACTAGGGAGCCTGTCTGGGCATTCAGACAGGCTCCGCGTTCAATGCTGCGCGACGCGGTTGCGCTGCTCTTCCGGCGCAGCATGCTCGCCGTCGGCGGAGCGCGCGCCGTCGCCGACGTGGCAGGAACCCTGACCGACCAGCGTGATCACGGCCGCGCAAGCATCCACGCCCTTCACGCTGCCATCCGTCATCATCGACAGAGAACTGGTGTCATGCAGCAGCCGATAAGCCGCCGCGGCCGACATACCGGGACTCTTCGCCAGCATGAGGGCGACCACGCCGCTGACCTCGGCGGTGGCAATCGATGCGCCGGAGGCGAAATCGTAGTGCCCGCCCGGCAGCAAGGTCAGGATCTCCCGACCCGGTGCATACAACGCATTGCCGATCGCAGAATGCGTCTCGGCGCTGGCAACCTCGATGATGCCCGGCTGATGCAGCAGGCCGGCCTCTGCGCTGGCATCACCGGCCGCGGCACCCACGAACAAGACTCCACGGCGCAAACCCTCGCGGATCAGGCCGCCAAGCAGCGGATCATCCGGGCCGACCAGGCTCAAATTGACCACCTGCGCGTGCGCATCAAAGGCGGCGGTAAGTGCCCGCGCGAGCGTAAATGAGTTGCAGCGCGCGGCATCGGCATCGGATTTCGCCTGCCAGCATGCCTTGAAAATGAACAGGCGCGCGCTGGGGGCCACCCCGACGATGCCCTCGCCGTTGTTGGCCACGGCGGCGATGACACCCGCCATTTCGGTACCGTGCCGGTCGCGCCGAAACTGGGCGTCATCGGCATCGACGAAGTTCACCGCGGCTGCAATGCTGCCGCGCAAATCCGGATGATCGATGTCGACACCGGTATCGATGATGGCGACTTTGACGCCCTCGCCTCGCGACCAGGGATGCGCGTCGGCCACATCCATCTGCTGAAAGCCGCGCTGCAAACCGATGTAGGGATCATTGTAGCTCTCAGTGCGTGTCGCAAACGATTGCAAGGGCTGAGTCAGCTTGACGCGCCGATCCTTCGACAGTGCCGCGAGCAGCGTATTGCGATCGGTTCCTGCGGGGACCGCGAGCACGGCGCAATGGATATGCAGGGGTTCGATCGGCCACGCATTCACTTCTCTCAATCCATACTCTTTTTCGACCGCACGCAGCGAGCGGCGGGCGCGAGAGCTCGGACCGTAGTCCGCGACGGCATCGTAGCCGCGCGGCGTGCCGCCGGCATTGGCGACGAAACCGGGCGGCGCATTGTCCACCGCAACGATGATGAAATGATCCGGTGACTCGGCGACCTCATTGGCCAGGGCGCGCGAATCGACCTGGACCGGCGCGCTGCTGCAGGCACCGGTCAGGACCAGCACGACGGCCGGGAGCGACCACCGCATCATGGGGCGTTTCCTGATTCAGGCTCCGTGGTTGCCTCTGCGAAGCGCACGGTCGCGTGCTGACGCAACAGCGCCAAGGAGGAGCGCACCGTCAGGCTGGAATTGGATGCCAGCGAGTACACGCCCGCCTCGGTGGGACCGGAAACGATCTTCAGCTGCGCCTCATCGAGCATTGCCTGCAGTTGATCCAATGTGATGGTCGGGGAGAACACCGCGCGGATCACTTCACCCGTGGGGCGGGGGATCGAGTTGGTGACGGTGTGGTAATTTGCCTGGCCCGCCCGCGCTTCGAACTGCACCCATCGATCGGCCGCCAAAAGGCCGATGGCCACGGTCATCGCGGCAATCGACGCGGCGATCAATCCGCGCCACGGCGATTCGATGCGCTCAGGCTCGGCGGGGAGGATTTGCGGTGGCGGGCCTTGCCCTTGTACGGCGTCGAGCCGCGCCTGCAAGCGCTTGAGCGAGGCCATCGGCATGTAGTCGAGCGCGGGCTGCGCGGCAATCCCATCGAAGATTCGCTGATTCATGGCCAAATCGTCACGGCACGATGCGCACTCGCCGACATGAGCATTCACGCGCGCCCGCTCCTGCTCATCCAGCGTGTCATTGACGTACCAGGGGATGAGCGCCGTGACCTCCTGGTGCTCTGCGCTATTTTCGAAGCGGCGGTTGTTGGTCATCCCAATCTCGCGGGCACGTCGGAGGGTCCGCCGCCCAAGGTCGGGAGGTATTGGCGTAGCTTCTCGCGTGCGTGAAACATCCGAGCCTTCACGGTGCCCACGGGGCACTCGGTGATCGCCGCGATTTCCTCAAGCGAATGACCCATTTGATAGGCAAGTTCCAGCGTCAGGCGCTGCTCCACCGGCAGGCGGCGCAGGCCGTGCATCAGCCAATCGCTCACTTCGGCATCCAGTGTGGGGTCGACTGTCTGCTCCGGGTAATCTTCCAGATTCTGCGCTCCATTGTGGTTCTTATGGCGCCGAAAAGACTTGAGCGCGGTGCGGTAAGCGATCCCGATGATCCAGGTCGAAACCTGCGATGCGTTGCGAAAATCCTTCGCGCTTTGCCAGACCACCATGAAGGTATCGTTGATGATTTCTTCAACGTTTTCATACCGGGGGGTAAAGCGCGACAAGAAGCGCGCGAGGCGCCGGTGGTAGCCCAAGTACAGCTCTTCCAGGGCGCGCCGATCCCCAGCCGCAACGGCGACCAATAACGCGCTATCGCGCTCCTTGGGGGAGTTCTTTGCCAGCGGGGTCATCAGCGGTGGTCCTCACGAATCGAGCCCATTGCCCATAAGTACCATGCGCGGGCCAAAGAGTTGCAATGCGATCACGACCCTAGAAGCGCCAAACCGCAGTGCCCGTCCACTGCCCGCTCGCCGCGGCATTATAAAACAAGGCCTTAGCTTCCGCAGAGGTATTGACATAAGAGAGAATCAATGACAGGGAACGAAAATTATAGGCCGCGCCGGCACTATAATAGACATAGCCGCCGCCCGCGGGCCCCTGCAGGGAACTGTAGCCGACTCCCGCCAGGAGCGAAAATCCACCGAAGATCTGCCGCTGCAGGCTCACCTCGGCCGACTCCTCGCTCACGCCGACGAACTCGTAATAAGGGTCGCGCAGGAACCGGGGTGAATTCGGCGAATAACTCAGACTGAAGTGCAGCCAGTCCTGGTAGCCCAAGTCGGCATCGAGTTCATCGTAGTTGTAGTGCGCGCCCGCTCGATTCCAAGGATAGGCATAGTGGCTGGCCAGGACCCTGCCGTGCCAGTCCTCGGTCACATTCCATGCGTATCCGACAAAGCCGCTGAGCTCGACATCTCGCGGCTCTCTGGAATCAATCTGCGCGGTGGAAGCGAATACGCCGGCCAAAAATCCGTTGGGGTTCGAATAATGCAGATCCAGTTGTAGGGCGGCATGATCGCTACTGCGCGACATGCCGCGCACGAAGTAGTCACTGGTCAGATCGAACGATCCACCCCAGTCGTTCGCCGCCATGGATTTGGTAGCTGCGAGAATACTGCCGACGAGCAATGCCGCAACGGGCGCGATCAGACGCACTATGTCACTACCGCCGCATCGCACCTCGGGCACTGCATTTGAAAACCTCGCCGCTCCATCGGCGCACAGATTAAACCTTTCCGCAACGCTTGGGCACTTACCTCTCGAACCGGGGCAACACCCGCCCACCTGGGATCACTCATGACGAATTTCTGCTGCCGACGGCGGACTCGCAGGGATTCTTTGTGCGTGTCTCTTGAGTTGCAATTGATTTGACACTCCTCGAGCAAACCTATGGCATCACGATATTTTTTCCGATCCACGTCCCGTACGAGCTTGGTTCTTGCGTTGTTGAGCGTCGCGGCATGCGCCGGCAACGGCCAGGGCTTGGATGCGAACGGTCAACCGCTGGCCGCCGGCAGCAGCGGTTCTCTGCCGCCGCTGTCGGCCGATTTCGCCTCGATCCAGGCTAATATTTTCACGCCGATATGCTCAGTCTGTCATATTGGCGGCGGCGCGCCGGAAGGTTTGCGCCTGGATGCGGCCGACAGCTTCAATTTGCTGGTGGGCGTGCCGAGCACCGAAGTGCCCTCGCTGATGCGTGTGAAGCCCGGAGATCCCGCCAACAGCTACATCATTCAGAAGCTGGAAGGTCACGCGGCCGTCGGTGCACAAATGCCCTTCGGATGCCCCTCGACGCAACCCTGTTTGACGCCCACTACGATCGCCTTTATAGCGCAATGGATCACGGATGGCGCGCCGCCCCCGGCCGCCGCCGCCACCGTTCACGCCGCCGCTCCGCTGGCCGTCACCGCCATCGTGCCGGATGACGCCGAGCCCGTGAGCGAATCACCACCGCAGATCATGGTGGCATTCAATCGGGATCTTGACGTGACGCAGATCGATAGCCGCTCGATGCACATCGAAAAGATCGTGCCGGGCGAATCATCCGCCTCGACTTTGGTGAGCGAGGTCGTGCCGGCGCGCGTCAGCGTTTCCAGCTCCAATCTCCGCGCGCTGATGGTGTGGCCGTCACGGCCGCTCGTGAGCGGCCACTATCGGCTCGTGATCAATGCCGGCGCGCCGACGCAGGTGAGCGATATGCAGGGCAACGCCCTCGCCTTGGGTGCACCCAGCGAGTCCGGCGAGTCGGTAATTTCCAACTTTGATGTCGAGGTTCGTCCATGATTCAGCGTTTGACCCTGGCCGCGCTTCTGGCGCTCGTGGCCTTGCTGCGTGCGGTTCCCGCCGAAGCCGAGCCCTACCTCGCGGTGATGACCGGCTACAAATGCGATGTCTGTCACATCAACCCCACGGGGGGCGGCATGCGAAATGACTTCGGCGTGACTTACGCGAAGGTGCTGCTGCCCGCTGAGACGGTCGATAACGTGCTCGACTCTTGGACCGGAAAGATCACCGACCGGCTGCGATTCGGCGGCGATTTGCGCACCGATTGGAGCCGCGATACCACCCCCAATACGCCGAGCCAGCAGGCTTTTGCACTCGAGCAATTTCGAGTCTATGGGGACTTCACCATCATTCCGGAGAAGTTGGGGATCTATGTCGATGAGCAGATCGCACCCAACGGTTCGACCAACGAAGAGGCCTACGTGCGCTATGGCAACACCAACGAGGGTCTCTATCTGAAAGCCGGCCAGTTTTATCTGCCTTTCGGCTGGCGGCTTCAGGATCAAACCGCCTTCGTGCGCGAGGTCACGGGCATCAGCATGACGACCCCGGACAAAGGGATCGAACTGGGATATGAGCACTCCGCGTGGTCGGCTCAATTCGACGTGACCAACGGCTCAGCCAACGCAACCACCGGATCGGGCTACCAGATCGTCAGCCAGGTGGTCTATACCAAATCACTTTGGCGTTTGGGGTTGGCAGGCTCCGACGAAGTATCGAGCGCCGGCGACCGGCGCATGACCGGCTTGTTCGCAGGCCTCAGGACCGGTCCGATCGCGTGGCTGGCCGAGGGAGACCTGGTGCACGACGATAGTTTGGAACGCAGTGAGGTGGCCGGGCTCTTGGAGGCCGATTGGCGCGTTCTCAAAGGGCATAACCTGAAGCTCACGGCGGAATACATGGACCCGGATCGCGCCGTGCGCAATAACCAGCAGACCCGATACAGCTTCGTGTACGAATACACTCCGATACCGTTCCTACAGTTGCGCGCCGGCTATCGCCATTATTTTGGGATACCGCAGAGCAACTCCCAGAATCAGCAGCTGACCTTCTTCGAGCTGCACGGCTATTACTAAACGGTTGCCGGCACATCGAGGCTCTCCCCGCAAGCGCGGGGAGAGCCCATGGTCCAACAGCGCAAACGAAGTCACGAACTACAAGCGGCCGGTAACGACCAGCACCAGCAGCACGATGAGAACCAACCCCAGTCCGCCGCTCGGGTAATAGCCCCAACCGCTGCTGTACGGCCACGACGGAAGCGCCCCGATCAAGAGCAGAACCAAGAGTATCAGCAGGATGGTGCCTATCGACATTTTTTATCCCCCCTAGCGATGATGTGCGGACTTTAATGGCGATCGTTTCGCCGGGCAGTCGGGCCGCCGCGTCACCCCCTGTAGGGGGCGTCCTACCGTCAAAATCTTGCACCTTGTAATAGGCGTCTTCGAGCATATTGTGTAGACCACGGAGGTTCCCATGCACGAAGTTCGACGCAGTCGAGAACGCGGCTTTGCCGACCATGGCTGGCTCAAGTCTTTTCACACCTTTTCCTTTGCCGATTATTACGACCCCGAGCACGTCGAATTCGGACCCTTGCGGGTGATCAACGAGGATCGCGTGCAGGCCGGTGCCGGTTTTGGCACCCACGCGCATCGCGACATGGAAATCATCAGCTATGTGCTGTCAGGAGCTCTGGCGCACAAGGACTCGCTGGGCAACGGCTCAACGATCCGGCCCGGAGACGTGCAGCGGATGAGTGCCGGAAGCGGCATCCGGCACAGCGAGTTCAATCCCTCGCCGGCCGAGGGCACACACTTCCTCCAGATCTGGATACAACCGGATGAGCTCAATCTCGAACCGAGCTACGAGGAGAAGCAATTCGCAGAAACCGAAAAGCGCGGGCGACTGCGGCTGATCGTCTCTCCCGATCGTGCCGAGGGGTCGTTGTTGATCCATCAGGATGCGCGGATTTACGCGGGATTGTTCGACGGCGCTGAGCAGGCCGTCCTCGATGTGGCGAACGGTCGGCGCATCTATGTGCACGTGGCGCGCGGCGCCGTGGTGGCCAATGGCGCGGCGCTCGAGGCTGGGGATGCGCTGAAGGAAACCCGCGGCACGCAGCTTCGGCTCGAACGGGGCAGCGATGCCGAGGTGCTGGTGTTCGATCTGCCCGGCAGCTAGGAGACGGGGTTTTTTCGCGACCAGTACCAATAGAGCGGCAGACCCGCCAACAACACCCCCATGCCTTGCAACGCCTGGCGGGGAGCCGCGACAAAGGTGTTGATGAGAAGCGCGCCTGTCACCAGCAGAAAAATGACCGGCACCACGGGGTAGCCAAGGGCTCGGTAAGGGCGCGGCGCATCCGGCATCGTCCTTCTGAACACGAATAGCGAGCCGGTACTCAAACCGTAGAAGAGCCAGGAGGCGAATATCACAGAGTCGGTCAGCGAATCGTATGAGCCGGAGAGCGCGAGCACGCTGCCCCACGCGGCCTGTGCGACGATGGCCCGGACAGGAACGTTCGTACGGGGGGACAGGTGTGCCAGTGCGCGAAAGAACAAGCCGTCGCGCGCCATGGCATACGGCACGCGTGAATTGGCGAGCACGCTCGAATGCAGCGAGCCGAATGAGGAAATCATGAGCGCAACCGCCGTCATGGAGACCGCAACCGGCCCCAAGAAGCGCTTCAAGACCTCGGTCGCGACCGACGAACTTGTCGGCACGCTCGCAATCTCGAGCGGGGTCAAGGCGTAGTAGTACGCGATGTTCACGAACAAGTAGAGCGAGGCGACCACCAGCATGCCCCCGACGAACGCGCGCGGCAGATTGCGTTGCGGATTGCGGATTTCTCCGGAGAGCGGCGCCACGTTGCTCCATCCGTCATAGGCCCACAGCGCACCCAACATGGCGGCGCCGAATCCCGCATAGCCGCCGCGCGCGCTCGCTGCGACCCCTTCGCACGTACCCGCGAGACCCGATCCTGCCAAATGAGCCCAGTTGCCCGGGGCGAAGATGAACGCACTGATGCCGACGCAAAGGATCAGCGCAACCTTTGCGATGGTCAAGGTCAGCGCGGTACGTCCGCCGGAAGTGACGGAGGCACAATTGATCAGCGCGACCGTCCAAATGGTGGTGAGTGCAATGAGGGTCAGACCGCTCACGCTCACGTAGTGGCCAAACACGCTCGCCCCGAGCCGCCAATGCTCGATGGTCCCTCCCGCCGCCACATTCATGAAGATGGCCAGGCCCACGGCCAAAGCCGCTTGTGATCCGGCCTTCGCCACGGCGAAGGTCATCCAGCCATACAAGAATCCCACCGCCCTCCCATAGGCGCGTCGCAGGTAGACGTAGTCGCCGCCCGCCTCCGGCATCATGGCGGCGATCTCCGAATAGGAGAAGGTACCGGCGAGGGACAACAATCCGGCCGCGAGCCACACCAGAAGCACGGTCTTGGCGCTGCCGACATTGCAGGTCATGACCCGGGTCTTGAGAAAGACACCCGTACCGATCATGTTGGCGACATTGACGGCAATCGCACCCCATGCGCCGACGCCGCGCGTCAATTCGCTCTTTGCCACGATCCCCGAAGTCGCGTTGCCCATGGGTGTAGTAGTATCTGGTAAATGAAAACGGATTTTTCGCAAATCGGTCCATTTTTGATCGCGGTGCTGGCGGTGTTCGTCATCTACCGGCGCTTCCGCCGCAACTTCGGCCAGCAGCGGCTGCTGCCCGTGCGCATGCAGGTGCGCATCGTGGTGCTGCTGCTGGTCGGCTGTTTGCTGCTGCCGTCCGCACTGCGTTCGATGGCACTACTGTCCGCATTGTTGGCGGGCGTTGCCGCCGGCCTGGCCCTTGCGCTATGGGGCGCGGCGCGGACACGCTTCCTGATGATCGACAAGCAGCTCTACTACGTGCCGCACACGTATACGGGCGTCGCGGTGTCGCTGTTGTTCCTCGGGCGGCTGATCTACCGGATATCGCAGGTCTACGGCGCAACGCATGCGGCCGGAGCCGGGGATCTCGGCTCCCGAACCCAAGGCTTTGCGCCCGCAGGCATGCTGCAAAGTCCCCTGACTTTGGGCCTGTTCTTCGTGTTGATGGGATACTACGTTTGCTACTACAGCGTGGTGCTGTGGAAATCAAAACGAGTCTCTGCGGAAGAAATCAGCTCCGGCTCGATGCTTCCGCCCGGTGAATTGGAAAAACGCGCGTGAGCGCGCGACGCACTACCTCAGCGTGATCAGCACCGCGTAGGTGATGAGCAGAAACGTGACCATCAAAGTGTTGTTGCCCCATCGGGATACCATTTCGATCATGTCAGGTCCTCCACTTTTAACGCGGCGCAACTTTACAATTCCGGGGCCCAAGAATGGTTGTCGCAGGTCTCAAAATGCGGACGAATACGCTCATTCGTTGCGTTATGTCCGATGAATTGGCGCCGCACCGTCGTGCTAGGGTGATGCCCCTATGAACATACTCTTGGTGGAAGACAGCGACGAAGTGAGCTGCATAACGGTCGAATATCTACACGAGCTTGGGCACGAGGTTGTCGCGGTCCCCGAAGCGGAGAAAGCGATCGTACAGCTCAAGGACAGACGTTTTGATGCCGTGATGACGGACATCAGGCTGCCGGGCATGTCGGGCATCGAACTGGCCCGCGCCTTGGTCAGGGACTACCCGAATCTTCCGGTCGTGATTGCGTCCGGCTACGGCGCTCTCAATGTCGAGTTTCTGCTGGGCGAGAAAATGCGCACCGTTTTGATGCTGCCCAAACCCTACGACTTACCAGACCTCGAGCGCACTCTCGCCGAAGCCGCTGCGATTGGGAATCGAATGTAGCGTCGCCGCGGATTCGCACTCAGGACAACACTGGGGGGATGTCCGCAGAATCTCGCTGAGCAGGTCGGTGAGTTGGTGCTCATCGTTTTCAAACGCCTCCACATAAGGCTTGTGCTTGCGAACGAGTTCGATGGCCAGTGCAAAAGCGCCGGCCGGATTGACGTCGTCATCGAAATACACTTTTCGATGCATGGGGCAGGTTTTCAACACCTGAGTCTGCAAGGCAATACCAATCGCGATCGCCTGCTTCTCATCCAGGGCACTCATTGTCTCCATGGCACTTATCCTCGGCGGATGGTGGTTCTAACAACAGTGGTTCTGCCCATGCGGTACTCCTTCGGGGGGATGCAGCCGATCACCCGCAGGGCGCGCCTCCAAGCTGCGGCCTGCGGGGCGGGTTCAGGAGGATCGTGCGGAGCCAGCGGTGGACTTTCCGGATTCGACTCGGCTGAAATCTTCTCGCTGGGCATGGGCTCACTCCTGGTTCACGTGCACCGTAGTCGGAGCGAAGTGTGGGAGATCCGCCCGGCAGCGGCGATCGGCGGGAAGCCAGGAACACTGTAGGAATTCTCGACGGAGACTGTCAGAGGGGCATATTGATCCGCGCCGTTCGCGAGCCCGCGCTCAAGATCCTTTCGAGCGATGCCTGAATCAGAATCAAATGGCCAGATAAGGCCAATTGCTCGCCGTTGAACCATCCGTCGTGGCGTCGTTAATCGCGGCGCGGCCGGCGGCATGAGCCGGCTTGGCGGCCGTACCCAACTCAGACAGCGCAGCGGCATCGAGTATCGTGCCTAAGCGGCGCAACCGCAGCTGCATTCTTCCCAAGGCATCGCTCAAGTCGGGGAGCCAGGTCAACGCGCGCACGTCGCTGACCTCGCGTGCCACGCATTGCAATTCCGTCGCGAATACGTGGTGAGAGCGGCTTTGCAGGCGCGCAATCCAGGCCGCAAGCGCGGCGATCGCCCTATCTGCCGCCGCACGCAGGACGCTCGGGCCCTTCTGATAGCTCAAGTAGGGATGGGCCCGCAGCGTGCCCGAGGCGATTCGCGCGATGGTCCAGCAAATGACTGCGCTTTCGGCGAACGCAGCTGAGTCGATGGGATTTGATTCCAAGGCCCTCGCCAAGGCCCGTGCTCGTAATGCCACATCACGCATTTTCCGCAGCCGCAATACTTCGGCGTCGATCATTTGTATGCCCTTCCCCTAGCCCCTTCAAACTCCGGTTCTGCACCGGCGCTTCCCATTCATCGGGGCGGTAGGCGTATTCTCAAGGCAAACGTCCCCCAATGCTGTAGGACGACATCGCATGGCCGCGCAGGTCAGCGCCAGGGAGCCTTGAGTTAATGTCAAATGCTTGAGTTAATGTCAAATGCACGGCCCTTGGCGCCCGCGTTTCTGCCCCCATGACGCGGCCAAGGCCCCAGCTACTGGGCTTTTGGATGTGCGTGGCGTTGGTGGTGGGCAATTCGATCGGCTCGGGGGTGTTCTTGCTCCCGGCCTCGCTGGCGCCCTTCGGGCTCAACAGCGTGGTCGCGTGGGGATTTACCGCTACGGGGGCCATTTTGCTGGCCATCGTTTTTGCGCGTTTGAGCCGCGCCTATCCGCAGGCCGGCGGCCCGTATGCCTATGTGCGCCTGGCCTTCGGACCGCTCACCGCCTTCATCGTCGCCTGGGGCTACTGGATCTCGATCTGGGTGGGGAACGTCACCATCGCCACCGGCGCCGTGAGCAATCTCTCGCCGCTGCTGCCGTGGATCGCAGAAGAACCGGGTGCATCCGCCGCGATGACCTTGCTCCTCCTATGGATGCTCACCTTCGTGAATTGGTACGGCATCAAAGCGTCGGGCTGGGTTCAGAGCGTCACGACCATCCTCAAATTATTGCCGCTGCTGGCGGTGGCCGTCTTGGGATTGTTCGCGCTGCGCTCGGGCCCTGTTGCGGCGGCCGCCGGCATTCCTCTGTCGATGAGCGGCGTCACCGCGGCCGCGACCCTGACGCTGTGGGCGCTGTTGGGACTGGAGTCCGCGTCGATCCCGGCGGACAAGGTGGCCAATCCGGCGCGCACCATCCCCATCGCCACGCTGCTGGGCACGGTGGTGACGGCGCTGATCTGTGCGCTAGCCTGCACCACGGTGCTGCTGCTGGTACCGCCTGCCACCTTGGCCCGGTCGAACGCGCCCTTCGTCGATCTGGCGACCCAGTTCTGGGGTGCCGGTACTGGCAAGCTGGTGGCCGTGTTCGCATCGATCAGCAGCTTCGGCGCGCTGAACGGCTGGATTCTCCTGCAAGGAGAGCTGCCGCGTGCCATGGCGCTGCGGGGCGAGTTTCCGCGCATCTTCGCGCGCGAATCCGCGCGGCAGACGCCGGGCTTCGCGCTGTTCTTCGGCAGCGCGCTGGTGACCGTGCTGATCTTGGCGAATTACCAAAAATCCATGGCGAGCATTTTTACTTTCACGCTGCTGCTGTCCACGACGGCCTGCCTGGTGATGTACGCCCTCTGCTCTGCGGCCCTGTTGCGGCTGCAGTGGATCGGCCGGCTCGGGACGGCCGGCAAGGGCTCGTTCGCGCTGGCCATTGTCGGCATCCTGGCGACCGCCTATTCTCTCTGGGCGA